>Ga0210401_10000152_pt1 | contig 82037 bp, 78 predicted proteins | sample IncBWH32MmetaG_FD_150866 | JGI IMG/M metagenome (GOLD analysis project Ga0210401, IMG submission 150866) | Forest soil microbial communities from Barre Woods Harvard Forest LTER site, Petersham, Massachusetts, United States - Inc-BW-H-32-M | ecosystem: Environmental > Terrestrial > Soil >...
CGCTGGGCTGCGCCCCCCGCACCCCCTGCTCAGTGAAGAAAAAGTGTTAACCATCAGACCGGTCTAAAGTGTTAACAATCAGCCCGGCCGGACAGGGTGAGGGCGCGGGCGAGGCCTTAGAACCCGCAGGCCTGGCCGTCGCGCCGGCTGTCGCTGGCGGCCACGCAACCATCGGTTTGCGCATCGCCGAGTCGCCAGATCAGCTGTGCGGACCCGAAGTCCATGTACGCATCGTCGCCCTGCACGATCCGATGGCCGCGCCGCTGCAACTCGGCTGCCACCGGAGGCGGCACGTTGCTTTCCAGTTCCAGGTCCAGCCCCTGGTTCCACTTCCAGCGCGGCGCGTCGCACGCTGCCTGCGGCTGCTGCCGCGCGAGCAGCATCCGGGTAAGCACCTGCACATGGCCCTGCGGCTGCATGTTGCCTCCCATCACGCCGAAGCCCATCTGCGCGGCCCCGTCGCGCATCAGCAGGGCCGGGATGATGGTGTGAAACGGGCGCTTGCCGGGGGCCACGCAGTTCGGGTGCTGCCGGTCCAGGCTGAACGCGAAGCCCCGGTTCTGCAGCGAGATGCCGAAACCCGGCACCACGACGCCCGAACCGAAGCCCATGTAGTTGGACTGGATCAAGCTCACCATCATGCCGCCCGCATCGGCGGCGGCCAGGTAGATCGTTCCGCCGCGGTCCACCGTTCCGGGCTCGAACGCCTGCGCACGCGACCGGTCGATCAGGCGCGCGCGTTCGCGCAGGCGGTCCGGGGCCAGCATCTGCGCCGTGGTGACCCGCATCGCCGCCGGATCGGCAACCTGCGCATAGACGTCGGCGAAAGCGAGTTTCATGGCTTCGATCATCAGGTGGTGCCAGTCCGCACCGTCCACCGCGCAGTCGGCCAGCTCGGTATGGGCCAGGATTCCCAGGGCGATCAGCGCCGCGATGCCCTGCCCATTGGGCGGGATCTCATGCAGTTCGTATCCGGCAAACGGCTGGCTGATCGTGTCGACCCAGACCGGTGCGTACCCATCCAGGTCGGCCAGGCTCAGCGTGCCGCCGCCGGAGGCGGCAAAGGCGGCGATCGCCTCGGCGATCTGGCCGCGATAGAAGTCCTCGCCGCCGCTGTCGGCGATCCGCTCGAAGGCGCGCGCCGCGCCCTGCAACACGAAATGCTCGCCGACGCACGGCGGGCGCCCGCGCGGCAGGAAGTGCTGGTCGAACCCGGCCACCCCGGTGAGCAGCGGCGCAGCACGTTGCCACTTGTCCTGAACGATCGGGCTGACCGCGAACCCGCGCTCGGCATATTCGATCGCCGGTGCCAGCACATCGGCAAAGCTGAGCTGGCCGAAGCGCCGATGCAGCGCCGCCCAGCCGGCAACCGCCCCTGGCACCGTCACCGTGTCCCAGCCGCGCATGGGGCGGGCTGCCGGATCGTCCCCGTACCGCCGGCGGAAGTACTCGGGGGTCCAGGTGGCCGGCGCGGTGCCGCTGGCGTTCAGGCCGTGCAGCCGGTTGCCGTCCCAGACGATGGCGAAGCAGTCCGACCCCAGCCCGTTCGAGCAGGGCTCGGTCAGGCAGATGGCGGCTGCGCTGGCGACGGCGGCGTCCACGGCATTGCCTCCGCGGCGCAACACGATCAGTCCGGCGCTGGCTGCCAGCGGCTGCGACGTGGCCACGACATTGCGCGCGAACACCGGCGTTCGGACGGTCGGGTACGGATTGGTCCATTCGAACCAGTCCTGGGGCTGGGCGGCGCCGGGGCTCATCGGGCTTTGGGATCAGGCAGTTGGCATCCGATGAAATCCCGCCCGCAGGGTGGCGACCTCGTCGGGATTGGCCGGCCGGCTGTCCAGCCGCTGCACCCGCGCAGCCGGCGGACCGTGACGGGCCCATCGTATCAGCGCCTCCACGGCATCGGCCTCGCCCTGGATCAGGGCTTCGACGCTGCCGTCGCGCCGGTTGCGCACCCAGCCGTCGACGCCGTACTCCAGGGCCCGCAGGCTGAGGGCGTCGCGGAACCCGACCCCTTGCACCAGGCCGTGAATGGACAGGTGAACCGCGGCCGGAGGCCGGCCCGAGCCGTGTGGGAACTGCATGGTCATCGGGATGGTCGGTGCCGGCACACTAAACTGCCGGCGGATAATTGTCGCGGATCGTCCGATGTCCCTCGTGCTGTCGTTGCCGCCACGTGTCGTGCGCTGGGGCCTGAACCTGTGGCCGCCATTCGCCGGCGCCGGCATTCGCGTGCGGCACATCGCGCCCGATTTTCGCCAATTCGTGGTCGAGATGCCGCTGCGGCGCTGCAACCGCAACCAGTTCGGCGCCCACTTCGGCGGATCGCTGTACGCGATGACCGATCCATTCTTCGTGTTGATGTTGTGCCGCAACCTGGGGCCGGATTATGTCGTATGGGATCGGTCGGCCTGCATCGACTACATCGCCGCCGGCCGCTCGCGGGTGCGCGTGGTGCTCAAGCTGGCCGAGAGCGATCTGCGGTCGATCCGCACGATGACCGACAGCGGCAGCAAGCACCTGCACCTGTTTCATGCCGACGTGGTCGACGCCGAGGACTTGCTGGTGGCGCGCATCGAAAAGCTGGTCTACGTGCGCCGGCGGCGCGCCGTGCAGCCGGCGTCGGCGCCGCCGCGGCCAACCGCGGCGGTGGCCGTGACCCCGCCGCGGGACGGATCGGTCTGATGCCGCCCTGGCCGTACCCGCGCGTGCTGGCGCATCGCGGAGGCGGTGCCTTTGCACCGGAAAACACGATCGCCGCCATCCGGATCGGCCGCGAACGGGGATTCCACGCGGTCGAGTTCGACGTCACGCTGAGCGCGGACGCCGAACCGGTGCTGATGCACGATGCGACCCTGGACCGGACCACCGGCGCAGCCGGTCCGGTGGCCGCCCGATCGTGGGCCGAGCTGGCCCGGCTGGATGCCGGCAGCTGGTTTTCGCCCGACTTTGCGGGCGAGCGGATCCCGCACCTTTCGCAGGCGATCGATTTTTGCCGCGCCCACCAGGTCTGGATCAACGCCGAGATCAAGCCGGCAGCGGGGATGGAACGGCAAACGGGGCACATAGCCGCCCAGGTCCTTGCGCGCGCCTTCGCCGACCGCACGCCGCGCGGGGCGGGCGCGGCCGTCGCCGCCGATGCGCACCTTCCGCTGCTGTCGTCGTTCTCGCGCGAGGCGCTCGCAGCGGCACTGGCGGCGGCACCGGCATTGCCGCGCGGCCTGCTGTGCAAGCGGATACCCGGCAACTGGCGCGAGCAGTTGCAGTCTCTGCAGTGCGTGTCGTTGCACTGCGATCAGCGCTACCTGGATGCCGACACGATTGGCGCTTTGCACGAGGCTGGATACTCGGTGTTCGCCTACACGGTCAACGATCGCCGGCGTGCGCTGCGGCTGGCCCAGTGCGGCATCGATGCGCTGTGCACCGATCGACTCGACCGTATCGAACCGTCTCTGCTCGATTGAGTGTCGGAAACGGACGAGGTCGATCATACGTATGACCCCGTATCCCCATGGCCCCATGACCACTCACACAGACAGGTTGATAACCGACCGCGCTTGATCGATATCAAACAGCGCAACGCCCGGCGCTCCTACGCTTGATCCAACCAGGTCACGAGCAGACGGGCGATGACGGCGACGACAGTCCCGGGTCAATTTCAGACCGGCCGCGAAGGCGGCCGACACGCCACGATCTGTGCGCACTGCGCCGAATCGCTGGCCGGCGTGCGCGTGATCCAGCGCGAGGTCGATGGCGCGCCTCGATCGTTCTGCTGCCTGGGCTGCGCGTTCATCGCCGAGCAGGTTGCGCTCGCACACAGCCGCCTGGGCGCGACCGATCGGCCGCGCCTCGCACGCCGGTGCGACGATGGCGTGGCCACGCAACAGCCGGCGCGCATCCAGATCGAGGTTGACGGCATGGTGTGCGCGGCCTGTGCGCTGCTGATCGAGGCCCGTCTGCGCGCGACGCCGGGCGTCTGCCAGGCCAACGTGGACTTCGCGGCGCGGCGCGCCACCGTCGTGTACGACAGCAACCGCATCGCGCCCGAGGCGCTGCAGCGCGCGGTGGTGGGCGCCGGTTACCGGGTGCTGGCCGCCGGGCAGCGCGACGACGGGCGGCGCGAGCAGCGCCTCGAGGGGCTGCGCGCGCTGGTCGCCTGGCTCGCGCTGATGCCGGTGATGATGCTGGCGGTGCTGGGTTACCTGGCGCGGCCGGGCGAACTCGGGCCCGAGGTCGCGCAGTGGCTGCGCACGGCGCAGGCGGTTCTGACGGTGCCGGCTGCGCTGTTTTCGGCGCTGCCGCTGTGGCGCGCGGCCGCCAGCCAGCTGCGCGCGGGAACGATCGGCATGGACGTGCCTGTCGCGCTGGCTCTGGCCGCGATGCTGGGCGCCAGCGCGCTGTCGCTGCTCGGCGGCAGCGGCGCCGTCTATTTCGACTCGGCCACGATGTTGGTCGCGCTGATGCTGTCGGCCCGGTGGTGGCAGCAACGGGCCCTGGCGCAGGCGACCGCGCACATCAACGCGGCAGCCGGGCAGACCGTGGCTTCGGTACAGCGGCTGCACGATCATCCGCGCTCTTCGGAGTTCGAGACGGTCGCTTCCGATCGGCTGTCGGTGGGCGATCGCGTGATCGTGCCGGCCGGGGCGCTGGTGCCGGCCGACGCCCGCGTGGTCGAGGGGCGCTCGGCGCTGTCGCAGGCCTGGCTGACGGGCGAATCGGCCCCGCTCGAGGTCGAACCGAGCGCGCGCGTGCCGGCCGGCAGCTTGAATCTGGAGCGGCCGCTGGTGGTCGAAGTGGTCCGCTGTGGCGAGCGCACCTCGCTGTCGGCGCTGCGGCGGCTGATCGTCGAAGCCGCCAGCCAGCGTCCCCGCCGGGTCGAAATGGCCGATCGCGTCGCGCGGCGATTCGTACTGGCGGCGCTCGGCGCCAGCGCGGCGACCGCACTGGGCTGGGCCCTGGTGGAACCGTCGCTCGCGCTGAGCAGCGCCCTGGCCGTTCTGATCGTCGCCTGCCCGTGCGCGCTGTCGCTCGCCGCGCCGCTGGCCAGCGCCGTGGCGCAAACAGCGCTCGCCCGGCGCGGCATCCTGATTGCGCGGCCCTCCGCGCTGGAAGAGTTGGCGCGTGTCGACGCGGTCGTATTCGACAAGACCGGCACGCTGACCGAGGCCGAGCCCGTGGTGACGGGCGTGTTGTCGCTGCGGGATCTGGACGATCCGGACTGCTTGCGCATCGCGGCCAGTCTGGAGTCGCGCTCGTCGCACCCGTTCGCGCGTGCGCTGCGTCGCACCGCGCGGCAGGCCTGCCTGGGGCTGGTTTCGGTGGCCAGCGTCACCGAGGTCGCGGGCGCCGGCGTGGAGGCCTCGATCAACGGGCGGCGCTACCGCTTCGGAAAACCGGATTACGTGCTGGGACTGATGGGTCCGGACCAGCCCGAATACGAGCTCGGAATGATGCTGGCCTCGCAGTGCGCGTTCGCCGGAGCCGGCCGGATGCTGGCCGATCAGGATGGGCCGGTCGCGATGATCCAGTTCGGCGAGCAGGTGCGCGTCGACGCCGGCCGCGTGCTCGGGCAGCTCGCCCGCCAAGGCGCCGGGCTGCTGCTGGTGTCCGGCGACCGGCGCGAGGCGGTCGAGGCGCTGGTTTCGTCGCTGGACACCGGCGCCGCCATCGAGATTCATCCGGAGCACACGCCGGCGGGCAAGCAGGCGCTGCTGGCGCGAATGCAAAGCCAGGGCCGCAGGGTCGCGATGATCGGCGACGGCATCGACGACGCCCCGATGCTGGCCCAGGCCGACGCCTCGATCGCGCTCGCTTCGGGCTCCGGGCTGGCGCAGGTGCGGGCCGATGTGATCTGCCTTCGTTGCAGCCTGGCCGACGTCGGATGCGTGTTCGACCTGGCCCGGCGTGCCACACGCGTAACGCAGGCCAACCTGGGCTGGGCCCTGGTCTGCAGCGCGGCCATGCTTCCGCTGGCGATCACCGGACGGGTCTCCCCGGCCATCGCGGCGGTCGGCATGGCGGTCAGCTCGGCGCTGGTGCTGGCCAATTCGCTCCGGCTGGGGCGGCGCGGGCGGCCGGGCGCAGCGGCGCCGACCGTCTGCCAAGGCTGACCGACTCGCTCCCCTTTCCCGCGTAGCGGCACAGGGGTCGAGCTTGCCCTGCGTAGCCGGGCTACGCCCGGCGAAGCAGGGGGTGAGGGCGCTCGCCGCGGCACCCCCAGTATCATTGCGGCCATGAACAGCGCCGAAATCCGCGAACGGTTCCTGAAATTCTTCGAAGGCAACGGGCACACGATCGTGCGCTCGTCCTCGCTGGTGCCGGCCAACGACCCGACGCTGCTGTTCACGAATTCGGGGATGGTGCAGTTCAAGGACGTGTTCACGGGGCGCGAGACGCGCCCGTACCGGCGTGCCACCACCGCACAGAAGTCGCTGCGTGCCGGCGGCAAGCACAACGACCTGGAGAACGTCGGCTACACGGCCCGGCATCACACTTTTTTCGAGATGCTGGGCAACTTCAGCTTCGGCGACTACTTCAAGCGCGGGGCGATCGACTACGCCTGGCAGCTGCTGACGCGCGTATACGGGTTGCCGGCCGAGAAGCTGTGGGTGACGGTGTACGTCGACGACGACGAGGCCTATTCGATCTGGACCCGCCACATCGGCGTGCCCGCATCGCGCTGCATCCGGATCGGTGACCGGCCGGGCCAGCCGAAGTACACGTCCGACAACTTCTGGCAGATGGCCGATACCGGCCCGTGCGGGCCGTGCACCGAGATCTTCTATGACCACGGCCCGCAGGTGGCCGGCGGCCCGCCGGGCTCCCCCGACGCCGACGGCGACCGCTTCATCGAGATCTGGAACCTGGTGTTCATGCAGTTCGACCGCGACGAAGCCGGCAACCTGACGCCCTTGCCGCGGCCGTGCGTGGACACCGGCATGGGCCTGGAGCGGCTGGCTGCGGTGCTGCAGGGGGTGCATAGCAATTACGAGATCGATCTTTTCCAGCGGCTGATCCGGGCGGCCGCGCGCGAAACGGGCACCGGCGACCTGAACGACAATTCGCTCAAGGTGATCGCCGACCACATTCGCGCCTGCGCCTTCCTGGTGGCCGACGGCGTGATCCCCGGCAACGAGGGTCGCGGCTACGTGCTGCGGCGGATCGTGCGCCGCGCACTGCGGCACGGCTACAAGCTCGGCTGCCGCGAACCGTTCTTCCACCGGCTGGCCGCCGACCTGGCGCAGGAGATGGGCGCGGCCTATCCGGAGCTGGTCGAGAACCTGGCGCGCATCGAAGCGGTGCTGCTGCAGGAGGAGCAGCGCTTCGGCGAAACGCTGGAAAACGGGATGAAGATCCTGGAGTCGGCCCTTGGCCAGCTGCGCAGCGGCGATGCGCGCATGCTCGATGGTGAAACCGCGTTCGTGTTGTACGACACGCACGGCTTTCCGGTCGACCTGACCGCCGACATCGCGCGCGAGCGCGGCTTCACGGTCGACATGGCCGGTTTCGAGCGGGCCATGGAGCGCCAGCGCGTTCAGGCGCGCGCCGAGGGCCGCTTCCGGATGAGCGCCGGCCTCGAATACGAGGGCGACCGCACGCGCTTCGTCGGCTACGAGAGCCTGCGCTCCGATTCGCGCGTGGTGGCGCTGTATTCCGACGGCATCGCGGTTCCCAGCCTGCGCGCCGGTCAGCCCGGCGTGGTGGTGCTGGACGCGACGCCGTTCTACGCGGAAGGCGGCGGGCAGGTCGGCGACCGCGGCGAGCTGGCCGGCACCAACGGCACCTTCCGGGTCGACGACACGCAGAAGATCCAGGCCGAGGTATACGGTCACCACGGGACGCTGGTTACGGGGACGATGCGCGTGGGCGACGCGGTCGAGGCGCGCGTCGACGGGGACCTGCGCGCGCGCACGATGCTGAACCATTCGGCCACCCACCTGATGCATGCGGCGCTCCGCGCGGTGCTGGGCGAGCACGTGCAGCAGAAAGGCTCGCGCGTGGATCCCGAGCGCACGCGCTTCGACTTTTCGCACGACCGGCCCATGGACGCGGCCGAGGTGCGGCGCGTGGAAACGATCGTGAACCGGGCGATTCGCGCCAATGCTCCGGTCAGCGCGGACGTGATGAAATTCGACGATGCGATCGCTGCCGGCGCCCTGGCGTTCTTCGGCGACAAGTACGGCGACGAGGTGCGGGTGATCGCGATGGGTGGCGACGGTGAGAACTTTTCCACCGAGCTGTGCGGCGGCACCCACGTCAGGCGCACCGGCGAGATCGGGCTGTTCAAGGTGGTTGCGGAAAGCGGGGTCGCCTCGGGCGTGCGCCGGATCGAGGCGGTGACCGGTCCCGGCGCGCTCGAATACGTGCAGTGGCTCGACGCCCAGCTCGCCGCGGTCGCCGAAGCCGTGCGCAGTCCGGTGGCCGAGGTGAGCGAACGGGTCTCGCAGGTGCTGGACAACGTGCGGACGCTGGACAAGGAGATCATCCGGCTCAAGAGCCGCCTGGCCGCGGGGCAGGGCGATGATCTGGCGGCGCGGGCGGTCGAGGTCAAGGACGGCGTGAAGGTGCTGGCGGCGACGCTGGACGGAGCCGACGCGCGCACGCTGCGCGAAACGCTCGATCAGCTGAAGAACAAGCTCAAGAGCGCGGCCATCGTGCTGGCCAGCGTCGAGGACGGCAAGGTGCAGATCGCCGCGGGCGTCACGCCCGATGCGGTGGGCCGGGTCAAGGCAGGCGACCTGGTCAATTTCGTCGCCTCCCAGGTCGGCGGCAAGGGCGGCGGCAGGCCCGACATGGCGATGGCCGGGGGCAACGATCCGGCCGGCCTGCCCGCAGCGCTGGGGAAAGTGCCGGCGTGGGTGGCGCAGCGGTTGTAGCGGCGGCATCGGGCCGTCGAGCGGGAACCTGGAGCATGTGATGAGCGCGGATACGCCTGGGATGATCGTCGAGGAATACGACCGCGAGGTCGACGCGCGGGGCCTGACCTGCCCGCTGCCGATCCTGCGGGCGAAAAAGGCGCTGGCCGGCATGGAAAGCGGCCAGATCCTGAAGATCGTCTGCACCGACCGCAACTCGGTTCGGGACTTTCAGGCCTTCGCGAAGCAGACCGGCAACGACCTGCTGCGCCAGCTGACGGTCGGCACCGAGTTCCTGCACTTCCTGCGCCGGCGCTGAGCGGCGCGAACATGAGAATCCCCCTGCCGCCTGCGGGAGAGGCCGCGAAAAGAATCTCCCCTCTCCCGGTTGCGCGAGAGGGGCCGGCTCGCCCTGCGAAGCCGGGCTACGCCCGGCGAAGCAGGGCGAAGCAGGGAGGTGAGGGCAATTGAAACGCTGGATCTGGATCATCTCGCTGACGGTGGTTGCGCTGCTCGCGGTGTACATCATCGTCGAGGTTTACTGGAGCTACTCGACCGGAGAGCGTGCCGGCTGGATCCAGAAATTCAGCCGCAAGGGCTGGCTGTGCAAGACGTGGGAAGGCGAGATGGCGATGGTGACGATGCCCGCCACCGTCCCCGAGAAGTGGCCCTTCACGGTCTGGGACGAGCACGTGGTGGCGCAGATCAACCAGACGATGGGCAAGCGCGTCGCGGTCACCTATCAGCAGAAAAAGGGCCTGCCGACGAGCTGCTTCGGCGACACCGAATACTGGGTCACCGGCGTGCGCGAGTTGTCGGACGTTCCGCTGGTCCCGGACGCGGCCCCGGCTGCGCCGGCGGTGACCACTCCGGCGCCGGCCCCACCGGGGTAGTCGCCCGCTGCCAGGCCGCAGGTGCGGCGCGCCGGCACAGGTACGGCCTATCGATGGACCCTATTCGTCAAACCGTTCGCGCGCGGCCACGACTTTTCATTTCGATACTCGCCGGTGCCGGATCGGGTCTTGCTCTTCCATTGCCGGGGGATACGGTAAGCCAGGTACTGGTCGGTTGGAACGTCACCGTGTGGATGTACCTCTTTCTGGTCGGTTGGCTGATGGCTCGCTCGCCCTCCGCTCGGGTTCGCAGCATCGCGGAGCAAGAAGACAGAGGCGCAGGCATCATCCTGGTAGTCATGTCGATGGCCGCGATCGTCAGTCTTGCAGCGATCATTCTGGAACTGTCGACGACGAAGAACCTGCCCGCGGGCCATCGCCTGGCTCACTACGCGTTTACGGGCGCGACCGTGTTTGGCTCGTGGTGCCTCGTGGCGACGTTGTTTACGTTTCACTACGCTCGGGCCTACTACCGATCCCCAGTCGAACGCCGAGCACTTCAATTTCCCGACAACGAGGCAAACCCCGACTATTGGGATTTCCTGTACTTCTCGTACACCATCGCGGTGGCGGCGCAAACCTCGGACATTTCCGTGATGTCGCGGTCGATGCGAAAGATCGTGTTGGCACAATCCATACTCAGTTTCTTCTTCAACCTCGCCATCCTGGGCCTTTCAATCAATATCGCCGCGAGCCTGGTGGGTACGTGATTCGGACCTTCGCGCTTGACAGGAGCACCGATGAGCACATCAAAAATAAAATCCAATGCGCTTGTGCGCCGCTTGATGGAGCGCGCCATGGTGTGCGCCTTGTCAGTGACGGCACTGGGCGCGATCGCCAACCCGACGCCGCCACCGGGCAGGCTCGTCCACAGGTTCCTGGAAGTCGAGATATCTCCGGTTGGAGCACTCGTGGCGTCGGTGGAGGGCGACTCGCCAGTAGGGGGCTTCTATCCGCCGGTACGCGAACTGGTGATCCGGCGTCTGTCGACCGGTGCGGCCACGAAGATTGCGCTGCCGTGCGGCGTGGTGCCGCAGTGCTGGCCGGGTTCCCCGGCCTGGGCACCCGATGGCAGCCGCCTGAGTTTCACGCTGCGCTCGCCCGGAACTCACGCCTACGCCGTGTATTCCGTGGCGCCTGACGCCACGGCCCCGACGCAGCAGCTGGCCTTCGGCGGAACCATCAAACAGCTGCGCTACGGGTCCGATGGCCGGCTCGCGATGCTGGCCACGGAACACCCGCGCAAGGAGGTCGGCGCGACCGAGGCGGGAGCGCCGATTGCAGGCGATCTGGACGAACCGTCGCCGGAGCAGCGGATCGGGATCCTCGAGGGCGCCTCTCTTCGCTGGGTTTCCCCGCCGGATCTGTATGTCTACGAATATGAATGGCGGCCCGACGGAAAAGGCTTTGTGGGTACCGCGGCGCCGGGCGATGGCGACAACAACTGGTGGACGGCAAAGCTGTATGCCTTCGATCTGAGCAACGGCGCACCCCGCGTCCTGTACAGCCCGAAGGACATTCATCAGCAGATCGCGAATCCGAAGGTGTCGCCCGACGGGCGCACAGTCGCCTTCATCTCTGGACTGATGAGCGACTTCAACTCGACGGGCGGCGATGTTTACACGCTGCCGCTCGAAGGCGGGTCGGCCGTCAATGTAACGCCGGGCATGGCCGCGTCCGCGACATCCCTCGGCTGGAGCTGCAGCGGCACGCTGCGCGCGCAGTTGCTCGCAGGCGATCGGATCAAGCTGGTCGAGTTTGAGCTGATGCCCGACGCCGTCTCGATACACGCCCTGTGGAAGGGCGCGGACAGTCTGCATGGGCACGACGCGGGTGTCTCGACGGCTTGTCCGTCGGGCATGACGGCCGCTGCCCACGAGTCTTTCACGGCGCCCCCGGAAATTGAAACAGGAACGCCAGGGCAATGGCGGGACCTCACGGCCGTCAATGCCGGCTTGAGCGTGCCCATGCAGGTGCAGAGCCTGTCCTGGAAGAGCGAGGGATTCGACGTGCAGGGTTGGCTCATGCTGCCGGACCACGCCAAGGGCAAGATGCCGATGGTGACCGTCATTCATGGCGGTCCGGCCGCGGCTGTGGTTCCGTTTTTTGCCGGTCCAGGCTTGCTGGATGCGCTGATCGATCGCGGCTATGCGCTGTTCCGGCCGAACCCCCGCGGCAGCTTTGGCCAGGGCGAGCGCTTCACGTCCGCCAATGTTCGCGATCTGGGCCTGGGCGACCTGCGCGATGTTCTCTCGGGAGTCGACGCGGCGCTGAAGGCCGCCCCCATTGACGAGGAGCGGCTGGGGATAACCGGCGGAAGTTACGGCGGCTTCATGACGATGTGGGCGGTGACCCAGACCAACCGCTTCAAGGCCGCGGTCGCCGCCGCCGGAATCAGCGATTGGCTGTCGTACTACGGTGAAAACGGCATCGACGGCTGGATGCTGCCTTACTTCGGCGCTTCGGTGTACGAGGACCCGGCCGTCTATGCGCAGTCATCGCCGATCAATTTCATCCGCAAGGTACACACGCCCACTTTCGCGTGGGCGGGAGAGCACGACATCGAGTGTCCCGCTGTGCAGACGCAGGAGTTCTGGCATGCGTTGAAGTCCCTCGGCATTCCGACGGCCGTGATGATCTATCCGGGCGAAGGCCACGGGCTGCGGGATCCGGAGCACACGGCCGACGCGGCGCGCCGCACGGTCGAATGGTTCGATCGATATCTGAAGTAAGCCCCAGGGCGTGGGCTAGAGTCTGCGCGGCAGAGCGCAGAACTGGGCATGCTGCTGATGTTCTCCCTCTCCCGCTTGCGGGAGAGGGCGGAGGTGAGGGTGGTGTTTTTGCGTTCGGGGCGCGAGAGCGGAAAGGCATAAGCGAGGTGACGAGCGCGATAGAGGCCGTCCCTCACGCGGCTGGCATGCTTTCGTTGGGCGCGGGGCGAGTCGCGATGAAAGCCTCGGTTGCCTCGAGGGCGTCGCACAGGGCCGCGAGGCGCGGATAACCGCCCTCCGGAAGCATGGGCGCCGCCCTCAACTTGAGATAGAAGACGAGGACGGCCGCCGAGATGTCGGCCTGGGTGAGCGCCGGACCGCACAGGCGGCCGTCCCGGATCTGCCCGTCGAGCCATGAGAGCGCGCCGGCCACCTGCGCCTGGTAACGCGCGAGCATCTTCTCGTTGCGTTGGCCGGGCGGGTGGAAGTGGCGCTCGTAGACCCAGGCTCCGGCCTTATCGATCGCGCCGGTTGCCATCGCGGTCGCTTGCAGCACGCGGCGCCGTGGTGCCCCGGAGAGCGGCGTCAGTGCGCGACCTGCTCCCACCAACTCGTCGAGCGTGTCGAGGATCGCCCCGCTGTCGATCAGCGTCTCGCCGCTGTCGAGGACGAGCGACGGGATGCGCACCAGGGGATTGATCCGTGCCATCTGGTCGGCATCGGCGAACACGGAGATTGCGTTGCGCGTGAACGGTATCCCATACAGATGCAGCGTGACGGCGACGCGCCGCACGAAGGGGGAATCGTACTGACCGACCAGGATCATCGAATGCTCCTGCCGTGGTTGGCGCTAGGCCGGGCCGAACCGGCGCGCCAGGCGAGCCGCCAGGATGCGCACCACCTCCGCATTGTGCGGCATGGTGACGTGCCGGCCGCTGACCTCGATATTGTCGTCCGACGAGGCGCTCGGGTCGAGGCACTGCGTCCAGCGCACGATGCCGTCGTCGCGCGAGTAGATGCAGGTCGACGGCACCGGGGGCGGCGCGGCGATTTCGGCCGCCAGCGCGCGCAGATCGACCCCCGGCCAGAGTCCCAGGACCGGTTCCAGCGGAATCCACACGCTGCGCGCCGGCTCGACGATCGGGCTGCACACCGTGATCACCTGACGGACCTGTGCCGGATCGCGGGCGGCCAGCAGACGCGCAAAAAAGCCCCCCATGCTGAACCCGACCAGGCTGACCGCCCCGTGCCGCGCGGCCAGTTCGGCCAGCCGCTCGGCGGTTCCACGCACCATCGGCGCCGTCGGGCCGAGATCGACCCCCAGTTCCCAGCCGTAAGCGGCATAACCCAGTCCGCCCAGGAAGGCACGCAGCCGGGCGGTCTGGCGATCGCTTCGGAAGCTGGCAGGCAGGACCAGCACCGCGTGGCCGTCACCGCGCGCCAGCTCTCGCAGGGTTGCGGCGTCGAAAACCGGAAACGGGGAAGGACACGCCAGGGCCACGACCTCGGCCGTCAGGTGCTCGAAGCGCAGCCGGCCCCGCTCGGGACGATTCACGTCGCCTACGCCGACGGCAGCTTGTGCAGCTGATCGGTCAACTTGCTCAGCGTCGAGCGGTGCTCCGCCAGGCGCTGGCGCTCCTGTTCGACCACCGGGGGGCGGGCGCGCTGCACGAAGGAGTCGTTGGCGAGCTTGCCTTCGGACTTGCCGATCTCGCCCTGCAGTCGCGCGATCTCCTTGCCCAGCCGCTCGCGCTCGGCCGCCACGTCGACCTCGACCTTCAGCATCAGCCGGTACTCGCCGGCCACCGCCACCGGGGCGGGCGTTTCGGAAGCCGGCAGCGCGTCGACCCGTTCGACCGCCGACAGCCTGGCGAGCGCCGCGAGGTATGGAACGAAAGGCTCGGTGCGCGCATCGCGCGGCGTCAGCACCAGCGGCACGCGGGCCGCGGGCGACAGGTTCATCTCGCCGCGCAGGTTGCGGCAGGCGTCGACCAGGCGCTTGAGCAGCGCCAGCTCCGCGTCGGCCTGCGGGTCGATCCGCGCCGGATCGGGCTGCGGGAACGGCTGCACCATCACCGAAGTCTCCTCGGACGGCTGCCTGCGCCCGGCCAGCACCGAGACGCGCTGCCACAGCTCCTCCGTGATGAACGGGGTGATCGGGTGCAGCAGCCTCAAGGCCGCTTCCAGCACTTGCAGCAGCGTGCGGCGCGTGCCGCGCTGCACGTTCGGATCGCCCGAAGCCAGCTGCACCTTGGCCAGTTCCACGTACCAGTCGCAGTACTCGTCCCATACGAAGCGGTAGATGGCCTGCGCCACGTTGTCGAGGCGGTAGTCGGCAAATCCGCGCTCGACCTCGGCCACGGTGCGCTGCAGCTCCCCGGCGATCCAGCGGTCCGCCAACGTCAGGGCCACCTCGCCCCCCGCGAGTCCGCCATCGTGGCCTTCCGTGTTCATCAGCACGAAGCGGGTCGCGTTCCACAGCTTGTTGCCGAAATTGCGGTAGCCCTCGCAGCGCTTGAAATCGAAGTTGACGTTGCGGCCGAGCGTGGCATACGCGGCCATCGTGAAGCGCAGCGCGTCGGCGCCGTAGGCCGGCATGCCGTCCGCAAACTCCTTGCGCAGCCGCGCCTCGATCTTGGGCGCGTCCTGCGGCCGGCGCAGCCCGGTCGTGTTCTTCTTGATCAGCGCATCCAGCGAGATGCCGTCCAGCAGATCGACCGGGTCGATCGTGTTGCCTTCCGACTTGCTCATCTTCCTGCCCTCGGCGTCGCGCACGATGCCGTGGATATAGACGTCGCGGAACGGCACCCGGCCGGTGAAATACCGGGTCATGAAGACCATCCGCGCCACCCAGAAGAAGATGATTTCGTAGCCGGTCACCAGCACCGTGGAGGGCAGGTACAGGTCGTAGGCCTCGCGGTCGGCGCCGGCCGGGTGCGGCCAGCCGAGCGTGGAAAAAGGCAGCAGCGCCGACGAGTACCAGGTGTCCAGCACATCGGGGTCGCGCCGCAGCGTCCGTCCGGGGGCCATGGCCTGCGCCTCGGCCTCGGAGCGTGCCACCAGGATGCGGCCCTGCTCGTCGTACCAGGCGGGAATCCGGTGGCCCCACCACAGCTGGCGCGAGATGCACCAGTCCTGGATGTTGGCGAACCACTGCCGGTACACGGTGAGCCACTGGTCCGGGAAGATGCGTACCGCGCCGCTGTCGACCGCCTCCAGCGCGATCTGTGCCAGCGATTTGCCGGCGTCGGGTCCGTCCGGGATGGGCCGGCTCATCGCGACGAACCACTGGTCCGACAGCATCGGCTCGATCGCCTCGCCGGTGCGGCCGCCGCGCGGAACCACCATCCGATGCGCCCGCTCCGCCACCAGCAGGCTCGCCGAGCGCAGGTCCTGCAGCACCGCCTTGCGCGCCGCGTAGCGGTCCAGACCCCGGTACTGCGGCGGTGCGTTCTCGTTGATGGTGGCCGTTACGGTCAGGATCGGAAGGGGAGTCAGCCCGTGGCGCTGCGCGACGGCAAAGTCGTTGAAATCGTGCGCCGGCGTGATCTTCACGGCCCCGGTGCCGAACTGCGGATCCACGTACGAATCGGCGATCACCGGGATCGTGCGGCCGGTCAGCGGCAGTATCACCCTGGCGCCGATCAGCCCCTGGTAGCGCGGATCGTCAGGGTGCACCGCGACTGCGACATCGCCCAGCATCGTCTCGGGGCGGGTCGTCGCGACCGTGACGCCGGCGCTGCCATCGAGGCCCGGGTAGCGGATCTCCCAGATGCGGCCGTCTTCCTCCTCGCTTTCGACTTCCAGGTCGGACACCGCCGTCTGCAGCGTCGGGTCCCAGTTGACCAGGCGCTGGCCGCGATAGATCAGTGCCTGTTCGTACAGGCGCGCGAAGGTGTCGACCACGACGCGCGACAGGCGTTCGTCCATCGTGAAATAGGTGCGGCTCCAGTCGCACGAGTCGCCCAGGCGCTTCATCTGCTCCAGGATCGTGTCGCCCGAATACTGCTTCCACTCCCATACGCGCTCGATGAACTGCTCGCGCGTCATCCGGGCGCGCGCGAGTCCCTGCTGCTCCAGCTGGCGCTCCACCACGATCTGGGTGGCGATGCCGGCGTGGTCGGTTCCCGGCAGCCACAGCGTGTTGTAGCCCTTCATCCGGTGATAGCGGGTCAGCGCGTCCATGATGGTCTGGTTGAACGCGTGCCCCATGTGCAGGATGCCCGTGACGTTGGGCGGCGGCAGCTGGATGCCGAAGGCCGGCCGGCCGGGTTCGAGGCCGGCGCGGAAATAGTCGCGCGCCTGCCACACCGGGTACCAGGTGCGCTCGACGGCGGAGGGCTCGAAGGTCTTGGGCAGCGCGCCGGCGCGTTCGGATTCGCTGGACCGCATGGGTGGTGCGAGGCCGCCGCGCTCAGCGCTTCAGCGTGCGCAGCCGGCCCAGCTCGGTGCGCACCGCGTGATCGACGATGTCGCGCAGCGACGCCGCCAGCGCCAGGCGCGTCTCGGCGGCCAGCTGCTCGACCAGCCGATCGATCGCTTCGTTCATCCGGCTGCGCACGATGGCGTCGACTTCCTGCGGCAGCGCATCGGCCACCGCCTGCAGGATCGAGGAGCGCAATTCCACTTCGATCCGGGTCCAGTGCCTGCCCGCGGTGACGGCATCGGCGCCGCTCGCCGGCGTCGGCGCGACCGGTCGCGGCGGGACCATCGAGGCGGCCGCAGGCGGCGCCGCGGTGGGCGCCGCCGCGGGCGGCACGGCGCGCTGGGCGGGCGCCTGGCGCGGCGGCTCCCGGGGCAACGCCGTGTCGATCGTCAGCGTCATATCCGGGGGCAGCGTCGTATCCAGCTCCAGCGGCGGCAGCGTCAGCCGCTCGGTCAGCACCGGGATCGAGGCGTCGTCCGGCGGGATCTGTTCCGGCGCGTCCGCTTTCTGGGTCGATGGGCTCACGGCGCGGCGATCTGGTGAGAGCGCGGAACAAAGCCCCGGTCGCGGTAGGCCTTGAATCGGGCACGCGCGTGGACGCGATCGTCGTCCTCGTTGGAGACGATTTCGATGACCCGCTCGAAGCGCTCGAACCAACGCTCGAAGTCCGGCGCGACTTGCTCGTCCAGCAGCAGCAGCACGTCGCGCTCGCGATCGGGAAGGGCAGTCATCGACAGCCACACCGGAGTTCGATCGGCCAGCTCGGAGTCCGCGTACACGTGCGGCAGGAAATCGAGCGCCGAGAATGTCCACAGCGCCGAATCGAGCCGCGCCAGCCGCTGCGCATCGCGGCTGAATGCCAGCACCGAGCGCCCACTGCCAAGGGCTTTGCGCACGACGCGACAGGCGTGGATCACCGGATGGTCCACGTTGAAATGAAAGTCGATTACGACCCGCGAAATCGAAGCGGCCGGGGCGGTAGCGTCGTGCATCGGGTGGGCGCAAATTCACGGTCGGACAGGCCGAATTATGGTCCAGCCGGGCCCCGCGCGGGTCCGCGGATGTTGCGCGCCGGCGCGCGCCGCCCGGCTCAGGCGCCGGCGCGCGCCAGCAGGAAGTGGGTCAGCAGCGGCACCGGCCGCCCCGTGGCGCCCTTGGCACTGCCTCCCCGAAACGCCGTTCCGGCCACGTCCAGGTGCGCCCAGCGCATGCCCTTGGTAAAGCGCGCCAGGAAGCACGCCGCCACGATCGAGCCGGCGTTTCCCCGCATGCCGATATTGGCCATGTCGGCGAAGTTCGACTTGAGCTGCTCCTGGTAGTCGTCGTCGACCGGCATGCGCCAGGCGCGATCCGCGGCCTGGCGCGCGGCCTCCATCAGCTCGGCAGCCAGCTCGTCATTCGGGCTGAACAGCCCCGAGTGGATCGAGCCGAGCGAGACGATGATGGCGCCGGTCAGGGTGGCGATGTCGACCACCGCCGACGGCTTGAACCGCTGCACGTAGGTCAGGGCGTCGCACAGGATCAGCCGGCCCTCGGCATCGGTGTTCAGCACCTCGATGGTCTGGCCCGACATCGACGTCACGATGTCTCCCGGCTTGTTGGCGCGGCCCGACGGCATGTTCTCGCAGGTCGGAATGACCCCGACCACGTTCACCTTAAGTTTCAGCTCGGCGGCCGCCCGCAGCGTCCCGAGCACCGAAGCGGCGCCGCACATGTCGAACTTCATTTCGTCCATCTCGGCAGCCGGCTTGATCGAGATCCCGCCCGAATCGAACGTGATGCCCTTGCCGACCAGCGCGATCGGGTCGGCGAATCGCCCGCGGCCGGCTCCCTGGTACTTGGCCACGATCAGGCGTGGCGGCTGGTCCGATCCCTTGGCCACCGACAGGAATGCGCCCATCTTCAGCGCCTCGATCTGCCCCCGGGCGAGCACCTGCACGCCGATGCCCCAGTCCCTTTGCAGCTTGCGGGCCTGCTGGGCCAGGTATTCGGGCGTGCAGACGTTGGCCGGCAGGTTGCCCAGCCGCTTGGCCAGATCAACCCCGTTGGCGATGGCGCGCCCCTCGGCCAGTCCCTTCTCGACGGCCGCGTCGCGCTTGTCCAGCAGCAATTGCACGCGGGCAACGCGGGTGGCGGCCTCGTCCTTCTTGGTCTTGAGCTCGTCGGCGCGGAACGGCACCTCGCGCGCCGACACCACGAACATCGATGCGTGCCAGCGTGGATCGCGCCCCTTGACCTGCCACTCGGACGCGGCCACGGCGAGCGAGCCGCTGCCGGGTCCGGCCCCCTTGATGGCGGTGCGCACGGCCTCGGCGTAAGCGCGGTCTCCGAACTCGCCGGGCGTACCCAGCCCCACCAGCAGCACCCGGCTGCTCGCCACCCCCGGCAGCTGCCTGAGCAGCAGCGACGTGCCGCGCGCGCCGGTCATGTCGCCGCTGGCGACCGCCGAGCGCACCGCTCCGCGCGTGATGCTGTCGATGCGGCGCGCCGATGCGGTCAATGCCCCCTCGGCAAAGACACCGACCGCGACGCAGTCCGCCTTGAATGCCTCGGGCAATGCGATCTTCGTGTTAAATTCCATCGGCTTAGACGTTATCTTGTTCTTGCGGTGGGAAAACGGACCAACTCGGTGGAAGCGGCGCAGTATAGCGGCCGTACCGCCCGATGATCTTCCGGCGCGCGATCGCCCGGGAATTGAGCAGCACGGCCGGAGCCGTCTTCACGGTGCTGTTCTGCATCCTGTTTTCGGTCGGGCTGGTGCGCATCCTGGGTGAGGCTGCCAACGGCGAGATCGACAGCGGCGCTGTGGTCTCGATACTGGCGTTGTCGGCGCTGACCAACCTGCCGGTCGTGCTGACGCTGACCGTGTTCGTGTCGGTGCTGATGGCGATGTCGCGCGCCTTCCGCGACTCCGAAATGGTGGTCTGGTTCGCCTCCGGCCGCAGCCTGCTGGCGTGGGTGCCGCCCGTGATCCGCTTCGCGGTGCCGCCGGTGTTGCTCATTGCGCTGCTCACCTTCCTGGTGGCCCCCTGGGCCCAGGCCCGGATGGCCGAGAGCCGGGCCCGCTTCCAGCAGCGCGATGACTTGAGCAAGGTGATGCCCGGGCGGTTCGCCGAGTCCACCTCGGCCGATCGAGTCTTTTTCGTCGAATCGGTGGACCTGGACGGCGCGCGCGTGCGCGACGTGTTCGTCAACCACCGCGGGCCCGAGCGCGAAAGCGTGATCGCCGCCGCCGAAGGCCAGATCCAGATCCAGCCGGACGGCACGCGCGTGCTGACCTTGGAGCGGGGCCGGCGCTACGAAGGCCGCCCGGGCGTGCCCGGGTTCCGCGTGGTGGAGTTTGCACGCTACTCGGTCCCGCTCGATCAGCCGTCGCAGGCCACGTTCTCCCCCTCCACGGCCCGCGCGCTGCCCACGATCGACCTGCTGGTCGAGCCGACCCCGCTGCACCGCGGCGAGCTGCTGTGGCGGTTGGGCCTGCCGATCGTGGCGATGATGCTGGCGCTGCTGGCGGTGCCGCTGGCGTTCATCAATCCGCGGGTGGGCCGCTCCGCCAACCTGATCGTCGCGGTGCTGCTGTTCGTGCTGTACCTGGACGGGATCCAGATCACGCAGGCCTGGGTGCAGCAGGGGCGGATCGGCTTTGCCGCGGCGGCCTGGTTCGTCCACCTGACGGCGGTGGCGTTGACCGTGCTGCTGTTCGTCCGGCGCGTGTACCTGCAGCGCTGGCTGCCGCGCTGGTTGCTGCCGTTTTACTGGCGGGTGCGCCCTTCGTGAAAACACTGCGCAACTACGTCTGGCGCGAGGTGGCCGCCTCGACCGCGTTCGTGCTGCTGGCGCTGGTGGCCCTGTTTGCGCTGTTCGACCTGATCAAGGAGTTCGACGACGTCGGCCACGCCGGCTATCGCGTCGGGCACGCGCTCGCCTTCGTCGCGCTGCTGACGCCTTCGCGCACCTACGAGCTGATGCCGATCGCGGCGCTGATCGGCACCATCTACGCGCTGTCCAAGCTGGCCGCCAATTCGGAGTTCACGATCATGCGGGTGGCCGGGCTGAGCACGCGCCGACTGGCCCTCACGGTGGTGCAGATCGGCGCGGCCTTCACGCTGCTCACCTACGTGTTCGGCGAGGCGGTTGCGCCGTCGGCCGAGGACCTGGCACGGCGCCTGAAGCTGCGCGCATCCGGATCGCCGCTGGCGCAGGAGTTCCGCTCGGGCGTGTGGCTGCGCGACGTGATTGCCGACGGCGCAGACGGCGCGCCCCGGCTGCGATTCGTGAACGTCGTTCACGTCAACACCGACACGTCGGTGGACCACTGGAAGATCTACGAATTCGACAAGGAAATGCAGCTGCGGTCGGTCAGCACGGCGGCCAAGGGCCGCTATGTGCGCGGTGTGGGGTGGGACCTGTCCGACGTGGTCGAGACCTCGATCCCCGCGTTGGTCGCCAGTGACGTGTCCCAGACGTCGCAGCACACCGAGGTGACGAAACAGGCGCAGCGCCTGTGGCATTCGGGATTGACGCCGGAGATCTTCGGCGCGCTGCTGCTTCAGCCCGAAAGGATGGGGGCATTGAACCTGTCGCGCTACATCCGCCACCTGGCCGAGAACCGGCAGCGCACCGACCGGTTCGAGATCGCGTTCTGGAGCAAGATGTTCTATCCGCTGGCGATCCTGGTGATGATGGCACTGGCTCTGCCGTTCGCCTACCTGCACGTGCGCAGCGGCACGATGAGCTTCAAGGTGTTCTCCGGCATCATGATCGGGGTGATCTTCTACGCATCCAACAAGCTGTTCTCGCACCTGGGCCTGCTGAACACCTGGCCGCCGATCGTGGTGGCGGCGCTGCCGGGCCTGCTGGTGTTGTCCGTGGCGCTGACTGCGCTGTATTGGGTAGAAAGGCGCTGAGCCCTTTTCCGGCCTACGGCCGGAAAAGGCAGGAGGAAGGGAACGAGGGGGCTGGGCCGGCCCCCTCGTGCTCCCCCAGCCAATGTGAACGGCTGATCGCAAGCAGCGGGAGAGGGGCGGGGGTGAGGGCTCTACCCCTCGAATTCCTGGTCAGTAATGGCCCCGCGGCTGGCGCTGGACACGAGGCGCGCGAACTTGGCCAGCACGCCGTGTGTGTAGCGTGGCTTCGGTGGCGACCAGGCGGCGCGGCGCCTGACCAGCTCCGGCTCGGGCACGTCCAGCTGCAGCAGCAGCCGGTCGGCGTCGATCGTGATCGAGTCGCCTTCGTGCACCAGCGCGAGCAGCCCGCCCACGTACGCCTCGGGCGCCACGTGCCCGACCACCATGCCCCAGGTTCCGCCGGAGAAGCGTCCGTCCGTGATCAGCCCCACGCTGTCGCCCAGTCCCTTGCCGATCAGGGCCGAGGTGGGCGAGAGCATCTCGCGCATGCCGGGACCCCCCTTCGGTCCCTCGTAGCGGATCACGATCACGTCGCCGGCCCGGATGCGGTCGGCCAGGATCGCCTCCATCGCGGCATCCTCCGAGTCGAACACGCGCGCCGGCCCGCTGATCGAGGTCTTTTTGAGCCCGGTGATCTTGGCCACGCACCCTTCGGTGGCGAGGTTGCCGCGCAGGATCGCCAGGTGCCCCTGGCGGTACAGCGGATCGGTGATCGGCCGGATCACGTCCTGATCGGCGCGCGGCTGCTCGGGCACCTTGTGCAGCTGTTCGGCCAGGCTCTGGCCGGTGATGGTCATGCAGCGCCCATCGACCAGGCCGTTGGCGAGCAGGATCTTCATCACCTGCGGAATGCCGCCGGCGCGGTGCAGGTCGGTGGCCACGTAGCGTCCCGACGGCTTCAGGTCGCACAGCACCGGCACGCGCCGGCGCACCCGTTCGAAGTCGTCCATGCTCCAGTGGACGCGGGCCGCATGGGCGATCGCCAGATAGTGAAGAACGGCGTTGGTCGATCCGCCCACCGCCATCACCAGGCTCACCGCGTTCTCGATCGACTCGCGCGTGATGATGTCGCTCGGCTTCAGGCCGCGCTGCAGCGCCGCCAGCAGCACCCGGGTCGACTCGACCGTGCTGTCGACCTTTTCCGGGTCCGGATTGGCCATCGTCGAGGAATACGGCAGGCTCATTCCCAGGGCCTCGAACGAGGAGCTCATCGTGTTGGCCGTGTACATGCCCCCGCACGATCCCGAGCCCGGGATGCAGCGCCGCTCGATTTCGCGGAAGTCTGCTTCGCTCAGGCGCCCGGCCGTGAACTGGCCGACCGCCTCGAAGGCCGACACGATGGTCAGGTCCTTGCCCTGGTAGTGGCCCGGCTTGACGGTGCCGCCGTATACGAAAATGGACGGCACGTTGCAGCGCGCGATCGCCATCATCGAGCCGGGCATGTTCTTGTCGCAGCCGCCGATCGCGATCAGGCCGTCCATCCATTGCCCGTTCACGCAGGTCTCGATCGCGTCGGCGATCACCTCGCGCGATACCAGCGAGTACTTCATGCCTTCGGTGCCCATGGCGATCCCGTCCGACACGGTGGGAACGCCGAAGGTCTGCGAGTTGGCCTCGCAGCGCGCGATCTCCGTGACCGCCGCGTCCGCCAGCCGCTGCAGCCCGGAATTGCACGGGGTAATGGTCGAGGCGGCGTTGGCCACCCCGATCATCGGACGGTCGAAATCCTGCTCGCGATACCCCATCGCGTAATACATCGCGCGATTGGCGGAGCGGGCCACCCCCTGGGTGACGGTTTTCGAACGTTCGTTGTGGGGCATTTCAGATCCTACAATCGCGGATTCTAAAAGCTAACGGCCCGCGATGCTCGTACATCCCAATTTCGACCCGGTCGCCTTCAAGATCGGTCCCCTGGCGGTGCGCTGGTACGGCCTGATGTACCTGGTCGGCTTCATGCTGTTCGCCTGGCTGGGCCGCATCCGCGCGCGCGAGAGCTGGCGCGGCATCACCGTGCAGGACGTCGACGACCTGCTGTTCTGGGGCGTGTTCGGCGTGATCCTGGGCGGCCGTCTCGGTTACGTGCTGCTGTACAAGCCGGGCGAGTATCTGCACCACCCGCTGGAGATCCTGATGCTCTGGCACGGAGGGATGGCCTCGCACGGCGGAATCATCGGCGTGATCCTGGTGATGTGGCTGTTCGCGCGCTCGCGCGGCAAGCCGTTCCTGACCGTGGCCGATTTCGTGGTGCCGCTGATACCGCTCGCGCTGGCGGCCGGGCGCCTGGGCAACTTCATCAACGGCGAGTTGTGGGGCCGTCCGGCCGACCCCAACATCTGGCCCTGGGCCATGGTGTTTCCGCAGGCGCATGACGGCATTGCGCGCCACCCGTCGCAGCTGTACCAGCTGGCGCTGGAAGGCCTGCTGCTGTTCGCGATTTTGTGGTGGTATACGCGCCGCCCGCGCGTTCCCGGCGCGCCCGCGGCCCTGTTCCTGATCGGCTACGGCACGCTGCGCTTCATCGCCGAGTTCGCGCGCGAACCGGACGAGTTCATGGGGCTGCCGGCGCTGGGGCTGTCGATGGGGCAGTGGCTGTCGCTGCCGATGATCGTGATCGGTCTTGTGATGATGGTGGTGTGCCGGAGGCGGGCCAGGCGGGGGCTGCCGCCGCAGGCGGCCGGAACTTGAGAAATGGCCAACGCGAACCTGTACCAGCTGATCGAGCAGCGCATGCCGGCCGACCGCTCGGCGGCCTGCCTGCGCGTGCCGGGCGCGCGCGAGCTGTCCTGGCGCGAGTTGCACCTGGGCGCCGGGCGCATCGCCGCGCTGCTGGCCGGACACGGCCTGCCGCCCGGATCGCGGCTGGTGGTCCAGGTCGACAAGTCGCCGCAGGCCCTGATGCTGTACCTGGCCACGCTGCGCAGCGGCCTGGTGTACGTGCCGTTGAACGTTGCCTACCAGGAGGCCGAGCTGCAGCATTTCCTGGACGATTCGCAGCCGGCGGTGGCCGTCTGCAGTCCGGCGCGCCTGGCGCTGTTCGGCGCGCTGGCGCCGCAGGCGCTGTGCTTCTCGCTGGACGAGCACGGCCAGGGCACGCTGATGCAGGCCGCCGGGTCCTTCGACGGCGAATTCGCCACGGTCCATCGCGATCCCGATCAGCCGGCGGCGATCGTGTACACGTCCGGCACCACCGGGCGCAGCAAGGGCGCCGTCCTCAGTCACGGCAACCTCGCATTCAACGCGATCGTGCTCGACGAATACTGGGGCTTCCGGCAGCGTCGCGAGCAGGGCGGCCGCGACGTGCTGCTGCACGCGTTGCCGCTGTTTCACGTGCACGGATTGTTCGTGGCCTGCCACGCGGCGCTGTTCGCCGGGGCCACGACGATCTTTCTGCCGCGCTTCGACGTCGGCCAGATCGAGCGCGAGCTGCCCAACGCGACCGTGATGATGGGGGTTCCGACGTTTTACACCCGCCTGCTGCAGGAGCCCTCGTTCAGCGGCAGCCAGTGCGCCTCGGTGCGCCTGTTCGTGTCGGGCTCGGCGCCGCTGCTGCGCGAGACGTTCGAGCAGTTCCAGCGGCGCACCGGCCACACGCTGCTCGAGCGCTACGGGATGTCGGAGACGCTGATGCTGGCCTCCAATCCGTACTTCGGCGAGCCGGCGCGCGAACGCATCGCCGGCACCGTCGGGCCGGCGCTGCCGGGCGTGCAGATCCGGATCGCGCACGCCGACGGAACGCCGGCCGCACCGGGCGAGGTCGGGCAGGTCCAGGTGCGCGGTCCGAACGTGTTTTCCGGATACTGGAGACAGCCGGACAAGACCCGCAGCGAGTTCACGCCCGACGGCTGGTTCCGCACTGGCGATCTGGGCAGCCTCGGAGCGCCGGGCTTGCCGCCCGACTACCTGACGCTGGCCGGGCGCTCCAAGGATCTGATCATCACGGGCGGCTACAACGTGTATCCGAAAGAGGTCGAGGGCTACCTGGATGCGCTGCCCGGCGTGGTCGAGTCGGCCGTGGTCGGGCTGCCTCATCCGGACTACGGCGAGGCGGTGTGCGCCTTCGTGGTGATGGACGGGTCGGCCGAACTGGACCCGATGCAGGTCATCGGCCGGCTGAGGGAACAGATCGCCGGCTTCAAGGTGCCCAAGCGGATCTGGCGACTGTCCGAGCTGCCGCGCAATGCGATGGGCAAGGTCCAGAAGAATGTGCTGCGGCAGCAGTACGCGAACGCTTTCGAGGTTTGATGCGGAGCCGCATATGTTGCGTTGGGTTGTCTCTCTGACACTTTTGCTGGCCGCAACGAGCGCGCTGCCGTTGCGGGCCCAGATGACCGGTGGCTCGGCGTCCAGCGCCGCCGCGCCGGCTCTGGACGCGCTGTTCGCGCACGAGTGGGAGCGCGGGCTGCGCGACCACCCCGAAAAAGCGAGCGAATTTGGCGACACGCGCTACAACGACCGCTGGACCGACCTGAGCCTTTCGGCGATCGCCGCGCGCGAAGCAGCCGATCGGTCCGCCCTGGAGCGCCTGCACGCGATCGATCGGGCCGCGCTCACTGCGGAGCAGCAGCTGAACTACGACACCTTCGAGTGGCTCCTGCAGCGCGCCGTTGAACGGCAGAGGTTTCGCGAATACCTGCGCCCGATCGACCATAAGAAGGGTGCGCAACTCGACGATGTCATTGCCGAGATCATGCCGTTCAGGCTCAGTGCCGATTACCGCAATTTCCTCGCCCGCATGGCGGCGCTGCCGGTCCTTATCGACCAGGAGATCGCTTTGATGAGGGAGGGGGTCAAGACGGGCAACACGCCGCCGCGCGTGCTGATCGAGCGCGTGCCGGCCCAGATCGCCAGGCAGATCGTCGATGACCCGGTCGGCAGTCCTTTTTATCGGCCGTTCCGCAATTTCACCGACGCCGTTTCCTCCGCCGATCGAGCCGATCTGCAGGCGAAGGCGCAGGCGACGATCCGCGACCGCCTGGTGCCGGCGTTTCGCAAGCTGCAGTTGTTCGTGAAGGACGAGTACCTGCCCGGCACGCGCACCTCGATCGCGGCCACCGATCTGCCCGACGGCAAGGCCTACTACGACTTCCTGGTTCGCTTCCAGACGACCACCAACCTGGGGGTGGACCAGATCTACGAAACCGGCCTGAAGGAAGTCGCGCGCCTGCGCAGCGCGATGGAGAAGGTCAAGAACGAACTGGGCTTCAAGGGTTCGCTCGCCGAATTTTTCGCCTACCTGCGGGAGGATCCGAAATTTTTCTGCAAGACCCCCGAGGAGTTGTTGAACACTTATCGGGCCACGGCGAAGCGCATCGACCCGGAGCTGGTGCGCGTCTTCAAGTACATCCCTCGTCAGCCCTATGGCGTGCGTGAGATCCCGGCCACGACCGCGCCCGACACCACGACGGCCTACTACCAGCCCGGCGCGGCCGACGGCCAGCGCCCGGGCTACTACTACGTCAACCTGTACAAGCCGGAGACGCGGCCGATCTGGGAAATGATGCCCCTGACGCTGCACGAGGCGGTGCCCGGTCACCACTTCCAGTTCGCGCGCGCGCTCGAGCTGCCCGACGCACCGATGTTCCGCAAGACCGCGTACTTCGTGGCGTATGGCGAAGGTTGGGCCCTGTACGCCGAGCAGCTCGGCTACGACATGGGCCTGTACGACAACCCGTACGACCGCTTCGGCCAGCTCACCTACGAGATGTGGCGCGCCGTGCGCCTGGTGGTCGATACCGGCTTGCACGCCAAGGGCTGGAGTCGCGAACGGGCGATCGCATATTTCAAGGACAACGCCGCCAAGACCGAGCTGGACATCGTCAACGAGATCGACCGCTACATCGGCGACCCGGCCCAGGCGCTGGCCTACAAGGTCGGGCAGCTGAAGATCTCGGAACTGCGCGCACGCGCCCAGGGCGCGCTCGGTCCGAAGTTCGACCTGAGAGACTTCGACGACGCGGTGCTGACGGTCGGATCGGTGCCGCTGACGGCGCTGGAAGCGCGCATCGACCGCTGGATCGCCGAGCGAAGGTAACGCGGGTCACCACCTCGGCGGTGGGCGCCGGTTCAGCGTGATCTGCCGGTCGACCACGGTGACGTAGCCACCGGTCGTCAGGTCCTTGAAGATCCGGCTGATCATGTCGCGCGAGGCGCCCACCCGATCGGCGATGTCCTGTTGCGTCAGCCGCTCCGGAACCACCAGCTTGCCGTCGCGCTCGCGGGCGAGCGACAGCAGCAGCCGCGCCACCCGGCCGTAGACATCCATCAGCGCCAGGTTCTTGACGGTGTCGGTCGCGATCCGGTTGCGGTCGATCAGTTCCTCGATCAGCGACATCGCCAGCTCCGGATCGGCGACGACCGCATCCTTGAGCGTTTCCCGCGTCAGCATGGAGCAGGTCGTGGCTTCCAGGGTCATCACCGAGGCCGATCGCGGCCCGCCATCGAGCGCCATTTCACCGACATACTGCCCGGGTCCGTGGATGTCGAGGATCATCTCGCGGCCCTGGCTGTCGGACACGTAGACCTTGACGCGCCCGGCAACGATGATGAACAGCGAGTCGCCGCGGTCGCCCTCGTTGATGAAGACGGTGTTCTTCGGGAAACTGCGGATCTGGCCGCGCATCGCCAGTTGACGCACCAGGGGATCCTCGATGGCCGCAATGCTCTGCTGGACGGTCGGCACACAGTCTGTCAAGCCCCAAGGATCCATGCGGGTTTCCAATGGGCAGCCTTAGAATTCCGCCATTCGTTCCCCGTTGGGCATCCCTTTTCGGCCGATTTCCAGTCGAAGATGCCCGGGCGAGTTTGCTTAGGCGCCGCACTAACACACACGGAACTGACAATGGCCCAGTGGGAGAAGATTTCGATCGACACGATGCTTGATGCGGAGCACGCAGGGGATAACTATCTCGGCGCCAAGTACAGCCGCATCCTGCAGCATCGGTCCGCAGAGGCGGTCCATGAGCTCTCGCAGAAGGTGGCCGGGCTGATGGCAACAATTCACACAGTCGGCCAGCTCATGCAAGAGAAAGTCGATCAGCTCCGGGAGGATTCCAATAAGGCGGCCGAGTCACAGGGGCGCCAGCAGCGTTCGATTCGATGGCTGACCGCGGTCATTGCCATCGCGACCGTCTTTTACACTTTGGTAACCACTGCGTCGGTCATCGCGACGTTCCATGGCAACGCGATCCAGCGGCAGCCGATCGAGGCGTCAAAGTCGAAGCCCTGATGGTGTCCGTCGCCGCCTACTTCACCCCGCACCGCGCAGAATCGCCGGCCCGAGCGCGCGGCTGCCTGACCTGCACTCATTTCCACGGGCAGTCATATGCCTCGCATCTGCTGTGCGAACGCGACGGCGGCCGCTATGTGGTCGGCGTGCCGGCGATGGGGTGCGCGTTTTGTGAGCGGGAGCCGGGGGCGGATGATGAGTAAGGGCGCCGCGCCGAGGCCCATCAGCATTGGCTGCGGCGACTATGCGCAGGGCTCGTTCGATCTGCTGCCGCTGGCTGGCGAGCGCGCCCGGGGCGCACTATTCTTCGCAGGCTACCTACGCACGGCGGCGGTCGACCACGACAACCTGGACGTCGCACGCCGGTACCTTCGGGCGGCGCTGTCGGAGTTTCGGTCGGTGTTCGACCTACTGGGAGCCGACTTCAAGGTGCTCGGCATGGCCACGCTGTGGAGCCGGAGCCCGCAGTACGCAGAGATGGAGGCCGATCCCCTGGTAACGCTGCTGCGGAAGGTGCGCGACTTTGCCATTCACTCGAGCGTGGTGACCGGCGTCCCGAGGACGTTCAAGGTTGGCCTAATCAATGAGCGCACCCACCGCGTCGTGGACATGAACAGCATAGTCATCGACCCGCTGGTGCGCGGCGGGCGGGTGAATCACATGCGCGCGATCTCCGACACTGCGCTAGCAGACTTCAATGACATTGCCCATAAAATGCCGGCCGACATGGTGCTGCAAGTGGCCGTGTATCGCACCAGCGAATATCTGGCCGAGTTCCTGGCGAAGCACCCCCGCGACCACCGAGGCGCGGCCGGCGAAGGCGTCATAGTCCGGCCCCCATCCGCCTGATGACCAGTTCGTACCGGCTCACGTGCTTTTCAACCCGGTAGGTCCGGACGGCAGCCAGTCCGCGCGTCCTCCGCTCGTCCGGAATTGCCTGAACGACGCCGACGGCCGCGTGTCATCTTTAGGCGCGCGGCCTACCTTTCCGCGAGGAATGCACAGGAATCCAGCGGGTTCTGGGGCTGGCTGCTTCGGCATGGCGATCCAGCGATCCGAAGTCATCTGAAGCTGGCAAAAGGTCGATGCCAGACGGTCGAATCGTCAGCTCCCGCTAGATCCAGTCGAGGCAGCAATTGCAGCACGCCGTCGGGCCTCTTGCTGCTCGTGTGTCCATCCGTCTCGACGCGCCCAGACTTCTGGTCGTCGATGCCGATTTGTTCGGCAGTAGTGGTCGAAGTCGAGCAAAAGCTCTTGGGTCACCGTGTCCAGTAGCCCAGCATCGACCATCAGACCTCGCAGCTCATCCGGGGATGGGACATGCTCAGGGAGCCGACCTCGGAAATCGCGCCATCTTTGATGCAGATCGGGGCGTCTTTGGAGCTCGTTCGCATTGAATGAGAGCGCAATGCAAAGGGCGTAGTCGATCTGATTGAATCGATGGTAGTCATTTTCTATTTGAGCCAGCTGAGCCTGAGTGGCCCCAAGCCCTCGGCAGAGCTCCGCAAGGTCGCGTCGAACTGCTTCCTTTTCGGCGTCACTGTAGGTGCCGACGCGACCGATGCGGGCGGTCAGCGACAATGCTAGTTGAGCGGTGATCACCGCCAATGCACGGACTTGTTCTAACGTCACCTCCGCTCGCTCGACCAGTGCGCGTGTTTCCGCCTCGATACCCGTGAGTGAAGCCTTGAACTTCGAAAAGCGATCTGGGTTCGCCGCGAGAAGGAATAAGAAGCACAGCAAGGTAGAAAGACTCGCGGCACCCGTAATTCCGAGGAACGCCGCCACGATGGCTGCGACCCCCGACGCGATGGCGAAAACGCCATAGACTATCTTCTCGACCAATTTATATCGATCCGCCGAAAAGCCAGAGTGCCGAATCGTAATCCGGTCCGCCGCCGACGGGGACTGGAAGGGCATCGCATTAATGGATAACCACCGACTTCAGCCTTACCTCAAGGGTACCGCCTGAGCGCCAACCCGGTACTGTTCACTATCAGGCCCGCGCCGCCTAGGTGGCGCTCTAGCATCAACTGGCGGAGACTTCAGACATGCGCAGTTTCGTCCTGGCACTGCTCATCGCCCTTTGTGGTTCGCCATTGACAGTCGCCGCCATAGAAACTGAGCGCCGCGCCTACCACGTTCAGGTCGCGACGGAAGCCGAGGCGAACAGCCTCTACGAAGACATAACGAGGCTTCGTCACGAGCAGCAGTTTTACGCTTTCAAGGCCGCTGCCGTGAGGTGGAGTACGGATTCAACGTCTGGCAGCCGCGGCGGCGACCTGGGGTGGGCACAAGCCAAGACCTTCGTGGCGCCTTTCGCTGGGGTCTTCGCCTCGATTTCCCTCAATACGGTCTCGCGTCCTGTGCAGACGGTCTTCGGCTGGCACCTTCTCTACGTCGCCGAAGAAAGACCCGTCGCCGATACGGTTAGCCTGTCTCTGACCTGCAGCATCTCCTCGCCCCCAGAAGCAGCAGGGCTAGAGTTTCAATATGTCGTATCAGCATCACAGCAAACGATCACTGCGAACAGAGGTGGCGCTGCTCCAACGGATGTTTACATCGGACCTACCGAAATTCGATTTCACCAGGGGACCATTTCTGTCAGCATCAGCCGTACCACAGGTCGTTTCACTTTCGGGTCAGCGCTGGCGATGTTCGTAGGCACCTGTCAGCCAGCGGGCGCCCCCAAGTTTTGAGCAAACAGTTTTCGAGCATGCGCACCGCAGCAAGGACTGCTGAAGGATATCGTCGACGTCTCTTCCGGCCACGCCGCTCCCTGTTTTCAGCCTCGGGCCCGGCCTATACTCCCTCGATGTGGTTCGATCAGATCGCCGACAAGATCCTAGTCGTCGTCGTGCTGTGCCTGCTGTTCGACCGGCAGGTGCGCGCGGCGATCATCCTCGCTTTCGGTTTACCTCTCGTCGTAGCCCTCTGGCTACGGCGCAGATACCACACCCATCGGGATCGGCGGCTGGGACGCCCATGGCGCGCTTGACGCGATAGCTCCGCTGCGCACGGCATTGCCAAGCCGCATCATCGCGGGGCTGGGACCGCTTCCGGGTCGCGTGCGCGCCAACAGATCAGCCATGGCCTTTGGGTCGGCTAGCGCGTCGGCCAGGGCGCCCATCACGCGCTGATTGGCAATCGCCGAGATTTTGCCGCCAGCTGCGGCCCCAGCAGCAGCCCCGCCCACGCCGCCCAATCCGTGACCCATCACGAAGCCACCGAGCGCGCCCAGCGTGCCGCCCGCGATCTTCGGCGTGTAGCCCCCGCTGAAATCCGCGCCATACAACTGCCGTGCAAGCCATCCCGGCGCCTGCAGGTTGTAGGCAGTATCGGAGCCAGCCGACCGCAATGCATTCGAGGCAGACTCCCGCTGCAGATCGCTCTGGATGGCCTGCAGCGATCGGAGCGCGTCCGGCTGGATCGGGAAGTCCGACCCATTCAGCGAGCTTTGCAGGGACGAGCGGTACGCCGGCAGCGTCATCATAGGCGCGCCCGTCAGTTCGCCCGGAGCCGCAGTCGTCAGGTTCTTGCCTGCTATGCGGTTTAGGATGTCCGTGCCAGCCTGCATCGACGTGATCGGCGGGGAGGCGGCAGCGTAGGACCGGCGCGCTGCCCGGTAGTCGGGTGAAATCTGGTCGACCGCATCCAACAGCGCCGAACGGGCTGAACGTAGGCCGCTCACGTCGGCGCCGCCGCGTATCGCCTGGCTGATATCCGAGTCGAGGCTCTTCTTGGCGAAGTCCGCCAGCTGCACGATGTGTGGATCGGTTGGCGCATTCCCCGGCGGAAGCGTGATCCCTTGGTTCTGCAAGTACTCACGGCTAGCGGCGAATGCCTGCTTCATCGCGGGCCGCTGCTGAAGAGCCGTCCATGCGTCGACAACCTGCGGCGTCACCAACGAGGGGTCGGGCCCGTTGGCATAGGCTTTCGCGTAGGCTGCATTTGCCGCGGTGCCGCGCTGGGCTGTCAGGTCGGCGAGTGTGCTGGGCTGGCCGGCGACTTGCTCGAGCTGTGTGAGTCGCGCCAGGTTGTTCTGCGCCTGCCGATCGGCGAACGCGCCGCGGAGTGCGGGATTATTGGTGACTGTCTTTTCGGCTTGCACCAGGAATGGCAACGGCGCGGCCTGGGCGCTCGTCGGGACCGATCCCGGCACGTACTGCGGGGCGCCACTCAGCTGGAGTGCGAGGTCTTGTGGCGTTACGCCGGCCGCGGTGGCCTGTCGCTGCGCCCAATCCGAGACGATGCCGCTTGGGTTGGTGAACGGCCGCACGGCATTCGTGACGCCCTTGGTGATAGCTGAGGCGCCGCCCGTGATCAGCGGCGCGGCGCTCCCGAGGGTGACACCTGTGCCCACCTGACCGGCCTTGGCGCTCCAGTAATTGCTCGGGTCCGTGACCGGCGCCGTTGCCGAAATCGCCGCGCCCTGGGCCGCTCCGCTCGCTACCCGCGGCACCGCCCAATCAAGCCATCCCGGAACGTTCGCAGAGGCGGCCCGCAGCCCCCTGGTAGCCAGATTCCCGGCGACGTCGCCGACCCCTTTGACCGCATTGGCGACACCGCCGACCATGAACGGTGCAACCTCGCCGGCCGCCGCGCCGGCATACGAGGCTGGACTGTCCGGCGTGCCGGCCTGATAGTCCGCCTCGCGCTTCGCCAGTATCGCGTCATCCGACTTAATCGTGTCCTGGATCGCCTGATTCCACGGCGCGCGATACTTCCCGGTGATCAGACTCGATAGCGTCTTCGGCGTCGTATCGAGTGCATCCGCACCCCAACCGACGCCATGCTCTACCAGTTGCGCAGTCCCGTGCAGCGCGTTGCCGAGGTGATGAGCGAGGGCGCTCCCGAAGTCGTCGAGACCCGACTGCAGGGAGGAGTCGAAGCCGGCAACGCCAGCGGTTGCTGCTGGAGCAGGCGCAGGAGCCGCAATGCCGTTCTGCACAGGCACGGCCGTTGAAAGATCGAGACCGCCAAGCGATGGCGATTGCTGCGGCGCGACCGGATGCGCGGTTGAAAGGTCTAGCGCCATTTACCAGATCCCGGCTTGTTGTCTGCCGTCCGGGCTGATGTAGCCAATATTCCCGGCTTTATCCTGGTGCAGTACCCAGCCTTTCGAATTCGTTTGCGGGATCGTCTGCTTGATGTAGTCGTTGGGCCGGAAGTTCTGGCGCCATGCATTCTCGAAATTCGTCTGCGACTGCTGGTTGTTCCCGTTTTGTCCTTGCCACTGCTTCCATGCGTTCGCCTTGGCCTGCAGGGCAAGCTCACCAGCCTTCGACCATTGCGCGACGTGCTGGATCGCCTGCGGGAACATCCTGTCGTTCGGATTCGCATGCATCTGCGCTTCGAGCTGCGAGTCGGTCTGCGTGCCTCCGGCCGCGCTCCAATTGCGGATCGCGTTCTGATTGAGAAACTTCTGCAACTCCTGGAACCCCGACACGTCGTCCTTCCATCCGCCGAAGCCGGGAACGCTCGCCATGTAGCCCTTGACCTGATTCGTAAACTCGGCGGTCGGTCCGCTCTGTGTGCCGCGTTGCGACAGACCGATTATGTTGTCGAGGACGTTGACCCGCATCGGGCTGTCCTGCGCCATCGACATCAAATCGTTGGCACGATTGCCCGCTGCAGTCGCTGTCGAGGTGGCGTAGGGCGCGTCCCCGATGCCAGGACCGGTCTGCACGAACCCACCCGGAGCACGGGTGGCGCCTCCCGCGACGGGTGTGCCACTGCTCGGCAACGTGCTGGGCGACGGCGATCTGAAGATATCCGATAGCCCTGGGAAGACATCGCGTCCGAGCATGACGCCCGGCCTGCCGTCTTGATACACGGTCTGCGGCGTGAAGGCCGTAGAGCCCGCCGCTTTGCCGGCTGAGGCAGCACCGGACGAGGCGGCGACCGCGGGCAGGCCATTGGCCATCGGTGATAAACCCCAACTGCCAGGGCCACCGGTCGTGACGAACCCCGGGGGAGGAGCCGCAGGCAGTGCCGTAAATCCGCCCCTACCATCCGGAACGAACGCACCTGGGCGGTAGCCGGTCATTTGGTTCTGCTTGGCAATCTGCCCGGCCATCGCTTCCTGATACTCGGGTGTGTTCGGCTTGACTCCCGCGTGGAGCAGGTTCCGCTCGAAGTCGGTCAGCGACGCTCGCTGAGCAGCTGGCGCGATTACGGCCTCTTTCATGTAGGCAGCGGGGTCAGACAGCATCCCGAAGCGCGACATGCGCGGATCGAGGCCTAGCGGGTTCATCGGGTCGACGGAAGGGCCTGGGGCTGGCGCGGCGAGGCGCGCGGCGTTCGCATTCGTTGGCCCGACGCCGCCCAGGTTGTAGGCGCCGCCCTGCGACAGCGGAGGCACCATTCCGGGCGCCATGGGCATGCCGGACGGGATGGGCTGATTGGGCTGCTGTGCGGCGCCCTGGCCCATTGCTACGGCCGACTGATCTGTCATGTTCGCTGGGCCACCATACATCGAATTGGCCGCGTCCAGAAGCTCTTTCGTCTTCTGGAAATTGAGCATGCCGATCTGGTTCTGGAGCCACTGATTGCGCATGTTCAGCGCCCCAGCGATGCCCTGCTGCGCGCCGGCCAGACCGTTTGCCAGCGCCGGGCCCATCGGGACCGGCAGGCGCGATGCGCCCGAGGACGCCAGAAGCCCTTGCGCCAACCCGAGCAGGCCTGCCGACTGCGGGTCCATCAGGCCATTGCTGACGCTGCTGCTCATACTGTCAAGGAGTCCCATCAAGCCGCCCCTTGAAGCTTGGCGCGGATGAACGACTCGACATCCTGCGGCCTAAACATCTTGCGATGTCCGACGTTGACGGGCCATAGTCCCTCGATTCCGCCAGAGCGGAAGCTCTGCTGCGTGGCCTCTTCCAAGAGGCGAAGTGCGGCCTCCTGCGGAGTGAGCAAAGCGAGCTGGCGACTATCGGTAGTGGGTGTGGTCATGTGTCGACCTCGAACGCTGACCCGCGGGATGGTGCCGCATCTCCGCGCATGCTGTGACGTTTTCCGGGAATTGGTACCCACGCGCACCCACCGTGCAGCCGATTACCGGGAGCGTCGCCCCACAAATCGTGATGTTCGCAGTGCCCCCGAAACCGCCCGGTGAGAGAATGACCTGTGCGCGATGGCCGAGCGCCGCAATCGGCCAACTGAGTTCTTACTGCCGAAACAGCTAGGTGTGCGCAATGTCGAACGAAGGCGGGGAAGAGTTGTCAGTTGAAGAACAATTTGAACGCGATCTACTTCTCGCAGATATCTTCACACCGTACGCAAGGAGGCAGCAGAAGGCGCTCTATTTGGACGCCGATGACCAGGTCAAACCGTACGCGAGGTTCGTTCACTACACGTCCGCTGAAGCAGCGCTTCGAATTATCGGGACGAAGCGGATCTGGATGCGCAATGCAACCTGCATGACCGACTACAGTGAAGTGGTCCACGGGTTCGGGATGGTCAATCAGTTCTTTGCAGATAGCGCCGACAGGTCGATGTTTGTTTCGGAACTTGAGGCATGTTGTCCAGGTGCCGCTAACACCGCGCTCGATATCTTTTACGCGTGGTGGCATGACATTCGGTCCCAAACGTACATCGCCTCCATTTCGGAGCATGACGAGAGGGAAGATACTCATGGTCGCCTTTCGATGTGGCGCGCTTTTGGTGGTGGCGGTGGCCGCGTTGCAATCGTCTTGAAGATTCCGGGGTATTCGGGTGCAGCCCGTAATCTGAATCTTATTTTCAGCCCAGTGGCATATCTGAACGCCGAACAGGTGCGTCAAGAGATCCTCGGAGTAATTGACAATATTCGAACGAACCGAACATTTCTTCGCTCTCTAAATCAGCCGCAAGTAGTTCAGTGGGTCTTTGCGATGCTTCTCGCCGGCGTTGTATGCCTTAAGCACGAGGGATTTCGAGAAGAGAGGGAGTGGCGGATCATCTACTCGCCAAAGCGCACGCCGTCGGACCTTATGGAGTCAGGGACCGAGGTAATTGGTGGAACTCCGCAAATTGTCTACAAGGCACCACTCGATGAGGCGGTCTCGGGTTCTATGGCCGCCTTGGACCTCGCCCGAATTTTGGACCGACTCATTGTCGGCCCGTCGCCGTACGCCGGGGCAATTAGTCAGGCACTCGTAGCTGCACTCAGAGCGGCTGGCGTCGCGGAGCCGGACGAACGCGTGGTTACTTCTGCAATTCCTATTCGTACCTGACTTGCAGCGATTGCGTTGGGATCGGCGGGAGTCTGATCCTCGATTCTCTTAGCCTTGCTCCCTGCCGACCTCGGACGAGGAGCCATCTACGACTGCTGAGCTGCGAAGCAGCGCCCGACTCTCAGCGATTTTCTGATTTTGTTTTTGTGATGATTTCTTCCCACCGAGCTCGGCGAGTGAAAGCCGCCCAAACCCCAAGACCGTACGCGATCAACCCGAGAACTACTAGAAGGGGTGCGCCTGCGTGCAACAATACCTTACCGGTAGGCGTTAGCGAATCGGTGAAAGTCGCAGCGGTATATATGCCACAGGCGAGCGCAAGGAAGAATGATCCGGCCGAAAATGCAATAGCTGACAATGTGTTGAACAATGCGAGGCTCGAGACCTCGGTATCGAAGATCGCGTACGCCTTCATTTCCCGTTCCACGTACGCAGTCGTAATTGTCGCCCCACGCGACGTATTAGCTTGTCCGGCTGCTGGATCTTCGATCGGCATCGCGGCGTCAACTCTGCGCAGGAGGTCTCGCAATCGGAACGATTCCAGCGATTACGGCATTTATGAAGCGTGTGTGCCCGCATGGATTGGAGATGAGCATTATCTGTGGGTATCCAACTCCTCCCAACAAAAGCCCCATGTTGGCCCCAATCGTCACCGGCTGGACAAGATGCTCGCCGATCATCCAATTGCTGCTTCCACAGATTGGACATGCCATACCTGGCCCGTGCGAAAACTTGGCAAGCCAGGCGCGAACCTTCTGCTGATCCTCCGGAGTAAGTTTCCCGTGAGCGTCCGGCATATGTCGCGCCCGCATCTAGAAATGATGAGAAAGATAGCATGCGCGTCCGTGTAATTACTCTTCTGGCGTGGCAGTAGCGCGACCCCGGCGCAAGGTGTCCGGCAATCGCCAGGTATTCCGATTGAACCCGCTAAATGAAGGCCGCATAAACGGCTCGTACTTCAGTGCTGCCAGGCCGGTGATCACCAGCATGTCGATCACCTCTTGCCGGCGCAGGTGCGGCCGAAGGTTCTCGGCGATCTCAAGCGCCTCGAGCGCGGCCGGCCCTGGTGTCCAGTCGATGCGAAGACGGGTTGCGCTGCTCGGCACTGAGCTACGTCCGGAGCGCGTTCGCCGCTTCGAGCTTGGCGACTTGGTCGGGGTCATATTCGAGGACCAAACGCGCCACGCCTGGTACGCCGAGCTGCTCGACCGCGTATCGCTGCGCTCGTTTGATGAAAGCTTCCTCGCCTTCCCCATCGTCGCGCGGCAGATACCATTCGGAGTCTGCGCGAAGTGAGCGTGCGCCAATGACATACGGCTGCTGCGCGCCGGGCGGCGGGAAGACGCTCTCGTACGCGATGCAGTCGATGCGCTTCTCGCCTATCCCGTCCTTTGATTCGAGTACCTCAATCCGGCTTCTTAACGTTCCCATCTTTCACTCCTTCGAGTAACGACACGCGAGCGGCGAGCTCGTCTATTTCGGCCGTCCTTGCGAGTGCGCCGAGTCCTGAAAGCAACTGCCCGGCCTGTGCCGGCGTGAGTTGGCCCGACGCGACAGCCGCAAGGATCGCGCGGCCCTGCTCTGTGAAAGACCCGCCCGGCAGATCGATCGGGGTCGCTGGGTCAACCGCCTTCCACGGAGCAATGACGCGTTCCAGCAGCAGGCGCGCGGCGGCAGCGTCACCTTCCTTAGCCTTCCCGACCATCGCCGCGACGATGTCCGGCACATGCTCGGCGATCGACGCGCGAAGCTGCGCGACCTCGCCCGTACCCGGCGGCCTGCCTGCCGGATTGCCAGATTGGCCCGGCTTCCAACGGCCACGACTGACCGCGGACTTCCGTTTCACCTGTTTCCGTCCTGATCTAACAGTCAATTGCGCACCCGCTCAGTGCCCTACGGTTCGGGAAATCACTTCGGCGCCGGCGGCGGCCGGATAACGCTCGATGTTCGCGGCAAGCTCTTTGACCAGTACCGCCCAGCCCGCCAGCGAGCAATCCCCGGCAAGGTCATAGCTAGCCCAGTCGTCCGGCCGCGGGTCATTCAGCGCGCACCAGGCCACCACGACGCGCCAGTCGTCGCCCCGCTGTTTGTAGACCAGCGCCGGCATGCGTTCGGCAAGCACAGCCCGCTCGACGGCCTCGCGCCACCACGCCCGGATGTCGTCTCGGCTGACCTTGGCTTTTCGATGGACCCGAGCGCACCAGTACGGCACTTGCTGCAACTCACCGGCCGCCTCGATCACCTGCCATCCCAGCAGGCCGGTCAGGATGCTGGTCAGATCAGGCTCTCTACTCATCGGTCGAACCTTTCGACGAGCGCTGGCAGATCGAACGGATCGACATGCGCCGCAATCACCGCCGTCACGATCAGTCCGTCGTCGGTGCGCCTGGCATAGCCGATACGGATTCGCCCATCCGGCAGCATCACGGGATCGCTTACCACGGCCAGCCGCAGCCCTGGTTCCGCCCGCAGCAGCTCGAGCGTCCGCTGCGCAAGGGGATCGGCCGCAGCCTCGTTTGCCGCAGAAATTTGGCGCGAAGGTGCTGGGAGGGGGGCTACAAAAGGCACAAAACTAGGTTTTGTTGGTTTTGTAGCCTCGGTGCCGTGGGCATTTAGCGGAATTTTCCGTTTCAGGCGGTCCAGGTAGCTCATGCTTGCCTCGCCTTCGGGTTGATCTGGTACTCGACCTTTGGGCGTCCGCCGCTTGTGCCGGGGCGATGCTCGATCATGCGCAGATAGTCCAGATCGCCAAGAAGCCGCACCGCCTCATGGGTCGCCTCCGGGGTCGCCAGATAGGCCCAGTGCTTCAGGTAGACATCGCGCGGGGTGAATGGGTCCGGCACTTCGCCGCGGCGGATCCGTGAGAGCAACGCCCGCGCCCCCTCGGACTCGGATTGCGTGACGCTGGCATAGGCCCGGCGCGCATGGCTTTCCAGGTATTCGGCCCAAGCCAGCGCCTTTAGCAGATCGGTCTCCCCGACAGCGCCGGTAGCTTGGTTCTCGGCTAGATGGGTCAGCAGCGCCAGCGCGGGCACCAGCTTGCGGTACTTCGCCAGGTGCGACTCAAGGGCGGCATGGTCGCTTCCGCTGCGCAAGCGCGGCTCGAAGTCGCTGCGCCATTCGGAAAATAGCTCCTGGGCGGCATCATCGAACCGCAGATAAGGGATCGTGCCGTCGTCGACAGCCGCGCCGGCTTGCACCGGGTCTAGAGTGTCTAGCTTATCGAACATCGCATAAGCCGCAGCCTTCGCGTCTGAGTCTGGGAACCTATCAACGTCCCGCCACTCGCCGGCAATGTCAGGCCACACCAGCAATTGAAACCGCGACAGCAGGCCATCAGCGCCGCCATGGGCCACGGCTTCGCGCAAGTAACCGCCGATCACGGACGGCTGAATGCTCCCGAGCAAAGACAGGCAGCAGGCGTCTATGCGCAGATTCAGGCCGCGCCCGATGCGGTCGAACGTATAGCCGTCCAGACCGCTCCACGCGGAAAGGTAGAAGCCACGCGCGCCTTCCTGCCCTTCCTTGTCCAGGCTCTTGAGCAGCCCTATCAGCTCGTCCCGGTAGGCGAGGACGCCGTTCTGGTTATGGCGCAGGATCTCGCCCAATGCCTCCACGCTGGTGTCATTAACGATGTACCGGCGCGCTTGCGGCTCATCGTCCAATGCATCGCCGTTCAGTGCATTGGTGGCGACGTCCTTGCCCTTTTTTAGCTCCTTAAGCAGGTTCGCCCGTTCGGCCTCGCGCCTGAGCTTTGTCAGCTCCCTATCGCGTTGCCATTGCTGCGCCTCAGCTTCGAAAGCCTTAGCTGCCTCTGCATCGAGCTTTCGCAGAGGCCGCATTGCTTCGCGCTGCGCCGGAGATTTCATGACCCCAGATCTGCCGACGATCGCGCCCCAAAGATTCGGCACCTCAAGCCAGTCATCGCGCCGCTTTGGCCGAATGCCGACCTTGCGGCCAACTACGGCCGACATCGAAACCATCGCGCCAACGGCTGGGAAATCCGGCGGGCATTGCACCCGCTCGGCGATGTCCTCGATCCACGGACGCAGGCTGTTGGGCAGTAGCGCATAGTCGAATTTCTTGACCGCCGGCAGCCCAACGGGAATCGGCATCGGATCGGGCCACAGATCGGCCGCTGACGCACTTTCTTTGGTGAGCTGATGCTGCGCCTCAGCCGGTGCTGCCGCAGCGTCTACGGCCCGCCTTGCCGCCTCTGCGCCGGCAAAGCGGACAAGGTCGCTGAAGTCCGTCGCGCTGGTCGGCCGATCAGCCCCGAAGTCCGGTACGGCTACCAGGCCGCCAACCGCCAGCGCGGCCTCGCGCGCCTTTGTCAGTCCCGGATTGCCAGCCGTTTCCGCGTCATCGTCCGCACAGAACACTAGTCGCGTCTCGGGGTACTTTATCCGCAGCGCCTGTCCTACCGCTTTCAGGTTGCCCGTATTGAACGCCACGGCCACGGCGTGCCCCGTCGCCTCATGAACGCTCGCGCCGGTCGCGTAGCCCTCTGCAATGCACAGGACGCCATTGGGCCGCCCGATCCCGAAATAGCACCCGGTAACCCGGCCGCCGGGGAGGAAGAGCTTCTCGCCGCTCCCGCTGATAAACTGCAGGGAGTGCAGCGTGCCGCCCGCGTCGCGCATTGGGATGACCAGCTGTCCCCGATCATTGACGCGGATCCGGTGCGCTTGAACCACTTTGTCCGCAAGGTAGCGGTGGTCACCAGATGCCGGCGCGGCCGACTGCCATGTCCGCTCGGCCTCCGCGCGCGCCTCGGCATGCCGGCGAGCCTCTTCCTCTTCGCGCGCCTTCCGGTCGGCCTCTGCCTTGGCCGCCAGCCGGCGCCGCTCCTCTTCGGTTAGCGGGCGCCCAACATCGGCCCGCCAAGTCTCTGAGACCCCAGTGCGCCAATCGCCATAGGCGCCGGCAGGAATGCCATCATCGTGAAAGACGTACCACCCGGAATCGTCGGATCTCTTGCCGTTGCTGGCAAAGCGCCGCAGCTTGCCGTCGGCTTCGATCGCATCCGGCGGCGTTAGACCGGCGCTGGCAATAGCCGCTCGAAATTCGGTGCGCGGGTCAAGCATGTCGGCGCTCCATGCGATCGGCGCGCTCATAGTCGGCTAGCCATCCCCAGTGACGGATGCAGCACCAGACACGCACGGTCACTAGGCGTACGTAGGTGCAGGCTTGATTCAGGATCGTGGTGTCGGTATGCTCAGAGCAGTAGGCCAGCCAGCCTTTGCCCAATCGCTTTACCAAACGCCCCGCCTCTGCGCGGGGCGTTTTCATGTCGTCGAACCGACCCGATCCGGGATCCAGGAAGCTGCCTGGTCCCTTGCAACCCGCTCCTGCCTCGCACGTTTTAGACGGGCCGGCTCTTCGAGCCTCTGACGCGACGCGGCCAACGCTGCGGCGAAGGCCGCCAATCGGCTCAGACGGAATCTCACCGCCCGAGGGCCGAGTACAACTTCACAGTCCTGCGGAAAAAGCTCGTGATGCCTCAGGCGGTGGCACTGCTGCTCGGAGCAGCCCCAAAGGCGGGCCCAGCCATCGATGCGCACCATGGCATCTTTGGCTGCGTCCATCGGGGCAGTCGAGCTCTGAATTTGGTCCATGCGAACTATCCTTTGGATACGGTTCGCATGGCGAGTGGCAGGCGCTCAATGCGAACCGACATGAAACGAGGCTAAGCCTCGACCCGTCGTTCATTGCATTGTCGCCAGCCTCGGCGCGGGTGGATCTAGGGGATCGCCCGCATTGCTGTACTGGTAGTCAAGCCCGGGAATCATACAGAGTACCTGTGCGAGCCTGCAAGGCTTCGCGGCCTCGAACGGCATTAAGACTAAAAAAACGCGGAATTCTGACGCTGAGAGAAGGTCGCGCCAAGCCGGCAAGCGAACCGGCCTTTTGCCCCGTCGGGCTAGGCGCGGCGAAACCGACTGCTTAATTGAGGGTTCGCCCTAGCGATTCTTCGTCTTGTTCGACTCTGCAATCATCCAAGCACCGATGAGGACCGCGGCCCCGGTCCCACCCAGCGCCGCACCCACCACACCAAAGAACGCCGCCGCAATCGCGGCGACCATCAGCGCCAAGAGCATTTCGTACATGCAGCAGGCCGCCAAGATGCAGCAGAAGGCTACAACTACCCACGAGCGAGGATCGGCGTTCGCAAGATAGACAATCAATCCAATCCCGATGGGGTAGCGCACCCACCATGGCACTGGCGGCATTTCCTCAGCTTCAGCCGCTGCGGCCTTAAGCGCGTTCGGCTGTTCACCCATCGCTGCCTCCCGAGTTAGTACCAGGGCCATTCCTCGCTGCCAGCAGCCGCTGGTTTCACCGACCTTTCGGGCTCTCATCCGCGGGCCAGAGCATCGACGCCGGGATGACATCCAGCAATTCGAGGAGCCGGTCATCTGGAAGCCGCCGAATGCGGTACAGGGCGTCTCTAACCGAATCGCTTTTGACTGCTTGCGTGCGGGTGGTAGCCTTCTTTGTAGCCATGATGCAATCTCCTAAGCAGGTTGCGTGGTGGTCAGAGCCGGGCGGTATTCCAGTACCGTTCGGCTCGATTGCCGACTACTTGAGTTTTTCGGCAGAAACGGTCTTCCTCATCGGTGCTGCTGTCCAGCGGTGGGAGTAGATCGTCCTGTGAAGCTCGCCAGCCAGATCGGCGACGGTCCACATGTAGTTGTCCTGCATCGTTTCGTTGAGTTCGCGGAAAGACTCGCCGCTGCTGCCATAGGTGGCCTCGATCAATGCGGCGACTTTCGCCGATAGCCGAGCGATGCGGTCAACTGGATTATCGCGGAGAGGGCATCCATTCACGCCCTGGGCGGCGCTAGCAGTTGCTTCAACCATGGTCTATCCTCGGTTACGTGATAACATATGCATCCTAGCGCTCCGGCCAATAACCTGTCAAGCGTTACGTGCTAACGATAGCAATTTGTGCGACAATACCCTCTAATCTGGAGGATTGGCTTAAGGGGGACCGGTGGAAATGGCACTAACGAACGCCGAGAGGCAGGCACGTTACCGGGAGCGGCTTGGCTCGGAATACAAGCGAATCACGTTCACCCTTCCGGCCGTGACGTTCAAGCGCCTGAAGGACCTTTCTGAGCGTCACCGAGTGACGCAGGAAGTCCTGCTTACGACCCTCATTGATGGCGCCTGGCTCTCCGAAAAGAAGAGTAAGACAGGCTAGCCCGATACCGACCCGGACCGCGCTGTTCTAAGCTCGCGGCCATGCTCCCGGACACATTCAGCCCGTTCCGCACCGATACACCAGCTCGGGCGCGAGGCTGTTTCACCTGCACAAACTTCAACGGACGGTTCCTGGCGGATCACGTCGTATGCGAGCGCGATCGCGGAGTGCAGGTGATTGGCGTACCGTTACTGGGCTGCGCGTTCTGGGAGCGGGAGCCCGGAGCAGATGATGAGTAGGAACGTGAGACGCGGCCTTGCTGCGGCAGGGTACGCGCTGCTGGTCGGTCTGGGGATCTGGGTGGCCTCCGCAGCTGTTACAAGCTGGTTATGGTGCCAGCCGCGTGACTTCGGTCACTGCCTGAGCAAGACTCTGCTGGTTACTGGCGTGATCGTTGTCCTGCCGGCAGTGATCGGCGCAATGGGTATCGGCGCGTTGTCTCTAGCGGTGGTTTGGGCAATGCGATGGCGGCGCCGATGATGAGGAATTGCGCGCGGAACTCAACCCAGTTCAGACGTTCCACCTCGCCAGTATCGGCCTAGAGTGAACGGCGGGTAATTTCGGAGCGATCCAGATGAGATCGACCTGGATGTTGGCGCCGCTGCTGCTGGTGGTGGGGTGCATGACAACTGCCGACTTCGAGCAGTCGTGCGCACAGCACGGCTACACGCCCGGCACCCAGGCATTCTTCTCCTGCGTACAGAGCGCGCAGGCCGACTACAACTGCGCCATCGCGAACGTCACGCACATGGGCGACGTTCCGCCGTCGCAGGCCATGCTGGTTACGGACCAGTATGGGAACCAGGCGATGGTGCAGGTGCAGCCGGTGGCGCAGCAACGGCCTGGCTGCCAGTAAAGAAACGGCCGCGCAAGGCGGTGCGGCTCATGAGCCCCGGCAGGCCGCCCACGCTCGCCCCAGGCAACCAATCACGCCGCAACCTCGCGCGCCGCGCGAAAGTCACCCTCGATTACGTTGGAGATCGTCTTGGCGCCCAAGCAGAAGTCGGCCCATGCCTGTAGCAGCCGGCGGCGCGCCGCGTGGTGCTGGCTGCGGTCGTAGGCCGCCTTCACGCGATCGGCTTCCTTGTGCGCGAGGCACGCCTCCACGATCTCCTCGCGTGCGCCGGCAGCCTCGTAGGCCCACGTAGCAAAGCTCGCTCGGCACAGACCGTGAACGGTCGATTTGTTGAACATTCCGAGCCGGGCCAGACAGTCGTGCATTGCCGTGTCGTTCAGCGGCTTGCCAGCGTCGAGCACACCCGAGAAGACATACTTGGGGCTGATCCCACGCTGCCCCTTTAGAATTTCGATCGCACGATCGCTCAGGTGCACCGTATGGGACTCGCGCGCTTTCATGCGTTCGGCAGGAATCGTCCAGGTCTTCGAATCGAAATCGATCTCGGGCCACCGGGCAAACCGAATCTCGGACGAGCGCGCGGCACAAAGGAGACCGAATTCCAACGCGCGGGCGCTGATGCCTTCAACCTTGCGCAGCTCGGCGACGAATACAGGAACCTCCTTGTAGCTGAGCGCACGGAACGGATTGCGGGTGCGGCCGCGTTTGCCCTCAGTCAGTTTGCGACGAATCGCACGGCCGGGGTTGCCGCTGCACAGGCGGTGGAATTCGGCGTGGTCGAAGATCACTTCGAGCCGCTGCCGAACGCGGCGGGCGGTTTCTGGACTCTTCGCGATAAGATCGGCCAGGGCTTCGAGCAGGACGGGCGCTGTGATTGCGTCGATAGGCTTGTGCCATAGTGCGTGCGGCATGTGACGTTCAAGACTGCCAATCCACTCCTGTGCGTGCCTCGCCGTGCGGTTGGGCTCGACCACCTGCTCATGGTAGGCGCGCGCCACCCTGGCCAACGTCGTGCGTTGGCGCTTGGTTTCAGCCTTCTTGCTCACCTCGGCCAGGAGTGCGGCCGCGCGTTCTGCGGCCCTTGCATCAAGTGGGTCGACGGGCGGCCTGCGGTCCAACAGATCGCGCGCCTCGTCGGCCTTCTTGCGCGCCTGCTTCAGCGACGCACCGGCTGCCTCGATACTCAAGCGGACAGCGCCGCCCAAGCCTAGCTCACGCCGCTTGCCGCCCGGCGACGTGTATCGCAAGACCCAGCTCGCGCGGACCTTATCACCAACTCCCTGCTGCACGCGAAGCAATAGGCCGTCGCCGTCTTGATGATCGCCGATCCCGGCGGTCTGAACCTCGCGCGCGGATAGTAGGTGCCTCGCCATGCTCGCTCCGTTCCGCCAATTGTTCCGCCAAAAATTGCTGCATCGTGGCGCATCTGTTGGCTACTCAAGTGCACTTGTCGAACAGTAAGGGCATTCGACTTGCCTCGCAAATTCAGAGAGTCACTGAACTTACTCGACACGCAAGTGGACTTATGGAGAGAGCTTACCGGCCGACACACAGTCCTCCACTAGCCGGGCGCTGGCGGCCCCATGTCGGGGTTCGATCGCTGATGGTGCCGATGATTATCCGGGCCGCACCGGAGTTGACAACCTTTTGAGCGGCGGTGTTGACAATTCACGTTGGGTCGGCCCGCGCCGTCTCGGGAGTACGCCTTGGCGGTAAGCGCGCTGCCGTGGCGTGCGCGTCTGGCCACGCGCCGGCCGGCGCGTGCGATCGCGTGGCTGTCGCTGTGGATGTTGTCGGGCTGCAGCGGGCTCGACCCGGTGGACGACCGTCTGTTCGACCTGCAGGTCGGAGTGATTCGCGCGTGGCGCGGGCCGGCCATCCTCGGTGCCGAGCCTGAAATCCTGATCGTCGGCATCGACGAGGCGACCCTGGACCGGGCCGGCGTGCCGATTGCGCTGGTTCACGGCGTGCTGGGCCGCGCGCTGGAGGCGATTTCGAGCGCGGGCGCGCGCGCGATCGCGATCGATCTGGTCCTTCCGGAGCGCTCCTTCGATCATCTGGCTCCCGGGTCGGACGCTGCGCTGGTCAGGGGCCTGAGCAGCGCCGGCCGGCGCACGCCCGTCGTGTTCGTGCTGGAACCGGACGCCGGCGGGCGCCTGCGCGTGCCCTTCGCTCCTTTCGCGGCCGCGGTCGGCGAACACGGGTTGGTGACCGCGCAGTTGCCCGTGGACAGCGACGGCGTGGTGCGTCGTTTTGACCCTCGGCTCTCCGTGCCGGGGCTGCGTACCCTGGCTGGCGAGATCTCGTACCGGCTCGGCCGTGCCGCCGATGCGACCGAGCCGGGGTGGATCGACTACACGCGCGGCGCGGCCTTTACCTATGTGCCGTTGATCGACGTGGCCGAGCCGGCAACCGACGGCCGTGCCGCGCGGCTGCGCGAGCAGTTCGCGGGCCGGGTCGTGGTGATCGGAAGCGTGCTGCCGTACGTTGACCGCGTCGCTCAGCCGGTTTCGCTGCTGGCCTGGGAGTATCCGCGCACGGCGCCCCCCGCCGTGGTGATCCACGCCCAGTTGCTGCGCTCGGTCCTGGGCGCCGGGCTGATCCGCGCCGCGCCCGTCTGGCTGGCGGCCGGCCTCGCACTGGCGCTTGCGGCGATTGGATGGTTGCCCTGGCTGGGCTGGCGATGGGCGGCGTTAAGCTTGGCCGCAGGCGGCGCGCTGGTGCTGGCAACGCTGTTGCACGCGCTCGGTTGGCGGCTCGGTATTGCCGCCCCGTGTTCAGCCGGGCTGCTCGCGGCCACGGTTCGCACGTCGATGGACGTCGCCTCGGCGCGGCGCGAGCGGGCGAGGCTGACTCGAACCTTCGGCGGTTACGTCAGTCCGCAAGTGTTCGAAGCGATCGTCGCCGGGCGGCTCGGAACCGGAACCGGCCGGCGCGAGATGGCCTTCCTGTTCGCCGACCTGAGAGGTTTTACGGCCTGGTCCGAAGCGACCGAACCGGAGCGCGTGTTCGAAGTGCTGAACCGGTATTTCGCCGCAGTGACGCCTTACATTCACCGGCACGGCGGAACCATCGACAATTTTCGCGGCGACGGCCTGATGGTGCTGTTTGGCGCGCCGGAGCTGCACGCCGACCCGTGCCGCGCGGCGTTCGACGCCGCGCGCGACATCGTCCTGCATGGCCGCCGGCTGCTGGATGCAATGCCCGGCTCGGCGCGGGCCGGGCTCGATCTGGCCGTGGGTATTTCCTGCGGAGAAGCGGTATACGGAGATCTGGGAAGCGGCGAGCGCAAGGACTTCACGGCGATCGGCGATGCGGTCAACGTGGCGGCGCGCTTGCAGGATCTGTCCAAATCGCTCGGTTATCCGGTGTTGATGACGATGACCGTGTTCACGCGGCTCGCGCCGATGGCGCAGGCCGTCCGCGGGCCGGGCGATCCGGTCCCGCGCCCGCTGGGAGAGGTTGCGCTGCGGGGCCATTCGCCCGTTTCGATCGCGGGCTGGCGCCCGTGAGCGTGAATCCGGATGGCGGGCGTTGCTCAAGATTCGACAGGCGGCGCTGCGGCCGGCCGCTAACGTTCAGCGCAGGAGGCTCGGCATGGCGGCATGCAGTGCGAGGGTCGCACCTGCGGTCCTGTTCGCGATACTGGCTTTGGCCCGACCGCAGCCGGGTTGGGCGCAACCGGTGGCGATCGTGACCGAGGTCGATGGGCCGGTCCGGATCATCGTGCACGGTCAACGCGGCGTGCCGCCCGAAGTGGCCGGCCCGGTCGAGCAGAACGCAACCGTCGTGCTGGACAGCGGCGCGCGCATCGTGCTGGCCTATCCGCGGCAGGGGTCGATCTACGAGTTGCGAGGCCCGGGCCGGTTCGTCGCCGGCGTGGACGGCGTGCAGGCCCGTTCGGGCAAAGGCTCGCTCGCGCGGCGCGACCTGGCTGCGGAGCTGCGCGCGCTGCGGATTCGACCCGAAGGCACCACGCTGCAGGGCAGCGCGGCGATGCGCGGCGCCAGCGCGCTGGAGCTTCAGGCCGAAGGGCCGATGGGCAGCCAGCTCGCGCGCGATGCGATTCGCCTGTGCTGGAGGCCGCTGGGGCCGAATTGGACCTACCGCGTCCGGCTGATCGATGACGACGGCGCGATCGTATTCGAGGCGCAGACGGACGATGCGGTGATGCAGCTGCCCGCAACGCTGCCGTTGCAGCCGGACGGGCTGTACTTGTGGCACCTGGTGGCACAGGGCCCCAGCGGTCGGTCGGCCGAAGCAGTCGGCCAATTCCGCCGGGTCGATGCCGGTACCGAGCAGGCGATACTGCGCGCCGAGTCGGCCTTGGGCCATGCCGATCCCACCGAGCGCGCGCTGTACCGGATCGCCCGACAGCAGCACGGGCTTGCTGCGATCGATGGGTCCGGCTGCGCGAGCGCCGGTGGCGCCTCGCCCGTCAGTGGGAGGAATTGAGCAGGCGCTGGATCGCGCGCCACTCGACGGCGGTGACGGGCGTGATCGACAGCCGATTGCCCTTCTGCAGCACGCGCATGTGGGCGAGCTCGCGATGCGCGCGCAGATCGATCAGCGCCAGCGGTCTGGTCTTGCGCAGCACGCGTACGTCCACCATCACCCAGCGGGGTGCATCGGCACGCGAACCCGGATCGTAATAGCCGCTCTTCGGATCGAACTGCGTCGGGTCCGGGTAGGGCTCGCTGGCCACTTCCGCGATTCCAACGATGCCCGGCTTCTCGCAGCCGGAATGGCAGAACAGCACGCCATCGCCCACCTTCATGCTGTCGCGCATGAAGTTGCGCGCCTGGTAATTGCGCACGCCGGTCCACGGTACGGTCGCGCGCGGCGCTGCCAGCGCATCATCGACCGAGCCGTCTTCCGGCTCGGATTTCATCAGCCAGTAGCCGGTCGTTATCGACGATCCCTCAGGCGCAGACGGTGTTGCTGAACGAAGTCCCGCTTGTGAGAAGAAAAACCCCCGCGCGTGCCGCCCGGCCTGTCGTCCTGAACCATCGGCTCAGGGTGGTCGTTGTCCGCGACGTTTAGGTTCAGCAAACGCGTGCCGATCGCACCGCGAAGCGAGTCCAACAACCTAGCGCATAGCGCATCGGTTCAAGGAACTAAGAGGCCTTTGCGCGTACACCGCAGGGAGTACGAATTCTAACCCTGCGGCGCTGCGCAATGAAGTGAAATTGCCACGTCAAAACAGCTTTTCCTGCGGCGCCAACATTTCGCCGGCCAGGTCATTGAGCTCGCGCAACCGGCGTCGCAGGTCGGCGATCGGAACGCCGTCGGCGTTTCGCATGCCGAACAGTTCCTGGGCCAGCTGCAGCGCCACGAGTACCGCAATCCGGTCCGCGCCCAGCACCTTGCCGCCTTCTCGCACGCTCGCCATCTTGCGGTCGACGTACTGGGCGCACGCGAGCAGCTCGTCGCGCTCCTGCGGGCGGCAGGCGACGCGATACTCGCGCCCCATGATGGTGACCGTCAGCTGCTCGACCGACATGCCGACCGCTCTGGCCGAGCGCGACCCGGTCGCGTTCGTTCGATCATCAGTGCCCGTTGCCCCTGAGCTCGGCCGGCAACTCCTCGATCAGCGTGTCCAGCCGGCGCGTCGCCGCGGTCACGCGCTCGTTCAGCGTCGCCAGCTCCAGCTGCGACGCCGTCAGCTGACGGCGCAGGTTCTGGTTCTCGTCGCGCAGCTGGCGCACGTGCGCCGCCAGCTCCCGCATCTTCGCGTCGAGCGCGTCCAGTTCTTCCAGCATGCGAGCCATGGTAGCACCGGCGGCCGCCTTGAACCAACTCACGCGGCCACGGTTGCCGTGCCCCGATTAACTGCGCCCGGCCGGCACATCGAGCAGCGTGAGCTCGCCGTAGCCGAAGCGCAGACCGAACCACGTTTCCCGATCGAGACCTCGCAGCCGCGCGGCCATGATTCTCATCACGCCGGCGTGCGTCACCACGGCGAAATCCTGCCTGCCCGCCCCGATGTGCTCGGCCAGGAAGGCCGCCACCCGCGCACAGACCTCGCTCACCGATTCGCCGCCCGGCGGAGCGTAGGCCATCGGCGCGGCTGCCCAGGCGTCCAGTTCGGCGCGCGCAATCTCGTTCCAGCCCCGCAGTTCCCAGGCACCGAAGTCCATCTCGCGCAGCCGCCCGTCGTAGCTTGGCGCGGGGTGCAAGGCCTCGGCCAGCCGCCGGCAGCGCAGCAGCGGACTGCTGAACAGCGGAACTTGCGCCGGCAGGGCCGAGCGCAGCGCTGCGGCGCAATCGAGCGCATGGTCGGCCAGGTCCACGTCGCTGGCGCCGTAGCAGATGTCCGGTGCCACCTGCGGGCGCGGATGGCGGATCAGGAAGACGCGCACAGCAAGCCGATGTAGAAGGCGAGTTCGGCCACCTGCTGCGTCGCTCCCAGGCAGTCGCCGGTGTAGCCGCCGATGCGGCGGACGAAATAGCCGGCGCACAGCAACGTCACCGCACCGACCAGGGCGACTGCGACCCAGACTCTGGAGCCGTCCAGCAGCAGGCAGGGCGCCAGGCCGAACAGCGCCGCCACGGTCAACTCGGCCGCGCCAGGCCGCCGGGTCAGCGCTCTGGCCTTGGCGTTGTCGTCCTCGCGCGCGTAGTCGAGCACGCCGATCAGCGTGGTCGCGGCCAGGCGCGACAGCGCGTGAGCGGCGACCAGCGCGAAGGCCAGCGTGCGCGGTCCACCGAGCGCGTCGATCTGGACCAGCGCGTTGAACTTGGCCAGCAGCATCAGCGTGATCGCGATGGCGCCGAAGCTGCCGATGCGCGAGTCCTTCATGATCTCGAGCACTCGGCCCTTGTCGTGGCCGCCGCCGAAACCATCGGCCGCATCGGCCCACCCGTCCTCGTGAAAGGCGCCGGTGACCAGCAGCGTCGCCGCCATCCCGGCCAGGACCGCCAGCGACATCGGCAGCCAGCTCGCCGCCGCAACGGTGACCAGCGCGCCGATGCCGCCGACGATGATCCCGATCAGCGGCAGATAGCGCGCGGCCTGTTCGAGCTGCTGCTGCGAGTGGCCCACCCGGGACGGCACGGGCAGGCGGGTGAAGAAGCGCAACGCTGCGAAGAAGACTTCGAGCTCGCGGATCATGCGCGCTGCGAGACTCCCGCCGATTCGAAGCTCGCCATCTCGTCCAGAATGGCGCAGGCGGCTTGCAGCAGGGGATAGGCCAGCGCCGCGCCGGTGCCTTCGCCCAGGCGCAGGCCCAGGTCGAGCAGCGGCTCGGCCTTCAGGTCATCGAGCTGACCGCGGTGGCCTGCCTCCTCGGAACGATGGGCGAATACGCAGTAGTCGCGGATCGCCGGGTGCAGCCGAACCGCGACCAGCAGCGCGCTGGTCACGATGAACCCGTCGATCAGCAGCACCATGCCGGCTTCGGCCGCGGCCAGCATCGCACCGGTCAACATCGCGATCTCGAAGCCGCCAAAGCGCGCCAGGATCTGCAGCGGCTGCTCGCTGCGATCCTCCCAACGCGCCAGGGCGGCGGCCAGCAGCTCGCGTTTGCGGGCCAGGCCGGCATCGTCCAGGCCGGTGCCGCGACCGATACAGGCGTTCAGCGGCAGTGCGGTCAGGCAATGGGTCAGCAGCGACGCGGCGGCCGTGTTGCCGATGCCCATCTCGCCCAGTCCGACCACGTTGCAGCCGCCCGCAGCCAGGTCGCGCACCACGGCGGCGCCGCGCTGCATCGCGCTCGCGCACTGCTGCGCGCTCATCGCCGCGCCTTCCAGATAGTTGGCCGTGCCGGCAGCGACCTTGGCATCGAGCAGACCTTCGCGCGGTCCGAACTCGTGATTGACGCCCGCATCGGCCACCACCAGCGCCAGGCCGGCCTGGCGCGCCAGCACGTTGATGGCGGCCCCTCCGGCCAGGAAGTTCTCGACCATCTGCCAGGTGACGTCCTGGGGATAGGCAGAGACTCCGGACTTGGCCGCGCCGTGGTCGCCGGCGCAGACCAGTACGTGAGGCCGGTGCAGCCTCGGGGTCAGGCTGCGCTGGATCAGACCCAGCTGCAGCGCAAGCTGCTCGAGGCGACCCAGGGCGCCGACCGGCTTGGTCTTGTGGTCGATGCGGTTTTGCAGCGCCGGCGCCAGGGAGCGGTCGACGGCATTGATGCGGAACTGCGGCAGATCAGAATGCATCCGATTCTTCCTTTTCGAACGGGCGGCGTTGCGGCCGCGCGCTGCCACGCGCCGGCGGAACGCTCACCACGGGTTCTCGAAATCGGCTCGGCAGGTCTTCTGGCTTTCGGATCGATCGGATCGCCGCGCCTTCCCGGCGGGGTGATCCCCACCAGTGGCTGTCTTTCGACTTGCGGCGGCCGTCCCCGATGACAGCGGCGGGCCCGCCACGGAATCGCACCGTGTTCCCTTGACCGAGCCCGCGCATTATCCCCCGCCGCCCCGCAGTCAGCCAGACCGTCAGCCGAGCGGGCGGCCGAACTGCTAGGCTCGGCGCCCATGGCAGAGTTGATCGTCGGCGGCGCCCGTTCGGGCAAAAGTGGGCTGGCGGCGCAGCGCGCCGCGCAAAGCGGCCTTGCGGTCGTTTACCTGGCCACGGCCCGCGCCGAAGACCCGGAAATGGCGCGCCGGGTCGCCCACCACCGCACGCATCGGCCGCTTCACTGGACCAGCGTCGAAGAGCCACTGTATCTGGCCGCGGCGCTGCGCCGTTGTGCCGCCGCGGGCACCTGCGTGCTGGTGGACTGCCTGACGCTGTGGCTGTCGAACCTGTTCTTCGCCGGCCGCGCCGCGGCGCAGGCCGAAGCCGGCGAGGCGATCGACTGCCCGCTGCTGGCCGGCCAGACCGGCGCTTTGCTCGACGGCCTGCCCGCACTGCCGGGTCGCGTGATCCTGGTCAGCAACGAAGTCGGGAGCGGGATCGTGCCGATGAACGCTCTGGGACGGATCTTTGCCGACGAGCAGGGGCGCCTGAACCAGAGGGTGGCAGCCGCCAGCGATCGGGTGACGCTGACGGTGGCCGGCCTGCCACTGGAACTGAAGGGTCCGGCGGGTTGATCCGATTGACCGTGCGCAGAATGCTGGTGCTGGCTCTGGCGGCCGGTGCCGTTGCCGCGCGAGCCGACATCTCCCTGTACGACGACAGCGGCGCTCAAGTCCGCATCGGGCAGCCGGCCCGCCGCATCGTCAGTCTGTCGCCGCACATCACGGAAATGCTTTTCGCCGCCGGCGCCGGCGATCGCGTGGTGGGCACCGTCGACTACAGCGACTACCCGGCGGCGGCCAACCGCATCGCGCGCATCGGCACGTACACGGACCTGGACCTCGAGTCGATCCTGGCCCTGAGGCCCGACCTGGTGATCGGCTGGCAAAGCGGCAATTCCCCCAGTCAGCTGGAGGCACTCAAACGCCTGGGGATCGCGCTGTTCCTGTCGGAGCCGGACCGTGTCGAGGACGTCGCCAAGAACCTCGAGCAGTTCGGCGAGCTGGCCGGCACCTCGAGCATCGCCGGGCCCGCAGCGGCCGCGTTCCGCGCCCGCCTGAAGGGCCTTCAGCAACGCTATTCCGGCCGCCCGCCCGTGCGCACTTTCTACCAGATCTGGTCCGACCCGCCGATCACCGTCGGCGGCAGCCAGATCATCGGCAGTGCGATCCGGCTCTGTGGGGGCGTGAATGTCTTCGACCATCTGTCGGCGATGGCGCCCGCGGTCTCCATCGAAGCGGTGCTGGCCGCCGATCCGGAGGTCATCGTGGCCAGTGGCATGGACGAGGCCCGCCCCGACTGGCTCGACGCCTGGCGACGCTGGCCGCAGTTGACCGCGGCGGCGCGCGACAACCTGTTCTTCGTTCCGCCGGACTTGATCCAGCGCCACACGCCGCGACTGCTGGACGGCGCCGAGCGCCTCTGCGGCGAACTGGAAATCGCGCGCCAGCGGCGGCCGGCCGCGCCATGAGTCGGGCAGGCCTTTCGGCCATGCCGATCACAGAAAGCGGTAGCCGGCGCTGACGAACAGGCTGCGCGCGTCGGCCGGGAAATAGAAGTGGTCGTTGACGAAAGTCGAATAACCCGCGAACGGCGCATAGCGCCGATCCAGCGCGTTGATGACTCTGGCCGTGACGGTCCACCGCGCCACCGTCCAGCGCCCCTGCAGATCGACGGTCGTGTAGCCGGCCAGGGTGCCAAACGCACTGGCGAAGTCGCCGCTGTAACGGCGGTTGCCCACGTACGTGGCGGCGAGGGTGTAGCTGCCGAGGCTGCCGTTGTTCGAGGTCAGCTGGACGGACGCTTTGTTGCGTGCGACCAGCGGGATTTCGTGGCCGGCGTTGGGTCCTTCCTGAAAGGTCGCGTCGATGAAGGCATAGGCGGCATGCGCCTTCACGCCGGCGATCACGGTCCAATCGATCTCGGCCTCCAGCCCCTGGCGGCGCGTGGGCGGCAGGTTCACGTTGGCGAAGGTGGTTCCGTCGAAGTCGATCTCATCGGTCAGATCCATCCGGTAGGCCGACAGCCGCCCACTCAACTTTGAGGCGGCGAAGCTTGCGCCGAGTTCTCCGATCCGGCCGTGCTGAGGCAGCAGGTCGCCGGCGAACACCGGGTTGCCGGTGAAAGGGTCGAAGGCGAACAGCTCGTCCGTGTTGGCGAAGCGAAACAGGCTCCCGTACTTGCCAAAGGCCCGCCATCCGTCGCCCTGGAACACCAGTCCAAGGTCGTAGGCGGCGCGACTGCGTACGGCTGAGCCGTCGAACGACGGGACGGTCTGGGGACCGGCGCCCAGATTCACGATGTAAGCACCTTGCCGGGCATGCTGATTCATGTGCTGCTCGCGCGCGCCGACGGTCAGGAACCAGCGATCCGACCATTCGGTGATGTTCTGCGCATACCACGCGGCGCTCGCCTGGTGGGCGGACTGCGGTATCACCGAGGGCGAGCCGATCGAGGTCGCATCGACCTTGCCATCGTAGTAATCGAGTCCGGCGACCGTCTCGTTGCGCCGGCCGCCGAGGTCCTGCACCCAGCGCACCCGTTGCGTGGCCGACACCGACGTGCGCTGCCGGTCGAAGACGCTGGCGAAGGAGACGTTGTCGGAAGAATAGTTCTCGTGTTCGATGCCGATTTCGCCATCGAAGGTGAGCGACTGCGATACCTTCAGCGACGCCCCGGGCCGGATGCGATAGCCGTCGCGCTGCTGGCTGTCAAAGGGGGTTCGCGCCCGCCTTGGGTCGGTGTTGTAGTCATTGCTCAACAGTGAGCCGGGCAGGCCGTTGGAGTCCTTGTAGGCCGAGAAGTCGGAGTAGATCTCGCCGCCGGACACCGAATGACCCACGCGCCCGCCGGCCGTCTGCTGATCGGCGCGGCTGTTGCGGCGCCAGCCATCCGTGTCCGCATAATGGGCCGTGAGGTTCAGATAGGTGTCGCCCGTGCTGCCCGCAGCGTGTCCATCGCCGCCCCGGTAGCCGTAGCTGCCCCCGAGGGCCTCCAGCGAAGCGGCGCTCTGGCCGGAGTGGTCGGTCACGATGTTGATGATGCCTCCGCTGGCGCGATCGCCGTACAGGACGGTGCCGGCGCCGCGGATGATCTCGATGCGCTGGATACTGGCCATCGGAATGGTCGACCAGCTGATGCTGCCGGCGTCGATCGGGTTCAGGCGCTGACCGTCGAGCAGCACCAGGGTGTTGCTGCCGGCGGTGTCGCCGAAGCCGCGCAGGTCGATCGTCGCATCGATGCCCATGGCGCCGTACAGCGGGCGCACTTCGATGCCCGCGGCGGCCTTGAGCAGGTCCGGCACGTTCGTGGCGGGCGTGTTCTGGATGTCCTCGCGCGTTATGACGCTGACGTTGGCGGCGATGTGCGGGTCGGATTCGGCAAATCGCGTGGCGCTCACGACGACCGTGCCGGTGTCGTCGGCGAAGGCGGCGCAGCCGAAAAAGGCGGCAGCGAGCGCGACCGGCTGGGTGCGGCGGACCATCTCGACTTCCCGTTCTGCGGCCAGCGTCCCCGCAAGCCGGTAGGTTGAGTGCAAAAGGAAACGCTCAGGGGAAATCGGAAGGCACGTGAACCACGCTGCGCACCTGTCGCTGCTTCCCCGCAGCGTTTCGGTTGTTCCGTTGTCCTCGGCCGGTATCCGGGCTCACGAGCCTTGACGCATCGCCTTCCCGCGCTTGCGCGCAGTGGCGTGTCGGATGCGTCCACGCTCGCTTACCGTTGCGGGGGCAGCACAGGCATCGCGCCCAACCAGATGCGCTCACCTGTTTCCCGTTTAACCGTGGCGGCGGGCAGCCGCCACGGCACCGCGGACAAGCGGCGGCAGTATACCGTGCGTTCAGTGCCGCTGTGGTAGCGTGCGCCGCTGCCGGCACGCGGTCGCGCCAGGTCGCCGCGGCATCGAGGTCAGGATCTTGAACGAGCGGCGGGCACGGGCCCTGATATGGTTGTTCGCGGCAGCGGTCGCGGTGTCGTTGGCGGCGTCGCTGATGATCGGCAGCGTCCGGCTGGATCCGATCGCCGCCGTGACCGGACTGCTGCAGCCGGCTGATCGGTCGTTGTCGTCGGCCATCCTCGCCCTGCGACTGCCCCGCGCCCTGACCGCGATTGCGGTCGGTGGCCTGCTGGCGCTGTCGGGCAGCGTGCTGCAGGCGCTGCTGCGCAACCCGCTGGCCGATCCGTACGTGCTCGGAATCTCGGGCGGCGCGGCGTGCGCGACGATGCTGGCCATCGCTGTGGGCGCGGGCGCATTCGCGACCCACTGCGCCGGCGTTGCCGGCGCCCTGGCCGCGCTGGCGGTGCTGTTCCTGCTGGCGCGACGGGCCCTGTTCGGCACCGAGCACCTGTCCGGCGAGTCGCCGTCGTCCTCGATGCTGCTCGTCGGCGTGATGATGGCGTCCTTCGCTGCGGCGGCCCTGAGCCTGGCGCTGTCGCTGGCGCCGGCCGGGCGCCTGCGGCCGATGGTGTTCTGGCTGCTGGGCGACCTGAGCGGCGCGCTCGACCCGGCGGCCGCGTGGATCAGCCTGGCGGTGCTGGCGGTGTGCGGCTGGGCGGGCGCGCGCGACGCAGCCGCGTTGAACCTGATGATGCGCGGCGATCTGCAGGCTTTCACGCAGGGAGTGCACGTCGACCACGTCCGGCGCCGGCTGGTGATCGTGGCCTCGATCGCGACCGGGTGGGCCGTTGCGCTGGCCGGGGCGATCGGCTTCGTCGGATTCGTGGCGCCGCATCTGGCGCGCTTTGCGGTCGGCAACGACCAGCGGCGCACGCTGCCCGCATCGGTGCTGATCGGCGCGGCGTTGCTGGCGGCGGGCGACCTGGCGGCTCGCACGCTCGCGGCGCCGGCGCAGCTGCCGGTGGGGGTGCTCACCGTGATGATCGGCGTTCCGCTGTTCCTGTGGCAGTTGCGCCGCCAATGAACGCGCCCATGATCGGCGTCGAGGATCTTGCCTTGCGCGCCGGCGAGCGCGACCTGGTCACAGGCCTGTCGATCCAGGTCGCCGCCGGCGAGCGCTGGGTCGTGGTCGGACCCAACGGCTCCGGCAAGTCGACCTTGCTCGGCGCGCTGGCCGGCGCGCGCCGCCCGCTGGCCGGCACCATCCGGATCGCGGGCCGCCCGGTCGAAGGGTGCAGCGTCGGGGAGCTGGCCGCGCTGCGCGCGCTGGTCAACGACCGCTGGCTCGACCCGTTTTCGGCCTCGGTGCTGGACACCGTGCTGACGGCCCGCTATCGCTTCGGCGCCGAGCCGGGCGGGCGCGATGCGGCCTTGGCCGCGTTGAGCCGGATGGACTGCGCCGGCCTGGCTTCGCGCGACGTGCGCGGCCTGTCACGCGGCGAGCGGCAACGGGTGGCGATCGCCACCGCGCTGGCGCAGGACACCCCGGTGCTGCTGCTCGATGAGCCCACCTCCCACCAGGACCCGGGCCACCAGGCCTGGGTGCTGGATCGCCTCGCAGCCCACAACGAGCAAACCGTGGTCGCCGTGTTACACGACATCAACGCGGCGGCGCGCTTCGCCACCCATGTGCTGCTGCTGTCGGGCGCCGGCTGGTGGCGTGCCGGAGCGCGCCGCGACGTGCTGACCGCCCCGGCGCTGTCGACGCTGTTCGGGGCCCGGATCGACGTGACGACCGCCGGCCACACGGAAGTCTTCTGGATCGGACCGGATTCTTGATGCGTGGGGCTGCCGGCCGGTGCCATCCGGCCTTCGAATCACTTCCGCGTCAGGCGAGGAGGCTGAGGTGCCGCCGGGGGCGTCACCTCCCGGTTTTCGCTTCGAGGCGGATCAGTCTTTTCTCATGGTCAAGAAGCCAGGCCAGGCTGCGGTCGACGTGGCGGTTGGTCTCCGCGAGGCGTTCCTTGAGGACGGCGATCCCGGACAGGCGATCCAGGATCTCGGTGATCGTGCTCATGCCGCTCAGCCTTTGCTTTTCGCCTTGTTCCGGCGCTTCGCCGTGTAGACGACGGAACCCGCGGAGTCGGCGATCGGCAAATCAGGCCTTCGCACCCGGCGCATTCTCCCGAGTTCGGCAAAGACGGCCTCGGCCTTGTGGTTCGTCGCCTCCAGCATCTCGGTCATCTCAGCGATATCGTGCGCGGCTTGCCTTGTGGCGGCATCCAGAAGCGCGAGTTCCTCCGGGGTGACTCCAGACAAGTAGGCATCGACGGCGCTGCGAATTTCCTCCGCAACGTTGGTCCCGTTGGCCTTCGCCCGCGCCCTCAGCGCCGCCTTCTGCCGGCGCCCCAGATGGAAGTTGGTCAGCTCCATCGAGTCCGTGTTCACGGTCCTGCTCCGCAACATGTGCGCATATAATATACATGCGCATCTGTGTCAACGGACTACCGCCTATGGCAGGCTCAGCATTACCCCGCGGCCGGTTCAATGCCGGCCGGAACGAGGCCGGCCGGTGCTCGCAGCCGGGTCGGTGACGAATCCGATGTGCTGCAGGCCGGCCCGCTGCGCGGCCGACATCAGCTGGGCCACGACCTCGTAGCGCACCGCCCGGTCGGCCCGCAGATGCAGTTCGGGTTGGGGCGTTGCGGCGGCCGCTTTTTTCAGGCGCGCCTCCAGACCCGCGCCATCCACCACCGTGCCGTTCCAGTACAAGGTGCCGGCCGCGTCGATCGACACATCGATCGCGGCCGGCGCCGGGCCGGCCAGAGCGGCCTGCGCGGCCGGCAGGTCGAGCTTGATCGCATACGTCAGCAGCGGAGCGGCGATGATGAAAACGACCAGCAGCACCAGAGTGACGTCGACCAGCGGGGTCACGTTGATCTCGGCCATCGGCTCGAAAAGATCCGTGCTCTGCCGGAAGCGGCCGAACGTCATCATGGGTTGCAACCCGGCGCGGTCATCAATCGCCCGCGGCCGCGCCCGCCGGTTGCGCCAGCAGCGCGTGCAGGTCGTGTGCGAAGCCGTCGATCTGCGCGATCACCAGCCGATTGGCGCGCGCGATGCCGTTGTAGGCCAGCACCGCCGGGATCGCCACGCCCAGACCGAACGCCGTCATGATCAGCGCTTCCCCCACCGGGCCGGCCACCTTGTCGATCGACAGCGAACCGCTGGCGGCGACGTTCAGCAGCGCGTGGTAGATGCCCCACACGGTGCCGAGCAGCCCGACGAAAGGCGCGGTTGCGCCAACTGACGCGAGCAGCGTCAGCCCGGACTCCAGCCGCGCCGTGACCGTCTGGATGGCCGACCGCAAGGCGCGCGTCAGCCGGTCCGAGGTCGCACTCCAGGACGAGCCGCCGGCGGCCGGGCCCGAGGCCTGCAGCGCCGCCCTGGCCAGCGGCGCCAGCAGCCCCTCGGAGTCCTTCGCGGCCAGCGTCGCCAGTGCCTGCTCGATCGAGGGCGCGGCCCAGAATGCGTCCAGCAGGCGCAGCACGCGGCGCGCCTTGATGCCGGACCAGGTCTTCAGGATGATCAGGAACCAGCTGGCGAGCGACATCGCGAGCAGCAGATACACGTTGGCCTGGATCAGGCCGTCGGCCTGCATCCAGAAATGCTCGAATCCGAACGATTCGCTCACCGGTCCCGTTTCGGTTAGCCCAGCCCCAGCACGTCGCGCATGTCGTACAGGCCCGGTTCGCGCTGCGCCAGAAAGCGCGCCGCGCGCAGCGCCCCCAGCGCGTACGTCTTGCGGCTGGACGCGCGGTGCGTGATCTCGATGCGCTCGCCGGCGCCGGCGAACATCGCCGTGTGGTCCCCCACCAGGTCGCCGCCGCGGATCACCGAGAAGCCGATGCTTCCCGCCCGGCGCGGGCCGGTCACGCCATGACGGGCATGCACGGCTGCCTGCTGCAAGGTGCGGCCCTGGGCGCTGGCGAGCAGTTCGCCCAGCCGCAGCGCCGTGCCGGAGGGCGCGTCCACCTTGTCGCGGTGGTGCGCTTCGATGATCTCGACGTCGAATTCGTCCCCCAGCATGCGCGCCGCCAGCTCCACCAGCCGGAAAGCCACGTTGACTCCGACGCTCATGTTCGGCGAAAACACGACCGGCACGCTGCGGGCCGCCTGCTCAACCTGCCGCCGCCCGGCCTCGTCGAAGCCGGTGGTCCCGATCACAGCGCGCACGCGATGCTCGACGCACACTTGAAGATGCCGCAGCGTGGCCTCGGGCCGGGTGAAATCGATCAGCACATCGGCCTGCGCGATCGCCGACGGATCGCTCCCGATGATCACGCCGCTGGCACGGCCCAGCAACAGCGCGCAGTCCTGGCCGATCTGCGGCGCATCGGGGCGCTCCAGCGCGACCACGATCGACAGGTCGTCGGCCGCCAGTGCCGCCTCGATCAGCATCCGGCCCATGCGGCCGGCGCTTCCCGCGATCGCCAGTTTCATCGCGCGCCGGGCGGCCTATTGGGGCGCCGCCGGCTTGGCCTGCGTGGGCGGCCGGACCACCGGTTTCTGACCACTCAGGATCAGGTTGTCGGCCATCGATTCCGGCGGCATCTGGTCGCTGGTGAAATGATCGAGCCGGTTGTCCTTGAAGTAGACCACCAGGTTGCGCTTTTGCTCGGCGCCGCTGCGCGGCTTCAGGTAATACAGGTAGTCCCACCGGTCCGGGTGGAAGCGGTCGGTCAGAAGCGGAGTTCCCAGCATGAATTTCACCTGGTCGCGCGACATGCCGGGCCGGAGCTGGTCGACCATCTCGGCGGTGATCACGTTGCCCTGTTGAACGTCAGGCCGATACGGCGTCAGGAATCTGGGCAGGTAGTTGTCGATCGAGCCGCAGCCGGCCACCAGCAGCGCCGCGGCCAGCGCCGCCGCGACACGGGCCGGGCCGCCCCCCGATTTGACGCAGGTCGAATTAATTGCCCTCATTTGTGCATATGATACCGACTGAATGACTGCCGATTGGGCTCGCGATGAAGCACCCGCCCGGACCGACCGACCTTAAAGACAGCGGGCTGAAGGCCACCGCTCCGCGCCTGAAGATCCTGGAGATCTTCCAGAAGCGCTCCAACGAGGGCGAATCGACGCGCCACCTCAGTGCCGAGGATGTGTACCGCTCGCTGGTAGCGGAGCACGTCGACGTGGGCCTGGCGACCGTGTACCGGGTGCTGACCCAGTTCGAGCAGGCGGGCCTGCTGGTGCGCCGCCATTTCGAGGCCGGCCGGGCCGTGTTCGAGCTGAACGAGGGGCCGCATCACGATCACCTGGTGTGCCTGACCTGCGGCCGCGTGGAGGAGTTCGTCGATCCGGAGATCGAACAGCGTCAAAAGGCGATCGCGGCCGAGCGCGGATTCGATCTGCAGGACCACTCGCTGGCGCTGTACGGCGTATGCCGCAAGCTCAATTGCAGCCACAAAACCGACGGCGGCCAGTAGCGAGCCGCCGTTGCGACCGCGTGCGCTACTGAGCGAGCAGTTCGCGCGCGTGCTTGCGGGTGGTGTCGGTGATCTGCTGACCGCCCAGCATCCTGGCCAGCTCCTCCACGCGCCCGGCGCGGTCCAGCGGCGCAACGCTCGACAGCGGCCGCTGGTCGGGTCCCTGCGTCTTGGTCACGACCAGGTGCCGGTCCGCGTGCGCGGCCACCTGCGGCAGGTGGGTCACGCACAGCACCTGGCGAATCTGCCCCAGCTGCTTCAGGCGCCGGCCCACCACGTCGGCCACCGCCCCGCCGATGCCCGCGTCGACTTCGTCAAAGATCAAGGTCGGCACTGGTGTGGCGGAGGCGGCAATCACCGAGATGGCCAGGCTGATCCGCGACAGCTCGCCGCCGGAGGCCACTTTGGCCAGCGGTCGCAGCGGCGCGCCGGCGTGGCCGGCCACCTGGAACTCGGCCCGCTCCAGCCCGGTCGCCGATGGCTGCGCCGATTCCAGAGCAACCGCGAAGCGCCCGCCCGCCATCGACAGGTCCTGCATCGCGCGGGTGACCTCGCGGCCCATGTTCTGCGCCGCCTGCGCGCGCGCCCCCGACAGAACGGCGGCGGCGGCCGAGAAGTGCTGCAGCGCGGCCGCTTCGGTCCTGCGCAGGCCATCCACGTCGGACGCCGCCGTGAGCGCGTCCAGTCTGCCCCGGGTGCTCTGCAGCAGCTCGGCCAGCTGCTCGGGCGGGCTGCGCAGCTTGCGCGCGGCGGCGTGGATCGCGGCCATGCGCGCCTCGACCTGGGCCAGGCGCGCCTGGTCCAGGTCGGCGTGGGCCAGGTACTGGTTCAGCTGGCGCACCGCCTCGTCGACTTCGGCACGGGCCGATTCGAGGATATCGAGCACCGGCTGCAGCCGCGCATCGAACCCGGCCAGCGATCGAAGGCGGCTGCCGGCCGCATCGATCCGGGGCAGGGCGGCCAGCTCGGCCTCGCCCAGCGCGTCGATCGACTCCTGCACGCCCTCGAGCAGGCCGGCGGCGTGCGACAGCCGCTTGTGTTCCGAGGACACGCGCTCCCATTCGCCCGCCTCGGGATCCAGCTCGCCGAGCTCCTCGGCGATCCACAGCAGGCGCTCGCGTTCGCTGGTCGCGCTGGCCGAAGCCGATTCGGCTTGCTCGCGCGCCTGACGGGCGCGCTGCAGCTGCGCGTACGCGGCCGCCACGGCTCGTGCCGGGTCGGCGTGCTGGCCGTGCTCGTCCAGCAGCTGCAGCTGGGCGGCCGGGCGCAGCAGCGACTGGTGCGCGTGCTGTCCGTGAATATCGACCAGCGCGTCGCCCAGCTCGCGCAGCTGCGCCAGCGTGACCGGGCTGCCGTTGATGAAGGCGCGGCTGCGGCCGGCCGAATCGACGGTGCGGCGCAGCAGCACCACGTCGTCCTCGCAGCCCACGCCGGCCTGCGCCAGCCAGCTCGCGCTGGACTCGTTGATCCGGAATTCGGCGGCGACCTCGGCCCGCTGGGCGCCTTCCCGGATCACGCCGGGGTCGGCACGCTCGCCCAGCACCAGTTGCAGCGCATCGATCAGGATCGACTTGCCGGCGCCGGTTTCGCCCGTCAACACCGTGAAACCCGGCCCGAAGTCCAGTTCGAGCGCTTCCACGACGACGAAGTCGCGGACGGACAGCGTGAGCAGCATCGACGGGGCGGACGGTGGCGGCGCCGGCTCAGGCCCGGCCGTACGGCTCGCCGGACAGCACGTTCCAGTGCAGCTTGCGCCGCAGCGTTTCGAAGTAGTTGTAGCCGGCCGGGTGCAGCAGCGTGACGCGGTCCGCGCTCAACTTCGCCTGCACCACGTCGCCGGCCTGCAGCGGCGAAAACAGCTGCATGTCGAAGTGCGCGCTGGCGTCGCGCATCTCGTTGACCTCGATTTCGACCACGACGCTGTCGGGCAGCGTGATCGGCCGGTTCGACAGCGTGTGCGGAGCCACCGGCACCAGCACCAGGCCGGCCAGCGACGGGTGCAGGATCGGTCCGCTGGCCGACAGCGCGTAGGCGGTCGATCCGGTCGGGGTGGCCAGGATGATGCCGTCGGCGCGCTGGTTGTACATCGTTGCCCCGTCGACCCGCACCGTGAAGCCGACGATGCCGCCGGCGGTGCCGTGCGACACCACCACGTCGTTGAACGCCCTGCCGCGGTACACGCTGGCGCCGTTGCGCAGCACCTCGGCATCCAGCAGGCGCCGCTGGTCGACTTCGTAGCGGCCGGCCAGCATCTCGGACAGCACGTCGGGCATCTCGTCCAGCCCGATGTCGGTGATGAAGCCGAGCCGTCCGAAGTTGATGCCGATCAGCGGCGTGCCGTACACCGACAGCTCGCGCGCAATGCCCAGCATCGTGCCGTCTCCACCCAGCACGATCGCCACGTCGGCCTTCTGTGCCAGCACCGACAGCGGGTGCCCGTCGAATCCGCGCAGATCGACCGCTTGGCGCGTGCCGGCCTCGATCATCGGGGTCAGTCCCGCCTGCTCGACCAGGCGCACAATGTGGAGCAGCACCTGCTGCAGCGCGGGCCGATTGCCCTCCGTTCGCGGCTTGGCGAAGATGGCCACGTTGCGGAAGGGCGCGGTCATGGGCCGATTATGCAAGAAAGGACGCGGGACCGGCATCCCGCGCAACGCTGACAATGCACGCTGCGCTTCGTAGAATGTGACTCATGCTGGACAAGCGTTCGCGCCTGCTGCTCAAACGGCTGATCGAGCAATACATCGTGGAGGGTCAGCCGGTCGGTTCCCGATCGCTTTCGAAGATCTCCGGCCTGGAGCTGTCGCCGGCCACGATCCGCAACGTCATGGCCGACCTGGAGGAGCTCGGGTTCGTCTCCAGCCCCCACACGTCGGCCGGGCGCGTGCCGACCCCGCGCGGTTACCGCTTCTTCGTCGATTCGCTGATCACGGTGCAGCCGCTGGAGGCCGAGCAGACGCAGCGGATGCAGGGGCAGATGCAGATCGCCGAGCCGCAGCGCGCGATCCAGACCGCGGCGGAGCTGCTGTCGAGCCTGTCGTCGTTCGCCGGCGTGGTGCTGACGCCGCGGCGCGCTTCCACGTTCCGGCATGTCGAGTTCATGCGGCTGTCGGACCGCCGCATCCTGATGATCGTGGTGTCGCCCGAAGGCGACGTGCACAACCGGATCCTGCTGGTGGAGCGGCCGTATTCGCAGTCGCAGCTGATCGAGGCGGGCAACGTGCTCAATCAGCAGTTCGCGGGCATGAGCTTCGAGCAGGCCCGTTCGCGCCTGCGCGGCGAGTTGAGCGAGCTGCGCCAGGAGATGGGGGACCTGATGGAGGCCGCGGTGCAGGCCGGCGCCGAGGAGGCCGAGCGCTCTGATGCGGTCGTGATTTCGGGCGAGCGCAAACTGCTCGACGTCAATGATCTGGCCGCCGACATGGAAAAACTGCGGGCGCTTTTCGACCTGTTCGAGCACAAGACGCGCCTGCTGCAGTTGCTGGACATCTCGGGCCGCGCCCAGGGCGTTCAGATCTACATCGGGGGCGAATCCAAGCTGGTGCCGCTGGACGAGCTCAGCATGGTGGTGGCCCCCTACGAGGTCGACGGCCGGGTGGTCGGAACGCTCGGCGTGATCGGTCCGACCCGGATGGCCTACGAGCGCGTGATCCCGATCGTCGACATCACGGCCAAGCTGCTGTCGAACGCGCTGTCGCGCGAATAGCGGCTCGCGCGATGCAATTCGTCGGACCGGATCGGTACGTTCACGGCGGCCCGCAGCGCTCGGCCGTCGTGCTGATCAACCTGGGCACGCCGCAGGCGCCCACTTCCGCCGCGGTGCGGCGCTACCTGCGCGAGTTCCTGTCGGATCCGCGCGTGATCGAGCTGCCGCGCTGGCTCTGGTGGCCGATCCTGTACGGGCCGGTGCTGGCGCTGCGGCCGCCCCGTTCCGCGGCCAAGTATGCGGCGGTGTGGACCGCCGAAGGTTCGCCGCTGCTGGTGTATTCGCAGCGCCAGGCCGCCGCGCTGGGTGCCGAACTGGCCCGGCGCGGGCTGGAGCTGGAGGTCGCGCTGGCGATGCGCTACGGGCAGCCCTCGATCGGCGCAGTGCTGCAGCAGCTGCGCGCACGCCAGGTCACGCGCATGCTGATGCTGCCGCTTTATCCGCAGTACTCGGCGACTTCGACCGGCTCGGCGGTGGACGGCGTGAACCGCGTCCTGTCCCGCCTGCGCGACGTGCCCGAGGTGCGCTGGATCAAGCACTTTGCCGACGAGGCCGGCTACATCGAAGCGTTGCGCGCCAGCGTGGCCGCGCACTGGGAGCGCTACGGACGCGGCGAGTGCCTGTTGATGAGCTTTCACGGCCTGCCGCGGCGCAACCTGGAGCTGGGCGATCCGTACCATTGCGAATGCCACAAGACGGCGCGCCTGCTGGCTCAGGCGCTGGGGCTGCAGCCGGGCAGCTGGCGCGTGAGCTTCCAGTCGCGTTTCGGCCGGGCCCGCTGGCTCGAGCCGTCCACGGTCGACACGTTGCGCAGCCTGGCGCGGGGCGGCGTGCGGCGGCTGGACGTGATCTGCCCGGGATTCGTGGCCGACTGCCTGGAAACGCTGGAGGAAATCGCGATCGAAGGGCAGGCGACGTTCCTGCAGGCGGGCGGACAGCAGCTCCGCTATATCGCGTGCCTGAACGACGGCGCCGCCTTCATCGGCGCGCTGGCCGATCTGGCCGAGCGCAACACACTGGGCTGGCCGGTCGATGCCGGCCAGCAGGAGCGCCAGTCAGCCGAGGCCCGGCGCAGCGCCGAGCTGGCCGTGGCCATGGGCGCGCCTCGTTGAGGCCCTCACCCCCCTGCTTCGCCGGGCGTAGCCCGGCGAAGCAGGGGGGTGAGGGTGATTACGACTGCGGCGTCTCGCGGATCAGCTGGCCGTTTTCGATGCGCACGCGCAGGCCGACGATCGGGCCGGGGTCACCCGGAACGGTGACGGTCCGCAGCTGGCCGTTGTCCAGGCGCACGTCGACTTCGTAACGGGTGGTCGCCTTCACTTCCTTCTCGACCTCGTGTCCGGCCACGGCCCCGCCGATCACGCCCAGAATGCTCATCGCGTCCTTGCCGTGGCCGCGGCCGAACTCGTGCCCGACCAGTCCACCCACGACGCCCCCGGCCACTGCCCCGACCCCGCTTCCCTCGCCAGGCGTCTTCACGGCTCTGACCCCGGCCACGACGCCGCAGTCCTTGCAGACAGGCGGCAGCGGTGGCGCGGCCACGGCCAGGTCCGGCGGAACCGCGGGCACCGCGGCCGGCGGGGGTTGCGGGCTTGCCGTCTGCGCAACCACGGTGGCTGGCACCTTGGGCTTCGGCGTCGTGTGGACCGTTTTGGGCTTTGAAGTCGGCGCCGCCGTGATCGGCTTCTCGGCGGGGGTCGCCGTTTCCGCGGGGGCGGCCGGTGCGCTGGAGGCCGCGGTGCTGGTTGCGTCCGCTACCGTGGCCGCACTGCGGTACGCGGCGACCTTGTCCGTGATCAGCACGATGGCACCCAGCACGCTAACGACGATCACGGCGGTTGCGGCGGTTGCCACCAGCGGATGCAGCTTCTTCGCCGTTGGCTCGATTGCGTCCATCTGGATCCTCCGTCAACGAGGCGTTGCCTCTGTAAACGATGCGTTGATTCTGCTCGATTAACGCATGGTCAGGACCTGCAGCCGACGCCGGATTGGGGCATCCCCTTAATGAGCAGTTGTATGGAACTTTTGCAAAAGGCCCGGGCTTGAAAACCGGCGGGCGGCCCCAACATCTGTAAAAGTCATTTCCTTTCATGCATTTGGAAAAAAAGGGGGAGGCGCAACCTTGGAGCCCGAAACCGGACCTCAGGGAAAATCGCTGGAAGCTGCCAACGACGGGCCGGAGCGGGCCGAAGCGGCCTCGGATCCGCTGGCCGAGTTGCAGGCTTGGCGCCAGAAAGCGGCGGAAAACTACGATCTGTACCTGCGGGCGCGGGCCGATCTGGACAACGCGCGTCGGCGAGCGCAGGAAGAGATCGCCAAGACCCAGAAGTTCGCGATCGAGTCGTTCGCCGACTCGCTGCTTCCGGTGGCCGACAGCCTGGAACGGGCGCTCGAGGCGAGCCCGTACGACCCGGAAAAGCTGCGCGAGGGCGTCGAGATCACGCTGCGGCTGCTACGCGCCGCGTTCGAACGGGCCCGCATCGTCGAAATCAATCCGGTCGGCCAGAAGTTCGATCCGCACCGGCACGAGGCCATTTCGACGGTTCCGATCGCCCCCGGTGAAGCACTGGCGCCCAACCAGGTGGTGACGGTGCTGCAAAAAGGCTGGATGATCGCCGATCGCGTGCTGCGACCCGCGCTCGTCACGGTCAGCCAGGGCTCTTGAAAGACCGCGGCCGGACTCCAATTAGGGTCACGGAAGGCAACGATACGCAGCACATTGAATTGAGGAAAGCCAGATGAGCAAGATCGTCGGAATCGACCTCGGAACCACCAACTCCTGCGTGGCGGTCGTCGAAGGCGGGCAGCCCAAGGTCATCGAAAACTCGGAAGGCGCGCGCACCACGCCTTCGGTCGTTGCCTACATGGACAACGGCGAAATCCTGGTCGGCGCCCCGGCCAAGCGGCAGGCGGTCACCAATCCGCGCAACACGCTGTACGCGATCAAGCGCCTGATCGGCCGCCGCTACGACGAAAAGGAAGTCCAGAAGGCCATCCAGCTGATGCCGTACAAGATCGTCAGGGCCGACAACGGAGACGCCTGGGTCGAGGTGAACGGCAAGAAGATCGCGTCGCAGCAGGTTTCGGCCGAAGTGCTGCGCAAGATGAAGAAGACGGCCGAGGACTACCTGGGCGAGCCGGTCACCGAGGCGGTGATCACGGTGCCGGCCTACTTCAACGATTCGCAGCGGCAGGCCACCAAGGACGCCGGGCGCATCGCGGGCCTGGAAGTCAAGCGCATCATCAACGAGCCCACCGCGGCGGCGCTGGCCTTCGGCCTGGACAAGAAGGACGAGAAGGGCGACCGCAAGATCGCCGTCTATGACCTGGGCGGCGGCACGTTCGACATCTCGATCATCGAGATCGCCGACGTGGAGGGCGAAAAGCAGTTCGAGGTCCTGTCGACCAACGGTGACACGTTCCTGGGCGGCGAGGATTTCGACCAGCGCATCATCGACTACGTGATCGCCGAGTTCAAGAAGGACCAGGGCGTCGACCTGGGCAAGGACGTGCTGGCTCTGCAGCGGCTGAAGGAGGCCGCGGAGAAGGCCAAGATCGAGCTGTCTTCCTCGCAGCAGACCGAGATCAACCTGCCGTACATCACCGCGGACCAGAGCGGCCCCAAGCACCTGAACCTGAAGATGACGCGCGCCAAGCTCGAGTCGCTGGTCGACGATCTGATCCAGAAGACGATCGAGCCGTGCCGGATCGCGCTCAAGGATGCGGGGCTGAAGACCTCGGAGATCAGCGACGTGATCCTGGTGGGCGGCCAGACCCGGATGCCCAAGGTGCAGGATATGGTGCGCGAGCTCTTCGGGCGCGAGCCACGCAAGGACGTCAACCCGGACGAGGCGGTCGCCGTGGGCGCCGCGATCCAGGGTGCCGTGCTGTCGGGCGAGCGCAAGGATGTGCTGCTGCTGGACGTGACGCCGCTGTCGCTGGGCATCGAGACGCTGGGCGGCGTGATGACCAAGATGATCCAGAAGAACACCACCATCCCGACCAAGTTCTCGCAGGTCTTCTCGACCGCGGAGGACAGCCAGCCGGCCGTCACCATCAAGGTGTACCAGGGCGAGCGCGAGATTGCCGCCGGCAACAAGGCGCTGGGTGAATTCAACCTGGAGGGCATTGCGCCGGCTCCGCGCGGCCTGCCCCAGATCGAGGTCACCTTCGACATCGACGCCAACGGCATCCTGCACGTCAGCGCCAAGGACAAGGCCACCGGCAAGGAGAACAAGGTAACGATCAAGGCCAACTCGGGTCTGACCGAGGAGGAGGTCCAGCGGATGGTGCGCGATGCCGAGGCCAACAAGGCCGAAGACCATCGCCGCTTCGAGCTGGCGCAGGCTCGCAACACGGGCGATGCCACCGTGCACCAGATCCGCAAGGCGATGAGCGAGTACGGCGACAAGCTGGACGCCGCCGAAAAGGCCGCCATTGAGGCGTCAATCAAGGACGTCGAGGAAGCGCTGAAGGGCGACAATAAGGAAGCGATCGAGTCCAGGACCCAGGCCCTGATGGCCGCTTCGCAGAAACTCGGCGAGAAGATGTACGCGGGCACGCAGGCGCAGGGCGCGGAGTCGGCGCAGGCCGCGGCCCCGTCGGCCGAGTCCGACAAGAAGCCGGCCGACGACGTGGTCGACGCCGATTATCGGGAGGTCAAGCGGGGCTGACCATCGCCTCGCCGGTTCGAGCGGTCCGACGCGCAGGCGTCGGATCGCTTTGCTTTGTCTGACGGGATATGGCGAAGAGAGATTTCTACGAGATTCTGGGCGTCGCCAAGAATTCCTCCGAGGAGGAAATCAAGAAGGCCTATCGGAAACTGGCGATGAAGCACCATCCGGACCGCAGTCCGGATGACAAGCACGCCGAGGACAAATTCAAAGAGGCCAAGGAGGCCTACGAGGTCCTGTCGGACGCGCAGAAGCGCGCCGCCTACGACCGCTTCGGCCACCCCGGGGTCGATCCGAATTCGGCTGCAGCCGGCGCCGGCATGGGCGGCTTTGCCGAGGCCTTCGGCGACATCTTCGGCGACATCTTCGGTGGCGGAGCGCGCGGGCGCGCCGGCGGCGCATACCGCGGCGCCGACCTGCGCTACAACATGGAGATCACGCTGGAGCAGGCGGCGCGCGGATTCGGCACCGACATCCGCGTGCCGTCGTGGGACATGTGCGAGGTGTGCGGCGGAAGCGGCGCGCGGCCGGGAACCAAGCCGAAGACCTGCGGCACCTGCGGCGGCTCGGGCGCGGTGCGGATGACGCAGGGTTTTTTTTCGATCCAGCAGACCTGCCCGACCTGCCACGGCGGCGGGCGCGTGATCCCCGATCCTTGCACCAGCTGCCACGGCGACGGGCGCGTGAAGCGCAACAAGGTGCTGGAAGTGAGCATTCCGGCCGGCATCGACGAGGGCCAGCGGATCCGGCTCGGCGGCAAAGGCGAGCCCGGGATGAATGGCGGCCCGGCGGGCGACCTGTACGTCGAGATCAGGATCAAGCCGCACGAGGTGTTCCAGCGCGACGGCGATGACCTGCACTGCGAGGTGCCCGTCTCGGTGGCGACCGCCGCCCTGGGCGGCGACCTGGAAGTGGCGACGCTGAGCGAGAAAGTCAGCATCGCGATCCCGGAAGGCACCCAGAACGGCAAGACGTTCCGGCTGCGCGCCAAGGGCATCAAAGGGGTACGGTCGAGCTACCCGGGCGACCTGTACTGCCACGTCAAGGTCGAGATTCCGGTGCGCCTGACCGAAAAGCAGAAAAAACTGCTGCGCGACCTGGAACACTCGTTAAAAGAGGGCGGCGCCAAGCACTCGCCCCAGGCCCGCTCCTTCATGGAGCGGATGAAGAGCTTTTTCGCGAACGAGTAGCCCTGCTTCGCTCCCTGCGAGAGCTGCGCAGGGCAGGCCCTCACCCCCTGAGCCTCAGCTCGGCACGTACGTCAACCGCACATACAGCGGAGCGGACGGCTCAGCCTGCGTCACCTCGACCAGGTTCTCGCGGGCCAGCTCCAGCAGCGCCAGGAAGCTCACGATCAGCACCGCAACGCCCTGCGTCGGGTCGAACAGGTCGCAGAACTCGGCAAAACGCTTCCCCTGCAGGCGCTTCAGGATCTGGCTCATGTGCTCGCGCACGGACAGCTCTTCGCGCGCGATATGGTGGTGCGCCGTCAGGCGGGCGCGCCGCAGCAGTTCGAGCCAGGCCCGCTGCAGGTCGGCCGGCTGCACCGCCGCCAGGTGCCGGACCATGGTCTGCTCGATCACCACGATCGCGTGCGCGAAATCGCGCCCGAGCCGCGGCCGCTCGTCGATGTGCTGGGCGGCGAGCTTGATGCGCTCGTACTCGACCAGGCGCCGCATCAGCTCGGCGCGCGGATCCTCGACCTCTTCACCGGTGTCGGCCTTGCGCACCGGCAGCAGCATGCGCGACTTGATCTCGATCAGCAGCGCGGCCATCAGCAGGTACTCGGCGGCCAGCTCCAGGTTGCGCGCGCGGATCTGCTCGACATAGGCGAGGTACTGCCCGGTCAGCACCGCCATTGGAATGTCGAGCACGTTGAAGTTCTGCCGGCGGATCAGGTACAGCAGCAGGTCCAGCGGGCCTTCGAACGCCTCCAGGAACACCTCCAGGGCGTCCGGCGGGATATAAAGGTCCTCCGGCATCGAAAACAGCGGCTCGCCGTACAGGCGCGCCAGCGCCACGCCCTCGACCACCGCCGGCGACAGCGACGCGCCCACGGCCGGCTCGACAGGAAGTTTCAGGCTGGGTGCGGCGTCGTTCACGGAACCGATGGTATCGCAGCCCTCATTCGATCGGCTCGCGCCCGGTATCCTGGAGGCGACCTGGATCGCTTCGGCCGGGTCAGCCGGATGAATTTATCCCGGGAGGGTCAAAATGCTGAAGTCATCGAACTGGAAACGACCGATGTGGCATGCGTTGGGGCCGATACTGACGATCGTGGGCGTAGGGTTGCTCGCGCTGTCGCCGCTGGGCTACCGGATGGGCTGGTTCGGCATTTCGGTTGCGCTGTTGCGATTGATTCCGCTTGGGGTGATCGCGTGCGGCCTGGGACTGGTGGCGTCACTGGCTGCGATGATGCGCACTCCGGCCGGGGCCGGACCGTCCGCGTGGATCGTGCCGGTGGTGGCCATCGTGGTCTGCATCGCCGTCGCCATCGTTCCGATTGCGGGAATCGCGCACGCGCGGCAGGTTCCGAGCATCCATGACATCACGACCGACACCGAGATGCCCCCGGTGTTCGTGGCGCTGGCGGCCGATCGGAGCGTTGCTCCCAACGGTGTGAACTACGGTGGCGCGGAAGTCGCCGCCGCGCAGAAACGAGGCTACCCCGACCTGACCACCATGGTTTCGAAACTCACCCCCGATGCCCTGTTCGATCGGGCCCAGCAGGCCGCCCAGCAGTGCGGCTGGCGCCTGGCCGATGCCAATCGCAAGGATTTACGGATCGAGGCGGTCGATACCTCGGTGCTGTACGGCTTCAAGGACGACATCGTCGTGCGCATCCGCGCCGACGCGGGCGGCAGCCGCATGGACGTGCGCTCGGCCTCGCGCGTCGGGCGCAGCGACCTCGGAGTCAACGCGGCGCGGATCCGCAGGTACCTGCAGCGTCTGACGCAGATGCAGTCCGGCTAGTGGGCTTAGTGGCCCGCCACTGAAATCGGGGCGACGACCGCCTGCGAAACCTCGTGTGCCGCCGCCGGATTCGGGTGTGCGGCGGGTGAGGCCTGCTGCGCAGCCGGCGCAATCTGCGGGGTGGCCGGCGCGGTCGGCGGCGCGGCGGGCCCAGCCTGCTGCGCGGTCGGCGCAATTTCGTGTGCGGCCAGCAACGGAGCATATTTCACAACCAGGCGCGCGCTGTAGGTTCGTTCGCCGTCCCAGGTGGCAAAGGACGCGCAGACCTGCTTGGTCTGGTCCGATTCGGCGCGCTCGAACGGCTTGTCGGCGAAGCGCGCCCGCCCCAGGTCCTGACCGGGCTCGACCCGGCTGTCGGTCCAGGCTTGGGGAGCGTCGTCGGGGTGGGCGTACAGCAGCGTTGCGGTCACCGCTGCCGACAAGGGCACGCTTTCGCACAGCAGCACCCGCACGGCCTCCTGCTCGTAGCACGTGGGCGCCATGTCGCTGCCGTTGGCGGCGCGCGCGCGGCAGGGCCCGACCGTCGTGGTCGCCGTGACCTGTTCGACGCCTGCGGCGCGATCGTCGTCGGCCGCCACGGCCCGACCGTGATCGCTCAACGTGGCTTGCTCCAGCCGTGCCGCCGTCGCGCTGATCTGCGCAAGCTGCGTGCGCATCTCCCCGCGCACCGCGGCCGCCTCGCGCTCCGAGCGGTCCACCAGATACTGCGACAGCGCAAAGCCGCCCACCGCGGCAGCCACCAGCAGCAGGAAGACGGCCAGCACCGGGCCGCGGCGGTTCTTCTTCGTAACCGGTACCCCGCGCGCGCGCTCCGAAACTTCCCGGCGCCAGGCCAAGCGCAGCTGAACCAGGGCACCGATCACGGTGCCCAGCGCGGTGACCGCCGCAGCGGTCACGCGGTCATCCAGATCGAATGGGAATGGAAGTATCAACAGGAGCACCCGTATGCCAGAGGATATCGTCCCGCCCGCTACCGTCCGACCGGATCGAACGGATGACCTGCCGTCCCCCAAAATGGGACCGGCGCAGCGCAAAGTATGGAGGCTGCGCGCGGGCGGCCGCGATCCGAAATGACGCGCAAATCCGCACGTAATCGCCGCAAGCCGGCCGCGCGGGCTAGTTCCTGGCGAGCGATTTGAGCAGGGCGACCGAGCGGTTCTCGTCGATCAGATGGCGCCGTCCGTCTTCGGTGGCCGTGGCGCCGTCCCGGATCAACTGGATCACCTGGGCCGGCTTCAACGACGGGTCGAGCGCGAACAGCTTGGCGGCCAGGTTGACGACGTTCGGAGCCGCCATCGAGGTGCCCGACAGCTTCATCCGGGCCCCGCCCGGAACGACGCTGTCGACGTTGTATCCGTTGGCGTGAACCACCACCGTGTCGCCGTGGCTCGTGAACGAGGTCTCGTCGCCGGCCTGGTTCACCGCGCCGACCGCGATCAGGTTGGGAAGATGCAGCGAGGCGGGTACGTCCTGGACGAACCCGACGCTGCTGTCGCTGTTGCCGGCGGCCGTCACGAACAGCGTGTCCGGGGCGGCTTCGATGGCCGACTTGATCGCCTCGCGCCACAGGGTGAACAGTTCGGCGGCGAACTTCTGGCGGGCCGCCGGATCGGCGCCGCCGCCGGTCTTCGACAGCCACGTTTCGAATTCCTGCGGCTCGTCGCCCCAGCTCATGTTGACGACCCGGACGTGGCGGGTGCGGAAGTAGTCTCCCATCTGCCGGAACGCGGCGCCGAGGCGCTCAGTCCATTGGACGGTCGGCGCGAACGGCAGGTCGGGCAACTGGTCGTTGAAGCGCGCAACGACGAGCCGCGCGAACGGATTGCCGCGCACCGCGATGCCGGCGCAGTGCGTTCCGTGTACGTAGAAACCGACCACCTTCTGCAGCTCCAGCATGTCGTGCATCTGATCGGGCGACAAGGTCTTGAACTTCAGCTGCAGCGCCTGCGCGTCGGGTGAGTCGATGCTGTTTTGCAGGTCGAGAAAGCCCTTGATCTGGCTGCGAAACTCCGGGTAGGCCTGCTGTTGCTCGGCCGTCAGCGGGTACAGCCACCCGGTGGCCGGATTGCCCCGGTCGTCGAACGCCAGTCCGTGCGTTCCGCTTTGCGTCGGTTTCGGATCGTCGAATACGCGATCGGGAAACAGCGTCACATCGACCCCCGAATCCCAGATGCCGACCAGCACCGGCGCGAGTTTCTCGCCCTCGCTCAACGTCACCTCGCGGGCGGCCCAGATGTCGGGCTTCTCGACGTTGTGCTCGGCGATGTAGGCGTGCAGCACGTCGCCGCGCAGGCTCTCCAGCGGGATGATCGATTTGACGGCGTTGCGCGCCGCCACCAGCCCCCAGGCCTCCTGATTGTCGAGCGTGCCCGACTTGCGCACGGCCGGATCGAGGTCGGTTTTCACGTGGCCGATGACCGCCGCGCGCGTGGTGACGCGGCTGCTGGCAAAGGACGCCTTGACCGGATCCTGCACCAGCTCCCACGGCAGCGAAGCGATGTCCTTACGGTAGCTCGCGGCAAAGGCCTGCTCGTAGGCCGGCCCGCTCGCGGCGTGCACATCGATGGCCGCCCGCTGCCGGGCCCGCGCCGCCAGGCCGGCCAGCAGCTTCTGGGCCGGCTTTTCCTGCTGCTGGCGCAGCGCCTCGACGGTTTCCAGGGCGGCGGCATGCTCGCCGGCCAGCTCCTGGAGGTTCAGTTTCGCCGCCAGCAGCTCGCGCAGCGTCGACCTGTCCTCGATGTCGAATTCCCGCAAAACGCGCTCGAGGTCGTCCCGGACCTTGGCCGCGAACGCGTTGAACGTCGCATCGTCGGCCTCGAGCAGCTCGGAAGCCAGCCCGTGAACCGCGTAGCTGAAGCGCGGCAAGTCGGCCTGACTGGCAACCTTGACCTTCGCCATCGGCTGGCCGCACATCGCCGCGGCGAGCAGCAGGATTGCCGAGGCCCGGATCGCGCGTCCCGGCGACCGCAAGTTCTTCATCACCATCTCCCGTTTGCCATGGCGCCGCACCTTACCCGGCCCGCGGCCGGGATACAAGCGGGCTCAAATGCGGCGCCTGCGGCTGCAAGCCTGCCGGCGCTGCGCTATCTTGCTGCCACCGTAACATGGCCCGATTTATGACGAACCGGCAGACGAACCAGCCAGCCGACCCGCCGCCCGCAGGCGCGCTGCGCGCTGCGATCGGGCGCGTGCACCGGGCGCCCGAGCCCGAGTGCGTGGCCGCGCTGCTGCAGGCGGCCCGGCTCGATCCGCCGCGCGCCGCGGCCGCGCGCCAGCAGGCCGAGCGCCTCACCGTGGCGCTGCGCCAGCGGCGCCGCAGCGCCGGGGGCGTGGACGCCCTGATGCACGAGTTCTCGCTGTCGAGCCAGGAAGGCGTCGCGCTGATGTGCCTGGCCGAGGCGCTGCTGCGCATTCCCGATAACGCCACCGCCGATGCGCTGATCCGCGACAAGCTCGGCGCGCGCGACTGGGGCGCCCACATCGGTCGCGGACGGTCGCTGTTCGTCAACGCGGCGGCCTGGGGGCTGATGATCTCGGGCGAGCTGGTGGCCACGTACAGCGAAGAAGGCCTGGCGGCCGCGCTGGGGCGGCTGGTCGCGCGCGGCGGCGAACCGCTGATCCGGCGCGGCGTGGATCTGGCGATGCGGCTGCTCGGCCAGCAGTTCGTGCTGGGCCGCACCATCGAGGAGGCCCTGCAGCGGGGCCGCGGGTGCGAGGCGCGCGGCTATCGCTACTCGTTCGACATGCTGGGAGAAGCGGCCCTGACCGCCGAGGACGCCGAGCGCTACCTGCGGGACTACGAGCAGGCGATCGAGGCGATCGGCCGGGCCGCGGCCGGACGCGGCGTGCACGACGGCCCCGGCATCTCGGTGAAGCTGTCGGCGCTGCACCCGCGCTACGCGCGGGCCCAGCGCGAGCGCGTGCTGGCCGAGCTCGGCCCGCGCATCGCGCACCTGTGCCTGGCCGCGCGCGACCGCGGCATCGGCCTGAATATCGACGCCGAGGAAAGCGAGGTGCTGGAGCTGTCGCTGGACCTGCTGCAGTGGCTGGCGGCGATGCCGCAGCTGGCCGACTGGCCCGGCCTGGGCTTCGTGGTGCAGGCCTACCAGAAGCGCGCGCCGGCCGTGATCGATTACGTGGCCGATCTGGCGCGGCGCAACCGCCGCCGGCTGATGGTGCGCCTGGTCAAGGGCGCGTACTGGGACAGCGAGATCAAGCGGGCCCAAGTCGAGGGCCTGGCCGATTTTCCGGTGTTCACGCGCAAGATCCACACCGACGTGTGCTATCTCGGGTGCGCGCACCAGCTGGCGGGCTTCGCCGACCGGCTGTACCCGCAGTTCGCCACCCACAATGCGCTGACGGTGGCGGCCGTCTGGCAGATGTGCCAGCAGGCCGGCGTGGCCGGCTGGGAGTTCCAGTGCCTGCACGGGATGGGCGAGGCGCTGTACGACGAGCTGATCGGCCCGGAAGGGCCGGGCCTGGCGTGCCGCATTTATGCGCCGGTCGGCAGCCACGACACGCTGTTGCCGTACCTGGTGAGGCGCCTGCTGGAAAACGGCGCCAACACGTCGTTTGTCAGCCAGGTCGCCGATCCGCAGCGGGACCTGACGCAGCTGCTGGCCGATCCGGTCGAGCAGGCGCTGGCCACGCGCGGCGCGCCCCATGCGCGCATCGCGCGCCCGCCCGAGCTGTACGGCCAGGCGCGCGTGAACTCGGGCGGACTGGACCTGAACGACGAGGCGACGCTGGAGTCGATCCGTTCGGGTTTCGATCAGGCTGCGCGCGCGCGCTGGCACGCGGGATCGCCGGCCGGAGCGGTGCGCGAGATCACCTACCCGGCCGACCGCTCGCGCCGGATCGGGACGGTTTGCGAGGCGAGCGGCGAGCAGCTCGAGCGCGCGCTGGCGGCGTCCCGCGAGGCCGCGCCGGCCTGGGCGCAGGTGCCCGCGCCGCAGCGCGCCGCGATATTGAAAGCGGCCGCGCGGCAACTGGAGCAGCAGCAGCTGTCGCTGATGTGGCTGGGCGTGCACGAGGCCGGGCGGACCATCGGCAATGCGATGTCCGAGGTGCGCGAGGCGGTGGACTTCTGCCGCTACTACGCCGCATGCCTGGAGACGGGGCCTGCGTTGCCGGGGCAGCCGCTGGGGACCGTGGTGGCCATTTCGCCCTGGAACTTTCCGCTGGCGATTTTCACGGGGCAGATCGCCGCCGCCCTGGGCGCCGGCAACGTCGTGATCGCCAAGCCGGCGCCGCAGACACCGCTGATGGCGGCCGCCGCGGTGCGCCTGTTGCACGAGGCCGGCGTGCCGCCGGCGGCGCTGCAGCTGGCCCCCGGCGATGCGCGGGTCGGCGCGCATCTGGTGCGCGACCCGCGGGTGCGCGGCGTGCTGTTCACCGGATCGACCCGGGCGGCGCAGGCGATCGACCGCGACCTGGCGATGCGCGCGCAGCCCGATGCGGCCGTGCTGGTGGCGGAAACGGGCGGGCAGAACGCGATGATCGTCGATTCCAGCGCGCTGCCCGAGCAGGTGGTGCGCGATGCGCTGGCCTCCGCTTTCGACAGCGCCGGGCAGCGCTGCTCGGCGCTGCGCCTGCTGTGCATCCAGGACGAAGTGGCGCCCCGGATCCTGCCGATGCTGCTGGGCGCCTGCGCCGAGCTGCGGGTCGGCGATCCGGCGCTTCTGCAAACCGACGTCGGGCCCCTGATCGATGCGCCCGCGGCGAGCGCCATCCAGGAGCACCTGGACCGGATGCAGCAGCGCCATCGGATCGATCGGGCCGCGCTCGGGCCGCAATGCGGCAACGGCACCTTCATCGCGCCGTCGATCATCGAGATCGACTCGGTGGAGGAGCTGCGCCACGAGGTGTTCGGTCCCGTGTTGCACGTGTTGCGCTACCGGCGCGAGCGGCTGGCAGAACTGATCGACGCGATCAACGCGACCGGCTATGCGCTCACGTTCGGCGTCCACAGCCGCGTCGACGAGACGATCCGTTTCGCGGCCGCCCGGATCCGCGCCGGCAACGTCTACGTGAATCGCAACATGATCGGCGCGGTGGTGGGCGTGCAGCCGTTCGGAGGCGAGGGGCTGTCCGGCACCGGTCCGAAAGCCGGCGGTCCCTGGATGATGCCGCGGCTGCGAACCGGAACCGACGCGCAGGCCCTGGCGCCGTTCGGCCTGAGCCAGCGCGGCCCGGCACCCGTGGAGCTCGACCAGCTGGCGGCCTGGGCCGCGCAGCAGGGGCGCGACGAGCTGGCGCGCGTGTGCCGCGCCTATCTGGAAGCCACGCCGATCGGGTGCCGGCACGAGCTGGCCGGCCCGACCGGCGAGAGCAACGTGCTCGACTACCGGCCGCGCGGGCGGGTGTTGTGCATCAGCGCCGGCGCGGATGCCGGTCTGCTGCAGATCGCCGCCGTGCTCGCCAGCGCGAACCGCGCGCTGCTGCCGGATGCGCCGTGGACGCGCGCGCTGGCCGGCGCGCTGCCGCCGGCGCTCGCCGCCCGCATCGACTGGGCCGAGCGCTGGGAGTCGGCCGAATTCGAACTGGCGCTGGCCGACAGCGCGGCATCTTGCGAGGCACTGCGAAAGCAGCTGTCGCAGCGCGACGGCCCCCGGGTGCGCGTGCTGCAGGGCGGCCCGCAGTACGGGCTTCAGTGGATGGTGGCCGAACGCGTGGTCAGCACCAACACGGCCGCCGCCGGCGGCAATGCGAGCCTGCTGACGCTGGATTGAGGGCCGCCCGTCCTGTCACAACACGACGTTGACGATGGCGTTGCCGATCCCGACCAGCGCCGAGCCGGAAATCAGGCCGGCGCAGATCGGTTCGCAGCCCTCTTTCCAGTAGGCGTAGCCGAGCGTGCCCGCGGTCGAGTAGCGCCGGCCCATCAACCAGAACATCAGCGCGCCGGCCCACATCGCCAGCGTGTATTCCGGCGGCAGCACGACCCCCAGGCCGATCGAAACGGCCGACAGCGCCAGGCGCCCGCGCGTGGCGATGCCGATGATCTCGATCGCCGCGGCGCACACCGCGGCGACGATCATCGAGGCGACCGCTGAGGTCGGCAGATGGCTGATGCCCTTGGCGATCAGGTCCGCCACGCCCTTCCACTGCAGCGCGGCCGGCATCGCAAAATGGTCGGACACGATGGTCGAGGTCGAGCGCACTCCATTTTGATCGGGTGGCAGGAACAGCAGGAAGAACAGCGGCGTGCACACCAGCGTGCCGGAGAAGATCCCGATCACGTGTCCGATCGCCTGCTGCCGCGGCTTGGCGCCCAGCATGTAACCGGGCTTGATGTCCGATAGCAGGTTGGCGGCGTTGGCGGCGATCTCCCCGGTCATTCCGGCGGGGATCAGGTTGCTGGCCGGATTGGTGCGGTCGATCGCCCCCATCGAGAACTGCGTGATCTTCGACAGCGCGCCGGTCGGCGTCCACGACGTGAGCGCCATCGAATTGGTGCAGATCACCGTCAGCAACAGGATCAGCGGCAGCGAGATGAAGGCGAGCAGCCATGGAACGCCGAAGAACTCGTGCGTGACGGTGGCGCCGAGCACGCAGAAGATGGGCACCCCCACGAACGACACGCCCAGCGGCAG
>Ga0210401_10000154_pt1 | contig 81729 bp, 99 predicted proteins | sample IncBWH32MmetaG_FD_150866 | JGI IMG/M metagenome (GOLD analysis project Ga0210401, IMG submission 150866) | Forest soil microbial communities from Barre Woods Harvard Forest LTER site, Petersham, Massachusetts, United States - Inc-BW-H-32-M | ecosystem: Environmental > Terrestrial > Soil >...
CGACTTGAAAAAGGCCGCCTCAGCACTCGGTGATATCAGATTCATGTTGACCGCCGTGTTTTGGAGCTTCGCCGTCGGTCCGGCGCTGGCCGTGCTGCTGGCGAGAGTACTGCCGCTGGCGGAACCTTACGCGATCGGCCTCATCCTTCTGGGGCTGGCGCCATGCGCGCCTTTCGTCCCGCTACTCTCGGCAAGGGCCGGTGCGGATTTAAATTACGTCGCCGCCTATCTGCTGCTGGCCTCAATCGGCACGCTGATCATCCTGCCGGAGGCGATTCCCGTTCTTGCGCCACAACTGTCAGCTGATGCCTTGACGATTGCCAAGCCCCTGTTGCTTTTTATCGCGTTGCCGCTTGTGATCGGCATCTGCATCCGGTTCATCGCGCGCGACCTCGCCGAGCGGGCCCATCCGGTCGTGAAAAAAATAACGGGCGCCGACATCGCGGTCATGCTCAGCATCGTCGTGGTGCTGTACTGGCGCGACTTCCTGGGCGCTGTGGGAAGCTATGTCATCGCTGCGCAGGTCCTGTACTATTGCACGCTTGCCGCTGCCGCCTATGGTCTTGGTTTCGGCCTTTCCCATGAAAAAAAGAGCGCTCTTGCGCTCGGATTGTGCACTCGCAACGTCGGCGCTGCGATGGCACCGCTCTTGTCCGTTTCCAGTCCCGATGACCGGGCGACGGTCGAGTGCATTATGGCCGTCTTCATCACGCTTGCCGTGGGATTTGGCGTTGCGAATATTCTTGGCCGGCTCAAGGCGGCGAGCAAGCCAGTTGCCGGAAGCGGGTGAAGGTGACCGCGAGAACGCTGCCAAACGCCAGCGTCCTCCCGGGATCAAGGCTTTATGAAGCTTGACCGCCCCTCGCGCTCTCGATCAACGAGAGTACTTTTTGCAGAACCTCGAAAATGACCGCAGTGGACCAGCCGAACAAAAGCACGCCAGTCATCGCCGTCATCGGCCCCAGCAGACGCCAGCGTTCAAGGGGAACGATGTCCCCGTATCCGAGGGTCGTGTAGTTGACGAAGGCGAAGTAAACGAGATCGGCACCTTCAGGTGCGACATGGACGATCGCATAGCCCAAAGACCAAACGAGGATTTCTGCAAAATGAGCGACCATCAACAGCGAAACGGCTGCCACCATCACGGCGGTCAACCGCAACGCTTGACGTGACGACGTCAGTTCACTGACCCTGCGCGTCACACCGATCACGACAAGCATCATCATTGCATGAATTGCAATGTTGCAGCCGCTGATGATAGCACCAAAGAAAAATTGACGTAAAATGCGCGCTGCTCCGAAAGCCCGGGTCGTTTCATCCTTCAAGCCAGAATCGTGCCTTCATGCTCTCAAATCCAGCGTCACATGCACGGCGCCTCCGCTTCTTTTTGTGACGAATCCGCATTTGCGAAACATCGCCAGCATCGGAGCGTTCTCTGGCAGGACTTCGGCAACCAGGCGCTCGAGGCCGCTTTGGCGCGCGATCACGATGAGGTGTCGCAGCAGAGCCGATCCGACTCCTTTTCCCTGATATTCGTCGGTGATCGCGAAGGCCACCTCGGCAGTACCCGGTTGCGTGGCGATATACCGGCCGCCGCCGATGATGGCGTCCTCGCCGCTCTCGTTGAGCGAGGCGACGAGCGCCACATGTTCGGTGAAATCAACGTTGACGAAGAAATCGATTTCCTTCTCGCTGAAGCCGCGTTTGGGACCAAAGAAGCGGCGATAGAGCGATTGGGCGCTGACACGCCCAACCGCCGAAAGCATCGCGCTCCGGTCTTCGGGCTTGAGAGCCCGAATGACAACGGAGCGCCCATCGCGCAATTTTTCGACGATGGAATAAGCGGCTGCCTGCATCATCTTCAGACCATCTACCCGCATCAAGCAGCCACTTTGGCATTCGATGGAGAAATTTGCTTCACGGCATCGTAATCGTGACCCCGCCTACGGCGGCCGAGAGCTCCAGGCCGACCTTCACGCCGTGCAATTCGAGAACGACGCCGCGGGCGTTTTGCAGCGCGACGCCACCGGCACCACCGGCGACTGCCGCGCCCGCGCCGATCGCGCTGTAGGTGCCGACGAGATCTCCGGGCGAGTGCAAATTCCGCGCACGCCCGACCAGCTCCATGGTCGATGCGCCGATCGTTGCCCCAAAGCTCATGCCGGAGGCAGTGAACGGATAGTGGTGACCCCTGAAGGTCAGAACACCCCGCCCGCCGCCGACGCCTATGATAAATCCGCCCTTGGTGAAGACAACGCGGACCGCACCGGTCTCTGCCCGTGATGCCGTGGAAACGCTCGCCGCTCCCAGGAGTCCCAGGACAACCGCGCAGACCAACGCTTGAAGGCTCTTCTTCATCAAATATCTCCCTTTTTTAAGTTTAAGACGACGCAAAGATACTTGGGCTTATTGACCCGATTCGATCTGCTTTAGCGCAGCGTGAAGGAATTCGTTCATTCGCATGGCCACCTGTTGTTGCGAGATCCCCTTGTTCGCAAGGTCCTGCGACACTTTTTGCAAAGTGACTTCAAGGGTCTGGTTTTCAAGATCGGTAGTGACGAGGCCATCTGCGTAGGCTGCGGCGGCATCGCCCGTCAAGCCCAGCTGAGCGGCCGCCCAATTCCCCAGCATCTTGTTGCATCTCGCCATCACCTTGAATCTCAACTCTTCGTCGTGGATGAATTTGGCCTCAAAACCCTGTTCGCGTTGATCGAAGGTGGTCATGCGTTCGGTCCTGATCGGGTCGCAAAATATTTTGCGGCTTGACTAAAAGGCGGTCGCCGGAGCCAGGTTGACGTGAATGGACTTGTAGTGGTCAAGCAGCGCAATGGCGCGGTCGAGTTCATCTCCCGGCGGCATCTCCGTTACCTTCTGCTTCAAGTCCTCGATCCGGCTCGTGAGTTCGGCGAGATCGACGTCGTCGACAGAAGATGCTGAGTCCGCAAGGATCGTGAGCTCTTCCTCCGCAAACTCCGCAAGGCCCCCGAATACGACATACTTCTCGCGGTTCGTGCCGGCCATTGCCGTGACAATCCCCGGACGCAGCACGGCCACGATCGGTGCATGGCCGGAAAGGACGCCGAAGTCACCTTCGAGCCCCGGCACGTCCACCTGTTCGACCTGGCCGCCGAACAGCAGTTTTTCGGGCGACACGAGACTGAATTGGAAGTTGGGCATTGCGCCGTCCGATCATCCAAAGAGCTGCCAGGCCGAGAGGCTCGCGAGTTTTCTTGCGTTCTTTGGATTTGACATTCGCATTGCGAGCTTGCGGCTAGGTGGGCAGCGAACGTCAAATCCACTCTACTAGTAGCGGGCCCGCAGCGGCGGGCCGGCATCACGCTGCCAGATCGTTCCGTTATCGAACTGAATGGTGATGGCGTCCGCCGAGTAGACGGCGCCGAAATTATAGCGCTCGACCCAGATCCGGGTTGCAGGTGCGAACCAATCCGGCCAACCGCGGGAGGCCTCACCGGCTTCGTTCAAGAGGTTGAGTTCGGGCCCATTCTGGGTGATGAAGGCGGGATTGCCGACGAGACCGCCGCGGCATGTCTGGACGCACCGGTACGCCCCGGTCAAATTGACGGATTGCGCCGATGCCGACGTTGCGAAAACGGCGGCCACGGCACCAACGGCCAGTGCAATCGATTTCATAAAATCACCCCACGGTCTGGACGATCGGCCCAATCGGACCGATGCAAATTAGTCCGCCAACCGTGCCGGCCGATTGATTTGCATCAAGCTACCGATCGGCCGTAGCGAGCGAAAAATGAGTTTTGGGGTTGGAGGGGGGATATCGTGTGCCGGTCAGGCCGGTGGCTTCGGGAACGGTTGGTCCGAAGGGTTGATCTGATGCTCCTGCAAGGCAGCCAGCCGGCGAGCCGCCGACGCCTCGGATGCGTAAATCGACGACTGGTGCGGTTGCGGCGATTTGCTCCTTTGCCAGGCGCGCCATTCGACCGGCTCGATTTTCAGTGGCACCCCAAGATCAACGTTGATCCATTCGTCCGCGTTCGTATGCCGGCAGGGAAACGGCATCGTGGTTTTCCTGCCGTCTTCGGCTACGCGCAGTTCGAGATCCTGATTGTATGGCGCCGTCGAAGCCGGATGCCATCTGGACAGGTGATGCTGTTCAAGAGCGGCGTGAAGAGTCTCGTCGGTTTTCCAGATGACCCTGGCGACATCGGAAACCAGATGCTCCGCGAATTTCTCAAATGCCTTGTTACCCATCTCACGCAATCCGCCTGATCACCGGGTCAACTGCGTCATGGCGATCCTGCAAGGCGACCAAAATACGGCGAACATGGCGGCAAGAAGCGCGTTCACGCTTTTTTGCCGCCATGGCGCCGTCAGGTCACAATCGGGATTCGCAAAATCATTCAGCACACCTGAACCTGCCGCCAGCGCCAGCCCCACGGTGTCCAAATCTGCTGTGTGACGGGGTAGCAGGCGCCGTAGACGTAGTCGGTGGGGTAGTAAGGATAGCCATAGCCGTAGGGGTTTCCATAATATCCGTATCCTCCCCATGGTGCGGTTGCGGCCAGGCCCAGACCGATGCCGAGACCGACGGCGCCGACACCCCAACCCCAACCGGGGCCACGCCATCCGCCCCATCCCCAGCCGCCGCGCCAAGCGGACGCTTCAGTCGGCGCCATCAGACTGACAGCCAGAATTGCGGTCAGCGCAATGATCGTCTTTCGGAACATGATCAACACTCCCGAACTATAAATGCATGAAATCAAAATCAACGCCCTGCAGGACGCCGGGTGCAAGCATAGGTCGAGGCAGCGGCCAATCGTTGAGGTGGATCAAACACGCGATTCCGCAGGGCTGAGCTTGGGGGCTCTCACGCGGACGTCAACACATTGGCCTCCTCCCTCACGAAAACGGGATGGCCAGCAAGGCGCGACAAAACCGTTTTCAATCGCGACGAAACGCGCCTGAAACCGACATTTGCTGGATTTGTTTTCAGTCAAATAGCGGGGTCGATCATGCTGGGCATCATCATCAACCTCTTCTACCGTCAATCCTGCAGGGCGGCATTGTCTGCCATCCGAATGCAGAGTCGGATCTGGGCCTGAACCTCCAACGGCACAAATAAAAGCCTGCCCCGGGAGTAGCGCCGGGGCAGGCTTTGGCTGGAAGATTCGTCGGTCGGGGGACCTTTCCAGCCGCTTTAGATCCTGATGCGGAAGCCGGTCATCGCCGACACCGTATCGACGCTGGTGCCGGTGCCGGCGAAGCCGAATTTCGCACCCGGCGTTCCCGGGAATGCGGAGGCGAGACCGTTCTGCACCTTGGCGTAGGTGATGCCGGCGTAGAGGTCGAGATGCTTGGTCAGGAAGTAGTCGGCCAGGAACGAGACCTGGTCGTACGATCCCGCGCAATTCGACTTGCTGGCGCCGCCGGCGACGCAAGCCGCGCTGTCGGCGACGAACGAATTCTGGTTCACGTGATAATAGGCGCCTACCAAATTCAAGCCCCACGCGAACTCGTACTTCACGCCCGTCCAGAAGAATTGCAGGACCCTGTTGGTGGTAAACGCATTGTTGTCGGGCAGCAGCTGCGGCGTGGTGGGAAATGTTGCTGGATTGGGGGAGACCGTCAGCTGATATCCGCCGGCCGCCTGGCCGAATGTAACTGGACTATTCGGATTTGCCTGTGTGAGATTGGTGTAGCCCGCATAAAACGTCAGCTTGTCCCCGGGCACTTCGGCGCTTGGCGCTTTCGTGGGCAAATCACTCGCCGGAACTCCGCCGAACACGAAGGTGTACTTGGCCATCACCGACCAAGCCGAATTATCCGCAATATTGGCGGCAAGGGTCGTGCTGCCGAAGGTATCGTTGACCGAGCTCTGCAGGTTTACGGCGCCGTGCTCTTTCTCATAGAGGGCCTCGGCGGAAAAGCCGCCGTAGAATCCGCCGACCATCGCGCCGTAGCCCTGGCCGAACATGCCGGTGCCCGAGCCACCACTGCCATACATCAAACCGGCAAAGATCGGCCCGAATTCGTAGACGTATTTGGCGGATCGATCCCAGCGCGCAGCTTGCGTGCTGCCAATCCCGGCGTCGGTGCCGGAGTAACCGAGCAGCGAGAAGGCGTAGGAGAGGCCCATCGGATCATAGGTTGCGATGCCGTCGAGCTCGAACGAATTCTGCCGGCCGATCGTCAATGTGCCGAATTGCTTGTTGCTGAGCCCGCCATAGATCTGGCCGTTGAACGTCTGGCCGCAGCGTCCGCTGTCCGCATTCGAGGTCTGCTGGTTGTAGGGGACGCCGGCGTTCTGGACGAAGGAACTGCAGCCGTCGGAGAGTCTTCCCGTCAGCGGATCGACACCCGTATCCGCCCGGCCAACCGCGGCCCAGCCGAGCCCGACCGGTATATCGAACTTCAAGCCGATCTTGGATTGCTCCAGGCCGCTGTGCGCGATGGTCGAGATGTGCTGACCGGTGTAGTTCCTGGTGGTCGTGAACGGAACGAATTCGAGGCCGGAAACCACGTTTCCGAGCGGGCGGCCGTTGGTCTGGTAGGCATAGCCGAGGTCGAGCGTGGCGTAGAAAGTGACGCCCCAGAAGGTCAGACTATCCGGCAGCGGGTCCTTGAAATTGGCCGGACTGAGCTGGAACGGAATGTTTGACGACGGGCTCGTGTCTGCCGCATGCGCGTTGACCACAACGCTCGCCATGGCGAGCGCGAATACGAGCGTTCTCTTCATTTGACTTCCCCCAAAAGTGCCAATTGTCCGGGCCGGATTTTTCGTCCTGCCCGATTTTCGCTGTATACCAATGGAAATAACGCAGATAATGCCGGTCTCGAAGTGCAATTCGGCAACAGTTGGAAACTAAATTCGATTTGATTCACCAATTGCCGTATCGGTGATACCCATCATGCAATCCGCCGGCACTGGCGCGGCGTTGCTGATGGCGCAGCGTCACGCTCAGCCGCTCCTGTGGATGGGGCCGATGCTGACGGCGCGGTCAGGCCGCAACCAATGTGGGTGATGAGGGCCCGATTCGGGAGGTGGCTTGGCCGGGAATCCCCAGAATTCAGGCCTTTGGTCGAGCGCCTATGTCCGCGCGCAGCGCCCGAAGCTCCTTGCGCGCGGCGCTTTCCGCCGAGCGCTCGATTTTCCGATAACGCGCCACCAGGGAAAGACCGAAGGGCGTGAGAACTGCGCCGCCGCCGTTCTTGCCGCCCGCCTGCCGCTCGACGGCTGCACGTCTGCAGAGGTGATTGATCTCGTCCACCAGATCCCACGCCCGCTTGTAGGACATGTTCATCGCCCGGCCGGCTGCGGAGATCGAGCCGTGGGAGCGGATTTGTTCGAGCAAAAGTATCTTGCCCGGCCCGATCCGCCCGATCCCGTCGAGATCGATTCGTACGCTCAAGGATGGAAGCGAGGTTGTGGCTGACTTTCGCATGTTCGGCCGGTTCGTTCTTCTTGTTTCGCCCGGAAAACAGAGCTCCGATTCCGAAGTTCGCAAGCTGTCGCGGCGACCTCTGATGCGAACTTCGGAATCAAAGGACCTCCAGCAACTTTTTGGTTTGAGTAGCGGCTTTGAATTTGAAGTTCCTATCACGCACTTCGCGATACCGATAGGAACTTCAAATTCGCCGCACTAGCGCTTCCGCATCGACGGCTATGCAGCAGCACGATCTGCCCTGCGATTGCAAACGTCAAATCGCACGGCCATTCATCTGACGTCCAGAAGCAAATTTTCACATTGATGCGAGTCAAAGCCGATCAGATTTCGCAACGTCGAAAAGCAAAGCCCTTCGCCGCCGGGTGCCGGCAGAGCGAAGGGCTGGAAGGCATCAACTTTGCTTCAATAACAGGTGCGGGGATCGACCAGGACGTATTGTCCCGATGGATACCGGTAATAGCAATTGCCTTGAGCGAGATAGTAGCCTTGACGGCTGGCAGCGACCGCGCCGGAAATCGCGCCGGCGGTGCCGCCGGCGATCGCACCCACAGCCGCACCGCCCGGACGGCCGGTCAGGATGCCGCCGAGCAGCCCACCGACGATCGCACCGCCGACCGCGCTTGCGGCCGGGTCCGGCGCAGGGGGTGGCGGCGGAGGCGGAGGCGGCGCATAGGCCACCGGCGGTCCCGCCGGATAACCGGCTGCGACCGGAGGCCCGCCGACATCGTCCAGGAACTCGACCTCCGAAACATAGGTGGGCGGACCTTCCATCGGCTGCGGGTAGAAATACCAGACGCCGCCGACATCCCACCACCAGCCATAACGGCCGTTGTGGGTTTCCTGGCGCCAGCGTCCGCCCTCCCAGGCCAGACGGCCGTGATAGGCATGTCCGCCGAAATTGCGTTGCGCCAAGCCCATTCGCGCATAGCGTGCCTCACCCTGCGGTCCACGGACCTGTGCCTGCCCCCCGCGAGGCGGAGCCGGGTGACCCTGGACTCCCGGCTGGCCCTGAGGCGGCCCTCTGCCCTCCTCCGCATGCGCAGACAGCGCAAGGACGGATACGATCGAAACCAGGGGTAGGATGATGCGAGAACGTTTGACCGTGCTCATGTTGATATTTGCTCCACTGCCACCTCGACGATTCCTAGTGGGCACACTGGATCACCGCCACCGCAAAAGCCACGGTGACCAAGGCCCGTCCCACCCGTTGCAGACAATTTTGGGCCTTTTGTGTTGCCGGGTTCCGCCAAATCGCCTGTTTTGGGCCGGATTTGCCGCTCATCCCATCATTTCTTCGTGTTGCCATCCCCACCACGTGCCTTGTAGAGCTAATTGCGACGGCAATGGGGAAATCGACATGAAAAAGATGCTCGCGCTGGTCGTATTGCTGCACGCGACGGCTGCATTTGCGCAAGGCAGCCCTCCGCCAGCCGACGGAAAGCCGCCGGCACATTCAAAGCAGCACGGCCCTCCGAAATCCTTGGCGGAGAAGCTCTTGGCTTGCCTTGAGATCGACGACGAGACGAAGGACCGGCTGGACTGCTACGACGCGGTCATTCCGCCGAAGCCAAAGCCCAAGAAGGCGGGACCTGCGAACGGCGTGGTGGATTGCCGTTACGTCAAGGAGGAAGACGAGCGCTTAAAATGCTTCAACGGATTCGCGGAGAAGATTCCGAAATTTTCGTCGCGCTAGTGCGGTGAATTCGAAGTTCCTATCAGTGTTGCTGCAATCTCGTCGTAGGAACTTCGAATTCAAAAACCGCACTAGAAACATTAACTTGCTAGTGCTCCTTTGATTCCGAAGTTCGCCTCAGAGGTCGCCGCGCATGTTTGCGAACTTCGGAATCGGAGCACTAGTGTCCCGGTGCCGACCTTCGTATGATTTTGCCACACGCATGCCTCGCCTGGTCCTGTTGATAACCCGCCGTCACCTTTGGCCGATGGCGTGACAACGCTCGACAGCGTGTTAACGACGGACAACAGGCAACTCCCGGACGGAAGAAACACCATGCGGATCACCCTCGTCGGCTCCCGCCATTTCGGCGTGACTGCCCTGGACATGCTGCGCCAGCGCGGTGTCGACGTTGTCAGGGTTGTCGTTGCCGATGCCGATGACCGGCTCGCGGGCGCAGCCCGAGCGGCCGGGATCGATGTCGTCGTCCAGGGCAATCCGAAACTGGTGGCGGCTAGCGAAATCGCAGACGACACCGATCTCATCGTTACCGCGCACAGCCACGCCCGCGTCAGCCGGGAGGCGCTGGCCGCGGCCAAACTCGGCGGTATCGGATACCATCCCTCGCTTTTACCCAGGCATCGCGGCCTCGCTGCGGTCGAGTGGACGATCCGCGAAAAGGATCCGATCGCCGGCGGCACTGTCTATCACCTCGCCGATCGCATGGATGCCGGCGCGATCGCGGTGCAGGACTGGTGTTTCGTCAAAAAGGGCGAAACCGCGCGGGAATTGTGGGAGCGCGCGCTGGCGCCATTGGGCCTGAGACTGCTGGGCGAAATGATCGACTACGCCAATACCTACCACGCCCTTCCCGGCAAACCCCAGGACGAGCAATTCGCAACCAACGCACCCCGCATTACCGACTAGAATTATCGATCTCTCGATTTTTCATCAACCCTTCATAACCGTTTGCATCGTATCGATTTTTCATTGCACGACAGAACAAGATTTCAACCCGTGCCGCAAACGAATAATAACGACGTCGCCGCACTGGCATTTCGGTTCCCGCGACACGATGTCTGCGGCGGTATTGGTCGCGGAGGGCTTGTGCTTTTGTCGATCAATAGTGCATATGCCACGACGGAAAAGTCGCCACGCTGAACGGGGGAGTGCAATGGAGCATTTGCGGAACTATCGTGCAGCGGCCGGTCGAAAGCCTCGCGACAACAACACCCATCAAAAAATCCTCGTCGACGCCCGGCGGCTGATATTCGCCGTCGCCGCGCTGCTGGTGGCCGCGCTATGGGGCTCGACAAGCCACGCGCAATCGGGGCCGTTTGCCGGCATGGCCGGAGTTTGGTCCGGCGGCGGCACGGTCACGCTGGATGACGGCTCGACCGAACGAATTCGGTGCCGCGCCACCTACGCGGTCGGTGCGGGCGGAAATGGTTTGCAGCAGACGCTGACCTGCGCCAGCGACGCCTACAAATTCAATTTGACCAGCAACGTCGTCGCCCAGGGCTCGGCCGTTGCCGGCACCTGGAGCGAAACCAGCCGCAACATCAACGGCAATCTTGAAGGACGCTCGGGTGGCGGCGTTTTCCAGGTCGTCGCCAGCGCTCCCGGATTTACCGCCAACATCACGCTGACCACGCGCGGCACCAAACAGTCCGTCGTGATCAGGGCCGAGAGCGTGTTCAGGGGCGCTTCGATTTCGCTGTCCAAATCCTGAGCGAGTCCTGAGCAAGTCCTGAGCAAGTCCTGAGCCAACTCAGATCAGCCGGACAGAAATCCCCGCCGGCGAGCCGGCGGGGATTTTTTCGCCGTCGTTTCCGCTCCGTTTAAGCGGGTGGGACAAACGCGGTGACTTCGATCTCGACCTTGGCGCGGACATCGACCAGGCCGTCAATATAAAGCAGCGTCGAGGGCGGAAAATTCTTGCCGATCGTCTCGCGCCAGGCCGAGGCGATGCCTGCGCCTGCAGTCTCGTATTCGCTCCGGCTGGTCAAATACCAGGTCAGGCGGACGATGTGCTGTGGCCCGGCTCCCGCCTCCTCGAGCAAGCGGACTATCCGCCGCAATGCGACCGCAACCTGCCCGGCCAGGTCCGCTTGATATTCGCCCTTGTCGTCGCCGCCGGTCTGGCCGGCCAGCACGATCCATCGGCCCGGGCCATCGACGGTAACCCCATGCGAAAAGCCGCGCGGTTTCGACCAGTCAGCCGGTTGCAGGATGCGCATGAGTAGTTCCTCCAGGGCTTCTTGCGCATAGATGTGCACGGCACGTTTGAGAATGTCGAGCCGGAATTTCTCGCGCTCGAAGCCAACGCATTCGCCCCATCGCCACCGGCATCGCAGCCTCAGCACATTTGCGCGTTGCAAACCGCCACTGGGTCGCCGATACCGGCCTGTCCGCTCACGCTTCACGCAGACGTTCCGCCATGTCTTGTCACCCCCACCGATGAACCCTGCACCTTCGAAATCAAGGGCCGCGTTGTGGATGGCGGGCTGGCTCGGCCTGATGCTGGTCATGGCGGTAGCCGGCCGTGAGTCAACGCGGGAACTCAACGTCTTTCAGATCATGGAGGTGCGCACCGTCCTGGGGATCGTCCTGCTTTATCCGCTGATCCGCCTCTACGGCGGCTTTGCGACCTTGAAGACGTCGCGGCCTTTGGCCCATCTCGCGCGCAATCTCATCCACTACGCCGCACAGCTCGGCTGGTTTTTCTCGCTGACCCTGATTCCGCTGGGACAGGTGGTGTCGATCGAATTCACCATGCCGATCTGGACGGCGATCCTGGCCGCAAGTTTCCTGGGCGAGCGCATGACGATCTGGAAAATAACCGCGATTGCGCTCGGTCTTGTCGGCGTGCTTGTCATCGTCCGCCCGGCGACTGGCGAGATCAATCCGGGTCAACTGATCGCGTTTGCGGCGGCGGTGGGATTTGGCACCTCGGTTGCGATGATGAAGTCGCTGACCCGCACCGAAGCGGCGGTGGCGATTGTGTTCTGGATGATGGTGATCCAGTCGGTGGCCGGCCTCCTGCCATCGCTTTATGTGTGGAAATGGCCGTCGCTCTATATCTGGCTCTGCCTGATCATGGTTGCCATCAGCGGCACATTTTCTCATTTCTGCATGGCACGCGCGATGCTCTATGCCGACGCCACGATCGTACTGCCGATGGATTTCCTGCGCGTTCCGCTGACCGCCGCAGCCGGCTGGCTGATCTATTCGGAGCAGCTTGATATGTTCACGGTCCTCGGCGCAGCCCTGATCCTAACGGGCAACCTGCTCAACCTGAAACCCTCCGCTGCACGGCTGGTGCGGGTGGGGAGCTGAAGGCGTTCCGCCTACCCCCTTTCGCATCCACTTTCGAAGCGATGCGGATATCCAGATCACGCCAAGGTTGAAGCAGACGGATTTTCTGGAGCCGGGCGCAATTTCTCGTGTAGTCTTAAGCGCAGCGTTGCAAAAGCGAATCTGTCGAGGGGATCAAGATGCGCTACGTGATCGTCATTCTTTCCCTGATCTGCATCTCGTTCTCCACGTCCACTGCCAGGGCCCATCTGTCGGCCGGCGTCGATCCGGCCACCTTCACCGAGGAAGCCAGTCAGACGACGGAAGACCAGATCAAGCTCAACAGGGTACAGCGGCGCGATGTGCAGAAGCGTCTGACGGGTCTCGGCTTCGACACCAGAGTGACGGGAAAATTCGATGATGAAACACGCAGTGTGATTACCCGCTGGCAAGCCGCGCGCGGCTATCCCAGCAGCGGCTATCTCAACAAGCTCCAGCACAAGGCGCTTTTGTCCGAACCCGTCGCAGCGACACAGACAAGTTCAAGCGAAGATACGGATAGTTCCTCACGCCGCCGACGCCGGGGCGGCGGCGGTCCGCCCAATCCCGTTTCATTTATTGGCGGCGTGGTAGGCGGCATCTTCCGGCACTGACCGGAAATCGGCTTTGCTGGGCGAGATGGCTTCGACGGGAGACCGTCACCTTTGGCTATCCGCGCGTGCGCTCGTTTTGAACAGCGGGTCCCAGGGGCCTTTGGCTATCCGCGACATGCGCCGTCGTTGTTAACGGCGGGCGACGGTCCCGAGCGTTAAGTCGCCGCCACCCGATCCGGTTCCCTGAAGGTTTCCACTGGCGAGGGTATTGCTGATGCGGGTGACAATGCCATCCCAGCCACGTTTTTCGGCGGCCGGGTAATTGATCAAGACGCAATTGACCAAGGAAGCGGCGAAGTTGCAGCGGTCGTACCAGATCTTGTCGTTGCGGAAGCTCGATACCACGAAAAAACGCGACGTGATTTTCTTGTAGACGATGTCTTTCGGCGGGTTTCGCTTGGCGAGAAACGTGGCCGGCGAGTCTCGGGCCTCATTTGTCAGCGATTCAATGGTCAGATTGGCACGTCCATCCGAGGTCAGAAATTGCTTGCCGTAGGCGCCTTCCGGTTTACCCGCATCTTCCGTGAAGACCGAAGTCGGAATATCGACGCTCGCACCGGTTTCTGCGACGATATAGCGTTGCCAATTGATCGGTTCGGCCGCACTTGCATTGCCGGCAAAAACCAGTGCTGCTGCAGCGACAAGGCTGCTCAGTTTCATGACAAGCTCCCGAACCCGGGCCCCAGAGCCGCAGGCCAACGCCACGCCCGCTGGGGCTTCTTGCTTCCGCGATGATGCGGCTGATCAACCGATAACGGCCTGACCAGGTTCCTTTCGGCTTGCCGAACGAGCCGCTCAACCTATTTGGTGCACTCCGCGTAACCTTCGATCAGCTTCACCATCTTGTCGCCGCCCGAGGTCAAGAGACACATCTGGACCTCCTTGCCCGCCGGAACCGGTTTGGCGCAAGTGATCTGCGGATTGTTGTTGTAGCGCGTGGTGGAGAATTTGCAGGTCACGATACAGGACGCGTTGCTGCTCAACGAGTTGGTCATCATGATACTGGCGACCTCCTCGCCCGGCAGAATGATGCACTGGTAGGGAACCGTTTCCGCGGTGACCGGCTCCGAAAGCAATCCCGTCATCAGTGCAAGACGGGAAATCGCCGAGCGTCCCCCCATGAAATTTATTTCCCTGCCGCCTTTCTCAGCGCGTCGTTGATCCGGTCCTGCCAGCCGGGTCCGCCTTGCTGGAAAAACTCGAGCACGTCCTGGTCGATCCGCAGCGAAACCAGTTCCTTGACCCCGGGCAGTGCCATTTTCTTAGGCAACGTTTCGGCCTCTTTCCGTGTCACTTTCTTGAACGCGGCCTCGGCTTCGGTGCGGGCGTCATTGAGTGTTCTCGGTCGTCTTGGTTGATCCGGCAAGGCTAGAGCTCCGATTCGGAAGTTCGCAAGCTATCGTGGCGACCTCTGATGCGAACTTCGGAATCAAAGGAGCTCTGGCAACTTGTTGATTTGCGTAGCGGCTTTGAATTTGAAGTTCACGAACTTGCCGCGATACCGACAGGAATTTCAAATTCGTCGCACTAGATTCCTTCAAACAGTACGGTGGATAGATAGCGCTCCGCAAACGACGGCACCACCGCCACGATGGTCTTGCCGGCGTTTTCCGGCCGTTTGCCGATCAGAAGTGCCGCCGCAATCGCGGCGCCAGAGGAGATGCCACCCGGAATGCCCTCGTTGCGAGCAAGCGCCCGCGACATGTCGATCGCTGTCGCGCTGTCGATCCTGACGATCTCGTCGATGACGGAACGGTCGAGAATTTCGGGAATGAAACCGGCCCCGATCCCCTGGATCTTGTGCGGGGAATGCTGACCGCCGGACAGCACCGGACTTTCCTCGGGCTCCACAGCCACGACACGCAGCGAGGGTTTGCGGGGTTTTAGCACCTGCCCAACGCCCGTGATGGTCCCGCCCGTGCCGACGCCGGCAACGAAGATGTCGATGTTGCCGCCGGTGTCGTTCCAGATTTCCTCCGCCGTGGTGCGGCGGTGAATTTCCGGATTGGCGGGGTTCTTGAACTGCTGCGGCATCACCGCATTGGGCGTCGTTCGCACCAGCTCTTCGGCGGTCGCGATCGATCCCCTCATCCCCTGTGCCGCCGGTGTCAGAATGATTTCGGCGCCAAGAAACGCCAGCATTTTGCGCCGCTCGATCGACATTGAGTCAGGCATGACCAGCTTGAGCCGGTAACCACGAGAGGCCGCCACAAAGGCCAGCGCGATTCCTGTATTTCCGGATGTCGGTTCAATCAGGACCGTGTCGGCGTTGATCAGTCCGGCTTTTTCCATCGCCACAATCATGGCAACGCCGATTCGATCCTTCACGCTCGCGGCCGGATTGAAATATTCGAGTTTGGCGAGAATGTTGGCATTCGAGCCGTGCTGTTGAGGCAGCTTGCCAAGCCGCACGATGGGCGTATCGCCGATCGCGTCAACAATACTGTCGAAGACGCGGCCCCGGCCGTGACGTTGCGTCGCAGACGTTGATGGCGACATGCTCATGAAGGCTCCACGCGAGCGCGCTCTGTTCGAATTTGCAAGCGATTCTTTCATTACGGGTTGGTCATGCTTCCGTGCAAGGAAGAATAGTGCGCATTTGGATTTCGCTGCGATGCAAAAATTCAAATTTCCGAAATTACTTAAATCAAACGTATTTGTGTTGCGTCATCGTCAATGTGTGGCAGTATGATGTGGTACGGGGATCAGATCGCAACAAGGAGGTCACGATGCCAGCAGTTGCTGATGCCATGTCGACCGTCTCCACCGACCGCGATCCGCGCGGCTGCGATCTGCCGACCTGCCCGGTTTGCGCCGATTCGATGGTGGCTGCGGAGGCTTCCGCCTATCTGGCCGACAATCTCGTCAGCTATCTCTGGACCTGCGATACGTGCGGGTACGGTTTTGTGACCAAACATTCGCTCAAGCGTCCGGTCTGCAACTAGGTTCAGCTCGTCGTTGAGGGAAAATCTCAAGGCAAACGCGTAGCGCTTGCCCGCGCAAACCGCTTTTTCGAATTTGCGTTTGACCGACCCCATGATCGAATCGTCATGAGCGGGCGGGAATATCTCCCTTCGCCCACTCTCGCCGCGTGCGCTCACGGAAAGTTGCGAAGCTGCCTTCGGAAATCACGTTCCTGATGTCGTGCATCAGGCGCTGGTAATACGCGATGTTGATTTCCGACAGCAGCATCGCGCCCAGCGTCTCGCCCGATTTGACGAGGTGATGCAGATAGGCGCGCGAATAGCTGCGCGCTGAAGGCCACGAACTCTCCTCATCGAGCGGTCGTGGATCATCGGCATGACGGGCATTGCGCAGGTTGATCTGGCCGAACCGCGTGAACGCCACGCCGTGCCGCCCGTTGCGGGTCGGCATCACGCAATCGAACATGTCAACGCCGCGCGCGACCGCTTCCAGGATGTCGTCGGGTGTGCCGACCCCCATCAAATAGCGCGGCCGCTCGAAGGGCAGGATCGGGGTGACCTCCTCGATCATCGCGAGCATCACCGATTGCGGTTCGCCGACGGCAAGCCCGCCAATGGCGTAACCGTGAAAGCCGATCTCGACGAGGCCCCGAGCGCTTGCCCGGCGCAGCTCGGGCACGTCGCCGCCCTGGGCGATGCCGAACAGCATGTAGCCCTCAGGCGCGCTTTCAAACGCGCGCTTGCTGCGCTCGGCCCAGCGCAGGGAAAGTTGCATCGCGCGCTCGATGTCTTCCGGTGCGGCGGGCAAGCGGATGCACTCGTCCATCTGCATCGCGATGTCGGAGCCGAGCAGGCGCTGGACCTCGATCGAGCGCTCCGGCGACAATTCGACCATTGCGCCGTCGATATGGGAGCGAAAGGTGACCGCCCGCTCGCCGATCTTGCGCAATTCGGACAGCGACATCACCTGGAAGCCGCCGGAATCCGTCAGCATCGGACCGTTCCAGCCGGTAAAGGCCTGCAAACCGCCGAGCGCCGCGATCCGCTCCGCACCGGGTCGCAGCATCAAATGATAGGTGTTGCCGAGCACGATGTCGGTGCCCGCGTCCCGCACCTCGCGCCAGTGCATGCCCTTCATGGCACCGGCTGTGCCCACGGGCATGAACGCAGGCGTTCGGACCATGCCGTGCGGGGTGGTCAGCCGCCCGGTGCGGGCCTGACCGTCACGGCCGAGCAGTTCAAAATGGTTCGGTAAAGTCATGCAATCGATCTATCACGAAACAGCAGGCAAGCGTCTCCGTACGAATAGAAGCGATAGCCGCTCTCGATGGCGTGAGCATAGGCCCGCTTCATGGTTTCGAGCCCACTGAAGGCCGAGACCAGCATAAACAGGGTCGAACGCGGCAGATGAAAATTGGACAGGAGAATGTCGACGGCGCGAAAGCGATAGCCCGGCGTGATGAAGATCGAGGTCTCGCCGGCAAACGGCGCGACGGTGCCGTCCTCCGTCGCCGCGCTCTCCAACAGCCGCAGCGAGGTGGTGCCGACCGCGACGATGCGGCCGCCCCTGGCGCGCGCGGCGTTCAGCGCATCGGCAGTCTCCCCTCGGACGGCACCCCATTCGGAATGCATCTTGTGCAGACTTGTGTCTTGCGCCTTGACCGGCAGGAAGGTCCCCGCTCCGACATGGAGTGTGATCCGCTCGATGCCGATGCCGTGCTTGCGTAACGCAGCCTCAAGCGCCGGCGTGAAGTGCAATCCTGCCGTGGGAGCCGCGACCGCGCCTTCCCTCTCTGCAAACATGGTCTGATAGTCGGCGACGTCCCGCTCGTCGGTTGCGCGCCTCCCGGCGATATAGGGCGGCAGCGGCGGACTGCCGAGGTCGGCAATGGCGGAGTCGAGCGCAGGCCCGTGAAACGAAAACGACAGCGTGACTTCGCCGTCCTCGCCCTTGTGTTCGACTTCGGCATCGAGGTGGCCGAGAAGGCAGACCCTTCCCTCATGGCCGAACCGGACCACGTCACCCGGCGCAAGCTTCTTGGCCGGTTTTACCAATGCCTGCCAGCGCGAGGCATCGAGCCGCTTGATCAGCGTCGCCTCGATCTTCGGTTCGGTTTCCCGGCCGATGCGCCGGCCGGCAAGCTGGGCCGATATGACCTTGGTGTCGTTAACCACCAGCTGGTCGCCGGGCCTCAACAATTGTGGAAGGTCGACGACGCGGTGGTCGCGCAACGCCGCGCCCGGCCCGACGACGAGCATTCGCGCGGAATCGCGCGGGCTTGCCGGACGCAAGGCGATGCGGTCGGATGGAAGTTCGAAGTCGAAGAGATCGGTGCGCATGGCCGGTGGGTATTATGTGGGCGTCATTCCGGAGGGTTCGCGAAGCGAAGCCATCCGGAATCTCGAGATTCTCAGGTGCGCAATCGCGCACCATAGTTCGCGCGTGCCGCGCGCCCCGGAATGACAATCCTGCCTCACGCCGCATCCAGCGCCATGTGCGCCTTGACGATCTTGTCGGGATCCCTGACCGGCTCGCCGCGCTTGATCTTGTCGACATTTTCCATGCCCGACGTCACCTTGCCCCACACCGTATACTGCCGGTTCAGGAACGACGCATCGTCGAAGCAGATGAAGAACTGGCTGTCGCCGGAATCCGGATTGGCGGCTCGCGCCATCGATACCGTGCCGCGCACGTGCGGCTCGTCGTTGAACTCGGCCTTGAGTTTAGTGCCGGAACCGCCGGTGCCAGTGCCGTGCGGACAGCCGGTCTGGGCCATGAAACCATCGATCACGCGGTGGAATACGATGCCGTCATAGAATCCATCGCGCACCAGTTCCTTGATGCGCGCGACATGGTTGGGCGCGAGATCGGGCCGCATCTCGATGGTGACACGTCCCTGCGTGGTGTCGAGGATCAAAGTATTTTCGGTGTCAGCCATGCTCTTCTCTCTAATGGTTTGGGGGGAAGTTTCCGATTTCGAAACTGGACCGCGAAAGGCCGGCCGGCGACCGCGCCGGCCATCCCTTCAGTAAATGGCATCGGCGTACAGCGCTTCAACGCCTCCATCACGGCGATCCGGTACATCAGGCGGTCGTTGTCGTCAGCCTGTTCCGATTCATAGGTGATCCGGGGATGGCCGAGGATCTCGCCTGCCCGGTTAAAGCTCACAATCACGGTGACGTCGATGCCAGGATGGGCCTGAGACGGCGGCGGCGGCTTCCAGCAGCTCCCCAATCGCGCAAAGAGTTCGCTGATGGTGTTGACCTGGGCCGGTTCCGCCAGCGCAGGCGTCGTTCCCATCAGCAACAGTGCTGCCGCCGACCAGATCCGCAGGATGCGGGCTCGGACCAACCTGGTGGAGCCCCGCACTGGCGTCACTTGATGTCGGATGCGACCTGCACCTTGACCATCTTGTCGGGATCGGTGACGGCGCCGCCAGCGGATCCGGGGGAGGCCTTTTTCAGCGCGTCGACCACGTCCATGCCCTGCACCACCTCGCCGATCACGGTGTACTGGCCGTCGAGGCTCGCTCCGTCGGCAAACATGATGAAGAACTGCGAATTGGCGGAATCGACGCTGTCGCCGCGCCGCGCCATTCCGACGATTCCGCGCTTGAAGTGCACGTTGGAAAATTCCTGCTTCAGGTTCGGGTATTTCGATCCGCCGGTGCCGTTGAAATTCTGGCCGTCGCCGGTCTGCGCCATGAAGCCGTCGATCACGCGGTGGAACGGGACGTTGTTGTAAAAACCCTCGCGCACGAGCTGCTTGATGCGCTCGGCATGCTGGGGCGCAATGTCGTTCCTCAGCTTGACGACGATCCGTCCCTTGCTGGTGTCGATGACGATCGCATTCTGTTTGTCGAGGCCGGCTGGAAGCGGCTGGGCGATTGCGGGGGCGGCGCAGACGAGCGCGGCGAAAACGGCGAGAATTCGGATCATGGAGGCTCCAGAAGATGCTAGCGGGCGAATTTGGTCTTGATGCGCCTGGCCACGGCCTTCGGCACAAAGTGCGAGACGTCACCGCCCATCCCGGCGATCTGGCGCACCAGTGTGGCCGTGATCGGGCGAACCGTCGGCGAGGCCGGAAGGAACACAGTGCGGATCTGCGGCGCCATGGTCCCGTTCATTCCGGCGATCTGCATTTCATAGTCGAGGTCGGTGCCGTCGCGCAGGCCGCGAATGAGGATGGTCGCATTGGCGCGTTTTGCCGCGGTGACCGTGAGGTCGTCGAAAGTGGTGCACTCGAGTTCGCACTGAGCGCCTTTGGCCACGGGCTCGAACACCTCGCGCACCATCGCGAGCCGCTCCTCGACCGGAAATAACGGGGCCTTGCCGGGATGGACGCCGATCGCGACCACCAGGCGGTCGCACAGGCCGACAGCCTGGCTGACCACGTCCAGATGGCCATTGGTCACGGGGTCGAAGGAGCCGGCATAAAGCGCGATACGGGGCATAAATCCGTCCTACCCCGCCCGGCGCGGGCCCGCAAGCCGAACGGTTTTCGCAAGTCCGTCAATCAGCAAACATTTGGCTTTTTTATCGTCCGTTGAACCACTTCCGGGGATGGCCCGGACTTGCGTGCCGGCTCTGTTTCGTTGGCGGGCGGGGCGATGAAACGAAACAGCGCGGGAATGAAACCACTTTCGCGCAATGAGAAGCCATCCGGAAACGGGCACTTTGTATGGCGTTGACCAGCCAACGAGGGGCCGCCACGGCCCCGTGACATGGGGACCGACATTCATGATCAAAGCTGTTTCAGCCATCGCTATTGCTGCGCTTGTCGCCACCGCTCTCGCCCTGCTTCCCGGCTTTGCGCCGGAAGTCGAAGCCAGCGTGCCGCATGTGCTTGCCAAGGGCGATCGGCTGGATATTCACCCAATTGGACGCGATTGCTCGCAACAGGCTTGGCCGAATTTCGAGCCCGCTTGCCTGCGCCTGGCGGGTTCCAGCACTCCAACACAGATCAAGCAGGCCCGTCTGGTCACCGCCGACCGCACGCCGTAAGCCGCGCCGCAGGACAAGGATTTCCGCGATTCTCGTCTGAAGCGGAGGCTCGGTTGTCGCCTAGCCTCCGTTTCCGTTTTCGGCTTCCTCGCCAATGTGCTCGACCGAGACGACGTGCTCGTCTTCCGCCGTATCGAACACGATGACGCCCTGGGTCGAGCGGCCGGCGATCCGGATATCCTCCACGGGGCAGCGGATGAGCTGGCCCTTGTCGGTCACCAGCATGATCTGGTCGGAGTCCTCGACCGGGAAGGAAGCGACCAGCTTGCCGTTGCGGCTGTTGACCGACATCGCCACGATGCCTTTGCCGCCGCGCCCGGTCGTCCGGTACTCGAACGATGAGGTGCGCTTGCCGTAGCCGTTGACGGAGACCGTGAGCACCACCTGCTCCTGGGCCGACATCTCGACATAGCGCTCCGGGCTGAGCTGGATGGCGCTCGAGGCCTCCTCGGCGTCGGCGTCCGCGGCCTCCTCGGCCCCGGCCTCACCGGCGACCGCACGCCGCATCTTCAGATAGGCCGATCTTTCGTCCGACGTCGCCTCGACGTGCCGCAGGATCGCCAACGAAATCAGCTTGTCGCCTTCGGGCAGCGCGATACCGCGCACACCCATCGAGGTGCGTCCCGAGAACACCCGCACATCGGTGACGGCAAAGCGGATGCACTGGCCGCCGGCCGCCGTCAGCAGCACGTCGTCGTGCTCGGTGCAGATCTGCACGTCGACGATCGCCTCGCCGTCCTCGAGCTTCATGGCGATGATGCCGGAACGGCGGACGTCGACGAAGTCGGACAACTTGTTGCGGCGGACATTGCCGCCGGTGGTCGCAAACATCACGTCGAGATTGGCCCAGGAGGATTCATCCTCGGGCAACGGCATGATGGTGGTGATGCGTTCGCCCTGCTCGAGCGGCAGGATGTTGATGAGCGCCTTGCCGCGGGCGTTCGGCGCCGCCACCGGCAGTCGCCAGACCTTTTCCTTGTACACCTGTCCGCGCGAAGAGAAGAACAAGACCGGCGTGTGGGTCGAGGCCACGAACAGGCGGCTGACGAAATCCTCGTCGCGGGTCTGCATACCCGCCCTTCCCTTGCCGCCGCGCCGCTGCGCGCGATAGGTCGACAGCGGCACCCGCTTGACGTAACCGGCGTGCGAGACCGTGACCACCATGTCCTCGCGCTGGATCAGGTCTTCGTCCTCGACCTCGCCTTCCTGATCCATGATGACGGTCCTGCGCGGCGTGGCGAATTCGGCTCTCACCTCGGCAAGCTCGCTCTTGATGATGGCCTGGACGCGGGCGCGCGAACGCAGGATGTCGAGATAATCGTTGATCTCGACCGCAAGCTTGTCGAGTTCCTCGGAAATCTCCTCGCGGCCGAGCGCGGTGAGCCGCTGCAGGCGCAGATCGAGAATGGCCCTGGCCTGCTCCATCGACAGCCGCGCGGTGCCGTCTTCGGCAAGGCGGTGGCGGGGATCGTCGATCAGCGTGATCATCGCGGCCACGTCCCTTGCCGGCCAGTCGCGCGACATCAGGGTATCGCGCGCCGTATTGGGATCGGGCGAGGTGCGGATCACGCGGATGACCTCGTCGATATTCGCCACCGCAATCGCCAGACCGACCAGGATATGGGCGCGGTCGCGCGCCTTGCCGAGCAGGAACTTGGTGCGCCGCGTCACCACCTGCTCGCGGAAGGCGATGAAAACGGTCAGCAGGTCCTTCAGGTTCATCGTCTGCGGGCGACCGTTGTCGAGCGCGACCATGTTGGCCCCGAACGTCGTCTGCAGCGGCGTGAAACGGTAGAGCTGGTTCAACACGACATCAGCCATCGCGTCGCGCTTGAGCTCGACCACGACGCGGTAGCCCTCGCGATCGGATTCGTCGCGCAGGTCGGCGATGCCCTCGATTTTCTTTTCGCGCACGAGCTCGGCAATGCGCTCCACCATTGCGGCCTTGTTGACCTGGTAGGGGATCTCCGAGACGACGATCGCCTCGCGGTCCTTGCGGATAGTGTCGATCGAAACCTTGCCGCGCATCACGATCGAGCCCCGGCCAAGGTGATAGGCCGCACGGATGCCCTGGCGTCCGAGGATGATGCCGCCGGTCGGAAAATCCGGACCCGGAATGATGTTGATGAGGTCCTCGATCGACAGCCCGGGATTGTCGATCAGCGCGGTGCAGGCATCGACGACCTCGCCGAGATTGTGCGGCGGGATGTTGGTGGCCATGCCGACCGCGATGCCGCCTGCGCCGTTGACCAGAAGGTTCGGAAATTTCGCCGGCAGCACCACCGGCTCCCGGGCGGAGCCGTCATAATTGTCCTGGAAGTCGACCGTGTCCTTGTCGGTGTCGTCGAGCAAGGCCAGCGCGATCTTGGCCAGCCGCGATTCCGTGTAGCGCATCGCCGCCGGCGGGTCGCCGTCGACCGAGCCGAAATTGCCCTGCCCGTCGACGAGCGGAGCGCGCATGGAAAAATCCTGCGCCATGCGCACGAGAGCGTCGTAGATCGCCTGATCGCCGTGCGGATGATACTGGCCCATCACGTCGCCGACGATGCCGGCGGATTTCTTATGCTTCTTGTCCGGCGTGTAGCCACTCTCGTGCATCGCATAGAGGATGCGGCGGTGCACCGGCTTCAGACCGTCGCGCGCATCCGGCAGCGCGCGCGCCACGATCACGCTCATGGCGTAATCGAGGTAGGAGCGCTTCATCTCGTCGAGGATGGATACCGGACGAATGTCGGAGGGCGCCGGCGGCTCTCCGGGCTTGTTATCTTCGGTGTCAGACAAGGGGGAATCCGGTCAGTTTTTGATCGGGAATCATATAGCGCATCGACGCCTTCAAAACCACCTTTAACTGGCCGGGAAAAGCGGATTTTCCCTTCGTTTTTCCAGTGACTTAGCGGGCAGGCCGGCAGCGGTATTTCAGCTTGTAGAATCCGCTTCCGGAACCACGGCTGCAAAGCCCTTGAAGGCGCTACGAGGCCGCGCCCCGATGGCTTGCGCCGCACAGCATCGAACAGCGGTGCAAGGCTGATCCGAAACGCCCCAAACGGCTCAAGGCAGCAAACTTGTCGGCCACGATTCCAGCACTTGGCGGCCGGCACGCAGAACCAGCTTCCACTCCGCCCAGATCAGAACGGGATGTCGTCGTCCATGTCGCCGTTTCGCGCGCCCGCAGCAACGGCGCGACGCGGTGCCGAACTCGGCCCGCCGGCACCGAAATCGCCCCCCTGATCCTCGGCGGCGAAACTGCCGCCTCCACCACCGCGGCTATCGAGCATGGTGAGGTTGGAGTTGAAGCCCTGCAACACCACCTCGGTCGAATATTTGTCGGCGCCCGACTGGTCGGTCCATTTGCGGGTCTGCAACTGGCCTTCGATATAAACCTTGGCGCCCTTCTTCAGATATTGCTCCGCGACCTTGCAGAGGCCCTCGTTGAAAATCACGACCCGGTGCCACTCGGTCTTTTCCTTGCGCTCGCCGGTCGCCTTGTCGCGCCAGGTCTCGGAGGTCGCAACGCTGAGATTGGCGATCGGCCGCCCATCCTGGGTGCGCCGGATTTCCGGATCCTTGCCGAGGTTGCCGACCAGAATCACCTTGTTCACGCTTCCTGCCATCGCCGCTCTCCACTCGCATTCACCGGGACAATCGATGGTCCAGCCACCCGCTGGACTTCCCGTCCCGCTCAAAACCGTCTGTTTGACCCTATACGCTCGTCAGCGCCGGGAGCCCTTTGATCGGCCGGTCACCGGCCGGTTATCCACATATAGCATCTCGATCCCTGATGTTCCAGTTTTGTTCCGGCGAAAATCTGGCTGGGCCAAGCCACCGCGCCAAGGGCAGCAAGCCTGACCTGCGGGCTCCAGCCGGCGGGGGTGAAGCTTCGAAAAAGCTTACAATTCATTAACTTCGGCATGGTTCACCTTCTCCCTCGACTGTTGCATTTCGGAGACGGCTTTCGGCCTTCAATCAGGCTATAAACGGTGCCCAAGGACCGTCTGGCGCGGCCCTGGGTTTGAGGCGAAACGCTTCGAAAAAACGAAGCGAAGAAAAAGCCGGAGAACAGAATGAAGAGGTTTCTGCTGGGTGCGATTGCTCTCGTTGCGATGAGCGTCGCTGCGCCCGCTGCCGATCTTCCGGTCTACACCAAGACTCCAGTGTTGATGCCAGCGCTCTACGACTGGAGCGGCTTCTATCTCGGTTTGAACGGCGGCTGGGGCACTGAAAACCGCTGCTGGGATTCAATCTCGGCGAGCGGCGCCATCGTCGCTTCTGATGGATGCCGCAACACGTCCGGTGGCTTCGCAGGCGGCCAGATGGGCTATCGCTTCCAGACCGGCCCCTGGGTTTGGGGCCTGGATTTGCAGGGCGATTGGGCCGACCTCAAAGGCTCGAGCGCGAGCATCGTCAATCCCGGTTTCGTCAACCGCTCGCGCATGGATGCGTTTGGCCTCTTCACCGGCCAGATCGGCTACGCCTTCAACACGGCGCTGCTTTATTTCAAGGGCGGCGCGGCCGTCATTTCCGATCGCAACGACATCGTGTCCAACGGCACGGTCTTCGCGACCGCACCGGGCGACAACCGTTGGGGCGGCGCAGTCGGCCTGGGCGCGGAATTCACTTTCGCCCCGAACTGGTCGGCGGCGGTCGAATGGGATCATTTCTTCATCCCCAACAACAACACCACTTTCACCACGGTCGCTACCGGCACGCTCTTCAGCAGCGATCGCGTTCACGGCGATGCCGACATGGTCTCCGTCCGCGTCAATTATCGCTGGGGCGGCCCGGTGGTCGGGAAATACTGATCGCGATCAGGCATGTTGACGTGCAAAAGGCCGGCCTCGCGCCGGCTTTTTTCATGGCCGATTGGCGAACAGGTCGGACTCTGACGCAATGGTGAAGCCTCGGACGTCACTCTGCGCAAGAGTGTATCTTTCCTGACACAACATTTCCGGTTGTATGACGATATTGCTGCGCACCGCTTGGCTGCGGTGAAGCTGCGCCCGAATTCAATTCAGACCCGACGATACGAGCAAACCGGAGACGACGAATAATGAAGAAAGTTCTTGTGGGTATGGCCGCCATCACTGCGTTGAGCGTGGCCGTCCCAGCGCTTGCCGCCGATCTCCCTGCCCGCACCTACACCAAGGCTCCCCCGATCGTGGCGCCGGTCTACGACTGGAGCGGCTTCTACATCGGCATCAATGGCGGCGGCGCATCGAGCCACAATTGCTGGGATTTGACTGCCACCACCGGGGTTGGTGCAGTGCCACCGACCAGCGTGGGCTGCCACAACGCAACGGGCGGGCTCGTCGGCGGCCAGGTCGGCTACCGCTGGCAGATGACCAACTGGGTGTTCGGCGTCGAGGCGCAGGGCGACTGGGCTAACCTGAAGGGATCGAACATCAGCGGAATCGGAACCTTCGGCGGTCAACCATTCCTGAATCAAACCAAGATCGACGCCATTGGTCTGTTCACCGGCCAGATCGGTTATGCCTGGAACAATCTGCTCTGGTACGGCAAGGGCGGCGCGGCCGTCACGCGCGACACCTATAGCGGGATCTCGCAAATCGCCGTTGTCGGCTTCCCGGCGAATGCCGCTTTCGATACTGCCAGTAACACCCGCTGGGGTGGCGCCATCGGGACCGGCCTCGAATTCCGCTTCGCGCCCGGCTGGTCGGTCGCGGTCGAATACGACCACCTCTTCATGGGCAGCAGCAGCGCCAACCTCATCAACTTCATGGGCGGCTTCGATCGCACCATGCGCATCAAGCAGGATGTCGACATGGGAACGGTTCGCCTGAACTACACTTTTGGCAGCCCGGTCGTCGCAAAATACTGATCGCGACGAACACGCTTCGGTGCGAAAAAGGCCGGCCTCGCGCCGGCCTTTTAGTTTACGTGAATGCCTCGCGCGCGGCTGTGCTGCTGCCCGCTGCTGCCATGTTCCAGGCAATTTCGAACTATCCGTTGATGGTTCGTAACGAGCACTGGTGTCCCGATTCCGAAGTTCGTATGATTGCGCGGCATAGTGGCTTACGAACTTCGGAATCATAGGGACACCAGAGAGTTATGATTGCAGTGGGGTTTTGGATTTGAAGTTCCTATGAAGAGCAGCGGAGCCACTGATAGGAACTTCAAATCCAACACACTGGAAATCGTTTCCCGTTCTTCCTATGTTCCGACAGCACCACCCCACTGGCGTCTGATCGCTCTTTCCAAGCGACGCGCCGACCGCTGTCCCGCGCCTGGAAATGCCGATATGGACGAAGTGATCAAGGCCAAGCAGCGCCAACAGATGGCCGGCTCGAGTCTGCGGGCGATCAGCATTCGCGGCGCGCGCGAGCACAATCTGAAGAACATCGACCTGGAGATTCCGCGCGACAAGCTCGTGGTGTTCACGGGCCTCTCCGGTTCCGGCAAATCCTCGCTTGCCTTCGACACCATCTATGCCGAAGGCCAGCGGCGCTATGTCGAGTCGCTTTCGGCCTACGCGCGCCAGTTCCTGGAGATGATGCAGAAGCCGGACGTCGACCAGATCGACGGGCTTTCTCCCGCCATTTCGATTGAGCAAAAGACCACCTCGAAAAATCCGCGCTCGACGGTGGGCACGGTGACCGAGATCTACGATTACATGCGGCTGTTGTGGGCGCGCGTCGGCGTGCCCTATTCGCCGGCCACGGGTCTTCCGATCGAGAGCCAGACGGTGTCGCAGATGGTCGATCGCGTGCTGGCACTTCCCGAGGGCACGCGGCTCTATCTGCTCGCGCCGGTCGTGCGCGGCCGCAAGGGCGAGTACAGGAAGGAACTCGCCGAATATCTCAAGAAGGGATTCCAACGGGTCAAGATCGACGGCGTCTTTTACGAGCTTGCGGACGCGCCTGCGCTCGACAAGAAATTCCCGCACGACATCGATGTGGTGGTCGACCGCATCGTGGTTCGGCCGGATATCGGCCAGCGGCTTGCCGAAAGTTTTGAGACGGCGCTGAAGCTCGCCGAAGGGCTTGCGGTGATCGAGTTTGCGGATGGGCCCAGCTCTGCTGCACCTCCCCCTGAAAGGGGGAGGTCGACTGCGAAGCAGTCGGGAGGGGGTCAGACCTTCATGGATGACCCCTCCCCGGCGCTACGCGCCGACCCTCCCCTTTCAGGGGAGGGTGAAAAAAAGAAAGTCGCAAAGATCCACGACAGGAGCGGGCCAGAGCGGATTTTGTTTTCGGAAAAATTCGCCTGCCCGGTCTCCGGCTTCACCATTCCGGAAATCGAGCCGCGGCTGTTCTCGTTCAACAACCCCTATGGCGCCTGTCCTGCCTGCGGCGGGCTCGGCGTCGAACAGCATGTCGACGAAGACCTCGTCATCCCCGACAAGGAACTGACCTTGCGGCGCGGCGCGATCGCGCCTTGGGCCAGATCGTCGTCGCCCTATTACATCCAGACGCTGACCGCGCTCGGCAAGCATTACAAGTTTTCTCTCGACACCAAGTGGAAGGACCTGCCGAAGAAGACGCAAGCCGCAATCCTGCACGGCTCAGGCGAGGACGAGATCAAATTCTCCTACGAAGATGGCGTGCGCTCGTACGACACCAAAAAGCCGTTCGAAGGCGTGATCACCAACATCGACCGCCGCTATCGCGAGACCGAAAGCGAATGGGCGCGCGAGGAGCTCGGCAAGTATTTTTCCGACGTGCCCTGTGAGGCCTGCCACGGTTACCGCCTCAAGCCGGAAGCGCTGTGCGTGAAAATCGCGGATAAGCATATCGGCGAAATCTCCGATCTTTCGGTGCGCCGCGCCGGCGAATGGTTCGAGACGGTGCCAAAGGCGCTCAATGCCCAGCAGAACGAGATCGCGAGCCGGGTGTTGAAGGAAATCCGCGAACGGTTGTCCTTCCTGCTCGATGTCGGTCTCGGTTACCTGACGCTGTCGCGCGCCTCGGGCACGCTGTCCGGCGGGGAGAGCCAGCGCATTCGTCTCGCTTCGCAGATCGGTTCCGGGTTGACCGGCGTGCTCTACGTTCTGGACGAACCCTCGATCGGGTTGCACCAGCGCGACAATGCCAGGCTGCTCGACACGCTCAAACGCCTGCGCGATCTCGGCAATACCGTGATCGTGGTCGAGCACGACGAGGACGCCATTCGCCATGCGGATCATGTGCTCGACATCGGTCCCGGCGCCGGCGTGCACGGCGGCGAGATCGTGGCGCAAGGCACGCCCGCCGACATCATGCGCAGCCCGAATTCGCTGACCGGAAAATATCTCACCGGCGAATTGTCGGTGGAAATCCCGGAACGCCGGCCGCCGAACCACCGCCGCACCATCAAGGTGGTCAATGCCCGCGGCAATAATCTGAAGAACATCACGGCGGAAATTCCGTTAGGCCTTTTCACCTGCGTCACCGGCGTCTCCGGCGGCGGCAAGTCGACCTTGCTCATTGACACGCTTTACAAGTCTATCGCGCGAAAACTCAACAATGCCAGCGAAGGCGCCGCCCCTCACGACCGCATCGAGGGGCTGGAGCATATCGACAAGATCATCGACATCGACCAGTCGCCGATCGGCCGCACCCCGCGCTCGAACCCGGCGACCTATACCGGCGCGTTCACGCCGATCCGCGAATGGTTTGCGGGCCTGCCCGAGGCCAAGGCGCGCGGCTACGAGCCGGGCCGGTTCTCCTTCAACGTCAAGGGCGGCCGTTGCGAGGCTTGCGAGGGCGACGGCGTCATCAAGATCGAGATGCACTTCTTGCCCGACGTCTACGTCACCTGCGACGTCTGCAAGGGCAAGCGCTACAACCGCGAGACGCTGGAAGTGCTGTTCAAGGGCAAGTCGATTGCGGACGTGCTCGACATGACGGTCGAGGAAGCCGCCGAATTCTTCAAGGCGGTGCCGCGCGTGCGCGACACCTTCAAGACATTGCACCGCGTCGGCCTCGATTACATCCATGTCGGCCAGCAGGCCACCACGCTGTCGGGCGGCGAAGCCCAGCGCGTCAAGCTCGCCAAGGAGCTGTCCAAACGCGCCACCGGGCGGACGCTCTATATTCTGGACGAGCCGACCACGGGGTTGCATTTCCACGACGTGAAGAAGCTGCTCGAAGTGCTCCACGAGCTGGTGGCGCAGGGCAACACGGTGGTGGTGATCGAACACAATCTCGAGGTGATCAAGACCGCCGACTGGGTGATCGACCTCGGCCCCGAAGGCGGCGACGGCGGCGGCGAGATCGTCGCCTGGGGCACGCCGGAAGACGTCGTCAAGGCGCCGCGCAGCTACACCGGCAAGTTTCTCGAGCCCGTGCTGGCGAAAGCCGGCAAGCGCCGCAAGAGCGGCGGTGGCGGCGCCAGCGAGGCGGCGGAATAGCGGGGGTAGTCATGCGACTGTTTCTGAACGCCGCAAAACTGCTGCTCCTCGATCTGGCCTCGACCATCCTGTTTCTCATTGTGTTTCTTCTCACCGACAACATTCGTGCCGCTGTTGGTCTCGGCGTGGCCCTGGGGCTGGCGCAAATCGGCACCCAGTTTGCCCGCGGAAGACAAATCGAGACCATGGAATGGCTGAGCCTCTTTCTGGTCATCGCCTCCGGCACTACGGCGCTGCTCACCGATGACCCGCGCTTCGTGCAGTTCAAACCCAGCGCGATCTACGTGATCGTCGGCGTCGTGATGCTCAGGCCCGGATGGATGAATCGCTATTTGCCTCCCATCGCGCGGACGATAGTGCCTGATATTGCTTTAATTGTCGGCTTCTGTTGGGCCGGTCTGATGTTTGTATCCGCCGCGATAAATGCGTTCGTGGCCCTGAATTTCAGTCTGGTCACGTGGGCTTCGTTCATGTCGGTCTTTGGCATCGTCAGCAAGCTCGCGCTGTTTCTCGCCGGGTTCGCCGCTATGCGCCTGATTGGCCGACGTCGGATGCGCGCCATGCCGGCACCTGAACGCGATGCTCTGTTGGCGTCGATGCAATTGCAGTCCGGCAGCGCGTAGCGCGTAGCCCGCATGAACGAAGTGACATGCGGGTTCGGAAGGAAACCCGGATGTCGCTGCGCTCATCCAGGCTACGCTTTGTTTGTCATTCCGGGATGCGCCGTGAGGCGCAGACCCGGAATCCATTTCTCCCAGCATTACGTGGCTGGATGGATTCCGGGTTCGCTCGTTCCACTCGCGCCCCGGAATGACGGCAAGGGAAAACTTGCTTCGTCGCCTTGCTCCTTTCGCAATGGTGAGTTCACGTTTCGCTCACCCCTCCCCGATCGCGGCCTCGACGAATCCCCTGGGATCGTCAAAAAAGCTCGCGCAAGGTGGGTTTTGCTTCGCTCCACCCACCCAACGATTCGTCTTATTGAATCGCTTTCGCTAGCGCTCGCGATGACGGTGTGACAGCTCAGTTCGTCATGGCCGGGCTTGTCCCGGCCATCCACGCCTTGTCGCAACGGGATGAAAGTAAGACGTGGATGCCCGCGCCAAGCGCGGGCATGACGGGAAAGGTTAGGGTCGGTCGTCGGATCGGCGGGCGTGAACTCGCCTGATCATTTCAGCCCGTTGGATGGGTTGAGCACTTGCGAAACCCATCGCTTGCGACATTTGATGGGTATCGCTGTGCTCAACCCACCCTACAGACTGATCTCGTACTAGTAGCTAAATTCTATGTTGCTCGCGTGGCGCGAGTTCCCTAGGATAAGTTGTTATAAATGGGGGCTTCGAGCTGCGGCTCCTCGCCATCCATCTGATCTTGTTGAAAAAGTCGAGCGCCGCTCAGACGGCAACCGTCCTTTATGCAGCTAAGTGTTGGGGCAACTAAATGCATCTTGAGTCATTTCGGATTCAGAACTTTAGATCAATCAAGGATAGCGGAGATATCCAAACATCACGCATAACGGCCCTTCTTGGACGCAATGAAAGTGGAAAATCAAACTTATTGTTGGGTCTCAGAACCCTAAATCCAGCCGAGGGCTTCGCTGAACTAAACCGTACCAAGAATTTCCCACGGCATCGAAGATTAAGCGAATGCACTGCTGATACCCAGGTCGTATCATCGCGATGGAGTCTTACAACTAAGGAGCAAGCCGAACTCGTTAAGCTGTTACCAAACGCCAGCAAAGTGAAACACGTTGAGGTTGGGAGGTGTTATGCAAGAAGCGAACGGTCGGTTTCATAGATCTCGCCCCAATTGCTTTTGATACCGCTGCAATAAAAGCCATGGCTTCAGTTATTACTCTGGCGATAAGGACGGCAGCGGGCGCACTTGACGTAGCCAAACAGACATCAATCGGCGCCGCTTTGCTTCAGTTTGAGAAAGCTTCAACCGCGTTTGAAAGCAAGGAGAAATGGGCGTCCAATTTTACGTCCGCGCAAGGCCCTCTTAACGAGAGCCTTAGAGAGGCCGGCATGTCAATGCCTGAGGCCGGCGCCAAGGCAGTTAAAGAATTATTACAGCTCGCGGAACGCTTGGCCTCCTACCAAGACGATGAGCAAAAGGCTCGAGACTGGATCGTTGGAAGGTTGCCTATCTTCATTTTTGTTGACGAATATCCAGAACTAAACGGACACCAAAATATCGCGCAATTCCTTCAACGTAAAAGTAATAACACGTTGAGCGAAGCGGAGAAGAATTTTGAGAAATTATGTAAGGTCGCCGGGATCGATCCAGCACAATTACACTCGTTGCAAGGCGAAGGAAAGTACGAAGAAAGAAACCTAATAGCGAACAGAGCAAGCGCCGTAGTAACAGGTGAAATCCGGAGACTTTGGAAAGATCGTCAGTTGAAGGTGCGCTTCAGTCCTGACGCTGAGCACTTCGAGACCTTGATATCTGATCCTACGCAGGTCTTCGACGTCGAAGTGAATTTAGATGAGCGAAGCCGAGGACTTCGATGGTTCTTTTCTTTCTACATTACGTTTTCGGCTGACACGAACGGAGGGGCGGCAGAGAACGCGATCTTGCTGTTGGACGAGCCGGGGCTATTCCTACATATAGAATCGCAAAAGGATTTGCAGGCTCACTTCGAACAGGACTTTGATAATCAAATTCTCTACACGACGCATTCGCCGTTCATGATTCCCATTCAGACTTTGGATCGCCTAAGAACCGTTACGATTTCTGAAGAAGATGGCACCGTAGTTACCAATAATCCAACAGGTGACGGCCGCACGCTCGCTCCGATTAGGGCCGCGTTGGGATACTATTACGCCGACAGCCTGTTCATCGGGCCAAATAACCTAGTTGTTGAGGGTGTCACCGATTGGTGGATTTTAGAGGCTGTTTCAAAACATTTCGTGGCCGCGGGGAAGGAGGGATTGCCTCCTAGACTTGCATTGCCACCTGTGGATGGCGCGCCCAAAGTCCCCAATATGGTGAGCTTACTAACGGCCCAAAAACTCATAGTCATGGCGCTACTCGATGATGATAGTCAGGGACGTTCAATTCGTGATGAAATGATCAAGTCGCGGTTACTGCGCGACGAGCAGGTAATCTTGATTTCAGAAGCGTTCGATTCCACGAAACCGCCTGAAGCAGACATTGAAGACTTGCTTGACCCGACAATTTTTGAAGACTTGGCTAGAGATGCTTATTCTAAAGAGCTTCAAGGCAAGACACTTGATTTGAACAGCAATATTCCTCGTATCGTGAAGCGGTTTGAGGACGCGTTTCAGCGGGTGGGATTGACATTTCATAAGACGCGAACCGCCGGCCTATTTTTTCGGCGGATGGCCGTGAATCCGACTAACCTTATGATCGGAGATTCAGTAAAGCGATTTGAACGCTTATTCGCGACGATTAAGGCGCGGCTAGAAAAGGTCATCGATCGCGGGAGCGATCCATTTCACTAGCTGGCGAAGCAGCTACTTAGCCCGAAGGGCGATGATATAGCCCCATGTGCTGCTGCACCTCGTCCGGCACGTTATAATCACGCATGACGGCGCGGCTGTCGCGAAGGCCGCACGCCTCTCGCTGCACCACGAGCATCCAGAGCGCGTGGCCGGCCTCCATCACCAGAGCACGTCGCAACTGCCGCAGCGATGCCTCCGCGCGCGGACGCGGATGGGCAGCATCGAACTCGGCCAGCCTGGCGAGAACGGCTTCCAGCGCCCGCCCCATCCGCCCGAGCGCAACCGCCTGTTCCTGGACGATTTCATAGTCGAGAACGTCGGCGGGAATGCGATGAAGGCGGAGATCGCGGGACATGGCTTATGCATAGCGTCACTGGGGTCGCATCCGCAACCTGTCAAGCCTTCAAATCGACGCGTCGAAGCGGCGAAACGTGGCTGTAGAAGTGGGGTTCCGAACCATAGAAATTCGCCGTGGTTCCGCTATTTTTGCAGTTTCGCTATTTTCAATCCGCCGCAGGTCCCAAAGCGGCGCGCTCGAAATGAGGTTTCCCATGTTCTCCGGGTCCTGGATCAGGCGGCTCGGCGCGCCGCTCGTCGCTTTTATTTTGATCATCGCCCCGCCGGTTTCGCCGGCACACGCTGTTGAGGTGGCTCGAAAGGTTGGTGTGGTGTCCTTCGGCCTTTTCGGCGATCAAGGCGTGTTCAGAAATGAGGCGATCGGCGCAGCCCAGGTCATGACGGACCGTTTCGAGACTGGCCCGGTCGACGTGCGGTATAATTCCAGGAAAGGCGGAAATGCAACGATCGAGGCCCTGGCGACGTCGTTGCAGACTGCAGCCAATGGCCTCGATGCCGAGAAAGATGTTCTGTTTTTGATTCTCACGTCGCATGGCTCTCCCGAAGGCCTTGCCATCAAGGCGGGGCGGCTCACGCAGACGCTTACGCCGTCTCGTCTCGCTGACATGCTCGCGAGAACGGGCGTCCGGCACAAGGTGGTGGTCATCTCGGCTTGTTATTCCGGGGTCTTCATCCCGCGCCTCGCCAATCCCGACGTGCTGGTGATCACCGCGGCCGATGCCAACCATCCGTCGTTCGGCTGTCAGGACAAGGCCAGGTGGACCTATTTTGGCGACGCTTTTTTCAACGTGGCGCTCCGCCAGGCCGCAAGCCTGAAGGACGCGTTTGTCGAGGCGCGCACGCTGGTGCGGAAGCGAGAACTGCATGAGCATTTCGAACCGTCGAATCCTCTGATGGCAGGAGGCGCAAACGTGCAGCCATTGCTTGTTGTGCGCCCCTGAACGAACCCAGCGAGCGCGCAAGCCTGTTGCTTGTGGGGAGCATTCGAGAGGATAGCCGGAGACTGAACTTCCATTCCGGACAATCGATGCCCGGCGACGAAGCGGGCCAACAACCTTATTTGTAGTAGGCCACTCCACACGCCTGATCGCCTATGCGCGTTTCAAATGATCGCTTCGGAACGGGTTCAGTCGAACCGGGCTTTGGAAACATATAATCGAATGTACTGACACCCCCCTGCGCTGCGTTCTTGACGGTATCGAATGCGCGCTGTCCGAACGGATCGTCCTTGAACTTTAGATCGCGCACGTCCGTGTTCATGATCGCAGGGTTTGGATGGGCCGTGAACTTGCCATCAGACATGTTGTAGCAGAAAACATAAATGTCGCGGTCATGGTATTCCTTGTTGCTCTTATCATTGAAAGCACTCAAGGCCGCCGCCTCGTTTGCCTTGAGTGCACGAACGGCTCGATCAAACATCGCTTTGGCTTCGGCTTCCGACCCGGTTTGTTGGGCGACGGTTAATCCGCCACTCCACAACAATGCCCCTGCAACTAATGCAGCCGCAATTGTACCTCTCGGCATTGCACTCCTCCCTGACTTTCAGCAATGACACAGCCAGCCAAGTGTGGCGGTTCAGAAGGTCCGCATCATTGTAGCCTGCGAGTTCGTCTTGCGAACTTCGGAATCGGGACACTGCATCACACGCTCACTATCGCACGATACCATCCATCAACGACGGCGCGCAGGCATTGAGCGAAGCGCGTCGTCGATCGAACAGCGGCAGAAGATGATCCCGCTGCTTCCGCGCGCTTAAGGGGCTCCGATGCCGCGTCACTCCGCCGCGTCGATGCCGGATTTGTGAGCATTCTTTGGTCTGGCACTGGCCTTGAAAGCCGTCAAAGCGGGCAAAATCCCGTGCGCGCAAAAACGATTTCTTCAAGCAGTTTCTAGCTGTCCAGTCCCGGACGGAAAAATTTTTCGCTTCCAGTTCCGGCCAAATCACCGGCTATTTCGATGCATCCCGCCTCGACAAGAGGGGCGTACGCGTCGTCACGGACGTTGGGCGCGGGATGCGATGGACGCGCCATGTCGGCGGACGAACGGCAATGAGCGCGGACGGCGAAGTCGTGTGGTACCAGTGCCGCCGATTTGAAGTTTCTGCGAAGGTTGCGGCGAGTCTGCGACAGAAACTTCAAATCGTAAGCGGCACTGAAATTTTGAATTTGCTCTAGTGCCCTTAGCTTTCCGAAGTTCGTGAAGGAAGGCGCTGCACGGGTGGACGAACTTCGGAAAGCGGGCACTAGCCGTCCCGATGCTGGTGTCAAGTTGGCGACGGTGCTCTCGCATCGCGCCGATGACGGGGGCAAGAAAGCCCGGTCCCCGGGAAGAGCACGAAGGAAACCGTTAACACCATCGCGCAGGGAATGCCGGTGATTTGGCTGTACCTGTGGTGACTTAGGCTCATGTGCTTTTTTCATTAGCACGTGAGGCTGCGGGTGCCGCTTAAGCACCCGGCAATTCCCTGCGCCCTCTATGGGCGGACGGATTTGTGCAAGACTCGGGCGGATCACGCTGCGAGAATGTAGAAGTGTGGCTTATGCGCGTCATTGCGAGCGTAAGCGACTTGTCCGCGGCAGCTTTAGCGAAGACGGAAAGCAATTCAGACTTCTTCCGCGTCGTCATTCCGGGGCGCGAGTGTAACGAGCGAGCTTTGATGTGCAATTGCACATCAGAGAATCCATTTCTCCGCAGAGTTTGTGGCGTGATGGATTCCGGGGTCAGCCCTGCGGGCTGCCCCGGAATGACGAAAGGCTGTTTGACATTCGAATCTGAAAGCGATCGGCTCTTTTCGCCCATCGCGCGCGAGCTGATCTGCTGGCGTGGTGCGCCGAGAGCGCCAACCTCACCTTGCGCATCCGAACTTTCTGATCCAGGTCAAGGCGCCCGAATGGCCCCGTCCGACAATTTGGCCATGGAATGGAAGCCGATCATCACCGCGCCATTCGACCGCGACCTTGAGCTTGCCATCATCGATTACGACGGCACCCATGCGCTCGCGTTTCCATGTCGCCGTTTTCTCCACGGCTGGATCAATGCCGAGACCAAAAAGCTGCTCGATAATTTGCGGCCGACACACTGGCGCGAGTGGTAACTACCAACCGGGAAAATGCCAGACTAGGTTTTACAACTAGGATTTACTCTTCTCGAAGTTCTTGTCAGACGAGCGAGTAAGCGTAACCAGCTTCGCCTCTTCTTCCGCAAGCAGTTGGATGATCTGCCGCCGGGTTTTCTCGTCTTGCTCAGTGAGCAGCTTCCGGCGGAAGTGCTCGATGTTCATTTGCGCGACGTACACACACTGGTCCATGACGACCTCGCCCTGCGCTGGTCTGGACGGAAAATTGTTACTCTCATGATGGAGAAAAGCAAGCGACCTCTCTTCAAAGAGAAAAATACGAATTGGCGACAACCAATCCCGGCTGAAATGCACCGCTAATCGCGGGATTCGCTCCAGGCGCGCGCTTCACATTCCGGGAGCGTGCCGAGCCGGCGGACCACGTTGCGAATTGCGGCAGAGCGTCGATGGTATCGAGATAGGCGACGGCGAACCGCGGGTTGCCCCGACCTCCATTTGCTCACCTGCGTCCCGTCCACCATCCCGCCGCGATCAGCACCAGGCCGGCGATGGCGGCGACGATGCCGTGCTTGCTGTGCACGCGCCTCAGCCCGGCCTCGTGACCCGGCATGAAAGTGGGCAATTGATCCGCGGGCACGGTAAAATACACGCCAGCCACGACAAGAAGAATCACGCCGAGGAGAACAAGGATGAGCTTCATGTTGAAATTTCCTTTTGCGATTAGAGCATGATCCGGACGCGAAGGCCGCGTTAGCGCGAAGTGGAAACCGGTTTTCCCTTGGCTAACAAACGCATAACGCGTTTGCGCGGCGATCATGCTCATACAAAGAGATGAGATCATGATGCGATTCCGCTTAATCGCATCATGATCTGGCGACGCCGGCCTTTGGTCGCCTTCCGGCAGGCTTGAACCCGATCCATTGGCGTTTGTTAACGGGGGCCACCGATCTCGTTCTCCAGAATTGAGGCCTTGCCCCCGCCATCGCCACACCTATGCTTTGCCTAACCAAACCGGAAGACGCAGGCATGACCGACGTCGTGAACAACAAGGCCCATCATCGTTTTGAACTCACCGTCGATGGCCACCTCGCCGCGACCTATTACAGGATTTCGGGTGACGTGATCACCTTCGTTCATACCGAGGTCCCGAGTGAACTCGGCGGCAAGGGCATCGGGTCGAAACTGGTGAAGGGCGCGCTCGACCAGGTGCGCAGTGAAGGCCTCAAGCTGGTCGCCGAGTGCCCGTTCGTGAAGGGTTACATCGACAAGCACCCCGAATATTCGGCTCTTCTGAAGGCTTGAAATCTCCAGCGCGGCCTGGCCGGGGCCAGCGGGGGATCGAGCTCCTATCAAGGATTTTTGATGGTTAGTCGCAGCTTTGCGTCACCCCTTCACATCGCTTAAATAAGCCGGTGAAATACTCCTGCAAAAAGCTTCCATGATGGCCCCCGTCCGCGACAACAAGGCACAAAGCCGTTTCGAACTCGACGTCGATGGCGGGATTGCCTTTGCCAACTACCGCCTCACGCCCGATGCGGTCATTATTACCCACACCGAGACCCCGCGAAGCCTTCGTGGCCGCGGCATCGCCTCGCTGCTGGTGGAAGGTGCGCTCGACTTGATCCGCGCCGACGGACGCAAGGTGATCGCGGGGTGCAGTTTCGTGGCGAATTACCTGCGCAGGCATCCCGAACACGAAACCATGGTAGGCTGAGCCGACGGGGTCGACGCGGACTTAATCGATGCTTCAGACGATCCGGATCGACATGTCCGGCAGGCCGTCGAGCTTGCACAACAGCACGTCGCCCTTGACCACCGGACCCACATTTTCAGGCGTGCCCGAATAGATGATGTCGCCGGCTTTCAATTCGAAGGCTTCCGACAGTTTGGCGATCTGCTCGGCGACGCTCCAGATCATCTTGTCGAGATCGGAGGCCTGCCGAACCGTGCCGTTGACGGCAAGCGAGATCGCGCCTTTGGTCAGATGGCCGCTCTTCGTCACCGGATGGATCGGACCGATCACCGCGGCGTGGTCGAAACTCTTGCCGATCTCCCAGGGCTTTTTCTCGGCGGCCATGCCGTTTTGCAGATCGCGCCGCGTCATGTCGAGGCCGAGGGCATAACCATAAACGTGCTCGAGCGCTTTCTCCGGCGAAATATTGCTGCCGCCCGATTTCAATGCTGCCACCAGTTCGACCTCATGGTGGTAGTTTTTGGTGAGCGAGGGATAGGGATGATCCGCCACTTCGCCCACCGCGACATACTGGATCGCATCGGTCGGCTTCTGGAAGAAGAACGGCGGCTCGCGGGTAGGGTCGGATCCGCGTTCGATCGCATGCGCGGCGTAGTTGCGGCCGATGCAATAGATACGGCGGACCGGAAACACGTCCTTCTCGCCTGCGATCGGGATTGTGACTGCGGGGACGTCGAAAATCGGTTTTGCGCCTGATTGCGCCTGCGCCGGACCGTTTGTTGTCGCGGCGCCCGCCAATGCCAGCGCGCCCGAGGCGAGAATGGCCCTGCGGTCAACGGTTTCCATGGGTGCTCCACTCTGTTGCCGGTTGGGCTTTTCGCGAAGGTATCTAGCGCCCGCTTTCGGGGCGAGCAAGCTCGGTCGGATCCGGCGCGAGGTCGCAGTGGAGCATAAAAAGGCCCGCGACGAGGCGGGCCCCTGGCTTGTCGATGAGGAACTCCTCACCACTTGATGTCGGAAGGCAGCTTGCCGCCGTTGGCGGCGAGTTTCGCCATCACCTGCTTGTGCAGCCACACATTCATGGTGGCGGAATCGCTGGTGTCGCCGGTGTAGCCGAGCTCCTTTGCCAGCTCCTTGCGCGCAGCAAGGCTGGAGTCGATGTCGAGCGCTTTCATCAGGTCGACGATCGACGTGCGCCATTGCAGCTTCTCCTTCTTGGCCGCCACCGCCTTGTCCAGGATGGGCGCGACGTCGACCTTCTGTGCCGGCGGGGCGGAAGGAGACGAGGAGCTGCCGGCTTGCGGGGCAGGTCCGGAAGCAGATCCCGCCGTGCCGCTGCTTGCGGGAGCGGATTCAGCCTTGGTTCCAAAAATAGCGCTCATGATTTTTCCAAAAATACTCATCGCTCTCTCCCATTAAATTTTTGCGCCTGATCAACCCGGCAACGCACGACGGCTTAACCATAACGCTGCAAATTCGGCACTGCCGGGCTGCATCGCTTAAGACTTAAGGACGATCACTCTGCCTGCCAATGCAAGCAAGCGCCACGAGGTGAGCTTAACTTGGGCGAAATGACGTCCACGTGATGCTACATTCGCGTGCAACAACCCGCAGCGCTCACTCAAGCGTGAGCGACAGTATCGGCAAATCGGAGTACGCTGAAGTTTCAGTTCGCGACATGGCCAGTTTTGGATCGCTGTCTTCGCGTCTGGCCTGATCGTGATCGTTTCTGCAGACGGTCCCGCGCAGGTCCGCTGCGTCTAGGGAGATAGCGACCATGGCGACACAATACTCCGGCAACGCCGCGCCGCTGGCGCAGCCAGCACAGGGCACCACTTCCACTCCCGTCATCCGCAAGATCAACCTTTCCGATCTGCGTGATGCGCTGCGGCTAGGCTGGGAAGATTTCAAGGCGGTCCCGAGCCACGCTATCATCCTCTGCCTGATTTACCCGGTGCTCGGGCTTGTGCTGGCCCGCCTCGTGCTGGGTTATTCGGTCTTGCCGCTGCTCTTTCCCCTGGCTGCGGGCTTTGCCCTGCTCGGCCCGTTCGCGGCACTCGGCCTTTACGAACTCAGCCGCCGACGCGAACGCGGCGAAGAGCCCTCCGCCTGGGATGCCGTCGAGGTGATCCGTTCGCCGTCGTTCGGCGCCATGCTCGGGCTTGGCACGCTGTTGCTGGCGCTGTTCGTGACCTGGGTCGCAACCGCGCAGGCGATCTATGTCGCGGCCTTCGGCTACGAGGCGGCTGCCGAAATGCCTGATTTCCTGCGGCGTGTGCTGACCACCCCGCAAGGATGGTGGCTGATCATCGTCGGTTGCGGCGTGGGCTTTCTGTTTGCGCTCGTTGCCTTGTGTATCAGCGTGGTCTCGTTTCCGCTGATGCTCGATCGCCATGCGGGTGCCGGCGATGCCATGGTGACTTCGCTTCGGGCTGTCGCGATGAACCCGATTCCCATGGCCGCCTGGGGGTTGATCGTCGCTGTGTTGCTGGTCGCGGGCTCGCTTCCGCTATTCCTGGGTCTTGCCGTCGTTGTGCCCGTGCTGGGACACGCGACTTGGCACCTCTACCGCAAGGTGGTCGCGCCCGATCCCAACCAGCAGCCGATCCCACCGCGTCCGCCGCGCGAACGGCGTCCAGCGGCCGACTTCCCGGCTAACCTGTTTCCATGGCGGCGTAAGGGCGGCATGTAAGATCAAGGCGATCGCGTCGCGGTTTTCGCGTCGAGCGGTAACCGCTGCCGCCGATTGAGGCCTCTCGCGAAGGTCCACCTTGGTAAAAGCCTTGTTTTGGCCGTGGTTGCCGCAGACATATTTCGCCATCGAGCCCTGAAGAGCGAAACGATTCCGTGCGACATCCCGTGATCTCCCGCTGTTTTTTCGCCGTGAGCACGATGCTTGCGATTTCGACCACGCCAGTCTCGGCCGTGCCCTGCGGCACGGGCAGCTTTCCGGCTTGGCTCGAAGAGTTCAAGGCTGAAGCCGCCGCGAAGGGAATCTCCCAATCGGCGATCGCCTCAGGCCTCAACGGCGTAACGCTCGACCAGGCGGTGCTCTCCCGGGATCGTTCACAAAAGGTCTTCAACCAAAGCTTCGAGGAGTTTTCCGGCCGCATGGTGCCGCCGCGGCTTTCGCGCGGAAGCAACATGATGAAGCAATACGGTTCGGTGCTGTCGCGCATCGAGCAGGCCTACGGCGTGCCCGGCGAGGTCATCGTTGCGATTTGGGGATTGGAGACGGATTTCGGCGCCAATACCGGCAAGTTCCCGACCATGCGTTCGCTGGCGACGCTGGCCTATGATTGCCGGCGCGCGGAAATGTTCCGCAACGAATTGCTGGATGCGCTTCGCATTATCGAGCGTGGCGACCTCACCGCTGCCGACATGCGCGGCGCCTGGGCGGGAGAGATCGGCCAGACCCAGTTCATGCCATCGTCCTACATCAAGTTTGCGGTCGATTTCGACGCCAACGGCCGCCGCGACCTGCTTCGCAGCGCCCCGGACGTGTTGGCCTCAACCGCGAATTTCCTCGCCAGTTACGGCTGGCAACGCGGCAAAGGATGGGACCCCGGCAGCGCCAACTTCGGCGTCCTTCAGCAATGGAACAAAAGCGAGGTTTACGCCAAAACGGTCGCCTATTTCGCCGACCAACTTGCCCACGCGCCGTAAAATCACGGCATGCTCATGGAATGATTCATCTTTCATTCCTATTTCACATGCGAATCACGCATAATTCAACTTTTCTTGCAGGCCGGAACAGAAGGCCGAGAACACGTGCTCTGGGCGGTGTTCCGGGTTAGGGGCGACCTCTTTCGCCAACTAATGCTGCAACGTGAGGGGCATTTCTACCCAAAGGTCATCGGACGAGGTAATCACTGACGTAGGGGCGCAGCCACCTGCGGCCAAGGTGGTTAACTATTCCCTTCCTTAGCCATGCAAATTCCGTTTAGCTGCAGCGCAACATGGGAGCTTCTGAGCGGAGGAACCCTCCTCTATATTCACTTCAACGGTGAAGCTCCTCCAAGAGCTGAATCATCGATTTTCAAGGAGACTACCATGTTGCTCTCGCTCATTCGCATGATCCGGGCGTTTCGGGATTATCAGCGCAACGTTGCTGAGCTGTCCCAGCTCACCGACCGCGAATTGGCCGATATCGGCCTTGACAGGTCGGATATACCGCGCGTTGCAGCCGGCAACTACAACGGCTGACACGGTTCCAGCCTGCGATCGAAAACGGATAACGCCCGCCAAGTTGCGGGCGTTGTCGTATCGAGTGCGTACCGCGCCGGCGCGCATTCCACTTGGTGCCGAAACGCGCTACCTCTGTGCCTCATGACAGGCCTCCCATCTTCATCTCGGCGCGTGCATATCATCGGCGCCGGCCTTGCCGGCTCGGAAGCGGCCTGGCAGGTCGCCAATGCCGGAATTTCCGTCGTTCTTCACGAAATGCGACCGCACCGGATGACCGAAGCCCATCGCACCGATGGGCTTGCCGAACTCGTCTGTTCGAACTCGTTTCGCTCCGACGATGCAGCCAACAATGCCGTCGGACTACTGCACGCCGAAATGCGGCGGCTGGGCTCGCTGATCATGCGTGCCGCCGACGCCAACCAGGTCCCCGCCGGCGGAGCTTTGGCGGTCGACCGGGACGGCTTTTCCGCATTCATTACCAAGGCGCTGCGCGATCATCCGCTGATCGAATTACGGCGCGGCGAAGTCGCCGGACTTCCGCCCCTGGACTGGGACAACGTGATCGTCGCGACAGGCCCCCTTACCGCTGCGCCGTTGGCCGAAGCCATTCGCAAACTGACCGAGGAGAATGCGCTCGCCTTCTTCGATGCCATCGCGCCGATCGTACATCGGGATTCGATCGACATGTCCGTGGCCTGGTTTCAATCGCGCTATGACAAGACGGGCCCGGGCGGCACCGGCGCCGACTACATCAACTGCCCGATGACAAGGGAGCAATACGACACTTTTGTTGCAGCACTGATCGCCGGTGAAAAGACGGATTTCAGGGAGTGGGAGACCAATACGCCCTATTTCGATGGCTGCCTTCCGATCGAAGTGATGGCGGAACGAGGTCCTCAGACGCTGCGTCATGGGCCGATGAAACCGGTCGGGCTGACCAATCCGTACAACCCGCAGGTCAAGGCTTACGCGATCGTGCAATTGCGCCAGGATAACAAGCTCGGCACGCTCTATAACATGGTGGGTTTTCAAACCAAGCTGAAGTATGGCGCGCAGCAGCGCATCTTCCGCATGATTCCCGGCCTCGAAAACGCGGAATTCGCAAGGTTAGGGGGTCTCCACCGCAACACCTTTCTGAATTCGCCGAAGTTGCTCGACGCGCAGTTGCGCCTTCGCGCCGCTCCGCGGTTGCGGTTCGCAGGCCAGATGACGGGGTGCGAGGGCTATGTGGAGTCCGCGAGCATCGGCTTGATCTCCGGCCTCTATGCCGTAGCGGAGTCGCGTGGCCGCTTGCTGCCACCACCTCCTCCGACCACGGCGCTGGGGTCATTGCTTGGCCATATCACCGGCGGCCATATCGAGACGATCGACAACGGCCCCCGCTCGTTCCAGCCGATGAACATCAATTTCGGATTGTTTCCGCCGCTGGCCAATCCACCGACCAGAAGCGCTGAGGGAACGCGCCTGCGCGGCAATGAAAAGACGATAGCAAAGCGTCGGGCTATTACTGCCCGGGCCCTCGCCGATCTCGACCATTGGATAACAGACCATTTGCGCGTAGCCGCGGCAGCGTGAGTATTTTTTATGAATTTGCCAAAGGAAGACGCCGACGTTCTGTCGGCGCGATGGACTGAAGGCGTATTGCTCAAACGCGACGTGTTTTCAACGGTCGAGCGTGGCCGCTTTCGGCAGTCAGGCGGCGACGTCGATGCGGTCCTGCGCCGGATCGATCGGGTTCCGTGGTGGTCCTATGCTTTCGCGCGGCATCTTTTCGCTCGCGAGCGCCGCGCGCTGGAGCACGTCGGGGGTTTGAATGTGGGACCCGAATTGCTGTGGGCAGGACGCCAGGCACTGGTGCGCAGCTTCATCGACGGCATCGCCCTGCACCTTGCGAAACCTTTCGATAATGCCGCCTATTTTCGGTCGGCCAAACAGGCGCTGCACAAACTGCATCGTGCCGGCATTTGCCACAATGATCTCGCCAAAGAGCAGAACTGGCTGGTCGGTCGTGACGGGCACGCTTATCTCACCGACTTCCAGCTCGCCGCCTGCTTCCGCACGCGCGGCCCCCTGTTCCGGATCGCGGCCTACGAAGACCTCAGGCATATGCTCAAACACAAGCGCAGCTACGCACCATCGGCGCTGACCCCGAAGGAGCGCAAAATCCTGGCGCGCAAGTCGCTCGCCGCCCGTCTCTGGCTTGCGACCGGCAAAAACGTTTATCACGCCATTACCCGTGGCCTGTTCAATTTTACCGATCGCGAGGGTGGCGGCAGGCGCCTTGTCAACGACGCGCCCGTGTTGATCGAAAAGATCCGGAACAATCCCGGTGTGCGCGATGCGGCCATCGTCGCATTCGCCGATCGCCGCGCCGGCGTCGGGCTTTATGCCTTCGTGGAGGCCGATCAGACCGCTCTCGAAGCCCGGATCAGGAATGAGCTAGCGGCCCGCAAGGGTCCGAGGCCGCCGGAACACATCCAGGTGGTGAAGGCGTTGCCGCGCGATGCGGGCGGCAGAGTCCGAACCGAACTCCTGCAACTCGTGGCGACCAACCAGCTCGACCTGATCGAACCGATGATGAAGAACGAAACCGATCGCGCCTTCCTGAAAAACATCCTGGAATCGCGCAAAAATCTGCGCGATCGATTCGATTTTCGAGGCGGCTGAATTCAATTCTCGTTCAGGCGGAGAATTTCCGCGACCGCGACGCCCGCCATAACGTCCACAAGGTCTGAAACCGCGGCGTCGAGCCAAGTGCGAACGGATTGTTGTCGGCACGCGACAGCCGTGTCAGGTCGCGCCGGACCTGGGCCAACGGCAGGAAAACGGAGCGTACTTCCGGCGGAACGGTCGCCATCAGGTCGAATGCCGTCGTCAAATGAGCCCGCGCCTCGCCCAGCAACTGATCAAACGCGGCGCGAAGGTTCGGGGTCTGCTTGCCGGCGAAGACGTCCTCGATCCCGCAACCCTGGTTTTCCAGGACCTGTTGCGGCACGAACAATTGCCGACGCGAGGCGTCGAGCGGCAATGAGATCATCACCTGCACCATCCCCTGCGCAAGTCCTGCATGCCGCGCGAGATGCTCGATGCCGCCCGAGGACTGCCCGAACACCGCACTGGCCAGCGAGAAAAGGGCAGACGAGGTGTCGTTGATATAACCTTCAAGCGCCGCCACGGTCGGCATCGGATCGTTGTAGAGGTCGAATTGATGCTCCTCGATCAGGCGCGACAGCCGCACGACCGGCAACCCCCAGGTCTGGATCGCCAGCAGCAATTCGGCGGCGACCGGATTGCCCTCGACGCCGCCGTGCTCCATGCCCGCGAGCATGTCGGTCCACCACTGCAGGCGCATCTCGCCTGGCAGCGGCTGACTCACTTGCGTGCGCACCCGGGAAACCTCGACATTGAAGGCGTATAGCGCCAACAGGGCTCGACGCCGCGGGGCAGACACGAAGAGGCTTGATGCGTAGCGAACAAAATCGTGCGAGCGTACCAGCTCTGCACAGAAGCTCGACGCCTCCCTGGCTTGAGCCGAATCCTGCATCAGATCGCTCATGGAACCGCGACCAGCGCTGCCGCAACACGCCGCCTCTCGCCGATCATGATGTTGTAGGTGCGGATCGCCGGTCCGGTCTGCATCGGGTCCAGAACGATGTGGACGGCGCGCAGTGCCTGGCGCAGGTCTTTCGGAGGGACCCAGACGTCGGTACCCGAACCGAGGATCAAAGTGTCGATGATGTTGGCGGCTTCGAACACACGCGCCAGCGATTCCTCGGTTATTTCCGCAGGTTTCGTCACCGGCCATGCCCAGATTGCATCCGGCAGGCACAGCAGCGAGCCTCGATGCGACATTCCGGCAAAGACAAAGCCACCTTTGCCGTAAGCGTCGATCGGGGCCGACCTCGGAAGATGCGGGGCGTCCGAGCGGCTCGCCATGGCTACTTCTTCTGCGGCGTATCCGGTGCGTCGACCCGGCTGGTACCGACGCCGAGATAGATCAGGATCGGCGCAGCAATGAAGATCGACGTGTAGGTGCCCACCAGCACCACGCCGAACATCATGACGGCGGTGAAGCTGTGGATCGCATTGCCGCCAAACAAAAGCAGCGCCAGCAGGGCTAGCGTTACCGTGACGTGAGTGATGATCGAGCGCGACAGCGTCGAATTGATGGACTCGTTGAGAAGCTGCGGCATCGGCATCTTCTTGTAGCGGCGCAACATCTCGCGGATACGGTCGTAGATCACGACCGTATCGTTCAGGGAATAGCCGAGGATCGTGAGCAGCGCTGCGATACTGGTGAGGTCGAAGTCGACCTGCGAGATCGACATGAAACCGATCGTCAACACGATGTCGTGGACGTTGGCGATCATGGCGCCGAGCGCAAACTGCCATTCGAACCGGAACCAGAGATAGATCAGGATGCCGACGATCGCGAGCATCAAGCCGATCATGCCGTAGGCGAGCAGTTCGCCGGAAACGCGCGGTCCGACGACTTCGACGCGCCGGTAATCGACGGAATCGCCGAGCGCGCCGCGCACTTTCTGTACCGCCTCCTGCTGCGCCGCATCGCCGCCGGGCTGTTCGGCGACCCTGATCAGGACGTCAGCCGGACCGCCGAACTGCTGCAATTGAACCTCGCCAAGCCCAAGCCCGCTCAAGGTCGCACGCATCGAGGCGATGTCGGCCGAGCCGGACTTCGCCTGCACCTCCAATAGCGTGCCGCCCTTGAAATCGATCCCGAAATTCAGTCCATGGGTAAAGAACAGCGTGATCGCCACAATCGAAAGCGTCGCCGAGATCGGAAAGCTGATGCGGCGGAACTGAGTGAAATCGAAATGCGTGTTGTCGGGCACGATGCGCAGCGGCGGCAGCACGCCCATCACGCTGACTATGGTCAACACGACGATCAGAATGCCCAGCGCAATAAGAACGAAGTGAGTCAAGTGCGCATTCCCCTAGATCGGCACGCTTTGCGGCCGCTTCCACCGCACCCACCACGCCACGATCAGGCGAGTGAGCGTGAACGCGGTAAAAACCGTGGTAAGGATGCCGATCCCGAGGGTAACGGCAAAACCGCGCACCGGGCCGGTGCCGATGTAGAACAGCACGGCAGCGGCGATGAAGGTGGTGATGTTGGAGTCCAGAATCGTCGCCAGCGCGCGCTTGAAACCGGCATCGATCGCCGAAATCGCGTTGCGTCCCCCGCGAATTTCCTCGCGGATGCGCTCGTAGATCAGCACGTTGGAATCGACCGCGATACCAACCGTGAGCACGATGCCCGCGATGCCGGGCAAGGTCAGCGTCGCATTGAGCAGCGACAGCACCCCGAAGATCATGGCGACGTTGATCGCCACCGCGATATTGGCGAACAGACCGAACAGCCGGTAGGTTGCGAGCATGAACACAATGACCATGATCGAACCGACGTAAGCGGCAAGTTCGCCCTTTTCGATCGAATCCTGGCCCAGGCCCGGCCCCACCGTGCGCTCTTCGATCACGGTCAGCGGCGCCGGCAGGGCGCCGGCGCGGAGCAGGATCGCCAATTCGTTGGCGGCCTGCACCGTGAAATTGCCCGAGATCTGGCCGGAACCGCCCGTGATCGGTTCCCGGATCACCGGTGCGGAAATTACCTCGTTGTCGAGCACGATGGCAAAAGGCTGGCCGACATTCTCGGAAGTGGCTTGCGCGAATTTGCGCGAGCCCGACGAATTGAAGCGGAAGGTGACGATCGGTTCGCCCGATCGCTGATCGAATCCAGGCTGGGCATCGGTGAGTTCGCCGCCGGAGACGAGCACCTGCTTTTTGATGACATAGGGGATCTTCGGCGGCTGCGCGCTCATGAGAATTTCATCCTCAGGAGGCACCCTGCCCTGCGCGGCTGCATCCGGCGCCACGGCCGTATCGACCATGCGGAATTCCATCTTGGCGGTCTTGCCGAGAATGCGCTTGAGTTCGGTCGGATCCTGCAGGCCCGGCACCTGCACCAGGATGCGATCGGTGCCCTGGCGCTGGATTACGGGTTCGACCGTACCGAGCTGGTTGACGCGCCGTTCGACGATCTGGATCGACTGCTCGATCGTCTGCCGGATGCGCTCGGTGATCGCGGCTTGCGGAACCGTCAGGCGTATCAAGCCACCGCCGGCATCGCTAACCTCTAGGCTGCGCTGGCCGCTTGAACCGAGCAGGCCGCCGAGCGGTTGCGACAGTTCGCGCAATTTGGAAAGCGCCGCCTGCAGTTCGGTGTCTCTGGAGATGCGGACTTCGACGGCGTCGTTTCGCGCGGTGAGGCCGGTATAGCCGATCTTGGCTTCGCGCAAGGCGCGGCGAACGTCGTCGCGCACCTGGTCGAGCTTTTCTTTCCGGACGTAATTGGAATCCACTTCCAAAAGCAGGTAGGAGCCGCCCTGCAGATCGAGCCCGAGGACGAGACGCCGCTGGGCCCAGGCCGGCCAGGTCTTTACTTTCGCCTCCGGAAAGAAGTTCGGCACTGCGAACAGACACACGACCAGCGCCGTGAGAATGATCGCCAGCGCCTTCCACCGCGTGAAATACAACATCGAATTGACTCGTCAGATCCAGGAGAATGCGGTGCCGGGTATCAGCCCGCGGACGTTTCGTCCTTGGAGGTCTCCTTGGCCGGTTCGCCCTTGGCACGGACGCCCGAGATCATCTGCCGCATCTGGCGAACACGGACACCTTCCGAAATCTCGAATTCGATCTGATCGTCGTCCACGACCTTGGTCACCTTGCCGACCAGCCCGCCGGAGGTCACAACAGTATCGCCGCGGCGGATGTTCTTCACCAGTTCCGCATGATCCCTGACCTTCTTCTGCTGCGGCCGCAAAATCAGGAAATACATGATCACGAAGATCAGGGCGAAGGGCAGCAGCGACATCAACATACTGTTGGCATCGCCGCCGGCTGCGGCCTGGGCAAACGCAGGAGTAATCAGCATTCGGGGAAATCCTCGTGAAACGGGGATAGGTGGCAAGGCGGGCGAGCGCCAGGCCGATCCGGTAAATTCGCGCGGACTATAGCGGCCACGGTCCCAATTGCAACGCTGCCAAACCCCTCAATTTGGGCGGCTTGCGGCCCCCTGTAAGGCCCGTTAAGGGTGCAGCATCAGGAAGGCCGAGGATGTCGAAAAAGCCACCCAAAACAGCCGCTCGTGCCGGCGCAAGGGCCCCACAACGAAAAAGGCCTGCAGCGGCAACCAAACAGCCGCCGGCCGCTGTCGAAGGCGATGCAGCCGAGCGCATCGCGCTTGCGCTCGAGGCCATCGCCACGAGTCTGTCCGCCGCATCGAACGCATCCTCGACGGCGGATTCTCTCGGCCATGCCGACGCCTTCATCTGGCACCCCGACGGACGGCTGGCGCCCGTGCCACGCGTCAGCCGCGTCGACATTGGCCTGCTCAAGGGCATCGATCGGATGCGCGACATCCTGATCGAAAACACCGAACGCTTTGCCAATGGTTTTCCCGCCAACAATGCCCTGCTCTGGGGCGCACGTGGCATGGGCAAATCGTCACTGGTCAAGGCGGCCCATGCCAGCATCAACCTCAACCGCAAACCTGCCGAGCGTTTGAAGCTGATCGAAATTCATCGCGAGGACATCGAAAGCCTGCCGGCGCTGATGGATCTTTTGCGCGGAGCACGCTTCAATTTCATCGTGTTCTGCGACGACCTGTCGTTCGACGGCAACGACGCCTCCTACAAGTCGCTCAAGGCGGTTCTGGAAGGGGGTATCGAGGGCCGCCCCGACAACGTGATCCTCTATGCGACCTCCAACCGGCGCCACCTGCTGGCGCGCGAGATGATCGAGAACGAACGCTCGACCGCCATCAACCCTGGCGAGGCGGTGGAAGAAAAAGTATCGCTCTCCGACCGCTTCGGATTGTGGCTCGGTTTCCACCGATGCAGCCAGGACGAATACCTGGCGATGGTGAAGGGCTATTGCGGCCATTTCGGCATCAAGCTCGGCGAAGAAGAGCTCGAGCGCGAGGCGTTGGAATGGTCGACGACACGAGGTTCCCGTTCCGGGCGCGTGGCGTGGCAATTCACCCAGGAGCTCGCGGGACGGCTCGGGGTCCGGCTCAGCGGGAAATAAGGCGAACGTCCCTCGGCCATGCGCCGAGGGCGATGATGGCGGTCGCCTTGCTCAGGCTCCGTTGAGGAATTGAAGCGGGTCGACCGGCGTCGATCCCTTGCGAATCTCGAAATGAAGTTGTGGCGAGCCCACTTCGCCCGACTGCCCCGATTTGGCGATGACCTGGCCTCGCTTGATGCTGTCGCCGCGCTTTACCAGAAGCTCGCTCGCATGCGCATAGGCGGTCACGTAACCATTGCCGTGGCGGATCAGGACCAGGTTGCCGTAACCCTTCAGTTCATTTCCCGAATAGGCAACGACGCCGTCTTCGGCAGCCTTGACCGGCGTACCCTCCGGCACAGCCAGGTTGATACCGTCATTGGCCTTGCCGTTGGTCTTGGCGCCGTAGCTAGTGATCACCTTGCCGCGCACCGGCCAGCGGAACGTCGGCAGTGCGCCGGTTGCCTCCGCCGCCTTGACTGAAGTTTCGGCCGGTGCGTCTTCATTCGTGGCTTGCGCCAGACGCGCTTTTTGCTGGGACTCGGCGGTCACGGCAGCCAACCTGGTCGCAGGCGCCGACGCGGCCGCAGGCTGTACCGCAGTAACCGCTGGCTGGGCGGCCGGAGAAAGTGCGGTGGCCTTCGCCGGCACCGTGAGCCTCATACCCAGCCGGAGTTTGGCGTTCGGCTGGATGCCGTTGGCTCTCGCGAGTTCCGCCACCGAGACGTGATTGCGGCGCGCAACGCCGAGCAGGGTATCACCATGATTGACGACATGCACTGAAGGCGCCGCATTCGCCGCGGCAGCGGGCCTGGCTACCGGATCAGCCGGCGCGGACGCCGCGGCGACCGCTGCCGGGTGAGGAATGATCAGTTGCTGGCCGGGCGACAGCGCACGTGGTCCTTTGTATCCATTGGCCTGCAGGATGGCGGCCGGCGTGACCTTGTAGCGGCGCGCCAGGATTTCAAGCGTGTCGCTGGTGCCGACGATGATCGTGGTGCCAGCCCGGTTACGGGCAGCAACCGAGCGCGGGACGCTGCCGGTGGTTTCGATCGGACGGGCCGGTGGCGTGTAGGAGGCAATGCCCCGCCCTCCTCCGGAAACCGCGGTGGAAGGGTAGGATTGCGGGGCCGAGATTGCCGGGGGCAGCGACTGCGGGCGGGCATATTGCGGCAACTCGCGGCGTTCGACCGCAGGGGTCGAAACGGAGGCGGTCGCTTCAGCCTGTGAGGCAAAGGGATTTTGCGAAAGACGTGACGACATATCGGCGCTGCAGCCGGCAAAACCGATCGACATCAGCGCCAGCACCGCGACCTGCGATACGCGACGCGAGCAAAGCCACTCGACGACACGGGACATGGTTACTCACTCGTACGCAACAAAATACTGTTTTGAGTAAACACGTCCCGAGTAAACAACCGCTTAAACCCCGGATTAAGACGTTGGCGGAACACTCAATCCTGGCTTTTTAGAGCTCGCGGGCGATGCCGGGCAGCGCCGGCACGAAGCGGACGTCGACGAGCTCCTTGCGCTCCAAGCCGGCCTCCGTCCTGACCAGTCGGATGAGGGTCTGGGTGCCGTGAAGGGGCCCGACCGGGGCGATGAGGATGCCGTCGCGATCGAGACGCTGGGCAAGCGCATCGGGTATCTGCTCCATTGCCGCGGTCACGATGATGCGGTCGAAATTGCCGGCACCGGCCGGCACCTCGAAGCCATCGCCGAGCACCACCTCCACATTGTCGCAGCCGAGCTTGGCGAGCCGGCCCCGGGCGACGTCGGCCAATGTCCGGTATCGCTCCATGGACAGGACGTGACCACAAAGGCGGGACAGGATAGCGGCCTGGTAGCCCGAGCCGGTGCCGATCTCCAGAACCCTGTGATGCTTCTGCAGCTGCAGCTGTTCGGTCATGTACGCCACCACGAAGGGTTGGCTGATGGTCTGCCCGCAGGCGATGCCGAGCGCGCTGTCGCGGTACGCATCGGCGCGATCGGCCGCCTCAACGAACATTTCACGCGGAATCTCCTCCATGGCGCGAAGCACGGCCTGATCGCTGATCCCGCGCCGGCGCAGGCTGAGCTGAAACATCATTTTCTCTGGCGGATTTTGCATCGTGGACATCGCGGTCCCAAGGTTCGTTCACGGGCGGTCGGCCATCAGCCCAGTCGTCCTGCGGCCCCAAGACGCATCTCGACTCAATACGGAGTTCCTGATGAGGAACCCAGTATATACCCTTAACGGCGGGCGCGATCTGACCTGGCCACGCTTTCGCCGCCCAGCCAACGGCTGAGCTCGCCCCTTCTTCGTATACAAGTTAAGATTGCCACGTTGAGGGTTATTTGCGATTCTTTTCGCTTCAGGGGACTGGCGCAAGGACTGGATGAATGACTGCGAAGCGGCCGCTAGGCGGCTCTGTATTCCTCGTCGAAGATGAGGTCATGATCAGGATGATGGTCGCTGACATGCTGGAGGAGCTGGGCTACCGCATTGCCGCGGAAGCCGGCGAAATCAGCGAAGCGATCAGGCTTGCCCAGTCGATCGATTTCGACCTTGCCATTCTCGACGTCAACGTCAACGGCAAGGTGATCTCGCCGGTGGCCGATCTCATCAGGGCGCGCAACCGCCCCTTCATCTTCGCGACCGGCTACGGCTCATCGGGGTTGCCCGAGGAGTACCGCGATCGGCCGTCGCTGCAAAAACCCTTCCAGATCGAGACGCTGGCGCGGGTGATCGAGAACACGCTGAAAAGCACGGCCGCTTAGCCGATCGCGAAATCGAACCGCCGCCCATCCGCTTGCGATTTTGCCCTGCGACCTTGTCTCACTTGAGCATCGCGGTAAGGGCTTCGGAAAATGCCTCGTCCGTGCGATCGAGCCGCAACGGCGTCACCGAAACATAGCGCGACGCCAGTGCCCAGAGATCCGTGCCCTCTTCCGGAATATCGACTTTTGCGAGTCGCTCGAAACCGATCCAGAAATACGGATTGCCGCGGCCGTCGCGCCGTTGATCGATTTTCAGAAAGCCGAGATTGCGCTTGCCCTGTCGCGTCACGCGTACGCCTGCGACTTCGCCTGGAGCGCAGGCGGGAAAATTGACGTTGATCACCGTGTTCTTCGGCACGCCCGCACTGATCACCTTGCTCAGGATCGGTGGACCGAATTCGAGCGCGGCGTCCCACATCGGATTTTCGCGCGACTGCGCCGTAAATTCCTGCGACAGCGCGAATGAAGGCAGGCCCAAAATCGTGCCCTCCAGCGCGCCGGCGATGGTGCCCGAATAGACCACGTCCTCGGCGACGTTGCGGCCCTTGTTGACGCCCGAAAGCACGACGTCCGGCATCTTGTCACGCAGAATATGGCGCGCACCCATGATGACGCAGTCAGTCGGCGTTCCCCTTACCGCGAAATGGCGCGGCCCCACTTCGCGCAGGCGAAGGGGATCATTGAGCGAGAGCGAATGCGAGACGCCGGACTGGTCGAGTTCGGGCGCCACGATCCAGACGTCGTCGGACAAGGCGCGCGCGATCTGCTCGACAATCTTCAGGCCCGGGGCGTGGATGCCATCGTCATTGGTGCAGAGAATTCGCATTGGCAGGTCGTGCTTCTTGGATTAGCGCGCGGACAGGCGTCGTCTTATCGCCCTATCGCCCATGAGGCAAACCCGTCGTGCGGCGTCGATTAGCCCCGGCGATAGCGGTGGAGAGGCATGATCTTGCCCACCTGCGAGCGCAGGATGCAGGTTCCTGTACCTGGTGCCGCCCCTGTCCAGCGTCAGCTACCGCCACCAAATCATCTGTCGCGTTCGATCACCGTCGTCCCGCCCATATAGGGCTGTTGAATTGTCTTTAGCCGTGCGCAGGTGTGTACTGAAACCCTTATTTTCCAACGATTATATGCGTGCGTGTCGCTTGCTGTTTTTGGGTGTGCGCACCCATATATTGGACACTCGTTGGACAAGACGGTTTTCAGCCCATTGAGGAATGCATTCATGGCGCGGACAATAAAGGACACCACCCTCGATAGCAGAACGGCCCGTGGTCGCCTTAGGGCGCGCGGTAAGCCGTACTACCGATCGTTGGAGCCTGGGCTACATCTCGGATACCGAAAGCCCCTTGCAGGCTCCGGCAAGTGGGTGGCGCGGCACTACATCGGCAATCAAAGCTATGAGGTGGAATCGCTCGCGACTGCGGACGATCATTCGGATGCGGACGGAGTGGCGATTCTCGACTATCGACAAGCCCAAGCGAGGGCACGGGAGCGGATGGTCACGCGAGCTCACACCGCCGCGGGAAAAACGGGCCCCCTCACCGTCCGCGCGATAATGATGGAATATCTCGAGTTCTTGCAAAACCACCGGAAGTCCGGCGGGACCGCGCGCTACAGCATCAACGCATTCATCCTGCCGGAGTTGGGAGACCTAGAAGCCGAATCTCTGACCGTTGATCAGCTGCGAAATTGGCATATGAAGATCGCAAATTCTCCGGCTCGCCAGCGCACCAAGCCGGGCACAAAGCAAAACCATCGAGCACATCAAAACGACCCGGACTGGAAACGTCGACGAAAATCGACCGCAAACCGAATTCTGAAGGTCCTAAAGGGCGGTCTCAATTACGCATGGAACGACAAGAAGCTGAAATCGGACGCCGCCTGGCGGCGCGTAAAGCCGTTTAAGGGCGCGGAATCTGCTCGTGTCCGCTATCTGGCCATTGTTGAGGCGCGGCGCCTGCTCAACGCATCTGATCCGGATTTCCGCCAATTGGTCGAGGGAGCGTTGCAGACCGGCGCACGATATGGCGAGCTCATTCGATTCAAGGTCGCTGATTTTGACGTTAAGGGCGGCACTGTATCGGTGGACGACTCCAAGGGCGGCAGGCCGCGCCATATCATTTTGACCGACGAGGGAGTGGCGTTCTTCCGTTCGATCTGCGTAGGTCGCGCCAGCGATGAGCCTATTTTCAAGAGAGCGGACGGCACCGCGTGGATACGCTCCGCGCAGCAAATCCCGATCAAAGAGGCCAGCCGCCGCGCGAAAATTTCCCCACCGATCAATTTTCACGGGCTAAGGCACACATGGGCCAGCCACGCCGTCATGGGCGGCGTGCCGTTGATGGTGGTGGCGAAGAACCTGGGCCATGTGGATACCAAGATGGTCGAGGCCCACTACGGGCACCTTGCGCCCTCTTACGTTGCCGATGCCATTCGGGCCGGCGCGCCGCGGTTTGGTCTTGAAGAGAAAAGCAATGTGACTGCGATTGGGGGCCGGCTTTGATGGCCTCGAGGGAAATCCCACTATTAAAGCCCGACGGCACCATCGACGAATGCGCAGTTGGTATCGTGCAGGCATGTATGGATTTTCCCGACGATCCCGACAGTGTCAACGAGGATATAGCAGCATTTCGTTTGCGGGCAGCGACAGGCTTTCGTAAAACAGCATTAGGCAATCATTTACAGCACAATTGGCGCGCCTCGCAGTTCGGCGGCATGTGCGCAGGTAGCATGCTGTACACCATGTGCATGTTCAAAAAACATCGCCCCGAAATGAAAGTTGGAATGAACAAAAGCGCGTTTGAAGTCGCTATAAGGCTTGAAAAATTCGGCAACAAAATAAGCAAGAGCGAAAGCGCGATCAAGGATTATTGGAGCAAATACAAAAACGCCGCTCACCTTTGGGCGGCTTTCATGTTGGAATATCGTGACAACAAAACGCAGGTGATTGATCAGCGTCTAGATCCACCGATTGATTTTGTTAAGGTTCTCAATGTTGCCGAGCAACTTATTGATTGTGGAAGTTTGGTAGTTGCTGATTGGGACCCGTGGCGCGCACCATCCGCAATTTTGCGCCATACCTCCTTTGAAATTGCAATACCTGACTCCGAGGATATCTCCCTCATGGAGGGATATCGGGCCAATGAGCAACATCTGATCCCAGACTAGGACAGTTTTGGTTTACCCTAGTGCTAGTTGAGATGCCACCGCGACTGAGCACCCGATCAACACTAAACATTTACGCACCCACAACAACACAGGGGTGCCCGCAAATGTCTTTTACGATCGATCAATGGTGCGAAAGGCACCATCTCAGCCGCAGTACGTTTTACAAGCTTAGAAAGCTCGGCAAGGCCCCGCGCATTATCAAGGTACTGGAGGCCGTCCGGATCACCGAGGATGCCGATCGGGAATGGTGCGCAGCTCGCGAAGCCGAAGCTATAGAAGCCGCGTGATCCATGGCTTCCCCAGAGATGGTGAAACCGGCCACCGCGCGACACGGTGAACCGGTTTCAAATTCCGAGCGGCTTGGCAGCGAGCTCGATCGATCAAATACTCTCAAGCCCAACCAACCGCAAGCACCATGGCTGCGGCGAAGACGATCTGACGTTCTTCTCCCGCCGCCCTCACGTCAGCACCAGAACGCGGCTGCCAGCGCTGTGTAAGGCGACGCCAATGACCGCGGCTGCGATCGATCATCATCACGCGAAGGCCTCGCCGATCGACGTGCTGCGCGCTCGGGCTGAGGCGAAGGTCTTGCTGATCCACAATGGTTACTACCAGGATTTTCAAAGTGCCGTTGATGAGTTGTGGGCCGCGGCGGAGCGCGACGGGTTGGTCGAAAAGTTTGGCGTTGATGAGATTCAGCGCGTTTTGTCCGAGAGTTTTGCGAGGTGGCAACAATATGAATAAGCTCGCACCTTCTGCCGATATTCCCGACGATGACGAACCGCCTTCGCACACCGAGATTCCCGATTGGAATGATGGATCATCCGCGGCGAGTGTGGCGGATATCGGCGTGTCCCTTGAAGACTTCCACGCCTACATGCCGGCGCACTCCTACATTTTCACGCCAACGCGCGAGATGTGGCCGGCGAGCAGCGTCAACGCCCGCATACCACCAATCCCGATCGGCGACGGAAAGACGATGCCGGCCAACGCCTGGCTCGATCGCAACAAGCCCGTGGAGCAAATGACTTGGGCACCGGGTTTGCCCATGCTGATCCCTGACCACCTGATAGCTGAAGGCGGATGGATCGAGCGGGCCGGAGTGAGCTGTTTTAATTTCTATCGGCCGCCGACGATCGAACATGGCGACGCGACGAAGGCCAATCGGTGGATCAATCACGTCCACAGGGTTTTCGGTGATGACGCAAACCATATCATCCCGTGGCTTGCGCACCGGGTGCAGCGCCCACATGAGAAAATAAATCACGCCCTCGTCCTCGGCGGCGCCCAAGGTATCGGCAAGGACACGCTGCTTGAGCCCGTCAAGCACGCGATCGGGCCGTGGAATTTCCGCGAAGCCTCGCCGCAACAAATGCTCGGACGCTTCAATAGCTTCCTGAAGTCCGTCATCCTGCGCATCAGTGAAGGGCGAGACCTCGGCGACGTCGACCGCTTCAAATTCTACGATCACATGAAGGCCTACACCGCGGCGCCGCCGGACGTGCTGCGCGTCGACGAAAAACACATCCCCGAGCATGCTGTGCTCAACGTCTGCGGCGTCATCATCACCTCAAACCACAAGACAGACGGCATCTACCTGCCGGCCGACGATCGGCGCCATTTCGTGGCCTGGTCCGATCTATCGAAAGAAGACTTCAGCCCCGCATACTGGAACGGTCTCTGGGGCTGGTACGCCCAAGGCGGTGCCGCCCATGTCGCGGCCTACCTCGCAAGTCTCGATCTAAAGACGTTCGATCCGAAGGCGCCGCCGCCAAAGACCCCCGCATTCTGGGCCGTCGTCGACGCCAACCAGGCGCCGGAAGATGCCGAGCTCGCAGACGTGCTCGACTTGTTGGGCAACCCAGACGCCACAACCGTCGACCGGATCGCCGCCATGGCGACAGGGGAAATCCAGTTCTGGATCAAGGACCGCAAGAACCGCCGCGCGATCCCACACCGGCTCGAAAGATGCGGCTACGTCCCGGTCCGCAACGATACTCGCAAGGATGGCTTGTGGATATTCAATGGCGCCCGCCAAGTCGTCTATGCCCGGGACAACCTGACAATTCGGGATCGGCACATAGCCGCCAGCAGGTTCGCCGGGCAATGAAAAACCGCGCCGGCCGGATGCCGGCAATCAGATGGGAGAGGGTCAAATGACGAAATTGCTAACTAGGTACCAGAATAAACTGAGGGCCGGATTAAACGCGGCGGCAGTCGCCAAAAGAGCTGACGTGTTCGTGCAGCTCACCACCAAAGATCTCCCGCCAGTGGTTGCCGAGCGGCCCGACGAAGCCGCCCGCATGGCCGAGGATGTCCGCCTCGAGTTTGGGATATCGGAGAAAGACCTTGATGAAGCCTTCGAACGGGCCGGAATCCCCGTGGCGCCTCTCGACCAAGCGGTCGGTGAGATGCTCAGACGCGGCGAACCTCTACAGTAGAATGCCGCGCAGCCGCTGCCCCGTCAGTGTAAGCAGTGAAAGCAGTGAACGCCCATTATCCCAACTATCTCTCTATATAACTATACAACATCAGAATACCGAATAGATTATAAGAGGAAGCTAAATGTGGGTAATACGGGATCACTGCTTTCACTGACTCCACTGCCGAGCCTCTTTCTTTACCGCTGCGCCGGCCGATACCCGGAAAACCCGGCTTCGCGCAAAGACCTCCCGAGAAAAAATATTCGAGCCCGCGCTCGCCGAGCCGAGCACGCCAAATGACGCCGGTCCGCCTCGCCTCGCCGATCCTGCCGGCGATCGAGGTGCGCGACCTGGCGTCAGGTGGGGCAACTTGTTTCCACCGACCACTGGTGGTCGATTTGACCGCGCCGATATCGCCCGGCTGTTGCGGTCTTACGAGGCTCGTAAGACGCACATAAAAAGCGAAGCCAGCTTCGCATTGGCCCGGCAGTTTGGTCGCCGGCGCGTAAAGTGGAACCGCGGCGGATTTTCGCGCTTCGTCGCGACTGTTCGCAAATCGATGCCTGGCGTGGCTGACGGAGGCAAGCGATTGTCTAGCAATATCAGAGGTAGCGTAATGGCTACTGTCCGATTACCGATTATTTTACGAACAGTTGGCAAGTCCTGATTTCGAGGGAGGTGTTTACTGAGTGCCCTCGAGCCAAAACAAAAGGCCCGGCGTGTCAGCACCGGGCCAAGTCAGGATGTCGCCTAAGCAGGACGAGCGACGCATTGGGAGACGACATCGCCGTCCCACCGATCACACAACCCGGGCAAGCCGGGAGGGGTTCCAATGCATGGTCCGGAAACCAAGCGACCAAGGCCCTGCGACAGGGACGTTAGAAGAACAGGGACGGAATTAGAAGTGTTGAGAGCAGCCCAACACCAGTAAGGGTCACTACCGCAACGAAACCAAAGGAAACGAGCTCATAAGGTGTCCACATGATCGGAACTCCGCTGGATATCGATCACTAACCCGTTTTGCTGCAAATTGATGTGAACCAGTTCACATTTGTGGCGCTGAATGTTGATTTCGCGGGGCGTTACAGGTCGCCCCCGCCAGTCTGAGACCGGATGTCATCGGCCATGCAGGCATTCCTGTCCTGAGGGCGGGCCCGCGGCCAAACCGGTCTTTTTTAGTTGATGCAGGCGCATCTATTACGGCCAGCGCAGATCGCAATATAAACCAATGCTGGAAACGATCAGCGCGATCAAAGTCCAGGCAAACGGATTATTCAGGAACTGGTACACCGGAGCTTCCCAATTTGAACGCGAGGCACATTACATCTGGCATTTGACGGCATGGCTATTCGTATTGATCGGGTGGTAGTTCTACTTGTTCGACAGTCTTTCGATGGCCCCCTTGGTTCGGACTCGATCAGCGATACGATCAACCGCGCGGTATGTCCTGGTCCCTTGCTCATAAGTGTTTCCTCTGCCCCAAGCTGATGTTCAGGAAACATTTAAACTGCTCGATGCTTTCACCTTCCAATCGTCCTCTGTCCACGTTCCGATGTCTTCCCGCCTACCGGCAAGTGGCATGCCGTGACGGTCAAGCGCGTGATCTCGCGGCTGAGTAGCTGAAAATCGTTTCTACCAGAAATCGCTTGCACGGCCTTTTGCAGCCTCGCCCGTTGATTTTGCGCCTTGGCGGGTATCACCCTAGCGGCCGGCTCGTTTTGACGCACGGGCGCCGCTCCGCTGAAGGCGCGCGTGCATCCGGCTCGATCCGTGGCTCGGCGACGCCGCGGTGTACTGATGTTCCGCCGCGGAATTTCCGAAAATCAATTTCCGAAAATGCCGACGCGACGGCGCGGCTGTTGCCCGAACACAACAGCATGCGCGGAGGGCTTGCCAAATCAGGCGAACAGTACGATATCTCAAAAATTGCGTTAAAATTGGAATGAACCGGAGATTAAGGGTCGATTAAGGGTATGAACGCGCAGTCTGAGCCAGCACCGGAACAACGTGGCCGTCCCCTCGGTTCGGTCGGCGCGCGTGGTCGGCGGCAGCAATTGATCAAAGCTTACGTTGAAGCGTTGGGCGGTGCTGATCACGTCAACGCAATCCAGATGGAAGATATTCACCGTGCCGTTGATCTCGTCATGCTGGCCCGGGACATGCGCGCGGCTGTGCGCCAAGGCAAGGCGAAGGTGTCACAGCTGACGACGCTGGAGGGTCACGCCGATCGGGCACAGCGTCGCTTGAACTTACCGACACCGGGCCGTGCCGCGCCGGTTATGGGCCTACACGACATCGTCGCCAAGCACACGGCGGAGGGGAGTGGCTGAGATGGGCATGCGGCTATCCAAAAAGGCCGGCCGCGTCGACCCAGTGCAAAGCCATCCCATTGAAGCCGCGAAGGTGCTTTCGATCATCGACGCCTGTCAGCACGAGCAACTATTCGGCGCTTGGTTCAAGGATCGCCAGAGCTGGGCCGCGTGGTTCACGTTCCTTCGCGTCATGTTCGGTCTTGCGCTCGATGAGGCCGGGCTTGCGCTGTTTCGGCAATGTACCGGTCGCAGCTCACCGTCGCCTTCGGGATATCTCGAAGCGAGTTTGGTGGTCGGTCGACGCGGCGGGAAGTCGCTGATCCTGGCTTTGATCGCGGTTTATTTGGGGTCTTTCTACAATTGGAAACCGTTTTTGACCCGCGGCGAGCGCGGCATCATCATGGTGATTGCCGCGGACAGGCGGCAAGCTGGCGTCATACTGCGATACGTCAAGGCCTTTCTGGCCATTCCGGCGCTTGCGGGGATGATTGAACGCGAGACCGCGGTCGAACTGGAGCTAAACAACTTCGTTACGATCGCAATTGAAACCGCGTCATACAAAACGGTCCGAGGCCGGACTTGCGTCGCTGTGCTCGCCGATGAGCTGGCATTTTGGGCCGACGAAAATTCCGCAAATCCGGATGTCGAAATTCTTGCGGCACTCAAGCCGGCGATGGCGACCATTCCCAAGGCGATGCTGCTGAAGGCCTCGAGCCCGTACAGCCGCAGGGGCGCGTTGTGGAATGACTACCGCAAGGATTTTGGCAAAGACGATAGTGCGACGCTGGTTTGGCAGGCCGATACCAGGACTATGAACCCAAGCGTGCCGCAAAGCGTCGTTGACGCGGCCTACGAAAATGATGCTGCGGACGCTGCGGCGGAGTACGGCGCGCAATTTCGAACGGATGTCGAGGCTTTCGTCAGCAGAGAGGCGGTGGAGGCCGTGGTCATCGATGGCCGCTACGAACTGCCGCCGGTGTCTGGTATCAGCTATTCTTCGTTCTGCGATCCAGCGGGCGGTGGCGGATCTGATGCGATGACGCTGGCGATCGCGCACAAAGAAGGCAATCTCGCGATCCTCGATGCGGTCAGAGAATTTCGGCCGCCGTTTAGTCCCGAGGCCGTGGTCGCCGAGCTCGCCACGTTACTGAAGGCCTATCGCATTAACACCGTGGTCGGCGATCGATACGCGGGCCAATGGCCGGCCGAGCGCTTCCAAGTTCACGGGATCACATACAACTCCGCAGCGAAGCCCAAGTCGGATTTGTATCGCGATCTTTTGCCGATCGTGAATGGACGCAGGGTCGAACTGCTCGATCATCCCAAATTGATTTCGCAGCTTTGCGCGCTAGAGAGGAAAACGGCGCGCAGCGGCAGGGATTCGATTGATCATCCGCCTGGCGCTAATTCGCACGATGACATCGTTAATTGTTGCGCGGGCTCGCTGACGACCCTGATCCAGGTCGAGGCGCCGACCGCGTATTTCGGCTTCTACGGGGGCCGCTACGGCTTTAACGGCCTTTACACAACCCACGACCCGAACGCGAGCGCGGGCGAAATCTACGCGTCGAGGCCTGCCGCGGATTGGGCCCGCGAAGGCGTCTACCACCCGTCCGACAAAAAATATTGGCAAGCCAAAGGCGTTTTACCGCCAGATGAGGGACCAAAATCATGAGCAATCGCACGCCACGAAACATCATGCTGTTGCAGCAAATCAGCGACAGCAATCCGTTTAAGAAGGCGGTAGCAGGCGCCTTCGACATCGCGGCCGACCTCGAAAGGGACATGGAAAGCGTCAGGCTCAATCGGGACCTGAGCCCGGAGGGAAGACAGAAGGCCGCGCAAGGCCACCTGCGCAGCGCGCTGCGCGATCTGAGGGACCTCAAAAAACCGGTCGAAGACTTCCACAGTAAGACTGAAGAGCTAAGCATGCTAACAACAACCCGAGCATTCGGTGCTTCATTGGTCTCTCCTAGCTCTATGATGACTTAATCGTTGTGCAGCCCAAAAACGGCTCGCCAAAACACACTTCGGTGCGTTCGTTCTGGACCGGTAGCTAATGATTCACCGTCAACGGACACGCAAATTCCGGCTGTAAAGTCAGCGCACCGAAGTTGGCTTTGTTGAAACAGGAAAGCCGCCCGCTTCACCTGGTCTCTGGCGGAGCGGGCTTCACGTTTGGTCAGAATGGCGACGGGTCAATCATCGTCCTGGCGGCACATAGCTCGTGGCGACCCGGGCCGCCTTCTCGGCGATGCCCTTGAACTCGCCAAGTGTCCAGGCGCGGACCGTCTCTATCTTCGAGACCGCTCCGCTTGCGGCCGCCGCCATTCCGACCGCAACCGCGTCTGATCCATCGGGCAGTTCAGTAACAAGCACGACGTCGTTCGTGCCTGTCGTCATATAGGCCGTGACGAGTTTGCCGCCGGCCTTCTCGACCAGTGTCTTGATCGCATCAGTGCGATCTGTGGGCTTGTCGACGATTCCTTTGATACCGGCGTGGGAATATGAGGCGTACGTAATGAATGTCGGCATATCAGCTCTCCTTCAACGTTCCTCAGATGGCTTTTGAGAGATCGACCAGAAAATGAATGGTCTGAATTATATGCCCGCCGACAGCGCTCGCGCTGCCAATAAGAAAACGCGGACTTCGGCACCATCCGGATGGCAGCTCATCGAAGAACTATAGCGTCTCCGAAGTCAGGACGGGTGACCTATTGTTTCGCCGCGGCACTATGATGCAGGCTCGCCACGCGCTCCAATCGACAAATCTGCGATGGCCTGCGATCTTGCGCTACGCCTGATGTTAGGAAGCGTTCCCGATTTCGCGAGGTCGTCCGGTTATCCGCGAAACAAGACGAGCGAACCCATGGTGCACGTGCTGTTCGAGATACTGCCAGCGGACCTGAACGGACCTTCACTGATTCCAGTCAAGCATCATTGAGGGAGGTTGGTTGTGTTGTCGTATCGGCCGCCTCGCCAGCCACACCGTGACGACATCCCTGGCCGGTAAGTCCTCCGGATGTCTGTCTTGGGGTCAAAAACTGACCTGACTGCCCCGAAGTCCAACTTCCGCTTTAACCGCGAAAGCGGACTCAGAGCGGACATCGCGCCAGGTCCGTTTCGTGCCAAGAGGCGACATCACACCCTTGTCCGACAACTACGTCAGCGCGTCGTAGCGGCCCGGCATTGGGACAGTGTGACTGTCGGACTACATCGCTTGCGCCAATGAAAGTTTGAGCGTTGAAGTCACCGGTGATACACCGCTACCGCGAGTTTATGGTTCCCTGGGACGGAACCAATTTCGTTCAGGGCGAGTGCGCACCGAAACGGTACCGGTGCGAATGGCGCACCGAGGCTGCTTGTGTGCGCGAAGATATCGCGCGGCGATTGAGCAAAATTGACCAATCAATAATTACGAACGGTGCAATATTCGAATCATGGCCTCAAAACCCAAAGCGCTTACAAGTGAAGAGTTCGCACCCGGCCCGGATTTCTGAACAGGCCTTCACATGACGGGAGGCTTTTGCCATGGGAGATATAGAGAGACGTGTCATCGGCAAGGTTATGTGGCGGCTAATTCCGTTCCTGATCGCGTGCTATTTTGTGGCCTATCTCGATCGCGTCAATGTCGGCTTCGCCAAGCTACACATGAACCAGGCGCTTGGTTTGAGTGAAGCAGCCTTCGGATTGGGCGCGGGATTGTTCTTCGTCGGGTACTTCCTATTTGAAGTACCCTCCAACATCTTTTTGGAAAAAGTCGGCGCGCGCGTTTGGATCGCCCGCATCATGATTACGTGGGGGATCGTTTCTGCTGCTTTCGCATTCATCCCCTCGATATCAGCAGTGACCGGAATTCCGACGACGGGTGTTTTCTATTCTCTGCGTTTGCTGCTCGGCGCCTGCGAGGCGGGCTTTTTTCCGGGCATCATCTTCTATCTGACCCTGTGGTTCCCGGCGGTTTATCGCGCCCGGGTCATCAGCTTGTTCATGTTGGCAATCCCGATTTCGTCGATCATTGGGTCGCCTATCTCCGGGATGCTGCTCGGCCTGACGGGATGGGGTTTGGAAGGCTGGCAGTGGCTATTCATTCTCGAGGCGTTGCCGTCCGTTCTGGTGGGCATCAGCGTCCTGATCTATCTAACCGATCTCCCGCGGCAGGCTCGCTGGCTGCAACAAGATGAGATCGCGTGGCTGGAAAACGTTCAGGCCACCGAGAAGCGAAACAAGGAAAAGGTCGAACATCTTTCCTTAGGACAGGCGCTCACGGATCCCCGCATTTTATTGTGCGCTCTGGTGTATTTCTGCCTGAATGCTGCAAGTTATGGCGTGGCTTTTTTCCTGCCGACCATCATCAAGGCTTTTGGTGTCAGCGATACCCAGACCGGATTGCTCGCGGCACTGCCTTTTGTTTTCGGGGCCGTGGGCATGATGTTGCTCGGTGGTCATTCCGATCGGACCATGGAACGAAAAGGTCACGTCGCCGTGGCACTTTTGATGGCCACTGCAGGGATCGGATTGGCAGGTATCGTTTCCAACCCGGTCATCGTCATGGGGTTGCTGTGTTTTGCACAGATCGGCGTCTCTGCGGTGCCCCCGATGTTTTGGCCGCTGCCGGCAAGTTTCCTGACGGGAGCATCGGCCGCCGCCGGCATTGCCGCGATCAACTCGCTTGGAAATCTTTCTGGTTTCGCCGGTCCTTACGCGATGGGCTACCTGAAGGATTTGACCGGCAACTTTACCGCGGGCCTACTTTTGCTGGCGGGTTGCGCGCTGGTGGGCGCCATCGTTGTCGTGCTGCTGCGGATTGATGCGAGGCGCGAGCAAGTGTCGGGTGAAATCGCGATGGCGCACTAAAAGTAGATCATGATCAGCGAAGGTCCTCCGCAATTTTCCGAACCTGGATGTCCAGGAAACGGACATGATCTGATGTCTGACTTGAGTCCGTAATGCGCCCAGGAGCCGACGTCGTCGACGTTGAGCCAGAGTCTTCGATCGGCCGTTTCATGGGGAGTGATCTACGTCATCGTAGCCGCGGCGCGCTCACCGCCGCGTACCCGCCATCCTCTCACCTGACGCTTCTAGCCCCTATGCCAGCCTCTATGGTTCGTTCTAATAATTTTGGGAGACCCAAAAGGGCCTTCCCTGCTTCAGGGCTTCAGTGGGGCTGCCATACCTCAGCAGACACGAAGACACGGCTCATCGCCCAAGCCGCTATGGCGAATTCGGGTTTGAAATTGCTGGATTTTGGAATGAGCAATATTGCTCAGCAAAACATCCAGATACGGGTCAACATCCGATTTCGCAGGGCGATCTCTTGAGGTAGGAGCCAAAATGAATCCGATCACCGTATTTCTTACGATCGTCTGCCTCGTCGTCAGCGCGGCCCTAGTTGCGGCAGGCTACCTCCTCCCAGGCGTCGTCTTCGTGTTCTTCGCGATCGTCATCGCCTCCGCTCTGAAGATGGCGAACACCTGGCAGAAATTCGTTATCCTGCGCGCCGGCAAATTGCGCGGCGTGAAGGGGCCCGGACTTTTCCTGATCATTCCGGTCATCGACAACGTCGTGGCCGTCATTGACGAGCGTATTCAGACCACCGCTTTCAGCGCCGAGGAGGCCCTGACGAAGGACACCGTTCCGGTGAACGTGGACGCCATCATTTTCTGGTTCGTCCATGACGCGCAGAAGGCGGCTTTGAACATTACGAACTATCGGGAAGCCATCGATCGTGTCGCCCAGACCTCGTTGCGCGAGATGATCGGCGCGTCGATGCTATCAGCGCTTTTGTCGGAGCGGACCGCCGCAGATGAGCTGTTGCGCAGCGAAATCGGACGCAAAACGGCGGACTGGGGTATCTCGGTGAAGTCGGTCGAGATCCGCGACGTCGCGATCCCGGTGGCCTTGCAGGATGCGATGTCTCGGCAAGCCCAGGCCGAGCGGGAAAAGCAAGCCCGTGTCATCCTCGGATCGGCCGAAGCCGCGATAGCCGGCAAGTTCGTCGAGGCGGCCATGATCTACGCGGGTCAGCCCGCCGCCCTGCAACTCCGCGCCATGAACATCATCTACGAGACGACCAAGGAACGCGGCACCACGATCCTGATGCCGACATCGATGGTCGACAGCATGAATCCCGTCGTGGCTTTGGCTTTGGCGGGGCAGGACAAGACCGCGCCGGCCAATGCAAATGGGCCTTTGCCGCTGAGCAACCGCACCACGCAACAGAACGCCATTTCAAAAGGTGAGGTTTCACCGACTTTCCAGTCAACTTGAGGCACAGCTCACGCGGTCTTGGGGTTGTTGTGCAAGGGTCCATTGCGGGGCGGCCTTCCTTGAACACAAGTGCGGAAGCAACCTAGAGATGGTTCATAGCCCACCAGAAACCCGCGCGTTGGCGCACCTGCTCGCCCGTTATCGCGAGCCGAACAGCGCGCGCGGCGTATTCGAGCTGTTGATCACGGCAGTGCCCTTCGTTGTCATCTGGGCTCTGATGTGGACGGCTCTTGACCATGGCTATCGGATTGGCCTGCTGGGGGCTCCGCCCGCGGCGGGCCTCCTCGTCCGTCTCTTCATGATCCAGCATGACTGCGGCCACGGGTCGTTCTTCCACGGCCGTCTTGCAAACGATTGGGTTGGACGAGCCATCGGTGTCGTGACTCTCACTCCGTACGATCTCTGGCGACGAAGTCATGCACTCCATCACGCGAGTTCGGGCAATCTCGATCACCGGGGCGTTGGCGACATTGACACGCTGACCGTGCATGAATTTCTCGTGCAGCTCGGCGTCGGTCCCACCTATTTGTTCATCTTGCGGCACCGCTTGCCGATAGGGATGATGCGAAGCGGCTGGAAGCCCTGGCTAAGTACAATGGGCACGAACGCTGCCATCGCGATTCTGGTCGCCGCGATGATCCGGCTGGTCGGCTTTGGGCCCTTCCTGCTTGTCCACCTCCCAATCACCGTTCTGGCGTCGTCGATCGGTGTGTGGCTGTTCTATGTCCAACACCAGTTCGAGGACACCTCCTGGTCCCATGACGAGGCTTGGAGTTTTCACGAAGCTGCGCTGTACGGCAGCTCCCACTATCACTTGCCGGGTATTTTGCGCTGGTTCACGGCCAACATTGGCGTCCACCACATCCATCACCTATGCAGTCGAATTCCTTGCTATCGATTGCCGGATGTGTTGCGGGACCACCCGCAGCTCGCTGCCGTCAGACGAATCACCTTGCTCCAAAGTTTCCGGTGTGTACGGCTGTCTTTGTGGGATGAGAACGAGCGGCGGCTCATTTCGTTTGGAGAGGCGGACATGGCGTCGGTCAAACAGAACAAACAATCAGCACACCTGGACCCACGCTGAATTGTGATCGCGAAAACTACCCGCGAGGTACGGCAGTTCAACTGCCACCATGCTTAATCGAGTTTTTGGTTCGGACATCGCGAAAAGCGACGAGATATGAGATCTAGGCAGAGAACGGCAAGGCCCCCATCACCGCCGAGCGTTGATGACCGCGCCGACTCTTGACTGCCCCAACGCTGCTAAATCAGCCTGAGGCTCGGATACCGGGGGCTGAGCTCGTGGGCAATTCTACGGCGCGTCTCCTTTCAAGGAATTTACAAAATCCGCCGGTTCACGCCGGCGCTCCTTACTTCGGTGGGTGCAAATCGCCTTGAAGCCAGCGTCCAAGACCCTTGGACTTCATGTGGTCTTCATACGCGGCAAGGGTCTTAAGTACGTGATTGCAGATAGCGCATTCAAACGTATGCAAGTCGATGCCCGCGCGTGCTGGCTCGATACTGGTGAGCATCATCGGGGCCTTGCACTTCGGACAAGTGGGGCGCTCAATTGCAACGATTGGAATGACGGACGACAGGCATTGAGACCGGGGCATGATGCCTCCCTCGAATAGGCGGGAGCGCAACACCCTCTGTCACCGGTAACGCCTGGGAGGCGGAGCGGTGATTGTCTGACTGTGCGCCTCCAGGGATATCAAAAGCGAGTTAATTCGTGGATATTTGGAAGGAAGGTAAGCGCCTTGAAACCGGAAGCTCCGCTCGATGCGGTGAGCTTTCTCCGCCAGTTGCCAGTCTGGGGCCTTGCGTGAAGGAACTCAGCTTGCTCGGGCGTGAGTGGAGGTATTCCCCCGCGACAGGGAGCACGGGTTTTGCTAGCAAGAGCATCGGTCATGTTGCTTGAATTCGGCAGCATGCACGCGTCACGACGGCCGAACCAGCGATAGCGGTGGCGGCGCGACCCAAATCAAAGATCGCGTCGCGGATCATCCGTGTGGTGAATTGGAAGATCCATGTCCACTTTAGAATCAGGAACGAAAGTATCTGCTACATAGTTTTTATCGACCGAGCCAAACCGGATAATAGTGTGCGTATAAATCCAGCCACCCGGCACTCTGAAACGAAATATGGTTTCGTCATACTGACCGGAGACATGATTTTTAAAGACTTCTTCGTGGGTGTGAAGCTTTTGCTTAGGCATGAACATCTTTCGAGTGCTGCTGCCAATAGCCACCAAAATCAACTGACTTGCTACGCTTCAAAGATAAAGCTGCGAGGCGGTTGACTTGCTTACAGTTCGGTAGACGGCGGTTGTCCCCTCTCCTCGTCCATGGCAGCGGAGTTGATCGCGCAGCCACTTCGGTCGCAGCATTCGTCATCGTAACAGAACGACGATCCGGTCATAGTCGTAGCGCCCAAATCCTCCTCGCGTGAGCGCCATGTCACGAGTCCTTCTTTCTTTGCAACTTGCACGGCATTGTCATAGCCGTCCGCTAGCCCCTGCTCATTATCCGCGAGCGAGGCGAGGCACTCCTGCAATTTTCGAAAATTACGGCTTTCGTCCGAACCGGTCGAACTATTAACCAGTTCGCCGTACTCGGCTGTTTTTGCACGATACTGCTGAGATTTGAACATGCAGAGCCCTTTCGTTGGAAGTCTCCGCGCATTCCGACCAATCTCGATGGTTGATCCGGATACACATAGATATGGGATCAAAGGTTCGAATAACGAGCCCCAGGGCACAAATAAGATGGCACGAAAAAGAGCGCGGCGTGACTTTCGGCCGTTACTTGGCCATTCGCCAGCCGAACAGCACGACAGCAGCACCGGCTGTCGCTGCGATAACTGACGTGACTATCCCGCCGCCGAGCGCAAGCAGCATGGCGACATGATAGCCAACGAAGGCGCCAGCAACACCAACCAATGCGCTCGTGATGACGCCGCGGGTCGATCCGGAGAATTGACGGGCAAGCCACGATGGTCCAGCAAGCCGGTCGAATAAGAGCCCGGCGATGATGCCGATTGCGAGAACCAGAATAAACGTGATGGCAGGGTCGGTGACTTGCATGATTCAGGCCGCCTTGTTTTTGATTGGCCGCCATAAATTAGGGCAGGCGTTCGGCCATCGTTGCTTGTCGATCATTGGCCCCGACCGAACAAAGTCGGCCGGGGCCAATCTTTAACGCACTGGGTTAGTCGTGGCGGGAGACCCCGGAGAAGTTTTGCGGGTTCCCTTTCGAACTCAATAGCGGTCGGTGCCGATACCGATGCTCACGCCAGGAGCGCGAAAGCCGATACCCCCTTCGTCGTAACCCCGGCGTTCGATATAGCGCTCGCGAGGAGCGTATCCGTAGGAATCACCGGGTTCACGGATGATGACGCGACCTTCATCGCGTTGGCGCCAGCAACGGCCGTTTTCGTTGCAGACCATGCGAACGTGTTGAATGTTGCTCCCCGGTCCGACCGATACATCGGCGGAAAGCGGTGCAGCGGAAGCGGCGGTCGCGAAAAGCGCGCTTACGCCGACCGCTAGAGAGATCGCGAGACTGCTCATTGTATTCTCCAAAAGTGATTGTGTCGGGAAGCCAATAGGCTCGCGATCCGATGGTTCCATGAGAAGGAGCGCAATCATTGGTTGGGGTCCAAAAACAAATCTATTTTGACTGGAACCTTCTTCGGTTGAGTCTATTTGCGCTATGTCCGAATACAGGACGCACGACAACTGGTAGACACCATGAAAAAGATTCTCTTAGCGACAGTCGCTGCCCTCGCATTCGCAGCACCTTCATTCGCGGCTGAAACGCCCAAGACCGTCGGCCAAGCTCCGCAATCGTTTTACCTGGCTCAAGATACCGCGACGATGAAATGTCAAATCGTCGAGACCGAGCCCGTTGCGGGCGGTAAAATCAAGGTCGTCGGTATTGCCCACCCGTCAAAGGCATCGGCTGAGACGGCTTTGAAGGCTGACAAGACTTGCGTCAACTAATCTAGTTACGTCGCAAGCATGCAGGCGGGTCTAATGGTTCGGCAAGTGTGAAACCATGGACCCGCCCCGCCAACAATCGCGCTGTAAGGTTACGCCGCCGGACAACCTCCTTTGGAAGAACCGTCGACGAGCTTCATCCAGGGCGGCCACTGCCCTTGTGTTCAGCTCGTCAGCTAACAATGACTTTTTGCTTGAGCTGATGGCGCGGGTCCGCCGAGGCGAACTACCACTGAATAAGTATCGCAGCGGCGATCAACAGGGCAAAAAAGATCGGCAGCAATACCGGAGGAACGAGCCACTCGCGAACACTGAATTGGTTGATATAAGCCATATCGGACCGCCTTTTTGTAGCGGCGGGAGCGCAGCACTCTCAGTCACCGATAACAGCCGGGGGACGCGCGGTGATATGGAGGATATGGTGGCCGTCCGCCGAATAACCAGTGCTGGTCGCAACTTACTTGTCGCGAGCAGGTTGTAATCCGATTCGAGAGTGACCATTTACGCCGTTGGCACAGTCGGATCGCTTCAACATCTTTTTCCCGTTGCGCGACGCCGCAGCCCTGCCAAATCTTGCGTCGGTCAACGGCACGTCGTTTCGGCGTACGCGTCACGGGTCAGGCGAACCATGGCCGTCGAGTATGTCTCGATGCAAATCGTGCGCAAGCCGGCACAGAGCTTCGTGCAACCTGAACTTGATCGGACCCGATCACATGATTGAATTTCCAAATCATAGTCGTTCATATGACCGAACGCGGCGTGCCGTGCGATTTTGGGGATACGACAGCGCGATAGAGGCATCATTCTTCATAGACGAAGGCGCGCTGAGGCGAATTCAACCGGATGCTCACCCCAATGAATCGGGTTTCCTGAACGCGTTCGATTCCAACCGTGATTTGATATGCGCCGCCGCTGCTAGCGTGTACGTCCGCGGCAGCAGGGGTTCTTATGATCTGGTCGCCGCTAATTTTTGAAACGACGACCTGCTGGTAGAGCCTTAGCCTACTGGCGAGGCCGCTCGAGGAATGACGGAGCAAACGTGGGGATCATTTGAGACCCGCAAAAGTTGATGATGGATATGAAACCGAAACAACGGGCCAAAGCAATCGCCGAGCAGCTCGAAAAGTCGGATAGGCGCAAGTGGCCCGCGCTTATTGAGGCGGCTATCCGAGACGCCGAAAACGCTATCATCGCCCGCCTCTCAGAAAAGCTCGAAAGCCAACCCGATCCACTGAGCCCGCCCAGCGCAGCCGCCATCGTCCGCGAGATGCATCGTTTTTAGGTCGGAATGAATAATCGAAGCAATAGGCGATCGGATCAGGCGGTCAGCCACTCCGATTTTATCGAGCGCAAAGTCCCACCGCATTATTGTTTCCTAAACAGTGTAGGAACATCATGCTTTACAAATGTCTTGCAATAGCCTTCCTGGCTACCGCGTCGATGACCGGCGCGGCGTCGGCGCAAATAGCCACAAACCAAGTTGATTCGACTACCAGTGCTACCACGCACAGGGAGGGTGAATGGCGCGGGTCCAAGCTCGCCGGCGTCGATGTGTACAATGAAGCAAAAGAGAAGATCGGCGACATTAACGACGTGATTTTGGATAGGTCAGACAAGGTGGCCAATGTCATTCTAGGTGTGGGCGGCGTTCTCGGCTTGGGCGAACACTACGTGGCAGTCGCCTTCGATAAGCTGAAGTGGGTTGACCAGCCGGTGACCTCGACAACTGCCTCAACAACGTCCGCACCGGCGAATGCTCCAGCAACTACTTCCGCAATGGCGCAGTCAGCGTTTTTTCCGGGCGATGAAATCAACCTGAAACACCGACCTTTATGAATCCGCCAGGATCAGCGCGCAGTATTAGGTGATTTCCATGTTTGAATTGGCCACTGCGCTTATGGGACTGTTCAGCGCCAGCATTTTCCTGGCACATGCGGTTGACGCTTATAAAGGCGTCTATTGGCTGCTGGATCAAATGGAAGGACGAATAACTGAATCGATCTGATGACCCCAAACCTGACATCGCGGGTGCCTACCGTATGAAGAAAGCCCCGAACAATGCCGGGGTATTTTCAAACGAGGAGTTTCCCCTCAATTGGCAAAGCATTTCTTTCTGACCAGCTGAAGCCTTGCGGGGCTTCTCCAGATGTCAGATTAAGTTTTAGCTAATGCATTTTATGAAGTCCACGGATCAGCATATAATACGGAACAATATCCTTGACCGAGCGACTGATCAATAATTGCGAACTCAAGCGGCATTCCTTCGGGGAGGCCGCTTGTGCGGCATTCATTGTCGTCGCAATCATAATCGTCGCCCGAACTGACTTAGAAAGCCGGCCAGAGGCATAATGAAACAGTGGATCATAGCACTCGAATTGACCGCCCTTCTGCAGCTTCCAGTAGCTGCGACTGAGCTCAAGCCGGATGTGATCAACGCGGCAACCTTTACCGGAAAGCTCGCTTCGGAGGATCGGATCAACCCTCTCGCGGTCAAGGTTCAGGTGCTGCTTGATCGAGCTCGGTTCTCTCCGGGTGAGATCGACGGCAGGTTCGGCGATAATGTCGAGAAAGCACTTCGGGCCTTCGCAGAAGCGAACAGTCTTCCGTCCGGCAAGGTTCTTACCCCGGAGATATGGTCCAAGCTTCAGCAAGGCTCGGGTGATCCGGTCATCGTTAAATACGCCCTGACAGATCAGGACGTGAAGGGACCATTCATCGACAAGCTGCCGGCCAAATTGGAGGACAAGAAATCACTAAAAAGGTTGAACTATACGAGCTCGAAGGAGGCTCTGGGCGAACACTTCCACATGAGCGAGGATCTACTGGCAGAGATCAACCCGGGAAAGAAGTTCGATCGCGTCGGCGACAAGATCAACGTGGCAAGTCTCTCAGCCGACAAACAATCGCGTAAGGTCTCACGCATCGAAGTCGACAAGGGTCGAGAGACAGTGAGAACCCTCGCGCAGGATGGAACGCTTGTCGCGTTTTATCCGGCCAGCGTTGGCAGCGAGGAGACACCCACACCATCAGGCAACTGGAAGGTTGTTTCGATCGAGCCCAATCCGACATACCGATATGACCCAAAATACAAATTTAAGGGGGTCGGGTCGACGAAGCCCTTCACGATCAACGCAGGTCCCAATAATCCGGTCGGCACGATGTGGATAGGCCTTTCAAAGAATGGCTACGGCATTCATGGAACGGCTGAACCGTCCCGGATCAGCAAATCCGAGTCACACGGCTGCGTGAGAATGACGAACTGGGACGTGGAGCGATTGGCGAAATCAGTCAGGAAGGGCGTTGAGGTTAACTTTGTCGAAGGGAAGCAGGCATCACGGTGACGCCCAGGCTTCGCCGGTCGCGGTCGTGCTATTTCCGATGAGTGCGGCAGACGGAAAAAACGCGCTCACCAAGGCGCCCCTTTTGTTGATGACGACCTACCCCGGACACAGCCCGCACCCGTCGCCTAATTGAGACAGTGCGTCCAAATAAGAAGAGGCACCGCGTTCGAGCTCCGCTCGACGCAGCGCACCTCCCAAGCAAACGCAATGGCACTAGCCGTCGAGGGAGACCTTGGCGGCTTTCGCGTAGCCGCGACCTTGACAGCACGGTATCGGCTCAACCAACTAACAGTAGGTCACGTGTCGTTATTGATCGGCCTACTGGGCAAACTCGGGTTTTCGCCGAAGGAACGCGGAAGTATGAATTTGCCAACCAACAGTACATAGGGAGCAGTGGTTGTACCGGCCTCTTTCAACCGAGTTACTTCACACGCCGTCCTTTGAAGAATCCGGCATTGGTCGTATTTTGCTTTATATTGGCTGTGTCGCCTTGTTCGGCGGTATTCACTTCGCCCTTTTTTTTCGACGTGTCCTTGCTTACTTCGGTATTGTCACCAGTGCCCTTGTGGCTTCGATTGGCGGGCGGCACGGGTGGCATTTCATTGTGACGTGACATATTGTTTGTTTCCTTCACTTCAAAAAAAGGCCGGTGACAACCGGCCCTTTATTATCTAAATCGTTTTTTTGCGAATGTCTGCGAAGGGCTTTGGTTACTTCAGCGATGAAAACCAAGTGTCCACATCTTTACGAGCTTGATCCTTCGCAAACCCATATCGCTGTTGCAGCCGACCTTCTAATTGGTCGCGCTGCCCATTGATTGCGGTTAGATCGTCGTCAGTGAGTTTGCCCCACTTCTCTTTGACCTTGCCCTTAACCTCTTTCCAATTTCCTTCAACTTGGTTCCAGTCCATAAAATCCTCCTCTGAGGTTAGAGAAGCCTAATCAACGTGCGGGTATGGCGAGCGTTCCCGATTACTCTTGGTCATTGGGGCGGGTCCGCCTTTTGGAACTGCTCACTTGGATTCCTAGTCGCGAACTGGACACAAGCGAGGCGGTGCACCCCTCAAGATGAAACCACGCCCCGCGTTCAACGGCCTGTCAATCGGATATCGTGCGAAGGATTAGAAGTTACAAGTTACACAAAAACGGATCGGGTCCGAATGGTGCTAGGCGCACGTTAGTCACGCGTACCGATAAGTTAGAAGAAGCATAATCAGCAACACAACAATCACGAGGGCGGCGAGTGCGAGCCGTCGGACGACAAAGTTGTCCAGCCAACGGCGGCGCCGTGTCCTATCGCGCCAGCGACGCGGTGGAATATATCGGGCGTTGTCCATCTTAGTTTCTTCAAGAGCGCGTCCGACTCCGAAGGGGCGTAACGCGCGCTTGTTTTCGAAGGATGTGCCGAAAATAGTTACGCGCAACCGCATCAACGACTGTCGAGACTAATTCATCGGGACCTAACGCATCGCGGCGCTTTGCTTCGCGCACATGTTCGGCAACTTCTTCATCCAATTTAAGCAGGTTCGCATCGTCACAAATTGGCGCGGCCGATTGAAGCCGTTCGCGGTCCCGCGTGGATTCTCTGTTTGAGGGCATGGCAAGCTCCTCTTGATCTTGAAGGTCAGTGGAGCAAACAGTTCCCAGCCCCATCACTACGGTCGGCTTTTTCAGGGGATGATCCGGTTGAAGTCCGGCTTAGTAAATCAGCTTGGATAACCGAGCGCGACGGGTCGGGTTCCGACATAACGGCGAAAACAGGTTGTTCCTAATGCGGAACCGCCGGTCTCGCCTTCAAACCTCAAACCTTAACCGGCACTCGCCTAACCCGCGTCATGTCATTATGTCGGACGGTGTTTGTGTCTCCGACCGTCCAGCCTGATAGGGCCGGTCGCGACGCTTCGACACCAAGCCCTTCGAGACGACCCATCAAGCCGCCCGAAACAGAGGACCGATCTCACCGCGCTCAAAACGGGTTCACGAAGGGCGCGGTGCGCGAATTTCAATCGTCCTCTATGTCTATCGTGTGTCCTAAACAATCCACAACCTTGCCGTCCTGCGTGATCGGCACGTAAATGCATGAGCGCCCTTTGGGGTCGGTCACGACAATGGATTGCGGCATTGTGTCGGGATATTCCCCGCCATGATCCATAGTTTTGAACCGAAGGCCACTGCCATCCATTTGCGGGTCCTGCGGTCTTCTCTCGGGTGCCAGCGGAGCGAACTTTTGGGTCAAGCGCATGGCTAGTGGGAAGGCGGGCGAGTCGCTTCTCGCTTGAATTGAAAAGCTGGTCGATCAAGTCCTCTTCAACTCGGCTGTTCCGTGTCAAGAGATACGCCATGAACAGCTCGGAAAATTTCGGCTCGTTATGAAGGGTAGCGATCATTGCTTCTTTGTTGATTACATTCTTCCATCGCCGTCGTGGTCGCGATGTGCAATGGATGGCCATTGAGACAGCCCTCGCCGAAAAACTGGCCCGGTTTTAAAATTCCGACGACGGCCTCGATAGGACAGTGAGCTTGACCCTGCCCTTTTGAATGTAAAAAACCGTATCTGCCGGAAGGCCAGTCAGCTAAAGACCGCTTCCCAAATCAATCTGTGGCTATCATCGCCGGGTCTACAGCCGCCCACGTAACAAACAAATCTAGCCATCCCGGCAACAAATCTAGTCATCCCGGCGTTGGCTGGAATGGCTAGATTTTTCGTTGTTGTCATTCTCGCAGGAGCGATTGTCCTTATCGGGGCGTTCGTCTTTGTGGTATTCACGTTGTAGGCCGCCTCACTTTTCTTCATTCCGGCTTTAGAAACGTTTTCATAGCGATAATCATTTCGTCTGCTTCCTCTTGGCGTGTCAGATTGAACGTCCCCCCGGATGCGCTCCCGACCCATTGCACCATGTTAATGGAGCGGCTCCGAGGCTCAGCCGACACCGGTCCGACCACCAGCGGATCAGCCGACACCGCAGCGTCTCCGCTACGTTGTGGCCTCATCAATAGGATTTTCCGACGGGCTCTACCTCCGTTTCCAAACTAGGAGATAGACGGCCCCAGCCCCTGGGGCTGAATTCGACCTGGGCCATGGAACGTCGCGCGTGATCGGCCGCGACGTTCGGTTACCAGCTGACCACATCCAACGGCGGTGCGCTGCTCACTTTTGCTCACCGTCCTAATTTCGAAGTCGGTCGCCTTGATCGCGATGATGTTCCCGAACGAGAAAAAAGGTATGGACGTCAAGCCACTCCTTGTTTTCAGAGAAGCTGCGCAACGAAGCGGCGGTCTGCCGACGTTGATTCCGTTCATATGATCCTCTCGGCCACGACCGAGCGTACCGAAGCATCTGGCGGCGCAATTGAAGACGTTGCGAGTTGGTATACCGAGTCTGGTCGGCTACGAGCTTAAGCTGACGTGATGGCATGATGCTTCGCCTTAGATCAGGCGGGAGCGCGACACTCTCAGTCACCGGTAGATGCCGATACGGAGCGGTGATGTAACCAGCATGCTCCTGCAAGTTCGGAGTCGCTGGTCAATATTGCTCACCTCCAAAAGATTTATGAATTAAGAGCCACGCCAAGGAACCTATATCGGCTGACACTATTTGGTCCCCGTCCATTACGGACGGGAGGTATACACCATGAAGAAAATTCTTTTAACGACCGTTGCTATTCTCGCATTCGCGGCACCTTCATTCGCGCAGGACAAAACTACCGGTCAGGCGCCGCCATCAGGTGCTTCCTCGTTCTACCTGGCTCAAGATACCGCGACGATGAAATGTGAAGTTGTCAATGTCCAGCCTGCCGCTGGTGGCAACATGAAGGTTATCGGTACAGCACATCCGACACACGCATCAGCGGAAACAGCTTTGAAGGCTGACAAAACTTGCAAGTAATAAAGTTCGGCGCGAGTACAGGGCGGGCCTACTGGTTCGGCTCGGAATCCCGAAACTACTGACCCACCCCGCCTACTATGTCGCCCGAAAGAGCACGGCTTCAAATGGGCAGCCCAGACTTCGAACTCGAAGCTAGTCGCGGGAACGGAATTTTTGGCCGCGGAGACAGGACGCCTAGAATCGCCGCTGAGGCGCGTGGACACCTGCAGAGACCAAAACCCGAGAAATGAAAGGCCGGAAATCCCCGCAGAAAACGCCCTATTTAGCGCGTCTTGGAAACGCGCGGTTTGTAAGGGCTGGGTGTCGTTCCACGCGCGCCCGAGGACGCTGCACGTCGGTCTTGTAACACCCGCGCCGAGATATACTAAATGTCTCTACTCCAGTTCTTGTCCACTGCCCCAGCCAAGCTTTGGACCATGAATTTCAATCTCTTCGCTGACCGCAGTCAGAGCTGCCTGCAGCGTTGCAAGCTCTTTGAGGGCATCGGCGGATAACGCGCTGCTCTGCGCAAGTTTCTGGACGAGGCTAAGCCGCTCGGTTTCCAGTTTCGCGAGCAGCGCGTGGACGGGATCGGGCGAAGGCATAGCAGTCTCCTTTCAAAAGCAAAAATTTATAAAATCATTTTCCCGAAGCCTGGTTGATCTGCCGCAAGCCGAGACGTGGGAAAGCAAAGAGTGGCTTGCACGCCGGGAACGGGATTTGGAACCGGAGACCGGCGCGCCGAAATCGCCCCAAAGACCAAATTGCCTTTCCAGAGACTGAGAAGTAGCTAGATGAAATCGCGAAAAATGGCCGCAAAGGCGGCTTTCCTGCCTGCGGCCTGTATGGTCCAGATTTCCGAAGACTGGGTGGTGGACACGACAAGGGTGAGCCACTTATCAATGAAATCAGCACCTTACGGGAAAGTGCGGGCGAAATGTCCTCTTTGAAGTGCAACGGTTATTTTGAACACCACCCTCACCTGTCCGACTAAAGCCGCCCGTCCCAACGACCGACTACGATAAAACCGAGTTTACCGGGTCGCTTTAAGGTTCTGAAAAGCAAAACCCCGACCGCTGCGAGACGGCCGGGGGTCGTCATCGGCGCCTCGAAACCGCCCTCGGAAAGCGAGTCTTCGACGATGCCCTGAATCCCTTGGTCGTCTTCAACGAGCAAGATCACTGGCAATTCATTCAATTTCTGTTCTCCCAACCGACAGCTGCGCGGATGAGCCAAAGCAAAAACCCCCACCGTGCGTAGCTCCGGTGAGGGTTACTGCGGATGGATGGCTCGAGGCGAGGCGGAAGCCTCGGTCGCCAGCGGGGAAGAGGCGGCCACACTGCTAAGTGCACCAACCGCGCCAACCGAATAAGGCCGCCTTAGTTGCAAAGAAAAAGCCCCGCGCGAGAGGCGGGGCTAGTCTTTGCGGTAACGCGCCAGTTTAAGCCGATAGGCGAGCGACATCTATGGCCCTGCTACCCACCTAGCGGCAGCTTCCACGCCGCATTCAGTGGAGGGCCGCGGCGTCTGGGCCGACGGCAACGCAGTCAGCCGGCTGTTGGGTTGAAGTCCAACTGCGTGAACCCCGACGAGTCGACGGCCGAAGCGTCGACCTCGATGGCGGTGCTTTCGAGTATCTCGGCAAAGTCTTTGAGCGATTCAATTCCCTCTCGTGTCCCCCAACGCCCAGATTTCCGCCTCTCGATACGGTAGGAATCGACCACGAGATATTGATACACGGTGACTTTGGTCATTATCGGCCTCTCAGGCGGCCCGCTTCAGCCAGGCGAGGGTGCGCCGCCAACTGGGGGAGATGATTGGCGGCCCGTGCCGATCACCGCTGCATGGCTCGTAACCCGCCAGGCCGGCAACAATTCCCCCCCCGTGGCATCTTGATCTTTTCTTGTTTCTCCAACCCTGTGGTCAGTTCAACCGGTTCAACCGGGAGATCATGCGGTGTCGACGGCGTAGCTCTTGGCGATTGATGCCAGGGTCTCGCCGGCCTCACGTCGCCTCAGCGCTTCCTGCCGCTGGTACTCGGAGAGCTTGGGCCTGCGGCCGAACTTGAAGCGCCTGAATTGCGCCACCTGCCGGCGGTGGTCTGGGACTCTATGCCGCGATCATGCGCGAGATAGCCGTGGCGGGTACTGCCCAGTCGATCTAAATCAAGGAACTGATTTGGATCTTAGATCTTATACCCAAACTGCAGCGTACCTAGCCTTGGAGCGTCTCATGGCAGATGAGAAGAACCCCTTTGAAGCCCTTCAAGCCCTTATGCTTGAAAATCTCGAAAAGGTGCAAGGTGCCACTCAAAGCTACATCGATATGGTTGAAAAGGCCATGCAAGGCCTTCCTGGTGCCAATCAAGAGCGAATAGCCGACTTCAAAACATACCTTGAGC
>Ga0210401_10000155_pt1 | contig 81568 bp, 77 predicted proteins | sample IncBWH32MmetaG_FD_150866 | JGI IMG/M metagenome (GOLD analysis project Ga0210401, IMG submission 150866) | Forest soil microbial communities from Barre Woods Harvard Forest LTER site, Petersham, Massachusetts, United States - Inc-BW-H-32-M | ecosystem: Environmental > Terrestrial > Soil >...
CAAGCAAAAGCTCGAAATTCTGGAGCCGGAGACCCAGCAGCCGCTCGACCTTGCCCTGATGATCGATTCGAGCCTGAGCGAGGTCAAGGAACTCGAATTCGAGGAGAGCGCCGCCTCGCAATTCATTGGCAAGCTGGTGCGCCCCGCGGACAGGCTCAGCGTATATGAATTCGCCGACTCCGTGACTCAACTCGCGCCGTTCTTGTCGAATGTGCCGATCTTGCAGGCGTCGCTGCGGCGCATCGTCCCGGGCGACGGCACCTCGCTCTATGACGCGATTTTTCTGGGCTCGCAGGGGCTGATGAAGAATTCCCCCGGCCGCCGCCGCGCAATCGTGCTCGTGACCGACGCGGGCGAAACCACCAGCAGCGCGGATTTTGAGACGGCCCGGCGCGCGGCCCTCCGCGCCGACTCGCTCCTCTACACGATCGTCGTCCGGGCGGTTAAGAACGAAGGCGGCCGGAACACGGCCGGCGAGCACGCCCTCGAGACCATCGCGGATACGACCGGAGGCGCGACGTACTATGCCGATGACATTGGCCAGCTCAGCGACATGTTCGACCAGATCAATCGCGAACTGCGCACCCAGTACCGCCTGGCCTACTACCCCGATCCGCGTCCTCCCGCCGGCACGTACCGCAATCTGGAAGTGCGGGTGAAGTGCGAATGCAAGGTGCGGAGCCGCAAGGCATATTATTCGGGCGGGAAATTGGACTGAGCGGTGACCCGCTTGCCCTGAGTCCGCAGTTTGGACGAAGGGTGATTCGCTCCGTGGGCCCCCCGTTCGCGGATGCTACTTAATCTCCTCGAACTCTGGCATCATGTTTAGGGACCAATTCTTAATATGAATTCATTTCTGGAAGTGGCGGTCGAGACGGCTCGGGAGGCGGGTGCCATATTGCTCGCGGAATTCGACCGGCCCGTGAAGATCAGCTACAAGGGGGAAGTCGACATCGTAACGCAGGCGGACCGGCGGTCCGAGGAAGCGATCGTCTCCCGCTTACGGTCGCATTTCCCGAAGCACGGGATCGTGGCCGAGGAGGGCGGAGGATGGGAGAGCGAATCGCCGTTCCGCTGGCACGTCGATCCTCTGGATGGCACCACCAATTTTGCTCACGGGTATCCTTGTTTTGCGGTTTCTCTTGGATTGGAGGAAGCTGGCGAACTGATCGCCGGGGTCATCTTTCAGCCGGTGAGCGGCGAACTCTTTACCGCAGTCAAAGGGGAAGGGGCATACCTGAACCAAAAGAAAATTGAAGTGTCCCGAATTGAAAAGCTGGCGACGAGTCTCGTGGCCACCGGCTTCCCTAGCGTAAAGCGGGCGCAGAATCCCAATATCCATTATTACTGGGATTTCACATTGCGTTCGCACGGCGTCCGGCGGGACGGTTCGGCCGCAATGGATCTCGCAGCCGTGGCATGTGGGCGCTTCGATGGATTCTGGGAGTTCGGGCTGCACACCTGGGATGCCGCCGCCGGAGTTTTGCTGGTGCGCGAGGCCGGGGGCGTCGTAACTCAGTTCGACGGCCAGCCGTACCGACTAGGGGATCGGGAACTGCTGGCCTCCAATGGGCGAGTGCATGCGGAGATGAGGGAAGTCGCCGCAAGCATCGCCGAGCGGGCGGCGCAGAAGGCCGCGCTTCCGTGACGGCGCAACTGTCCTCTCGCCCAGTTTTTGCCCTTCGAATTAACCCTTTGTGCTTTGTATACGTCCCGGTAAAACGTTGCATTGACTGAATTTCCACCCAATGTTAGGCTCACGGTCGTTGCGCATTATCTTCTGAGGGAAGATGGGAAATAGCCTCATATTTCCGGTGCAGGGAAATCCGGGGGCGGGAGAAAGGTTATCTCGCTGGCTCGGTCGCTGGCGTCGCGGCGGAATCGAGCAGTACGGAGATGCCACGACCCTTGATCCATCCCTCGCATGGGCTTCGCGAGAGCGTTTCAGCGTGAATGACGAGCGAATCTGGCTCGACGCGCTCCCCAGCCAATTCCACGGCCTGCGTATCGTTCAGATTTCCGATATTCACCACGGTCTCTTCCTCCCCAAGGAATGGCTTTCCGAGGCCGTGCGTCAGGCGAACCGCCTCAATCCCGATATCATCGCCCTGACCGGCGACTTCGTCACCTATTCTCGGCGCATGATCGGGCCGGCAGCGGAGCTTCTGGGCCGGCTCCGGGCTCGCTACGGCGTTTATGCGGTACTCGGGAATCATGATTTTCGCGTGGACGCGGACGCCGTCACGCAGGCGCTGCGCAATCAGCACATTGATGTCCTGCGAAACCGTCATATCTCCCTCCGCTTCGGGTCCAAATCTATTTACCTGGTCGGTGTGGACGACTACGGCTACGGCGCGGATTTGCGGCGGGCGATTCGCGGCGTTCCGCGCGACGCCGCTACAATTCTGCTGGCGCACAATCCCCGAGTGATTCACTTGGCCTCGCGCCATAACGTGAGCTTGGTGCTCTCCGGCCATACCCACGGCGGACAAGTGAATCTGCCGCTTCTCGGCACAGTCTACGGGCGCTCGCCGGAGCGGCTGCGCTACAAGATCGGCTGGGACAGGATGGGCGCGACACAGATTTACGTAAGCCGCGGTATCGGCACCATCGTTTTGCCGTGGAGGCTCCGCTGCCCAGCGGAGATCACCCATCTGGAACTGCTTCAGGGCGCTACGGGCGCTGCCTCCCAGGCAGCCGCGGATTGATGTTCGAAGCGCATGCGCGCCGTTGACCTGATTCGCCGCAAGCGGGACGCGGGCGAACTCACCTCCGAAGAAATCCACCAATTGATCGCCGCCTACACCCGGGGAGACGTTCCCGACTATCAGATGTCCGCATGGCTGATGGCGGTTGTGCTTCGGGGTATGACCCGGCCCGAAATTGCCGCGCTCACCGAAGCCATGCTTCACTCGGGCCAGGTGCTCGATTTTTCGGGGCTAGCTGGACGGAAGGTGGACAAGCATTCGACGGGCGGAGTGGGGGACAAGACCTCTCTCATCATTGCTCCGATTGTGGCCGCCGGCGGCCTAAAGGTGCCCATGATCAGTGGGCGCGGCCTGGGACACAGCGGCGGCACGCTGGACAAACTGGAATCCATACCGGGCTTCAACGTCAACCTGACGCTCGCCGAATTTCGCCACGTGCTCGAAACCTGCGGCTGCGCCCTGATCGGCCAGACGGCTGAGATCGCTCCCGCCGATAAGAAGATCTACGCCCTGCGGGATGTGACCGGGACGGTGGAAAGCCCCGCGCTGATCTGCGCCTCGATCATGAGCAAGAAACTCGCCGAGGGGATCGACGCGCTGGTGCTGGACGTGAAGACCGGCTCCGGGGCGTATGTAGAATCTGAAGGACGCGGCGGGGCTGGCTGAATTGCTGGTCGAGACAGGAAAGCGCATGGGCAAGAAAGTCGTCGCGGTCCTGACGGACATGAACCAGCCGCTCGGACGAATGGCCGGCAACGCCATGGAAGTCACCGAGTCGATCGAAGTGCTCTCGGGCGGCGGGCCTGGGGACCTGCGCGAACTTTGCCTGGAACTGGCGGCCTGGATGTTTTTCCTCGGCGAGCGCGTGAAAACCGTCGAGGAGGGAAAGAAGCTTTCCGCGGATCTGATTGCTTCCGGCCAGGCGCGCGAGAAATTCCGCGAAATCGTGGGCCTGCAGGGAGGAGACACCGGCGCGATCGACGATCCGGCTCGCCTGCCTCACGCGCGCCACTCGGTGGAGATTCGCGGCGCCGCGGACGGATTCGTTGCCGCGATCCAGTGCGAACAGCTTGGCGTGGCCGGCGTCGTCCTGGGCGGCGGCCGGGAGAAAAAGGAAGACAAGATCGACCCCGCCGTCGGCCTCGAGTTTCACAAGCGCATCGGCGACCGAGTGGAGCGCGGCGAGCCGCTCTGCACGCTGCACTACAATTCCGACGCCCGCCTAGCCGAAGCGCGCCGCCTCGCCGAAACGGCGTACTCGATCGCGCCGCAGAAGCCGCAATCGATTCCTCCCCTGATCTACCGAGTGCTCGGCGCGTAGCAAAACCTAACAATCGGGGGCAGGGTTTTGGGTTTGGGGTTTTGGTATTGGGGTTTTGGGTGCCCCACTCTTTGCGGGTTATGCAAAGGGTGGGGGTTTTTGTGCGGCTACACCAAACGCTTCGAGAGTCCGAGAATCTAAACCCCCACCCTTTGAAAATCACAAAGGGTGGGGCATCCAAGCACCCACACCCCAACTCCTCACGCCCCAACGCCCAACACTCGCTTCGTCTCGCGCAAATCCTGCCGATCACAATTTCCACATGCTGCGTTCTTTGACCGCGTGTTAATGTGACGGGCATTTCCCGGGCTTAGGCGCGGCGATTCTTGTGCGCACGGGTTGCTTGCAGGCGGCGCGCCCGGGATTCGAGGAGCGCGGAATGGGCCGATTTACCGGCGTGTTGGGGCTGCTGTCGATGCTGGGGCTGGCCTATTTGTTTTCCACCAACCGGCGCGCGATCAAACTGAAGCTGGTCGTTTGGGGATTGAGCCTGCAGATCGGCTTCGCATTCCTCGTTTTCTATTGGACGTTCGGCCAGGAGCTTTTTCGCCGCGCGGGCGATGCGGTGAACCGGATTCTCGCCTACGCTTTCGTGGGATCGGAGTTTGTGTTTGGCGACCTTGGAAAGCAGCACTCCTCCATCGGTTTCATCTTCGCGTTTCAGGTTTTGCCAACGATTATCTTTATCGCCTCGCTCTTTGCGCTGCTCTATTACCTTGGCGTGATGCAAGTCGTGATTCGCGCGGCGGCGTGGGTGATGCAGCGCGTGATGGGCGCGAGCGGCGCGGAGTCGCTGAACGTCGCGGCCAGCATCTTCATGGGGCAGACCGAAGCGCCGCTGACGATCCGTCCGTTTCTGCCGGACCTGACCGAATCGGAACTGATGACCATCATGACAAGCGGCATGGCGCACGTCTCCGGCGGGATCATGGCGGCGTATATTGCGTTCGGAGTCGAGGCGCGGCACCTCCTGACGGCGGTGATCATGACCGCGCCGGGCACGCTGCTCATTGCCAAGATGCTCGTTCCGGAAACGGGTCAGCCGAAAACGATGGGCGTCGTGCACATGGAAAACGTCGAGCATGACTCGAATTTTCTGGCGGCCATTGCGCGCGGCACGGGCGAAGGCCTTTCGATGGCCGTGAACGTTGGCGCGATGCTCGTGGCCTTTCTGGCGCTGATCGCGCTCACCAACGGCATCATGGGCGGGATCCACCACTTTTTGGCATGGTTTCCGACCAGCCTGCAAGAAGTATTTGGCTGGGCTTTCGCGCCCGTCGCTTTTGTGATCGGCATTCCGTGGCATGACTGCGTGCAGATTGGCAATCTGCTGGGCACGCGCATGGTCGTCAATGAGCTTGTTGCGTTCTCCATGCTCGGCCCGATGAAGGGGGCGCTCGATCCTCGGTCTTTTACTATCGCGACGTTCGCGTTGTGCGGCTTCGCCAATTTCAGCTCGATCGGAATGCAGATCGGGGGCATCGGCGCGCTGGCGCCCAATCAAAAAACGCAGCTCGCCAAATTCGGCATCCGCGCGATGCTCGCCGGGACGATGGCGAATCTGATGTCCGCTTCCATCGTGGGGATGTTCTTGAAATGAGCGCCGCCGGAACAGCCAAACCGAAACCGAGCCAGGATTTCGTGCGCGCCGAAGTCGCGGCGAAATTCATTCTGCGAAAAACGAAATTGCGGCCGAGCATTGGCCTCGTTCTCGGCAGCGGTCTGGGCGCGTTCGCGAACGAAATCCCCGGCGCCGCGCGAATCGACTACAAGAGCATTCCCAATTTCCCGCGGTCGACCGCCATCGGCCACGCCGGGCGCATGGTCATCGGCAAAGTGGCGGACGTGCCCGTCGCCGTCATGCAGGGGCGCGTGCATTTTTACGAAGGCTACTCGATGCGCGAGGTGGTTTTTCCGATGCGCGTCATGTCCCGCATGGGAATTCGCGCCGTCATTCTCACGAACGCCGCGGGCGGCATCAGCACGAATTTCAACCAAGGCTGTCTGGTCGTGCTCCGGGATCACATCAATCTGCAGGGCACGAATCCGCTGATCGGACCGAACGACGAACATTTCGGCGAGCGCTTTCCTGATATGACGCAGGTGTACTGGAAGCCGTACCAAGCGGTGGCGCTTCGGGAAGGCAAGCGGCTGGGGATCGAAATGTACGAAGGTATCTACGCGGCGCTGACCGGCCCGAGCTACGAGACGCCCGCGGAAATCCGCTACTTGCGCGGGATTGGCGCGGACCTCGTCGGCATGTCCACTGTGCCGGAAGTGATCGCCGCGGCGCACTTGGGAATTCGCGTGCTGGGAATCTCTTGTGTCACGAACATGGCGGCGGGAATTCTCGATCAGCCGATTACCAGCGAGGAAGTGATGGAAACCGGCGAGCGCGTGAAGGCGGATTTCGTGGCCTTGCTGCGCGCCGTGATTCCGCGCGTCGGCGAGGACCTGCCATGAGCGAACACGACGCCTTGATCGCGGCGGCGCGAACCGCGCGCGAGCACGCGCATGCGCCCTACTCCAATTTTCGCGTAGGCGCGGCGGTGCGCGCGAAGTCCGGCAGAGTTTTCACCGGCTGCAACGTGGAAAACGCCACCTTCGGCCTGACGCTGTGCGCCGAGCGGGTGGCCATCTTCAAGGCGGTTTCCGAAGGCGAGCGCGGCTTCGACGCGGTCGCGGTCGTTGCGGATACCGACACCCTCACGCCGCCGTGCGGCGCGTGCCGCCAAATTTTGTGGGAATTCTGCGGCGATGCCGAAGTGATTCTCGCGAATCTCGGTGGCAAGATCGACCGCTACCGCCTCTCGGCACTGTTCCCGAAACCATTTGATGGGACGTTTCTGTGAATACTGATTTGTGATTCGGACCTATCTCAGAAATTCTCTCTGTGGGTTGTGGCTTCAGAGGCGACGGAAAAAGTAAGCATTTTGTCATTCTGAGCGAAGCGAAGAATCCCTCTTCGATCTAAATCCAAGAGAGATTCTTCGCTTCGCTCAGAATGACAAAATGCTCGCTTTGTCTGCGATCCCTTCGGCCGCGGGTTACGACTCTCCGCCGCTTCTTTGCGAGCTGCGCTGGCGCTGCAGGCGAAGCGCCGCCGTGCGCAGCGTTTCCGGGACGTTCTTGCTCATGGTGAGAAACTTCAGGTCCTGCGGCTTCAAGTGCGGCAGGAAATGCAGCGTGATCTCGATCGGCGTCTTCGGGTTGAACGTCAGGCCGCGCGTGATCGCATAGTTCTTGCGGAACTTGCGGCTGCCCGCGATCAGGCGAAGAGTTTCGTCAGTCAGGCTGGCCATGTTGGCGAAGCCTTCGACTTCTTGCTCGGAAATCAGCGGAGATTGCAGGACGGCGCGCTGCACCACTTTGCACGGGTCGCGGATCAAGAGACCCCGCTCCTCGCGGCCGCCCTTCAGGGCGCGCTGCACGCGCTCGACGACCCGCATACGCGCCAATTTTTGCAGCAGCGTCTCCCGCTTGGCCGGGTCCGGCTCGGCTACTTTCGCGGCTTCCGCGAACACTTCCACAGGCTCCAGGTCCGCGCGCTGCAATTCCATGAGCTGCGCGCGCTGCTCCGCGTTGATGACGGCCGAGGCGATCATCTCGGCGACGAGCGCGGGCGAAGTGCTCAGCCGGTCCAGGTCCTCGAATAAATCCTGAACGGCCGTGACCGAGAGGTAGCGAATGACGGGCCGCAGGACTTCGATCGGGCACGTCGTGTTTTGAGCGATGGCGTCGGCCACTCCCGGGCGGCGCGCAAATTCAGCGGCGCAGTAGGCAAACATTTCCGGAGCGGCGCCCGGCCGCGCCAGCGCGACCAGCACGTGTTTGAGCGGCTGGGTTTGCAGCGTGGCGGCAGCTTTCTCCCGGACGACCGGATCCGGGTCGGCGGCCAGGATGCAAAGGGGCTCGATGCGGTCGTCCGGCGGGAGCGAAGCCGCTTCGGCGCAAATGGCCAGGCGGCGATCCTGCGCGGCCTGTCCTGAACGAATTTCTTCCACCAGAACGGCGCTAATTCCCGCCTCCTGTCGCGATCTTAAGAGCGTCTCGCGTGAGAGTGATTTTGCCTTCTTGACCTGTGGGACCGATGGGATCGAGCGCCCTCCCGTTCAATTCGAGGCGCACCACGCCGGCATCCTTGGCGGAAACCTGGAAATGATCGGTGGCGTTGAAGAAGTGATTCTCGCCGGATTTCATCGTTCCATCGAACACGACATCCTTGTCCGCCACCACAATGACTTTCGTTCTCTTCGCCGTCACGACCTTCAGTTCGAATCGGTCGGTCGGAGGGTAAGCCGAGACAGCTCCAGACGAGGAATCGGCCGGGACACTCGGGGGAACGCTCACCCCAGCAGGTCGGGAGGCCATGACCGGCGTCAACGCGGAGGCAGAAGAAGGCGATGCAGCATCGAGTAGCGACGACTGCGAAGCTTTCTTCTGGGCGCGCTTCAAGAGAAATAGCCGGGTCCCGAACCAGCCGCCGGCCGCTAACGCAATGATAATAATTGCGGCGACGATCCAGACGAGCCAGGGCTGGTCGGAGGTGACTGCCGGCGGACTGCCCGTCCAAACTGGCACCGTCTGGCGGTCGCCGACGGCGAGGGTATATTCGGCCACGATATTTTCTTCATCGAGGCCCAGGTAGCGGGCCACCGCTCTCACAAATCCGCGGTTGAAGACCCCGCCCGGAAGCTGGTCCCACTTTTCGTCTTCGATGGCTTTCAGGAATCGCGTGGCAATGCGGGTCGCGGAGGATACTTCCTCAAGGGTAACGCCGCGCATTTCGCGCTCGCGTTTCAGGCTATCGCCGAAGGTATCCTTGGTCATAATTCCGTCAAAATGTGTGGTCTCAGCGAATATAGGCGGGCGGGGAAGGAGTGTCAATTCTCACCGGAAAGGGTGTCGGCGGGTTCGATACGGTATGCGCCCACGGGATACGCTTGACGTTCGAGCAACAACCGCCGAGTTCCTCGTTGCACAGATGGACAACTACTGCCTATAATTCCTAGTGCCCCAACACCGCCCGCGGATGGCGGGTCACCCGCAAGAGTGTCTGGCACCAGGGCTTCCAGTGAGCATGGCTGAGAATTTCACCGGCATTGATCGCCGACGCGGCACCTCGCCTCGGGGAGAGCAACGCGAAGCGGGCGAGGTCGCGGTCTTCCACGAGTTGGGCAAGGCGCTCACCTCCTCGTTGCAACTCGATCAAGTTCTCCGCACCATCATGGAGAAAATCGACGAATTCCTGCGTCCGGACACCTGGTCGCTGCTGCTGGTCGACGAAGCCAAGCAGGATCTGTACTTCGAGCTGGCGGTCGGCAAGGGAGCGCAGGCTCTGAAAGATGTGCGCATCAAGATGGGGCAGGGAATCGCTGGCTGGGTGGCGCAGAACGATGAAGCCGTGATCGTGCCTGATGTCAGCAAGGACACCCGGTTTTTCGCGAAGGTCGACGAAAAAACGAAAATGGAGACGCGTTCGATCGTGGCCGTGCCGGTGCGGTACCGCGATCATTGCCTGGGCGTGATCGAGCTGATCAATTGCGTCGAGAAGGAAGGTTTCATGGAGCACGACCTGGCGCTGCTCGAGGCCCTCGCCGATTTCGCGGCCATCGCCCTCGAAAACGCCCGGCACGTGAAGCGCATCCACGAGCTGACGATTACGGACGATTGCACCAGCCTGTACAACGCGCGGCACATGGATTTCATTTTGGAGACGGAAATCTACCGCTCTCAGCGATACGGCTACGAATTTTCCGTCGTCTTCATCGACCTCGATCACTTCAAGCAAATCAATGACACGCACGGTCATCTGATCGGATCAAAGCTGCTCGCCGAAGTCGGGAATATCGTGAAGAGCGCCTGCCGGAGGATCGATTTCGCGTTCCGGTACGGAGGCGATGAATTCGTCATCGTGCTGCCGCAAGCCTCGAAAGAGAACGCGTTCGTTGTCGCTCGCCGCCTCCACAAGCTGATCGGCGAAACGCACTGGCTGACGGACGAAGGCTTGGATATTCGCTTCACGGCGAGCATCGGCGTGGCGTCCTTTCCATCCGACGCGAAGACCAAGGTGGAACTGCTGCACCTGGCCGACGAAGCGATGTACGCCGTCAAGAACACAACCCGCAATGCCGTGGCTGCGGCTAGAGTCGGCGTCCTGAAGTAGCGCCGGCGTCTCGCCGGTACGTTGATTCTGGTTACTGAATCGGAATCACCTTCCCTCACTTCAATTTCCACAGTAGTTCCGAGCCCTTTTCCCCCCGCATTTTCTTGATTCACCCTTGATGCCATGCTAGTCTCTGCGCTTCCGGTGGCACAGCGCGGGAAGTGGATGGGATGCCTCGGACCAGGTGAGACAAGGAGCGCATGTCCAACGAAGCATTGGGGATGATCGAGACCAAGGGCCTGGTTGCTTCGATTGAAGCCGCGGACGCGATGGTGAAGGCCGCGAACGTCATCCTGATCGGCAAGGAATATATCGGCTCGGGATATGTCACGGTCATGGTGCGCGGGGACGTGGGCGCGGTGAAGGCCGCGACCGATGCGGGCGCTGCCGCGGCGCGGCGCGTGGGTGAACTGGTCTCCGTGCACGTGATCCCGCGCCCGCACGAGCACGTCGAAAAGATTTTGCCCGGTGGCGGCGCGCCGCCGGGAGTAAAGAAGTAGTATCGATGATTTTGAGAATCCCAAGCCGTCGGATTCTGTTGTAGCCTGCGTCTTTAGACGCGGGGGACGGGCTTCTTGATTTTTCATCTAAACCCTCACCTCTGAAGAGGTGAGCTACAGCATTGCACCAGCAACCGCGACAACGATTTTTTGTGGGAGTTCGTAGGAGAAGGTAAAGCGTTTTGAGCCTGCGCGATCCGGACCTCGTCTCCATCCAGGAAGCCCGCGAATTGGCGGCCCGCGCCTCCGCCGCCCAAAAAAAGTTTGCCGCGTTTTCCCAGGAACAAGTCGATGCGATCGTGGAAGCGTGCGCGAAGGCGGCGGCTGACAATGCCGAGCCGCTGGCGCGCACGGCGGTGGAAGAGACCGGCTTCGGCAACGTCCCCGATAAAATCGTAAAAAACACGCTCGCTGCAGTGAATGTGCCGCAGGCGATTCGCGGCGTGCGCACGGTTGGCATTCTGCGCGAGGACCGCGAGAACGGCATCGTCGAAGTCGCCTCGCCGGTCGGCGTCGTCGCGGCGGTGATTCCTTCCACCAATCCGACCTCAACCGCGATCTACAAGACGCTGATTTCGGTCAAGGCGCAGAACGCGATCGTGCTGAGCCCGCATCCCTCGGCGATTCGGTGCATCTGCCAGGCGGCCACGCTGCTGTCGCGCGCCGCGCTCGCGGCAGGCGCGCCGGAGGGGCTCATCGAGTGCATGCGGCACACCACGCTCGAGGGCACGCGAGAACTGATGCGCCGTCCGGAAATTGGCGTGATTCTCGCGACCGGCGGCACCGGGCTCGTGCGCGCTGCGTACAGTTCGGGCAAGCCCGCTTACGGCGTGGGCCCGGGCAATGTGCCGGCATTCATCGAGCGAACCGCCGACGTGCGCAAGGCCGTCGCGGACATCATCGCGGGCAAGACTTTTGATTACGGAACAATCTGCTCGTCCGAGCAGGCCATCGTCGCCGAGGAGTCCGTGCGCGAGCGGGCGCTCGAAGAGTGCCGGCAACAGGGCGCGTATTTCCTTTCCGCGGAAGAGGCGGAAAAAGTGGCGCGCCTCGTATTTTTGCCCGGTTCGCACACACCCAATACCACGATCGTTGGCCGGCCCGCGCCCGCGATCGCGGAAATGGCGGGGATAAAGGTTCCAACGGCAACGCGCGTCCTGATTGCGCGCCTCGAACCCGAACAAGTGGGCCGCGCGTTTCCGCTCTCCGCCGAAAAGCTGTCACCGATTCTCGCGTTTTATTCCGTGCCGAACCTGGCCGGCGGAATCGCGCTGTGCCTGCGTCTCCTGGAATTTGGGGGCGTCGGCCATACCTGCTCGATCCATTCGCAGAATCGCGCGGCGATTCTGGAATTCGGCGCGGCGATGCCCGCGTTTCGCGTGGTCGTGAATTCCGCCTCGGTGCACGGCTCGATCGGCTACTCGACCAACCTTTTCCCGGCGATGACGCTCGGCTGCGGCGCGCCCGGCGGCAACATCACTTCCGACAACATCGGCCCGCTGCACCTGCTGAACGTGAAGCGGATCGCGTGGGAGAAGCGCGGAGTGGAGCATCGCACCGTGCCCGCGGGTCAACGTATGGCCGGAGCGACGATCCCGGGCGACGCAGTGCCGGTTCAGGGAAAGGCGGCGGTGGCTGCCCGGGCTGACGCGCCCGCGCCAAGCGTTACGGCAGCCGTGTCTGATGTTGAAAAGTCACCGGCTGCGTCGACGACGCAAGAAGTGGCAACGGTCGCGCCTGTGACCGTTGTGTCCACGAGTAAGGTGGACCGTTCTGCGATCTCTCGGGTTGTGGCGAGCGTGCTTGCCGCACAAGGAATTGCTCGCGGCAGCGGAACGCCGGCACCGGTTCCCGCGCCCGTACCTTCGACGGCGCCGAAGGAATCACCCAGTCCGTCGTCAATCGCCGCCGAAATCGCGGATCGCTTGTTTGGCTCGTCCACGAAGAAGGGCGACGGCGCGCCGCCGGGCGAGCGCCCGCCTGAAGGCGGGCGCTACACGGGTTCGGCGCAATCAACGAAGACGAGCGCCGCGGCAGCTCCAATTGTTGGCGTTTCCGTCGTTGGGAAGAAATCCGATCCGCCTGCAGCGGCGGAAATTCAGGTGTTCGTCAGCGAAAATGACGTGCGCCGCGCGATGACGCGCAGCGAGAAAATCTTCATCGGGCGAAAAACCATCCTCACACCCTCCGCGCGGGATTTGGGAGTTGAACACGAAGTGTTTGTAGAAACCGAAGTGGGTTCGCTTCGCTAACGTGGCGCAGGCTTCGAGCCTGTGGGGTTTTGTAGCGGCGAGATCGATCCAGCAGTAACCAACCCCCACAGGCTGTAAGCCTGCGCCACTTATTACCGCAAATACTTGTCGAAAAATTCGAGCGTGCGGCCCCACGCAAGCGTGGCTGCCTCTTTGTCATAACGCGGGGTCGTGTCGTTGTGGAAGCCGTGATTCGCGCCCTGGTAGATGTAAGCCGTGTACGTCACATGATCCGCTTTCAGCGCGGTTTCCCAGGCGGGCCAGCCGGCGTTGACGCGATCGTCGAGCCCGCCGTAGTGGATGAGCAGCGGCGCTTTGATCTTGGCGGTGTCTTCGGCGGAGGGCTGCATGCCGTAGAAGGGGGCCGCGGCGGCGAGATCGGGGATGCGCACCGCCAGCGCGTTCGTGACCGATCCGCCGTAGCAAAAGCCGACGACGCCGATTTTCCCCGTACACGCCGGATTCGATTTTAAAAACATCGCCGCGGCATACCAATCCTCCATCATCTTCTTCGGATCGAGCTTTGCCTGGAGATCGCGTCCCTTGTCGTCGTCACCGGGATAGCCTCCGACCGGAGTCAGTTCGTCCGGGGCGAGCGTGAGGTAACCCGCCACGCCCAGACGTCGCGCCACATCCTCAATGTACGGATTGAGTCCGCGATTCTCGTGGACGACCAGCACACCGGGCAATTTGCCTTTTGCGTCCGCGGGGCTCGCGAGATAGGCGCGAATCGAGCCGTATCCTTGCGGCGAATCGAATTTCACGTACTCGGTTTTCAGCCGCTTGTCGTCCTTCGGAACCTGCTCGGCGAAGGCGTAATTCGGCGCGAGGGCTTCGTAAATCGCCGCTACCGTCAGGCCGCCGACGGCGAATTTTGTCGCGCCGTCCATGAATTCGCGCCGGCCGATCCCGCCGTGCACGTACAGGTCAAAGAGATTCAGAAGTTCCTGATCGAATTCGGATGCCTTTTTGCGTTCCATGGGAGCCTCTCCTTCGATGGGGTATGTTGCGCGGAGAATACCACGCCTCGCGCGAAGGCACTACCCTCGCGTGGAACACGCGCTCCGACCCGCGCCCGGCGTGATAAACTCGGCGCAATGGCTTCGGCTTGGGAGAGCGGGGGGCAGCTCATGAAACGAATCTCAATCTTCTCGGCGATTTTCATGCTCATCGCGGCGTTCGGGTCCGCCTACGGGGCGAACGACGGCAGTATCTCCGGCGTCGTGAAGAGCCCCTCGGGCGCGCCGTTTCGCGGCGCGTTCGTGACGGCCCAGAGCTCGCAATCCAAAATCACCGTGAACGTCCTGTCCGACAGCCAGGGCCGCTACCGGATTCCGAATCTGGCACCCGGAGAATATCAGCTCCACGCGACGGCGACCGGATACAAGGCCGACCCGCGCGCGGGCGTGAAGCTTTCAGCGGGCGACTCCGCGTCGGTCGACTTCGCACTGCAGCAGGGAACCGTGCGCTGGAGCGATCTGTCTCTGTACCAGGGCAAGACGCTTTTGCCTGAGGGCAAGGGCAAACAAATCCTGTCGGACAACTGTTTCGCGTGCCACGGATTCCAGACCCGCATGGCTGGCGTGAAACGCGACCGCGACGGCTGGACGCAGGCGGTCAACTACATGCTCGAAACGCGCCAACCGCGCCTCGGTAATCACGTGAATGCGGAAGACGGCGCCGTCCTCTCGAATTACTTGGATGACGCGTTCGGCGTCGAGGCGAAGCTGCCGAAATCTCCCGCCGATCTGCCCGGCTACAAAGCGACGGTGCGCCCCGTCAGTGACGACGCGCTCAAAATCACCTACGTCGAATACGAAATGCCCGGGCCGAACCGCATGCCGTTCAGCGCCGCGCCGGACAAGGACGGAAAACTCTGGATTCCGGACATGGGTTCGGTGAACACGATCGGATGGCTCGATCCCAAGACCGGCGCGATCCAGGAATTCACCGCGCCAAATAAATTCGCGGCCGGCATTCATTCGGCGGTTCCCGCGCCGGACGGTTCCGTGTGGTTTTCCGAGCAGGCCGCAAACAAGGTGGGCCGGTGGGATCCCAAAACGAAGCTAATCTCGGAATACCAGGACACCTACAAGCAGGGAATGGAAGGCCTCGAGGACGGCGGCTCAAAGCACACCGTTCGCGTCGACGCGAACGGCCGCGTGTGGGGCACGGCGGTGTTCAACAACCTGACGGTCTACGATCCCAAGAACAACGAGTTCTCGCATTTCCCGGACGTTTTTTCGCCCTACGGCGTGGAACTTGATAAGAGCGGCAACGTCTGGTTCGCCGAATTTTATCCCAAAGGCGAAATCGGAATGGTCGACGCGAAGACCAACAAGGTCACGAAGTGGGACCCGCCCACGAAAGGCGGCTGGCCGCGGCGCATTGAAATCGATGACAACGGCATCGTCTGGTTCGCCGAATATCGCGCGGGCAAAATCGGCCGGTTCGATCCGAAAACGCAAACGTTCAAGGAATTTGAACTGCCCGGGCCGTCGGCGACGCCTTACGCGCTGGGGATTGATCGCAACCACAACATCTGGTACTCCTCCGACGAAATGGACGTGATCGGACGCCTCAATCCAGCCACGGGCAAAGTGACCGAATACCCTTACGCGCACTCCGAAAATATGATGAAGGAGTTCTTCCTCGATGCCCAGGGCCGCATGTGGTACGGCTCAGGCCCCAATAATAAGGTGGGGTATTTCGTTCCGTCGGAACTGGATTGAAGCTTTGTAGTGCCTGAGATTTTTAACCTTTCGCGTCCTCGGGTTCGTAACGTTTAGGCGCTTGACGAAGGAATTTCATCAATCCTTTCCCCGTCGCGCCCTTTGCACGGCGCTTGAAAAGCGCAGACGTCTTTGGTGGCCGCGACTTTTTCCGCCGCCGCAATGCCAATCGGTTTCTCTTGAGTCGCACTCGCCTAATTCCTCGTTGCCCAGCCAGTCGGAGCAGAAGAACTTCCAATGGCTACTGCCATTGACTCTAACCTCGTTCAATCTCAACAGGGTTGTCGCACACAAGGCAGCGCCGCCAAAGTCCCCTGGCGCCCCCATAAGCCTCACCCATCGGAGATGCCTTTTGGCTTGAGAAACATTTCGCGCAGAGGGCGCGTTCGGGGGTGGCCTTTTCGTACCAGAACGGGGTTCGGAAGTGAAATGCGTCACTGTTGAAGCGCAGCTTCTGCTTCAACCCGTAGTTCTCATCTTCCAAATCAGCGGCTGCTCGCTTCAACGCCATCAAGGTATCGTAAACCCCCATGAGCTGCTGCTTTTCTTCTAACTTCGCGGTGCCCTGAGCGATCTCGTAGATAGTCCTTCCCGCCGCCGCGATTGCGTTGAATAGCGCGAAACCCGCATCGATCGCCATAGTCACAGCTTATCCCCATACTTTCAACTTTCAACAAGAAACTGGCGGAAGCGCATTTTGGGTCGAGCCGAATTGCACTTGACGTCATGGAACCCGCACGTCGTACTTCCGCGACGCGAATTCATCTTGACGCCGTCAAACTCCCGCGGTGTATGATCCCTAAAACTGAGCCCTCAAAGAATGAAACTCGAATCGCTGGAGGGAATTCGAATGCGACGGTTTCTGTTCGGATTCGCGCTGTGTTCTGCAGTCACCCTGAATTCCGCGCCTGCGGCGCGCGCGCAGGACAAACCCGCGGCCAATGCAGCGAAAACGCCTGCCGCCGACGTGTCCCACGACCTCTCCGGCGTGTGGTTTGACGATCATCCCCGCCCAAACAAGGTCGACGAGCGCTGGTGGGTCTACACGTTCACGCGGGAAGAACCGTCGATGACCCCCTGGGGCCAGGCGCAACTCGATTCCGCGAAAACCTCTTTCGGGCCGCATCCCTTTCCCCTGGCGGAGACGACCGATCCCATTTACCACACCTGCGCGCCCATGGGCTTCCCGCGTATTTTTCTCTACCCTTTGCCCATGCAGATCGTTCAGACGAGCGGCGAAGTCATCATGATTTTTGAATACGATTCCGTCCGGCACCAAATTTTTACGGACGGGCGCGCGCATGACACATCGCTCGGCCCGCTGTGGATGGGCGATTCCGTCGGCCACTGGGAGGGAGACACGCTGGTTGCCGACACGGCAAATTTCAACGACAAAACATGGCTCGACCGCATGGGCCACGCGCACAGCGACCAGCTCCACGTGATCGAGCGCATCCGCCGGGTGGATCACGATCACCTCGTCGACGATATGACGATCGAAGACCCGAAGGCCTATACGAAGCCGTGGACGGCGCATCTGACTTTTATCTTGAAGCCGAAGTGGACTCTCGCCGAAGCGTTCTGCGAAGACGAACAGAGTTTCCAGGCGCTCGATGAAGCGGCCGCCGAGCCGGCGAAGAAGTAACGCGAAAAATCTTGAACCGCGGGGACTTTACGATGCGAAATCAAAAGTGGGGCATGGCGCTCGTGTCCGCCTTGGCGGTAGCGTTCAGTTTCGCCGTCGCGGCATTTTCCCAGGAGAAGAAATCTTCGGCTGCGGCGAAAGCACCGCACTCGGATCAGGCGCGCGATTTGTCCGGCGTGTGGTTCGACGATCATTCCCGGCCGAACAGCGTGATGGAACGATACTGGATTTACAAGTTCACGCTGGAAGAGCCTCCCATGACCGCATGGGGCCAGGCGCAATTCGACGCCGCCAAGTCGTCGTTTGGGTCGCATCCCTATCCCCTGATGCAGACCAACGATCCCATCTACCACACCTGCACGCCGCCGGGATTCCCGCGCATCTATCTTCACCCGTTTCCTTTCCAGATCGTGCAAACGCCCGGCGAGGTGATCGTGCTCTTCGAGTACGATTCGATGCGGCACCAGATTTTTACCGATGGACGCGCGCATGACACCGCGCTCGGCCCGCAGTGGATGGGCGATTCGATCGGGCACTGGGAGGCCGACACGCTGGTCACGGACACCGTGAATGTGAATGACAAGACCTGGCTCGATCGAATGGGCCATCCCCACAGCGATCAGCTCCACGTGATTGAGCGAATCCGCCGCGTCGATCGCGAACATTTGGTGAACGACATCACCTTCGAGGATCCCAAAGCCTACAGCAAGCCCTGGACCGCCCACATGACGTACGCGCTCCATCCCAAGTGGACACTCGGAGAACAATTCTGTGAGGACCAGAACAGCTTCGAGGACATCGAAAGCAACGAAGTAAAGCCGATGAAATAGACGCGGGCGGCGCGGGACTGGACAGCTTTTTGAAAAATCCAGGCTCCTTCAACAACATTGTAGCGCCTGCCTTTCCTTTCAGGCGGGCATCCGTTCGACTGAAACCTGCCCGCCTGAAAGGAAAGGCGGGCGCTACAACGCAGGTGAGCCTGCAATGCACAGCGTTTTAGGATTGACAGATTTCTAATGGCGGTGGGATATTTTCAGTAGTCGCTGCGGAAACACGCAAGTCCTTCGTCATCATGGGTGTTCGTCGGAATCATATTTGGTTCGCGATTCGCGGGAGGCACTGAAAATGAAAAAATGGGCTCTGCTCCTGGCTATGTCCTTCGCCGCTCTCATCGTCTCGGGTCCGGTCCGGGCGCATCACGGGGAAGCGAACTACGACACCGACAAGCTCGTCAGCGTGAAAGCGACCGTCGCCACTTTTCAATTTATCAATCCCCACGTGCAAATTACGCTGGACGCCACCAACGACAAGGGTGAAGTCGAAAAGTGGACGTGCGAAGCGCGCAGCCCGGCGATGCTCGTTCGCAACGGTGACTGGGACAAAAACACGCTGAAGCCCGGCGACGTGATTACCGCGATTGGCTTTCAATCCAAAAACGGCGCCAAAATTCTGCGCCTCAAGAAAATCGTGCTCTCAAACGGCAAGGAACTTCCGGACCTGTAGACCCAGCAAGGAGGACAGGCTTATAGCCTGTCGGATTTGCGCGGTGCCGGCACAGCGGAAGGCGACAGGCTATAAGCCTGTCCTACTCATGCCCAAGAAGCAGTTCGATTGCGGGGTCAAGATGAACCTGAAGCGCGGGCTATCGATCATCCTATTCACGAGTCTCGTGGCAGTCTGCGGCCCCGCCTGGGCGCACCACGGCAATTCCGCCTACGACGAAGAGCATTGGATCACGCTCTCCGGCACGGTGACGGAATTCATCTGGGCCAATCCCCACTGCCAGATTTTCCTGGATGTGAAGGACGACAAAGGCGCGGTGGTGAACTGGGCCATCGAGAGCCAAAGCCCCGGGATTCTCCGCCGCAACAACTGGACGAGAACGTCTGTGAAGCAGGGCGATCAAATTTCAATCACGCTAGCGCCCGCCAAGAACGGCGCCCCGGTCGGCTTCTCAGGCAACAAGGACGGCAAAGTCATATTCCCCGACGGCCGCGTCTTGAAGATGGACATCCGGTAAGGGGCACAAGAAGGGTGGCACAGCGACTCTTCGCTGTGCGGTTTTGTAGGTTGTAAGTGAGGCTGCCAAAGCGAGTGATTGAGATGAGGTCCCAAGTGCGGCGCCGCCGAATTCAAAGCCCGAAATTCTACGCGGCGCTCCTCGCAGCCGCGTGCCCGCTTTCGATCCAACCGAGCGCTCTCGCCGCCCCGCAGCAAGCGTCAACAAGATCCGCGACGACGCCCGTTCCCAAGCACGACCTCTCCGGCATCTGGCAAGTTCAGGGAGATATCGGCGCGCAGCCAATTGCCCCGGATGATGCGCTGGTTCCCAAGATGACTCCGTGGGCCAAAGCACGGTTCGACGCGGAGAAGCCCGGCTACGGCTCACGAGGCGTTCCGGGCGGCAACGACCCGATTCTCCAGTGCGACCCCATCGGTTTCCCGCGCATCATGATGATGCCCACGCCGCTGGAATTCGTTCAAGCACCCGGCCGCGTGCTCCAATTCTGGGAGCGCGAACACGAGTGGCGCCCCATCTGGACCGACGGTAGACCGCTGCCGGAAGACCCCGATCCCACGTGGTTTGGATATGCGGTCGGGCACTGGGAGGACGACTACACGCTTGTGGTCGAGTCGGTGGGCTTCAATGACAAGACCTGGCTCAGCCCCACGGGCTTTCCCCACAGCGAAGCCATGCGCGTCACCGAGCGCTACACCCGAGTCGATCACGACACGATTTCCTACGACCTGACCATCACCGACCCGACAGCCTACACCAAACCGATCGTCACGCCCCACCGAACGCTGAAAATGAAAACCGGCGTCGAAATTCCCGAGTCGATCTGTGTCTGGTCGGAAGAAAACGAATTCACGCAAAGAATCCGAAACCCCGCGACACCCAAGCCGGCGAAGTAGGAGAGCGCAATGATTCGCGGTCGCATCCGGAATCGCGTGGCGGCGCTGATTGTGTCGCTGCTCTTCGCGCGCGTCGGTGCCGCTCAGCAAGCGCTTTCGCAAAAAACCACCGCGCCTCCCGCGCCCAAGCGCGATCTCTCCGGCCTTTGGCACTACCAGGGCAACGGTGGTTCCGAGCCCATCGCTCCAGACAGCGCGATTCCGCGCATGACCCCGTGGGCCAAGGCCCAATTCGACGCGGAGCGCCCCGGCTACGGCCCGAGGCGCGCCCCCGGCGGCAACGACCCGATCCTGCACTGCGATCCCATCGGCTTCCCGCGCATCATGTTTCTGAACACGCCGTTCGAGTTCGTGCAGGCGCCCGGCCGCGTCATCCAGTTTTTCGAGCACGAACACGAATACCGCATCATCTGGACCGACGGCCGCGCGCTGCCGGCGGACCTCGATCCGACGTGGTACGGCTACGCCATCGGCCACTGGGAGGGAGACGACACGCTCGTCGTCGAATCCGCCGGCTACAACGACAAAACCTGGCTCGGCTCCACCGGCTACCCCCACAGCGAAGACATGCGCATCACGGAACGCTACCGCCGCATCGACCACGACACCATCGCCTACGACATCACCGTCACCGATCCGAAGTCCTACACGCAGCCCATCGTCGGCCCGCACCGAACAATGAAGCTGCGTCCGCGCGACGGACTCGTCGAGGAAATTTGCGTCTCGTCGGAAGAGCAATCCTTCGCCAATCGAGTCACGGAACCGGCGGTTCCCAGACCATCGAAGTAGTCCTTCCGGCCGTAAGTTCTGCGGTATCCGCCATAAGCGACAAGTTGAATAATCAATGCGATACTTCCGGCGGGAGGGACGATGCCTGAGCCGGCGATTGTTGCGACCGGATTGTCGCGGCACTTTGGAAACCTGGTTGCGGTGGATCATGTGGATTTGCGCGTGGACGCCGGCCAATTCTTCGGCTTCCTCGGCCCGAATGGCGCCGGCAAGTCCACCACGATTCGCATGATGACCGGCCTGCTTGCCCCGAGCTCCGGCCGCGTCGAGCTTCTCGGGCTTGACTTGGAAGCGAACGCGACGGAAGTGAAACGCCAGATCGGAGTCGTGCCGGAAGGCCTGGCGCTCTTCGATCGCCTCACGGCAAGCGAGTACCTCAATTTTGTGGGCCAGATGTATGGTCTCGACCGCGCCACGGCGGCGCAGCGCACGGAGGAACTGCTGGATTTCATGGATTTGGCCGACCGGCGAAAAACGCTGATCGTCGACTATTCGCACGGCATGAAAAAGAAACTCGCACTGGCCGCGGCCGTGATCCACGGACCGAGGATACTTTTTCTGGACGAGCCGTTCGAGGGCGTCGACGCGATTGCGGCGGGCACGCTGAAGGCGATGCTGCACAACATGACCGCGCGCGGCGCCACTATTTTCTTGACCTCGCACGTGCTCGAGATCGTCGAGCGGCTATGCTCTCACCTCGCGATTATCCACAAGGGGCGAATCATCGCACAGGGCTCGCTCGACGAATTGCGCGCGGGCGTAGCCGCCGCCGCGCACGTCGATGGCGGCGCGGTGACGCCCGACCAAAAGCTTACGCTCGAGGAGATTTTCCTGGCCATCGTGGGTCAGGAAGGCGTTCAACGGAAATCGGAGGAAGAGCTCTCGTGGCTGAGATAGGGAATCTTCCCGGTCCGGCCCGCCAGCTCTGGCTGGTCGTCGCGGTTCGCTGGCAGATTTTCCGCAACGGCATGCGAAGCTCGTCCGAAGCGGTGCACGCGATCGGCTCGGTCGCCGTCGGCCTCTTTTATACCTCGTTGGCGCTCGGAGGGTCGGCGATCGTCGGCCTCGGCTCGTTTGTGATCGCGCAAACGCGGAACTGGACGGTTCTCGCGCTCCTGTTGTGGGGAATTTTCCTTGTTTGGCACCTTGCGCCGGTCATGGTTTCCGCGATGAATCCGGGATTTGACGGGCGAAATCTGTTGCGATTCCCGATGCGGTTCTCCACGTTTTTTGCCCTCAACATCGCGTACGGGATCGCCGATCCATTTGCAATCGCCGGAATCCTGTGGCACGCGGCCATGTGCGTGGGCGTCTCGATCGCACGGCCGGACCTATTCTGGTGGGCCGCCCTGGCCCTCGGCGTTTCTGCGATCATGAATCTGCTTTTCAACCGGCTGATATTTTCCTGGCTGGAGCGAATTCTCGCCAAGCGCCTGGTGCGGGAGATTGTGACGTCGCTTTTTGTTCTGCTCTTTGTGGGCCTCCAGTTTTCCGGAGCTATTCTGCGGCGCGAGGGATCCGCAGTCAGGCGCGCCTTGAGCGATAGCGCGGGAGTCTGGAGCGTCTTGCCTCCGGCGCTCGCGGGAACCGCGATCGAGCGTGCTGCCGAGCGAGATTCGCTCGTGGCGCTTCGGACGGTCGGACTTCTGGCGATTTACTCGGTGGCGTTCGCCGCGTTCTACGCGATCCGAATTCGCGCGCAATTCACGGGCGAAGATTTGAGTGAGAGCGCGGCGCCGACGCGCCAAAGGCCGGCTGCGAAACGCGTCGCTGCCCCTTTGCCGGCGCGAGGCGCGCCGGTGAGCCGGGCGTCGTTCCTTGGCTCGGAAAGTTTCAGCGGACCAGTCGGCGCGATTTTCATCAAGGAACTCCGCTATTTCTACCGCAACTCGATGCTGATGATGAACATGTTCCTGCCGCTGATTCTTATTGCGTTTTTCATCCTGCCGACGTCGATGCAGCGGGGGCAGCGCGCGCCGTCTTTTTTCAGCAGGTTTGGCGGCGACTTCGCATACCCTGCCGCCGTTGCCTACATCGCGATGCTGATGATGAATTTTTGCCCAAACAATCTGGCCTACGAAGGCCGCGGCATCGAGAGGTTGTATCTCGCCCCGGTGAAGTTCCGCGACGTGATGCTGGGCAAGAATCTGTTTCACGGAGCGCTGCTGGCTCTTGAGGCGGTCTTCGCCCTGGTTCTGGTCAGCGTAATGGGGCATCTTCCGAGCGCGGTGATCATACTGGCAACGTGGTCGGCGCTCTTGTTCTCCGCGTTAGTCGATTTAGCAGCTGGGAACTGGCTTTCACTTCAGTTCCCGAGGCGATTTGAGTTCGGCGTGAGGCGACAGCGCCCCTCCGGACTCACTTCGATCATCTCGTTTGGAATATTTTTCGCGAAGATGCTGGTGATCGCCGGGGCGGCCTACCTGTGTGTTTGGCTCGTAGGTCTGTGGCTGCTGCCCGTTGCATACATCGCCTTGGCCGCCGCCGCGCTCGCTGCGTACCGGCTCATCCTTGAAGGAACCACACGCCAAGCGATTCTCCAGCGCGACGCCATACTCGAACAGCTTTCACGCTAGGCTGGAAGCCTCTTACGTCTTGGCGACGACTTTCCGGCGTTCGATTGTTCCGCGCTGTCTCCTCCCCTATACTCGGCATCTAAGCCTTCGAGGCTCCTGAATCGATGCGGAATAGCGAAGCGCAACGATATGCGCGATGGTCGCTGGCGGCGGCTGGGCTGCTGGCCCTGATGGTTGCGGGTGTGTACCTGCGCAACGTTTTGATCGCGCGCCAGGTGGCGAAGAAGGCGCCGCCGGGGGTGCCGCCGACCGTCGAGCAGCGTTCGAACGAGTTTTCATTTTCGAAAGTCGAAGGCCAGCGCACGATTTATACGGTGAAAGCTTCGCGTGCGACCGAGTTCAAGGAGGGCAGCCGCAACGTCCTCGAAGATGTCGACATCGTCGTGTACGGGAAGAAAGGGGACCGCAGGGACACGTTGCGGACCCGCGCCTGCGACTTCATTTCCGATAGCGGGAAGGTCAGCTGCGCCGGCGAAGTGCAAATCAGCCTGCGGCCCGCCAGCGCGCCGCCGGCAAGCCCGAACGTCGTGCACGTCGCGACTTCGGCCGTGACTTTTGACCGCGATTCCGGCGAGGCGCGCACGGACAAGCCCGTCACGTTTCACTGGCACGGAGGAGAAGGGCGCGCTGTAGGCTTGAGCTACGTCTCCGGCGCCGGAACTCTCCGGCTGCGCCAGGATGTCGAGCTGAGCCTTTACCCCTCGCAGGCGCCGGCGGACGGAGAGCCCGATTCGGCCGCGCCGAATACGCTCCACGTCGCGGGCGACACCATGACGTTTCAGAGGGACCGGCGGCTGGTCACCGTGGACGGAAACGTTCACGCGCAGCAGCTGACCCACGAACTGACTGCGGCGCAAATCTCGATGGAACTGGACGCCACCTTTCAGGCAAAACGTCTTGTGGCCAGCGGACACCCCGAAATGCGCGATTGGAGCCCGGAAGGCCACATTGCGATTGACGCCGACGAAATTTCTTCCGACCTCAGGACCGACGGTTCGGTCGAGTCTGTAATCGCGACGGGAAACGTTCACGGATCGCGGAGCACGCCGATCGGCGGTGACGCCATCGACGCCGGGCGAATCGAGCTGGACCTTGTAACCGATGAAAACATGCCTCGCCTGCTGACCGCGAGCCAGGGAGTGAAGCTGATCTCGACAAGTGCCGCTTTCAATGGGGGCACGCGGCGAGTCGCGACCGACGGCATGGAGATCCATTTCTCAAAAAACTCGCGTCCCGACCAGACCCTGCTGGACACGATCGATACCCTCGCCCCGGCGCGCGTCAATTGGGAAAATACAGCGATAGTGAACGGCAAGGCCCTGCCGCAATCGACGCAAATGGTGGGCCGGGACATGAAACTGATTTTTGATGGCCAGAATCAGCTGCGCGAGCTTGTCAGCGGCGGCGGCGTGGAAGTGAAACGCAAGCTCGGAGACGCGCCAGAGCAAACCACATCCTCGCGCGATCTCTCCGCGAAGTTTGACGGCTCCGGCGAGTGGTCCACCATCGACCAGACAGGAGACATTCGCTTCACGGATGGAGAGCGCCGCGCCCAGGGCGATCGAGCACAGGCGAACCGCGGATCGAATACGGTTCGGATCGATGGCTCCGTGATTCTCGCGGACGCATCGACCCGGACCACGGCGCAGTCAGCTTCCTTCGCGCAAGACTCGAACACCATGCATGCCGACGGCCACGTGTTGACGACGGAATTGCACGCGGACACCGCAAACATCCCGAACCTTGCGCCGGAGCCCGCTCATATTTCCGCGGAGCACCTGGTGGTGGATACGGCGCGCAGTCACGCCGTGTATTCGGGAAAGGGAAGACTCTGGCAGGGCCAATCGGTGATCGAGGGCGATACGATCGAGTTGGATTCCGCGATGCAGACGATGCAAGCAAGGGGCCACGTGCAGGGCGTTTTTCCCCAAGCACCTTGGAGTCCAAAGTCGGGGCCAGGAGCCGACTCGGCAACGGGCGCGACGATCAAAACCGTCTCGAGCAAAACCCCGGCATCGCAGGCTTCGCATGCTGCAACGCAGCTCGGCCACGTTCACGGCGGCCTGCTGACGTATTGGGAGACGGACTCGCGCGGGCGAATCGAGCAGAGCGCCCAAGTCGACTCCGAGCAAGGCTCGATCCAAGCCGACAAGATCGATCTGTATTTTTCCGATAGCGGTGCTGCAAACGCAACAAAACAACTCTCGCGCTCGGTTGCAACCGGAGACGTGACCGTGCGGCAGCAGGATCGCCGAGGCACTTCCGGCCGCGCGGAATATACGGCCGCCGAAGGCAAGTTTGTTCTTTCCGGGGATCGACCAACTCTATATAGCTCAACAGGCGACACCACGACCGGGCGTCAATTGACCTTCTATTTTGCTGATGATAGGATCGTTGTAGATTCAGCGGATGGTTCGAAAACGGTGACGCTTCACACGGTCGAGAAGTGACACGGGATGCTCAAGCTCCAGGCCGTTGAGCTCAGCAAGTCATATCGGGGACGAAAAGTCGTAGATGACCTCGATCTGGAGATCAGCCAAGGGGAAGTGGTAGGGCTTCTGGGGCCTAACGGCGCTGGGAAGACAACGACGTTCTACATTCTGGTAGGTTTAGCCCGGCCTGACTCGGGCCGGGTCCTCCTGAACGGGGACGACATCACCGATCTCCCCATGTACCTCAGGGCCCGCAGTGGAATTAGCTATTTGCCCCAAGAACCTTCGGTATTCCGGCAGCTCACGGTCGAGGAAAATCTGGTTGCGGTCCTGGAAACTCTGCCTCTGACCACGGAACAGCAGCGCGACCGCCTTGAGGAGCTATTGGCGCAGATGAAGCTGGAGACGGTACGGACAAACGGAGCCTATACCCTCTCCGGGGGTGAGCGGCGGCGCCTGGAAATCGCCCGCTCCCTGGTCCTGGAGCCCGCATTTATCCTGCTTGACGAGCCCTTCGCCGGGATCGATCCTTTGACCGTAGTGGAAATCCAAAAAATCGTCACGGACCTGAGCCGGGAGGGGATCGGCGTGTTAATCACCGACCACCAAGTCCGGGAGACCCTGAACGTAACCGACCGCGCCTATATCGTGCAGCACGGGAAAGTGCTTGCCTCCGGGACGCCGAGTGACCTGAGCGGGAATTCCGATGTCCGCCGGGCTTACCTCGGCGAGCATTTCCGTTTGAACTGACGCGTATGAGCTGGCTTCAGCCAAAACTGCACCTGAAGGTCGCCCAGAAGCAGATCCTTACGCCTGGGCTGGTCCAGATGGTCAGCGTGCTGGCGCTGAACCGTCTCGAGCTGCGGGAGATGATCAACCAGGAGATGGTCGAGAACCCGGTCCTCGAGGAATTGTCCGAAGAGAGCGTCACCCCGGAAGACTACAGCGACGAAACCTTCCTGAAAGCCGAAACCGAAAAAATTCCAGAGAAAGCGGAGCCCAATCCCTTCGAGGAATTCGACGTCGCCTCGTTCTTCAATCAATACCTCGACAGCGGCGGAGGTAATCCGGAGCGCGGCGAGCAAGAGGTCATCGAGCGGCCCTCGTTCGACAAGTTCCTTTCATCGGCGCAAGGGCTTACGGAGCACCTCACCTGGCAACTGAGCGTGACCGTCTGTAATGACGTGGTGCGCGAAATCGCCGATGCGATCATCGGAAACCTGGATGAAAACGGCTATCTGAGCGCGTCGCTCGAAGAAGTCTCCCAGAGCGGAAAGTACTCGTTGGAAGATGTCGAGGAAGCCCTCGCGGTGGTGCAGGAATTCGACCCCCTGGGAGTCGCTTCCCGCAACCTGCGCGAGTGTTTGATCACGCAGCTTCGCACGCTGGACGGCCAAAACGCGCTGGCGATGCAGATCGTGTCCGAATGCCTGCCGAAGAAGCCGCTCGCCGCGACCGAGGCCGAGGAACTGAATGCAGAAACGCCGCTTGCCCGGCTCCTGCAGGGAAACCAGCTGAAGGAAATCGCGCGCGCGCTGAACCGTCCCGTTGAGCTGGTGAAGCGCGCTGTGGACGTGATCAAGAAGCTCGACCCGCGTCCCGGCCTGCGATACAACAAGACGCAGCCGCGCCTGGTCGAGCCGGACGTCTATTTCCGCAAGGTGGACGATCAGTGGCAAGTGTTCATGAACGACGATGACGTGCCGCAGCTGCGCCTCTCGCCCGTGTACCGCCGCTTGATGGCCCGCGACGCGGCCGACCGTGAGGTGCGCAACTACGTCAAGGAACGCGTCACCGCCGCGATGCAGCTGATGAAGAGCATCGAGCAGCGCAAGCACACCATCCTGAGGGTCTGCCAGATCATTATTCAGAGGCAGGGTGAATTTCTCGATCATGGCGCCGACCACCTGAAGCCCATGATGATCAAGGAAGTCGCCGAGGAAGTGGGCGTGCACCCCTCCACCGTGAGCCGCGCCGTATCGAGCAAATACGCGCACACGCCGCAGGGAGTTCTCGAGCTGCGATCGTTTTTCTCCGAGTCGGTCAACGGCCCCGAGGGCAGCAACATGTCGCTGCAGACGCTCAAGCGCCTCGTGAAGAAGATGATCGACGAAGAAGACACCGCCCACCCCCTTACTGACGATTTGATTGCCAAGAAACTCGACGACGCCGGAATCCACGTCACCCGGCGCACCGTGGCGAAATACCGCGAAGACCTCCGCATTCCGAGCACGCACCAGCGCCGGGTCAAGGCGTAGGCCGGCCCGAGTGAAGCGCCGAAACGCGCGTGACGCCCGGCAACTGGTGATCCTCACCGGGCTGAGCGGCTCGGGTAAAAGCACCGTACTGAAAACGTTCGAGGACCTCGGCTTTTACTGCGTCGATAACCTTCCCGTCGCGCTGATCCCCACTTTCAGCGAACTGCACATGCAAGGCAATGGCGACATCCAGCGCGCGGCGCTGCTGGTGGACGCGCGCGAAGGCGGGCAGCTGGAGAAGCTGCCGGCGATTCTACGCCAGCTGCGCGGCGAAAATCCGGCCACGCTGGTCTTCATCGAGGCGAACGAGGACGCGCTGCTGCGTCGGTTCAGCGAGACGCGGCGTCCGCATCCGCTCGGGCACGACCGGCCCGTACTCGAGGGCCTGCGGAACGAACGCGTGCTCATGGAGCCGATCCGCAAGCTCGCCGACGTGGTGATCGACACAACGAAATTCAACGTCCACGAGCTGCGGCAATTCATCATCCGCAGCTTTCAAAAAACCGACCGCCGTCCGATGATGGTTTCTCTCGTGAGCTTTGGATACCGGTACGGCATTCCACAGGACGCCGATCTCGTGTTTGACGTGCGCTTTTTGCCGAATCCGCATTTCGTGCCCAAGCTGCGCAAGCACTCCGGGCGCGATCTGCGCGTCGCGCGGTACATCCGGTCCTTTCCTCAGACCGGGGAATTCTTGCGGCGCGTCGAGGGCATGCTGATTTATTTGATCCCGCACTACATCCGGGAAGGGAAAAGCTACCTGACGATCGCCTTCGGATGCACGGGTGGTCGGCACCGCTCGGTCATGATGGCGGAAGCGGTTCGCAAGACGCTGCATCGTAAAGGGTATGCGTCCAAAGTCGTGCATCGCGACCTGGCGAAGTAACTGAAGGGAACGGACGCGGCGGCTTGACAAAAGCGCGGGCGATTCGTAGCGTAACATCGCCTTCGACATTCATCGTTGGATCAGGGGATCGAAGACTTCTTTGACCAAGCGGGAAGAACTCGGCCGGCTGTTGCGCTACGTTCTGCCGTACAAGTTTCGGCTGGCGGCGGGCGTCGTGTGCCTTTCGGTGGTCGGATTGGCGGAGGGCCTGATCGCCCTGATGATCACGCCGATTTTGGACCGCGTGCTCAATCCGGGCGCTCCCGATTCGAGGCTCCTCCTCATCAACAATCCGTTGACCCACCAGCCCGTTTACCTGAACTCGTTTCTTCCTTCCGTTCACGGGGTCGGAAATTTGTTCGCCATATCCATCCTCGTTCTTTTCCTTGGAAAGGGCGTGGCCGAGATTTTCGGCAATCTGTTCGTGCAGCACTCCGGAATTGCCGGAGTCACGGACTTCAGAAATCGGATTTACGCGAAAATCGTCCGCCAGCCAATCGGTTTTTTTCAGCAGAATCCGGCGGGGCGGGTGCTGTCCACGGTGATCAACGACGTGGACCGCGTGCGCGCCGCGCTTTCCGAGTACCTCGCCATCGGATTCCGCCATCTCTTCACCTTGATCGCGCTCCTGGCCGTGTTGTTCGCGATCAATTGGAAAATGGCGCTCGGCTCGATCGTGCTTTTGCCCATGGTAGTCTGGCCGGTCCGGACGCTGGGGCGGCGGATCCGCCGCTCGACCGAAAAAGTGCAGGCCGGCGTGGGGGAGCTGACTCAGATTCTGGAGGAGACGGTGGGCGGCAATCGGGTGGTGAAGGCGTTCGGAATGGAGGATTTTGAGATCGGGAAATTCCGCTCCTCCTCCGTGCGGCTGCTGCGCGAAAACATGCGCTGGATCAGGTCCGCGGTGGTTACTTCCCCGATCATGGATTTGCTGGGCGCCGTGGTGATCGTGCTTCTGTTGATGTACGCGCGCGTGCAAATCAAAGTGGGCTTGATGACCGCGCCGATCTTTGTAACGTTCGTTTACGCCCTATTCAAGTCCTACGAGCCGGTCAAGGGCTTAGGGATCGTGTACCAACAGTTTGAATTGGCGCTGGGAGCGAGCGCCAAAGCATTTGACTACATGGCGCTCGTGGAAGAGCCGGCGTCGGAGCCGTCGCTGACCGCCCTTACCCCCTTCTCGCGCGGCGTCGAATTTGACCGCGTGAGCTTCGGTTACGATCCCGACCTGCCCATCCTGCGCGAAATTTCACTTAAGGCGCGCGCCGGCGAAGTCATTGCTATCGTCGGCTCAAGCGGAGCGGGCAAGACGACGCTGGTGAATCTTCTGCCGCGCTTTTATCCGGTGACGTCGGGATCGCTGCTCATTGACGGCGTGGATGTGCGCGAAGTGACGCTGCGATCGTTGCGCGAACAGATGGCCATCGTCACGCAGGAGACGATCCTCTTTAACGACACGGTCTGGAACAACATCTGCTACGGCCGGCCGGAGTTGCCCAAGGATCGCGTCGAAGCCGCGGCCCGCGCGGCGCTCGCCCACGATTTCATCATGGAATTACCGCAGGGATATCAAACGGCCCTGGGCGACCGCGGCCAGCGCCTCAGCGGCGGGCAGCGCCAGCGCATTGCCATTGCCCGCGCCATCCTCAAGGATTCGCCCATCCTGATTCTCGACGAAGCGACGAGTGAGCTGGACTCCGAGTCCGAAATGCTGGTCCAGCGGGCCCTCTCCAACCTCATGATGGGCCGCACGGCGTTCGTGATCGCGCACCGCCTCTCGACGATCCGGCGCGCCGATAAAATCATCGTTCTCGAAGACGGCTCCATCGCCGAGACTGGGACGCACCAGGAACTCCTCGCGCGCGGCGGGGTCTACGCACGCCTTTACGAAATGCAATTCGCGGACCTGGATGACGCGGCGGCGCCCGCGCCGAAGGCGGAGCGATGAAGGCTACCACGGCATTGGCGGGAATTTGCTCAATGACCGGATTCGCGCAGGCCCGCGTCGAGCGCGAAGGCGCCTCCGTTCGAATCAATCTGCGCAGCGTGAATCATCGCTTCCTGGACCTACATCTTCGAATGCCGGACGGCTTCGAAGTGTTCGAATCGCGTATCCGGCAGGCGATTCGGGATCGCGTGCGCCGCGGCCACGTGGACGTGAACATCTACTACGAACCGGGCGGCACTGGCACGGTGCAAGTGAATCACGATCTGGTCGAGTCCTATATGCGGGCCGCCGAGAGGTTGCGGCAGGAATTCGGGATCAAGAGCGAGCCGGACATCGTGGCGCTCTTTCGTCTTCCGGGCGTCGTCGCCGCGCCGGGTGACGCGAGCGGGTTGCAAAACGAAGAACAGCAGGAGAAGCTTGGCGGCCAGCTCGATGCCTGCCTCGATCAGGCTCTAAACAAGCTGCAAGCGATGCGCCGCTCCGAAGGCCAGGCGCTGACCGAGGAGATGCAGAAGATTCTGGACGGGATTGCATCGAGGACCGCAAAAATCGAGACGTTCGCCGAGGGCGTACGGCCGGCCATCGCGCGGCGGCTGGCGGAGCGATTGGAAGAGCTTCTCAAGGGCGTGCAGCTCGAGCCTACGCGGCTGGCGCAGGAAGCGGCGCTGCTGGCCGAACGCAGCGACGTCAGCGAAGAGCTGGCGCGGCTGCACAGCCACGTGGAGCAGTTTGGGAAGCTGCTGACGGGGGCAGGCGAAGCGGGAAAGAAGCTCGATTTTCTCCTGCAGGAAATGCAGCGCGAGGCGAATACATTGCTTTCGAAAACGCCGGGCGTCGAATCCGAGGGCCTGGCGATCACGGGCCTGGCGCTGGAAGTGAAATCCGACATCGAAAAGCTGCGCGAACAGGCGCAAAACGTCGAATGACGCTGGCACAGGCACAGCAGCCGCTGGTGTTCATCGTGTCCGGCCCTTCGGGCTCGGGCAAGTCCACGCTGGTGCAAAAAATGCTGGAAGTGCCTGGGACGATGTTCTCCGTATCCTGTACTACGCGCCCGCCTCGCGGCACGGAAGACGCCGGAAAATGGTATGATTTTGTTACCGAGGAGGAATTCGACAGGCGGGTTCGCGCGGGCGAATTCCTCGAACATGCCCGTGTCTTCGGAAAGCATCAATATGGCACGCCGCGACGCTGGCTCGAAGAGGCGCAACGCAAGGGCCTCGACCTGGTGCTTGAAATTGATGTGCAGGGCGCGGAACAGGTGAAGGCAAAGCTGCCCCACGCCGTGGCGATTTTTATTCTTCCGCCCGCGAAGGAAGAGCTGGAGCGCCGGCTGCGGGCGCGCGGTCAGGATTCGGAAGAAGCGATCGAGCGGCGGCTCGACCGCGCGCGGCAGGAAATGCAGCGGTACGCGGCATACGATTTTCTCGTGGTGAACGACGATGTGGAGCGCGCCGGACGCGAGGTCCAGGCGATCACTGTGGCCGCGCGCTGCCTGCGCAGCTGCCTCAGCGAGCGGGCGCGAAATATTTTGGAGTCTTTTGGAGGATAGCGATCTCATGGCCGATACCCAGGCACCGGACAGCAAGTTTGCGTTTGTGGTGGTGGCGGCGCGAAGAGCCAGGCAGTTGATGATGGGGGCGTCGCCACTGGTAGCCAATCCGCGCTCGCACAAATCCACTCGCGTGGCGATTGAGGAGCTACAAGCGGGTGTGCTCGAATATCAACTGCCCGAACTCCCGGGCGACGCTTTGGACAAGGACGGCAAGCGGCGCAAGGACTAAGGCGCCGCATTCCTATGCGCGTAGCACTCGGTGTTTCCGGTGGAGTCGCCGCCTACAAGGCGGCGGAGCTTGTGCGCAAGCTCCAGCAGGAAGGCATCGACGTGCAGGTGGTGATGACGAAGAGCGCGCAGGAATTCGTCGCGCCGCTCACGTTCGCCGCGCTCACCGGGCAAAAAGTCATCACGGAAATGTTCGGCACGGAAACGGCCGGCGCGAACGTCGAGAGCGCCATCGAGCATATCGCGGTGGCGCAACGGATTGACCTGCTGGTGGTGGCTCCCGCAACCGCGAATGTGATTGCGAAAATGGCGCGTGGCGTTGCTGACGATTTCCTCACGACCCTGTATCTGGCGACCACCGCTCCGGTGGTTGTCGCTCCCGCGATGAACGTGAATATGTGGGACCACGCAGCGACGCAGGAAAACGTCGGGACGCTGCGGGCGCGCGGCGTGCACGTGGTGGCGCCGGAGGAAGGGTATCTCGCGTGCGGGATGACCGGGGCGGGCCGGCTGGCGAGCGTCGACGCGATTGCCGCCGCTGTCTGCGCGCAGCTCGGAATCGCGCATGACTTGCAGGAAGAAACGATCATCGTCACCGCCGGGCCTACCTGCGAGGATTTGGATCCCGTCCGCTTTTTGACGAACCGGTCTTCCGGAAAGATGGGCTACGCGCTGGCGCAGGCGGCGGCACGCCGCGGCGCGAGTGTGACCTTGATCAGCGGGCCGACGCGTCTCGATCCGCCGGCGGGCGTTACGTTTGTCCCGGTGCGCAGCACCGAAGAGATGCACCGCGCGGTGCTTGAGCATTTTCCGAGCGCGACGGCGCTCGTCATGGCGGCCGCGGTGGCGGATTACCGTCCCGTGGCGCCGCACACGAAAAAGATGAAGCGCGTCAATGGCCGGTTGAATCTGGAACTTGAAGCGACGCCGGATATTCTTGCCGACGTGGCGCGCGGCAAGGGCGATCGCGTGATCATCGGCTTTGCCGCCGAGACCGAGAACGTTGCCGAGCACGCGCGGGCCAAGCTCGAATCGAAGCAGGCCGACCTGATCGTCGCCAACGACGTGACCGCCGAAGGGGCCGGCTTCGATCACGACACCAACGTGATCACGCTGTATTTCCGCGACGGAAGCGAGAAGGCCTTCGCTCGCATGCCGAAAATCGACGCGGCTCATCGCATCCTCGATCATCTTCGCGCGCTGCGACGCCCGGTGGGGCAGCCGACCGCCACGCAGCACGCGCGCTGAATCTTCCATGGATCCTGCCCCCACGCCAAAGAAACGCGAAAAACTGGAAGCCTGGCTGCGGTACTACGACGATCTCGGACTCGGTGTCTTCTACAGCGACCGCAGCCGAACTGGAGAGAGAGCTTTGCAATCTGCGGAGCCGGTGGTGATTGCGCCCGTCGAAGCTACGCCTGCTCCAAAGCTCATTCCACCGAACCCACCGCCGCTCAGGATGCCGTCTCACGCATCCGTGCTTTCGGTAGTCAGCGAGTCATCCTTGTTTGAATCCATCGATCGCGTCGAGAACGATACGCTCGAGCGCATTCGCGAAGACCTGGGCGAATGCACGCGCTGCCGCCTGCACAAGCAGCGCAACAAAATTGTCTTCGGCGCGGGAAATCCGCGCGCCGAACTCGTTTTCGTCGGCGAGGGCCCCGGCCACGACGAAGACGTGCAAGGGCTGCCGTTCGTCGGCCGCGCCGGAAAATTGCTGACGCAGATGATCGAAGCCATGGGACTGCGGCGCGAAGACGTGTACATCTGCAACGTGGTGAAATGCCGGCCGCCAGAAAACCGCAAGCCGGAGGACGACGAGGTCGCGACGTGCTCGCCGTATCTTTTCCGCCAGCTGGAAGTGATCGGGCCGAAGGCAGTTGTCTGCCTCGGCGCCACGGCCGCGCAGGCGCTCCTCAAAACGAAGGATTCCATCTCGCGTTACCGCGGGCAGTGGTTCGAATTCCGCGGCACGAAGCTGCTCGTGACGTATCACCCGGCGTACTTGCTGCGCAATCCAGCTGCGAAGGGCGACGTCTGGAAGGACCTGCAGAAAGTCATGGCCCTCCTCGGGATAGTGCCGCCCAAGAAATCCGCGCGCTGAAGCGCGCAGGTAGCGCGGAATTCAGTCTGTGGGCTTCGAAAACGTGGCTCGCGCCTCGCCATCGATCGTAAAATCGACAGACTGAAGTCCGTCCCACTCGCGCGAATTCCAGCTACACTGTCCTCCGCACATGTCTCCCCAATATTGCGAAGTGGCTCTGCCCGTTCCGCTGCGTTCGCTCTTCACATACGAGATTCCGGAGCGCCTGGCCGACTCGGTGTGCGCGGGCAGCCGTGTCCTCGTGCCGTTTCGCAATCGCGCGATGACAGGAGTCGTCCTGGACGCGTCGGCGCGCAGGCCCGATCCGGCGCGCATCAAGCAAGTTCGCGAGATCGTCGAAGTACTGGACCCCATTCCGGCCCTGCCGCAGAAGCTGCTGGAGCTGGGACGATGGGTCGCCGGCTACTACGTAGCGCCGCTCGGAGAAGTGTTTCGCGCGATGCTGCCGCCGCAGGTGGACCTGAGGCACGAGCGCGAATACCTTGTGACGGACGCGGGACGCACGCGCCGCGCCGAGCTTGACGCCGCGGGGAATCGCAGCGAAAGCGAAGTCGCGGAGCTGGCGCTTCTTTCGCTGATGGAAATCGAGGGCCGGCCCGTGCGCGCGGACCGCTTGCGCAAGCTGCCTGGAGGCGAAGCGGCGGCGGAGCGTTTGCTGCGCCGCAAGCAGCTGGAAGCGCGCGAGGTCGCCGTGCATCGGCATGCGCGCGTGCAAAAGATTGTGGCGTGGAACGCCGCTCATCCCGCGCGCCCTTCAACCGCCGACGCAGGCGCCGGCCCCACTCTTCCCGAAAAGGAAGCGCGAGTCTTTCACGTTCTCGCGGAGGAGCGCGGCCCGCTACCGCTGCCCCAACTCGCGAAGCTTGCAAAAGCGTCCCGCCCGCTCATCGAGCGGATGATTCGCGAGGAGAAACTGCAAAGCTGGGAAGAGCCGCTCCCGATCGCCGAAGATTTCTTCGACGCCGACTACACGCCGCCGTCAAACATCTTGAATGAGGACCAGCAGCGGGAACTCGAAACCATTCGCGGCTGGCTGGACGCCGGGCAATTTGCCGCGGGTTTGCTCTACGGCGTGACGGGAAGCGGCAAGACGGAAGTGTATCTCAGCGCCGTGGAGGAAACGCTTGCGCGGAACAAGACAGCGCTGATTCTGGTCCCGGAGATCGCACTGACGCTGTGGGTGGGGAGATTGTGCCGCGCGCGATTCGGCGCGGGCGTGGCGGTCCTGCACAGTGCCCTGCCGGACGTGGAGCGCGCGCGCGAATGGTGGCGCGTGCGGCGCGGCGAGGCGCGCGTCGTGGTGGGGACGCGCTCGGCGGTGTTCGCGCCCGTGGAGAATCTTGGCCTGATCGTCGTCGATGAAGAGCAGGAAGCGAGCTACAAGCAGGAAGAGACGCCGCGCTACCACGGGCGAGATGTGGCCGTCGTGCGTGCAAAGCTCGAAGGCGCGGTGGCGCTTTTGGGCTCGGCGACGCCGTCGCTGGAGAGTTTTCACAATGCGGGCCTCGGGAAATATCAATTGCTCCACCTCGATTCGCGCGTCGAGAACCGCCCAATGGCGAAAGTGGAAATCGTCGATCTGCGCGAGGATTTCAGGGCCACGCATCGCGTTTCACCGATTTCGTCGAAGCTGGGCGGAGCGATTCGCGAGCGCCTCGAGCAGGGCACGCAGTCGCTGATTCTCATCAATCGCCGCGGCTACTCCTGGTTCGTCCTTTGCCGTTCGTGCGGTGCCGCCGTGCAATGCGAGAACTGCAGCATTTCGCTCGCGTATCACAAGCAGCGCGAACGGCTCGTCTGCCACTACTGCGGCTTTTCCCGGCGCGTGCCGGAGAGCTGTCCGAAGTGCAACTCCGAGCACGTCTACTTCTTCGGTGCGGGCGCGGAGCAGCTCGAGGAGAAGCTGCGCGAGAAATTTCCGTCGGCCAAGGTGGCGCGCCTGGACCGCGACTCCGTGCGCACCAAACAGGCGTATCAGCAAGTGCTCGGTGATTTCGCGTCGGGCAAGATCGATATTCTCGTAGGCACGCAGATGGTGGCCAAGGGCCACGATTTTCAGGGAGTCACCCTGGTGGGCGTCATTGCCGCGGATTCGCAGCTCAGCCTGCCGGACTTCCGCGCCGCCGAGCGCACGTTTCAATTGTTGACGCAGGTCGCGGGCCGCGCCGGCCGCGGCATCTTGCCCGGGGAGGTACTCGTCGAGACCTACAGCCCGGAGCACTACGCGATTCAGCTGGCAGCCCGCCAGGACTATCTGTCTTTCTTTGAAAAAGAGGTACAGTTCCGGCGGCTGCTGCACTACCCGCCGTTCACCGCGCTCGCGAGCGTGCTGGTGCGTGACACGAAGATCGAGAATGCGATTCGCTGGTCGCGGCAACTCTCGGCGTTTCTCGCGCCTTACGAATCGCGCGGCGTGAAGGTGATGGGGCCGGCTGCGGCGCCGCTGGCGCGGCTCAAGCGAGAATATCGCTTCCAGTTTTTGCTGAAGGCGCCCAAGCGCACACAAATGACCCGCGCTGTTTCCGAACTGCTGGGATTTGTCGAGCAAAAGGAGATTCCGCAGAAGGCGGTGCTCGTGGACGTCGATCCGCTGAGCCTGTTTTAGGTTTTAGTAGGACAGGCTTTGAGTCTGTCGGTTTCCAATTGATCTTGGATGAATCGATGATCTGAGGGATGCCGGCTGCGCGAGCGGCCTGAATTACGTGGCGGAACCCGACAGACTGAAGTCTGTCCTACTTAGCGCACCATCACCGGCATCGGCATGAAGCACAGGATGAATATGACCACCGCAATTGCCGTCCAAAGGAGCCGCGTGCGATCGAGCCGTTCCCAGCGGTTCATTAGCGGCGGATGACGAAAGCCGATCAGCAGCAGCAAAATCGACCAGAAGATCCACCCGCTCCAGAAGAAAATACCCAGCGGAATCAGGAGCAACGCCACGCCAATCGTGATTCGCCGGTGATACTGGCTGGCCACGGAGTAGAGGATGTGCCCGCCGTCGAGCTGCCCTCCCGGAAGAAGATTCAGCGCCGTCGCGAAAAGTCCCACCCACGCGGCGCGTCCCACGGGGTGCAAAAGCAAATCTCCCGGACGCACGCCGGGCCGCAACACGGCGATCAGCAGCCGCATCACGAGGGGCTGCCCAAAGACGATCGAAGAATGGGCATCGGAGGCAGGTATGGCGCGCGAATAAAAAATGGCGATGGCCAGCGCGGGAACCGCAAACAAGAAGCCCACCACAGGCCCGGCTAGGCCAACATCAAACAGGGCCTTGCGATTGTAGATCGGGGAACGAATGCGGATGAAGGCGCCCAGCGTTCCGATCAGCGTGGGCGCGGGAAGGAAATAAGGGTAGCTGGCAGAAATTCCATAGTAGCGGCAGGCAAAGAAGTGCCCCAGTTCGTGCGCCAGCAGAATGCCGATCAGCGTGAAAGCGAAGGGCACGCCGGAGAGCAACAAGCTGGGGTGCAAGATGAGATTCGCGTACGTGGAAAACAGCCGATCAAAATCGGGTGACTGCCAAGCAGCGTACGAGGATGCGTATTGCGCGCCGACGGCCAGCGTCGAAACCAGGGTCAACACGAAAAGAACGATCGCGATCGCCAGCGATTTCCTCTGCCTGCGGGCTTCGCGATCCGCCCAATCCAGGTCGCCTGGAGCGTCCCAGTCCTCCGCGATGGGCGGAGAAATTTGCGCGGGGAAGGGCCCCATCTCGTGCGGATCGCTCATGAAAGATTGGATGCGCGCCGCGCCTCAAGAGAACATGGACCGGGCGTGCGGGACGCCGAATCAAAATGCCGGGAAGCGCGAGTGCGATGTGTGCGCGAGATCAGAGCGTTTGGAGTTCCTTGCCGGGCTTGAAGCGTACGGCCTTGCCGGGAGGAATGCTGACTTCCTGTCCGGTGCGGGGATTGCGGCCGATCCCGGTCTTGCGCGGGCGAACGTTAAACACGCCGAAGCGGCGCAACTCGATGCGCTCGCCTTTTCCGAGCGCGTTCTTCATGGCCTCAAATACGGTCTCAACGGCTTGCTCGGCTTTCGTGCGGCTCACGCCGGTCTTGGTAACCACTGCATTTACAATGTCCAGCTTAATCACTCCACCCTCCTGCTACTCAGCGGCAAGCTATGCTAGACATGCACTTGCGGGTTGTCAAGCAGCACGCTCTCGGTTAAGATGCGGCGTTTTTGCATCGGGAATCTGGGCCTGATCGATGACCGCGAGCACGCGGTGGAGGTTGTGGATGTCCGTAAAGCCAGATCGCTGGATTCGCAAGATGGCGGTCGAGCACAAGATGATCGAGCCGTTTGAGGACCGCCAGGTGCGCGACGGCGTGATCAGCTATGGAGTCTCGAGCTACGGCTACGACATTCGCGTCGCCGATGAATTCCGGATTTTCACGAATGTCAATTCCACGATCGTCGATCCCAAGCATTTCGATCCGCGGTCGCTGGTCGAATTCAGGGGCGATGTTTGCATCGTCCCGCCGAATTCCTTCGCGCTCGGCCGGTCGGTCGAGTATTTCCGCATCCCCCGCAACGTCCTGACGATCTGCCTCGGGAAATCCACGTACGCGCGCTGCGGCATTATCGTGAACGTGACGCCCTTCGAGCCGGAGTGGGAGGGGTTTGTCACTCTCGAAATCAGCAACACCACGCCGCTTCCCGCCAAAATCTACGCCAATGAAGGTTTGTGCCAGGTGCTCTTCTTTGAGTCCGATGAGGATTGTGAAATTTCGTACAAGGACAAGAAGGGGAAGTACCAGGCGCAGCAGGGGATCGTGCTTCCGCGGCTGTAGAAAGAGGCGAGTCCGCGGGATTGACAGTCAAGTTGCTATCCACCATTCTTGCGCAACAGTTCGGCGACCTTTGAATTGCGCTGAAAATTGCACCAACGCCACGGGGTGTCACATCGCAGCACGTTTCGCCAGTTCCCGACAATCCCGGTGGTCTCAATGAGCGGACGCAACAATTGCTCAAAGTCTTCTTGTAGGAATCTAGGAAGCTGATTTCGTTCGCGGGCGTCAACTCAAACAAATCAAAAGCCCTGCTTAGGTTCTGATTGAGTACTGCCATAAGGATTGATTCTCAATGGGAAGTATTGTGGAACCAAATGGTTATAGGGTGTTGCATCGACCGGTTGAGCTGGCACCGTTTATCGGCCTGTGGGTTAAGTTCCGCAGCTAAAGCTTTCCCTGCCATGTAAACTAAGCCCAATGGCCCTGCTGGTCATTTGGCACTACGGGTTGGTTTGAAGCCTAGCTCCAAGCTAGCTAGTGAAGGGGTGCAGCATGAAAGATGAGACCGCCGACAATATCGCAAGTGAATTGCGGCTGATTAGAGAAGAATTGCAGAAGTTGACCAGCGCGGTAAAATCCATCGCAAATCGGTCACAGAACTCCAACAAATCTGGAAGGTCATATCCGGGGCGCAATTCCATGCCGTTTGAGTCCGGACCACCCGATCGAAAACAGCAGGCGGTTCGACGCCCCGAAGACAAGCGTCGTCAATGGCACCTCCCGAGAGACGCTAAATGATATTCTTAAGCAAAGTGGTGGAACATCGGAAATCGTCTCGGGGTACGAAACCCAGTTGCCGATGATCCCGTTTCTCGGGCGGAATGGTCTTTGCCATTGCCAAATGCTTGAAATTAAGAAGGGGCCGAATCAGGTGATCCGGCCCCGGGGTGTGTGGTGTAGATTATTCTTCTTTTTATCTTTGTTAGAAATACCCTCTTGAGTTGTAGACGTCTGTTCAAAACAGAACATGCCGTTCCCACATTCCGAGAAGCCCGTTTCTCAGGCGCGACCCAGCAAAAGTTCTCGGGGCCCTTGAAGACGACCTTGAAGGGAAGATAAAGGGAATCAGTTTTCAGTGGGATCGCCGCGCGCGGAATGAGCGCCAGAACCACTCGCTCCACTCATCGGTGGCGTTGACGTTCGTGAACGTATAGGCCAGCAGCGCCTGGGCAATTAGCATCATCGGAGTACCAGGCAAGAATGACGGCGCGCACGGTTCTTTGCCATGGAGCAGGCATACTATGTGCAAAATCTTCGGGTTTAGGAGTACTAGAACGACAAAAGGCCGCTCCTGGAGACAGCAGAAAGCCACATGCCGAGAATCCCGTTTCACAGGACTTGGCCGACACATTCCTCCGATCACTGCCCGTAAACACAATTCCGTTCTAGAATGACGTTCTAATAAGTACGCGGATTCTGGAGCCGGTGATGAGTTCTGTTGACACCAAGGAAGTAACGGCCCGTCCGACCATCCGTCACATGGATACACGTCACCTTCGATGGGCCACGACATTCGCGATGGTTGTTGCATACTCGACGTGGCGAGAGGAAGTAACAGCATCCGACTTGCTTGCTGGGCTGTACGTCGCCAATTTTGAACGGATCTCATTATTCTGGCCCCACCCCGAATACCTCGAAGACTTTATTGCAGAATATTGCGATTGGAGCGAACCCCGCTGGGCGACGTGGGAGCGATACCATGAAGAGCATCGAAGATCGGCTCGGCGATACAGCATTCTTCGGTGGTTCGGTCCTTTGGGGCGGGTAACGATTCGAGGGAAGAAACAGCCGCGAAGGTTTGTCGGCTTCCGCTTCCATTATTCTCCGGATTGTAACCTCGTGTTCGAGACGGCGGAAAAGTTGACGCCGTACACGGCCAAAGCACCCTTCAGCGACAAGACCGTACCCTTGCTTACTCCCGAGATCGTGCTTTTGGCCTTTCTGCGAACCGAAGCGTTGCCCTTGGGAAAGTCCCTCCGCGACTCGGGCCTAATTGTTGAACAATTGGAAAAGGCCGCGACCCGTTTTATCGAGAATCCTGAAAAGCTGCTGTTTTGATGTTGTTTCCATCGTGGTTCTGGCCCATTGCCACGATTGGCAGCTCCAACTCCTGTGAAGTTCGGCTTCTCGGAATGTGGGCTTTTTGGAGAATCCCAGTTTCCGAGAATCTTATTTATCAGGTGTTGACGGTCCCCACAGGTTTCTTAAACCAGTCGTTTGCGGATGGTCTGAAAGCGAGCAGAAGTCCGGTCCCCTGAAGAAGTCCCTGTAATATGCTTATCACTGCCAGGATTGCTGACCGACCACTGATGTAGAAAAACGAGAATGGAAGGCCAACGAGGAACAACACCAGCAAAGTAATTCGAGCCCAATTCCTTCCCCGTGACATTTTCCAAATAAAGTAGCCTACGAGAAGCAGGGTAAAGATGGCATCTACGACGGATTTCGGAATCGGTCCGAGGGCCTTAAGGTGACTCCAATCTATTGCGGTCACAATAGGTGCGAGTGCTAACGCCGCCAACTGCAGAAGAATCGACCACTTGACTTCCTGAGGACTTGTTGCCATGTGCCGGAGCATATCGCTGTCTTTTTGCGTTGTCGAGTTATTGGAAAACTGAAAGCCAAGTCCTGTGAAGTCATGCCAGCTCAACCGGTCGATGCAACACCATCTAAGCAATTAGTCTGACAACACTTCCCATCGAGAATCAATCGGTATGACACTACTCAATCAGAACCTATACAGGGCTTTTGATTTGTTTGAGTTGACGCCCGCGAACGAAATTGCCTTCCTAGACTCCTACAAGAAGACGTTGAGCAAGTGTTGCATCGACCCATTGAGACCACCCAGCTTATCGGAATGTGGCTTTGCGGTCAGATGTAGTTGCGCGACGGTCGAGATAGGTCCTGGGTCACAAGGAGGTCCCTGTGACCCATCTGACCGAAATTAATACTGCGAGAGTACCGGCGTCGGAATTGACGGGGGACACTACCATTGAGCTTGACAGCCGAGCCGTTTACTCGGACTCATGCTGCTTGCGCAGCGTAAATGTGTTCAGGTTGCCGGGCACAGCAAAGATTATTTCAATCGCTCGGCCGTTATCCACGATGATGAAGTTGCCAACGGGTTGAAAAGTAGGGGAAACGTCAAGTGTTAGCGTGCCGGTCCCGTCCGAATTCACCTGATACGTTCCAGTGTACGTTCGTGGGATGATGTTCCCGTCTCTGCTTACAGTGTCGGCTCCGTTCATCGTTCCATCCCCGTGAAAATCGTAGTACCCACTGACTGCAAAAGGGTCACTCGCTCCGAGCGTATTACTCGGATCAAGTGACAATGCTAGGGAATGAAACCCGTACTTGTCATTTAGCGTATGGTTCCCGAACTTGTTGTCCGCAGCCGCCCGCGCACGGAAGGCTAAGCCCGCCACGAGCGCCGCTACCACGCAAATAGCTACCAAAGTACTTCGGTTGACTCTCATGTGCCTCCTTTGCTGAATTGACACAGAATCAAGGTTCGACATATCGCTAGCTCTTTTCACGGGGAGTGGGCCGAGGGCCGGTTCAATCGACCGTCGCATACGGAGTGCGATGGAAAGTCAAGCTGAACGGTTAAGACAATAGACGGTTATACTTAATTGTCAACAAAAAATATTAGATCGATACTACTAGGGTCGTCATCGGCCAGGCCTTAGAAACGGTCGGTTGGTCTCACCATCTATCTCGATAATTCCGACGTGGAACTAACCTCCGACTGGCCGTTCGCATGGCAACTCGGATGGGGCCTGATAAGTCGTCTTCTCGGAAACTGGCTTTTCGGCTATTGAACCTAGGATCGGGATCGCCCCAAATCAAAAAGGATGCTTCCTGCCGTTGCGGGCGGCGGCTTGCCAAGTCCTGGCAGTTTGCGTTCCCTCGGGGAATCTTTCCGCCCTCTCAAGGGGGGCCTGTTATGGGGCGCGTAATACCCGGTGCGTTGCGATGGGATGGTTACCTCCGCGCCGTTGCCGCGGTTACACGATCGCGTAATGACGGACGAGGCCCGCGAACTGAACCGCCAAATTTTCTTTGGGATCTTTGGGTGCTTATGCCTTTGCGGGCTCAGTGTTCCCGGATTCGTCGCGGGCGAGGCCCATGGGGAAGCCGCGGCTGCGCCAGCCTTCATAGCCGCCGGAGAGCGGGCGAATGCGCGTGATTCCCTTGCTGCGCAGGAGCAGGGCGAGGCGCGCGGCGGTCACTTCATTGGGGCAGGCGCAGAACAGGACAATTTCGCGGTCGCGGGGAATCACGTCGGAGGCTTCCTCGAACTCGGCGGCATCGACGTGCAGGGCGCCCGGAATCGTCTCGGGATTCGCATCGAATTCGATCGCGTGCCGCAGATCGACGATGAGAACGTCTTCGCCACTGTCGATTTTTTCCTTGAGTTCCTCGGGAGTAATTCGCGAGATCTTCAGCTTGCTGAGGAATTTCTGGCGATTATAGAATTTCCAGAAAATATAGCCGCCGAACGCCGCGAGCACGATGACGAGCAGCCACTCGCCAAGAAAAGCGGCCCTCGCGGCGACGCGCTCGAGCTCGCCGCTAAACACAAAGCCGGTGACCATAAATGTGCTGACCCAGGAGATCGCGCCGATCGCGTCAAAAAGCAGAAACTTGGGCCAGCCCATGCGGATGATGCCGGCCAGCGGCGCGGCCATCGCGTTCAGGCCGGGAATGAACTTCGCGCCCAGCAGCACCCGGGGCCCGCTCCTCGAAAAGCTGACCTGCGTTTTCCGCACGCACGAATCGGGCTCGAGCGAAATCCGGCACAGCAGTTGAAGAACGCGGATGCCTTTCAGGCGCCCGATCTCGTACCACATCGAGTCGGCGACCACGGATCCCAGCACCGCAAACCCAATCGCTTCCCCCAGGACCATGCGTTGCGTACCCGCAAGTGCGCCCGCGGCCAGCAGCAACGGCGCGGAAGGAATCGGCAGCCCCGCCTGCTCCGCAAACACCCAAGCGAACACCAGCATGTATCCATGCCGGAGAACGAATTCAAGCGTCTCGGTCATTTCAATTTCAATTCAATTCGAGCGACTCAGAGAGATTCCGCGATTGGCGCGGGATTTCCCCAGGCTCCGGAAAATACGAGACTCGGAAGCGGTTTGCGCTTGCGCTGCGCAAGCTCTCTTTGCCGCAGCGTCTCGTTCAGCGAATCCGGGTCGCCCGGATAGCCCAACGCAATCACGCTGACCGGTTCCCAACCTGCGGGCACCGCGAACCGCTGGCGCGCCGCCTCAGCGTCGAAGCCGGCCATCGGATGCGTCACCAGACCAAGGGCCGTCGCCTGCAAGGACAGATTCGCGGCCGCCTGGCCCAGGTCGTAAAACGCGTGCCGGTTGGGCCGCCCATCCTTTTCAAATTGCGTGTGCGCCAGCGTGAGGATAAGCACAGGCGCCTGGTTGGCCCAGCCCCGGTTAAAGTCTACCAGCACACCGAGCATCCCTTCATAATTCTTCGGGTCGTCGCTCGCGGCAAGCACGAACGCCCACGGCTGTTCGTTGCTCGCCGAGGACGCCCAGCGGGCCGCCTCGAACACGCTCACCAGTTTTTCGGGTTCGACGGAGCGCGGCGCGAATGCGCGCGGGCTCCATCGCTTCCCGATAACTTCGTGAATGGGAACCTGAGTTTCAGCTAACTTTTCCATGATGGCCATTGGGCCCCCTTCAGCTCTGGCTGGCGGAGCGCCCGTCCAAGGCATCGGATAGGCGCTTGATCGTGTCCGTGGGCGCCAATCCGAAGATTGGCGCCGCAACTTCGAGATTACATGTGACCCGGCGTCCTACGCTGCAGGCGTTTGCTGAATCAATTCCGCTTCGATGTTGATTTTGACTTCGTCGCCGACCATCACGCCGCCGGTTTCGGTCAGGGCATTCCAGACAAGCCCGAAGTCCTTACGATTGATTTTCGTGGAGCCGGTGATCCCGGCCCGCACGTTGCCCCAGGGATCCTTGACCGACGGGGTCGGGCCTTCGATGTCGAATGTCACTTCCTTGGTGACGCCGTGAATCGTCAAGTCGCCCGCGACCTTGAAATACTCGTCGCCCGCCTTCTCGACTCTCTTGGAGCGAAACGTCAACGTTGGGTACTTGGCGACGTCAAAAAAATCGGCGCTGCGAAGATGCTCGTCGCGCTGGGGTTCGCGTGTGCTGAGCGAAGCGGAATCAATCGTCACGTCGACCGAAGACTTGGTCGGATCGGCTGGATTGAGGAGCGCGCTTCCGCTGATTTTGGTGAATTCGCCGCGAACGTTCGAGATCATCAGATGCCGCACGCTGAAATGGGCGGCCGAATGAGCCGGATCGAGTTTCCATTCGGTGGGCTTGGTCGCTGCCGATGCCGCGGTCACTGTCGTGTTCATATTCGTTTCTCCTTTAATGTAGTTGCGATCTACTTGCGAAAAATCAGTGGCCTCAAAAAAATCAATTCGATCGATCAATGTGATGATTCGGCCTCGTCAAAAGGTTCACGGGCGCGGTCGAGCAGTGCGGAAAGCTGCCGGAGCTGCTTCTCCGGCAGGTGCCGCAACTGGCGGCGATGCAACTGGCGAACGGGTTCGTCCAGCTCGGCCAGCAGCCGCAGGCCCTCCGGAGTGATGCGCGTCCTCACCACGCGGCGGTCGCCCGCCTCGCGGGCGCGGGCAATCAAGCCCCGCGATTCCATGCGATCGAGCAAGCGCGTGATGTCCGGGTCGCGCGAGATGAGCCGGCAGCCGACTTCGCGGCAGGCCAGGCCCTTCTCGCCGGCGCCGCGCAGGATGCGCAGGACGTTGTACTGGGTGCCGCTCAGGCCGTGCGGCTTGAGCAGGGCCTCGGCGCCGCGGGCCAGGGCATCGGCGGTGCGGAGCAGGGAAACAAAGACCTCGGCTTCGAAGGCGGGGTGCGGCGTGCGTTTCGTGTTTCGTTCCATGAGCCAACAATACTCGTTATAACGACTATTGTCAAGAGGAAGTTTCAGGCGGTTTTTCTCCGCGCCCTTTGTTCTCTCGGCGCCCTCTGCGCTAAAGGTTTTGGGGTACGCCGTCGAACGTCAAAATCTTTCATCACGGAGAACACGGAGGACACGGAGAAAACCAGCGTCAGGGCTTGCGCGTGGGCCGGATGTGCACTTCGCTGATGAAGCTGCCGTCGGATTGCGTCACAAGCGCAGCGACCGCGTGGGCGACATCCTCCGGCTGCAGAATCTTTGACGCCGCCTTCCCGCCCTGTCCCGGAAAATCCGTCGCCACCGAGCCGGGACAGATGGCGCTCACGCGGATGCCGTGCGCGCGCAAGTCCTCGGCCATCGCGCCGGTCAGGCCCATGAGCCCCCACTTCGATGCGCAATAGATCGCGCCGTTGGCAAAGGTGTTCTTCCCGGCGAGCGAGCTGATGTTGATGATGTGGCCGGTCCCGCGGCGAATCATTTCGGGCGCCACCGCCCGGGACAAAAGGAACACGGCCTTCAGGTTGGTGTCCAGGACCGTATTCCATTCGGTCTCGCCAAATTGGTGGAAGGGTCCAAACACCCCGGTTCCGGCATTGTTGACCAGGATATCGATTGGCCCGAACTTGTGGCTGGTTGTGCTGACGAGGGAAGAGACATCTTCACTGCGGGTGACGTCGATCTCGATCGCCAGCGTCTCGATTGCTTCGGCGCGCAGCCTCGATGCCGCTTCCTCGAGCCTCGCTCGATCGCGCGCGCAAATGGCCACGACGGCGCCCATACGTCCTAGGCGGTGCGCGATCGCGAAGCCGATTCCCCGGCTGGCTCCTGTGATGAGCGCTACCTTGCCGGATACATTGCCTTGTTCGGCCATCCTCTGCCTTTCATACGACGAAAAAAGCAGCCCGGGAAACATGCCAATCTCATCCAGGCGGCCCCGCGCCGAGTTTTGTCATCTTACCATCGGCGATCAAAGCAGAAGCGATTCCCGGTGACAATTAGTGACAAGAGTATGAAAGCGAAAGGGATTCGCCCTTGCGGTTCAGAGCGGGATTCCCCTATAATCCGGAAGCTTTTGAGCCGGCGGACATTCTTGCAGAGTGTTTTTTCAATCAGATATCCTGAGACGAGCTGAGGAGGCTGGAAGCCGATGATGCGAAAGTGGATTGTGACTGGCGCCGGTCTGTTGTGGATCGCGCTGGGAATGAGTACTGGCTCGGGAAGGTTATCGGCCGCAGTGCAGGCGGCGCAAGATCAATCAAAGCCTGGCTATTCGCTGGCCGAGTACAACCAGTACCAGGCGGCGGACAAGGAACAGAACCCTCAGCAGAAGATCAAGCTGCTGGATGATTTCGTCAAGGCATATCCGAATTCAACGCTGATGCCGTACATCTATCGCGACTACTACACGACGTACATGGCGCTGAAGAATTACGCGCAGGCCATGGACGCCGCCGACAAGATGATCGCGCTCGGCGACAAGATCGACACGGCGGGACGGCTCGAGGCCTATTACACGCGCGCGCAGGCGTTTTATTACGGCATGGGCAGCCCGGACATGCAGAAACCGGACGTTCTTACAAAAGTCCGGGACAATGCCACCGCGGGTCTGAAGACGCTGGACGACTTGAAGAAGCCGGACAACGTGGACCAGAAGCAATTCGATCAGCAAAAGAAGGGCGTGCAGGTCCTGTTCAACGCCGTCGCCGCTTTGTCCTCGACCAGTTTGAAGGACTACCCGACCGCTGTGAACTACTACAAGACGCTTCTTTCGATCGACCCCACGGACGCGGTCTCGCACTACCGCCTCGGCATCGTATATCTACAAATGATGCCGCAGATGGGGACGGACGGATTCTGGGAACTCGCCCGCGCGATCAATTTGAAGATCCCGAACGATTCGAAAGTACACGACTACTTGAAAAACCAGATTATCAAGTATCAGCAAGCCTCCTGCGACAAGCTGGTCGACGATCAGGTGAACGAGCTTCTCACCCTCGCCGCCGGCTCCAATGACCGGCCGGCGACGTTGAACGTTCCGAGTACCGCGGACCTGCAGAAGGCGCGCGACGACACGGCGAATTTCATTCCCAATTTGATGGCCGGAGGCGACGCGGGCAAGGTGATGTGGCTGGCGAGCTGTGGATTGGAATATCCAGACGTCGGTGTTCGAATCATGGAGCCGCCCGCCGTGGATGGCGACAACGTGACACTGAAGGTGTTCCGTGGCAACACGCCTGAAGAGATCGAGGCGGCCACCATGTCGAACATGGAAGTAAAGATCGAAGGCCAGCCGGAAGCCAAACGCCTGGAGAAAGACGCGGTCGTGCGATTCACGGGCACGCTGGTCGGCTACACGCAAAACCCATTCATGCTGTCGTGGGACAAGGCCAAGATCAATACAGAGGATTTGCCGGAGGAGAAGGGCCCCGCCAAGAAGGGACCGGCAAAGAAAGCGCCGGCGAAGAAGGCTCCCGCAGGCAATTGATTCGGCTATAGCAAGCGCGATTGAGAACCGAAAAAACAAATGGCCCCGCGAATTTCGCGGGGCCATTTGCTTTTAGCGCAAACTGTGTAGCGCGAACCTTCAGGTTCGCGCCCCGCGGGACGGCGCATGCCCGCCAACCGGCAGCGGCTACGCCGTGAACCAAGCGTCATTACGGCAGCTGAACTTTGAGGGGTTGCACGAATTACGAATCACAAGTCACGATGGCCGCCGCGCGAAGCCGAGACCACCAGTCACCAGTCACTAATCACCAGTCACCGTTTTTCACTTCCGCCGGTGATCCAGCTTGTACAAATCAATCTTCCGGCTCAGCGTATTGCGATGAATCCCCAGCAACCGCGCCGCGCGCGACTGGTTGCCGCGGGAGCGCTCCAGCACTCGCTTGATGAACTTTTTTTCAAACTCGTTGACTGCCTCGTCGAAATGAATTCCGCGATCCACCATCAGGCCCACCAGGGTATCGAGTTGCTCCTTCACGTCGCACGCTCCGCACAAGACGAAATTTGTTCACTGCGCGCCGGATCCGGCCGCGCCGCTAGCTGAGTTCGTGGCCCGTTAGCTGCCGGTACGCTTCCCGGTATTTTTCGCGGGTCGCGGCGACCACATCGGAGGGGAGGTTCGGGCCCGGTGACTGCTTGTTCCACCCGATCCGTTCGAGGTAGTCACGTACATACTGCTTGTCGTAGGACGGCTGGGCGCGTCCTGGCTGGTAGCCTTCCCCGGGCCAAAATCGGGAAGAGTCCGGGGTCAAAGCCTCATCGATCCAAATCAATTCGTCTCTCAAAAGGCCAAATTCAAATTTGGTGTCCGCCAGGATGATTCCGCGCGGCTCGGCATAAGCCGCGGCGCGGCGGTAAATCTCCAGGCTGATGGCGCGCACTTTCTCAGCCAACTCCGCTCCCACCAGAGAAACCGCGCCGTCGAACGTGATGTTCTCATCGTGGCCCGTCGTCGCTTTCGTCGACGGGGTGAAAATCGCCTCCGGAAGGCGCTCGGACTCGCGGAGTCCCGCCGGGAGCGCGATCCCGCAGACTTTCCCTGTGGCGCGATAATCCTTCCAGCCGGAGCCGGACAGATATCCGCGCACCACGCATTCGATGGGCAGCGGGCGCGTTTTCTTGCAGAGCATCGCGCGGCCCTCGAGCTGCGAAGAATAGGCGGCAAGCTCGGCGGGAAAATCCGTCGCGGTGACCATGTGATTTGGGATGACGTCGCCCAGCAAATTGAACCAAAAGAGCGAGAGCTGCGTCAGCACGCGTCCCTTGTCCGGGATCGGCGTGGGCAAAACCACGTCGAACGCAGACAGCCTGTCGGTGGCGATGAGCAGCAGCTGGCCGCCGACTTCATATAAGTCGCGAACTTTTCCGCGATTGAGAAAATGAATCCCGGGGAGCAATGTTTCCCACACGACGGAATTTAATTTTGGAGAAGCCAAGGTGTCTGGTCCCTTCCGAGTGGCGCACATTCTAGCGCACGCGACGGCGATGTCAACGGAGAACAAAAAAGAAAAGTGGAAAACCGGGGGAAAACGCGGCGCACCCAAGAAGAAATAGTCGAAAAGATTTTGCTCGGGACAGCGGAGGGGTGAAGTCGATACAGGTCCGCAGGAATTCGAAAATTGGTTTTGGAGGGCCGGGCTTCAGCCCGGCCGTAAGGGTGCTAAGTTGACCCGGCTTTAGCCGCTGAAGTCGAAGCCGTGCTTCCGCGTTGGCTACAACTTACGCCGCATTCGTCGCGGCCTGCGCCGCGGCGGCTTCATCCCAGCGCACGGACACGAGCTTCGAAACGCCCGGCTCCTGCATCGTCACGCCGTACAGTACCGACGCCATCTCCATCGTTTTGCGGTTGTGCGTCACGACGATGAATTGCGTGCCCGAGCTCATTTCGGAGACGAGCTTCGTAAAGCGGCCGACGTTGGCCTCATCGAGCGGCGCGTCGACTTCGTCCAGGATGCAGAATGGGCTCGGCTGATAGCGGAAAATGGCGATCAGCAGCGCCAGCGCCGTCATGGCTTTTTCGCCGCCCGAAAGCAGCAGCACGTTCTGCAGGCGCTTGCCCGGCGGCTGCGCGACCACGTCGATGCCCGGCTCGCCTGAACTGTCCGGCTCGGAGAGCCGCATCTCGCCCGTCCCACCGCCGAAGAGCGTGTGGAAGGCAGTAGCGAAGTTCTGGTTGATGATCGAGAATGCTTCCTCAAATTTCTGTTTGCAGACCTGATCGAGCTCAGAAATGGCCTGCTGCGTATCGGTGATCGATTGCAACAGGTCGGCGCGCTCGCGCCCAAGGAAGTCGAAACGCTGCTCGCACTCGTTGTATTCCTCGAGGGCCATCATGTTGATCGGCCCCATCGACTCGATGCGCGATTTCAGCTCGTGATACTGCGCGTCGGAGGCGCGCAGCTCTTCGCCCGTGAGCAGGGCGGGGAACTCCGCAATCAAATCTTCCGGCTGCGCGTTCAGCTCTTCGACGCACGATTGCCGCAGGTGCTCGCGCTCGGATTCGTTTCGCGCCTGCTCGATTTCGAGCTTGCCGCGCTCTTCGCGGAAGTCTCCGAGCCGCTGGCGCGCCTGGCGCAGGGCGTCGTCCACCCCGACGGCGCGCACGCGGGTCGCGTCGAACTCCCGCTCCAGCTCCGTTCCGCGCGTTTCGAGGCGCAGCTTCTCCGCGCGAAGCGATTCGACCCGAGCCTGATGCTCGGCGATTTGCGCGGCGAGTTCGGATTGCTCGTGAGCAAGCGAGTCGTGCTGCAGGACCAGAGTCGCGCGCCGCGAGGCAAGCTCGTTCAGTTCTTGCTGCATCCTTGCGGCGACACTTTCCGCGCTGGCCAGGCGTTCAGAGAGCGCGGCAATTTCGGCGCGGCGCGCCGACACGTCTTCCTGCTTGGCCAGCGCCGATTGCCGCAGCGTGGACTGCCTATCCATCGTTTCGGCGATTTCCAGCTCCGCGGCCGTGCGGGCATTCGAAGTCTCGCCGCGCCTGCTTTGAGCAGCCTCGGCGCGCCGCCCGGCTGCCGCGGCGTCATTGCGCAAACGGGCAAGCTCGCTCTGGCAGTCGCTCAGATCGATTCCGAGGCGCACCATGTCGCTGCGCGCCTGATCGCGCTGCAGCGTCGCCGCGACCGAAAGTTTTTCCGCTTCGACGTGTTGCGCGGCGGCTTGCTCGAGCGCTGTTTCGCTTGCGCGCAGCTCCTCTTCGACGTGGACGAGCGCCGCTTGTGCTTCCGACGCGGCCCGCTCGAGCTGCAGAACCTCGGCGTCCAGCACGCGCAGTTCGCGCTTCATGCCGAGTGGACCTGTTTCCGAAGGCCGCCCGCCGCTCACGACACGGCCTTGATAAGTGGTCCCGTCCGGCGTCACAAAGGAATACGCGGGATTTTCGCGAGCGAGCCGCTCGGCAACCTCGGCTTGCTCGACCAGAAACGCCGATTGCAGGCGCGGCAGGAACTGCTTGGCGGCCGGGCCCAGTGGATCGCGAAACTCAACGAGGCGATCGAGGCGCGAAACGGTTTCGCGTTCGATCTCGAAAGGCACGACCGGCTCGTTCGGCCGCAGGTTCAATTTGCGCAGCGAATCGACGAAAAATGTGGCGCGGCCGCCGACTTCGTCGCGCAGCATGGCAATGCCCGCGCGGGCCACGTCAAACGTTTCCACCACCACATATTCGAGCTCGTCGCGCAGGAATTGCTCGATGGCGCTCTCGTATTTTTGCTCGACCTCGGTGTAGTCGGCGAGCACGCCCACCGCGCGGAACCCGTCGGATTCGGCGCCATTCTGGCTCGAGGCAAAGAGCTTCTGCACCGCGTCCGCGGTGTAGGAACGCTCGTTCAGGATCTGTTCCACCGACGAGCGGCGCGCCCTTCCGCTGGCAAGCGCGTCGCGGGAGGCGCCCGCCTTCGTAGCCGCTTCTTGCTGTTGCCGGCGAAGCTCGGCGATGCGCGACTGAGCGCCGCGCACAATCTCCTCCAGCCGGCTCGTTCGCTCCAGAATCGATTGCCAATGGAGATCGGCGGCCTGAGCGCGCTCGCGGTGGTGCAGCGATTCCTCCAGCAACTGTTGTTCCTGCTGTTCGCGCCGTCCGACGCTCTCGATGAGGTGCGCCAGCGATTGCTCGGCTTGCGCCTGCTCGCCGTGCAGCCGCGTCAGCTCGTCACCAAGCTCGGCGGCCGAGCGGCGCAGCGCCGCGACGCGGACCTCGGCGAAATCGTGCGCGCCCGAGATTTCGGCGGCGGCAGCGGTCAGGTTTGCGAGGATCGTTTCCGCGCGCTCGACGTCGCCTCGGATTGCGTTCACCGATTCGCCGTGCGCCGACGCCCGGGCTTCGACTTCAGCGGTTTGCGCCGCGCCCTGTTCGATTTCCTTGTTCAATTGCTCGAGACGCCCGTTCAGCTCCGCCGTCCGCTGGCGATTGAAAAGAATCCGATTCTCGCTGCGGTCGAGCTCGAGCGCCGTCTGCCCGAGGATGTTCTGGTGCTGCCGCAACTCGCCTTCGAGTTCGAACGTCCGGGAAGTCAGCCGCTCCTGCTCGATCTCCCGTTCGCTTACCGATTGGGCTTCCTGCGAGACTTGCCGGGAGATTCCGCCCAGAAGGCCGGACAGCCGCTCTGCTTCGAGGTCCAGCTCCTTGGCTTTGCTGGCCATCACCTGGCGCAGCAGGCCGCGCATCTGCTCGCGAATCTCGGCGTAGCGCCGCGCCTTCGAGGCTTGCCGCTTCAGGGAGCCGAGCTGCTTTTCGACCTCGACGTAAATGTCGTTCACGCGGGAAAGATTGACCTTCGAGGATTCGAGCTTGGCTTCCGCGAGGCGCCGCTTGGTTTTGAATTTCGTGATTCCGGCGGCCTCTTCGATGATGGCGCGCCGGTCGGTGGGCTTTGAGCTGAGGATTTGGCCGATGCGGCCCTGCTCGATGATCGCGTAGGAATCTGGGCCGAGGCCAATGCCCATGAAGAGGTCCTGAATGTCCCGCAGGCGAGCCACCCGGCCATTGATCAGATACTCGCTCTGCCCCGAGCGGTAGAGCCGGCGCCCCACCACAACTTCGCCCGGCTTCACATGCATTCCAGGCTTTTCCGCTGCGGCGCGCTTTTTCTTCAGGAAAGCGGGCGCCTTGGAGGAATCAGCCGCAGCCTCGTCATCCGCCGGACCCGGGAACTCTGCGCCATCCTCCGCGCCATCTGTGCCCTCTGCGGTCAGAGATTTCGGGTTCGCGCCAAAGGCGCTATCTGGAACGCCCACTGGACCAAGAGCAGGAGCGTCGGCTTGGGGGCCCAGCACAAACTCCGCCGCCGCAGCCAGTTCCGGGTCGATCAGGGTCAAAGTAACTTCCGCCAGTCCCAGCGGCGGCCGCTTGACGGTCCCGTTGAAGATGCAGTCCGACATGCGCTCCGCCCGCAGCGATTTGTGGCTCTGTTCGCCCAGAACCCATGAAATGGCATCGACGACGTTGGATTTGCCGCAGCCATTTGGCCCGATAATGCAGGTGAGGCCGCTGCCGCTAAACGTGATTTGGGTCTTCTCGCAGAAGGACTTGAAGCCCACAAGCTCAACTTTGCGCAGTTTAAGCAAGATTTCCCCTTTTTTGGCCCCTGCCGCCTGGGAGCTGGGTGGTCTCGGCGTAGGCAATCCTCTACACCAAGCCCCTGGCCGTTATATCGGCAGAGACGTGTTCCGCTTAATTGGGAAGGATCGAGCCGCGACAAAATCGCTGAAGGGTCGTGTCTCAGTGGCCCAGCCGCCTGGCGCTACGATGGCGGTTACGGGGAAACAAATTAGCACGCGCTGGTTGCGAAGTAAAGAACGAACCACGGATTTGCCAACAATTGGATTCGGTTGCTATCCGTTGTAAGTTATGGTGGTCGCTCGAAAGCGGGAGGTCGTCCAACATGCTCTTTGATTTCGCGAAAATTTCGGGCCAGGAATGCTACAAGCTGCTGGTCTCCACGGTGACGCCGAGGCCGATCGCCTGGGTGGTCAGCCAGGATGCAAAGGGCGTGCTGAACGCGGCCCCGTTTTCCTTTTTTAATGCATTTTCGGGCAATCCAGCCGTGGTGGCCATCGGGATCGGGAACCGGAAGCCCGGGCAGGCCAAAGACAGCCGCGCCAACATACTTGAGACTGGCCAATTCGTCGTGAACCTCGTCGCTGAATGGAACGCGGAAGCGATGAACATCACCGGAATCGAGTTCGATCCGCAGGTGGACGAGCTGGCCCAGGCAGGGCTGACGCCGATCCCTTCGACGTACGTGAAGCCGCCGCGCATCTCGGAAAGCCCTGTCGCACTCGAATGCGAGTTGATGCAGATCGTGGATATGGGCGAAAGCGGCTTGGTGCTAGGCCGAGTCGTCGCCATGCACGTTCACGACGAGTTTGTGCTGGACGCCGAGAAGTATTACATCGACACTCCGAATTTGAAACTGCTTGGCCGCATGCATGGCCGCGGCTGGTACGCCCGCACATCGGATTTGTTCGACATGCCGAGGATTCCGGTAGCCGAGTGGAAGATGAAGGCCGCTTCGGCGCCGGGCTCAGGGCGAGACGCCTCGATAAGCGGTGACTCGTGATTTGTAACTCGTGATTCGTGTGTCTGGGCCGATTCTTCGCAGTTTCGGTGAATCATCCAAAATCCGGGATTTTTTGGGGGGGACGGAGACATTATGAAAATCGGAGTTCTCGGTTCAGGCATCGTTGCTCAAACGCTCGCGGCCGGGTTCGTCAAGCACGGCTACGAAACGATGGTCGGCACTCGCGACAGGTCAAAGCTGGCGGAATGGAACCGCGCGAATCCCAAGGCGCGCCTCGGGAGCTTCAGCGAAACAGCGGCGTTTGGCGATGTGGTTGTCCTGGCCGTCAAGGGGCTGGCGTCTGCGGAGGCGCTGCGCGCGGCAGGCGACAACGTCTCGGGAAAGGTAGTGATCGACGCGACGAATCCGATCGCCGACGCACCGCCGGAGAACGGGCTTCTCAAACTCGCCAGCAGTCTTGACGGCTCCCTGATGGAGCGTTTGCAGACGGAGTTCCCGCGCATTCGTTTCGTGAAGGCGTTCAGCTCCGTCGGCTACTTCCATTTTGTCGATCCGCAATTTGGCGGAGTGAAGCCGACCATGTTCATCTGCGGCAACGATGGTGCGGCGAAGACAACAGTCACCGAGATCCTCGATCGGTTCGGCTGGGAAGCTGCGGACATGGGAACCGTCGAAGCGGCGCGGGCGATCGAGCCCCTCTGCGTACTTTGGTGCATTCCGGGTTTGCTGCGGAATGAATGGAACCACGCATTTAAATTGCTAAAGAAGTGATCCAGCGTGCTCAGTCGATTCGGTAATGGCAGCCGCGGCTTTCGCGGGCCTGGTCGGCAGCTTCGAGGATCAGGAGAGACGTCAGGATGCCGTTGCGCAGGCCGATGATCGAGTCGCTGACTTCGCATTTTTCGTAGAAGCGCGCAATTTCGAGATCGAGTTCGCGCAGGACGCGCATCGCCCGGTTCAATCGTTTCTCGCTGCGGATCAGCCCGACATAATTCCACATCGTTTGCTGAATGGTCAGCCAGTCCTGCGCGATGAGCGCGGGATCGGCGGGTTCGTTTTCGTAGCGCCAGTCGGCGATCTGAGGGAAGTAGAATTTGTAGCCCTTTTGGATGTGTTCGGCCGCTTGCTGGCCCGCGCGCGTACCCCACACAAGGCATTCGAGTAGGGAAGTGCTCGCCAGGCGGTTCGCGCCGTGCAGCCCGGTGCAGGCGACTTCGCCAACGGCGCGCAAGCGATCGACGGTCGTCCGGCCCCACGAGTCGGTGGCGATTCCACCGCAGCTGTAATGGGCCGCGGGAACCACGGGGATCGGCTCGCGCGTCATATCGATTCCGCGCTCGAGGCACACGGCGTAGATGCCGGGAAAGCGCTCGCGAATATATTCGGCGGGTTTCTGCGTGATATCGAGATATACGGACGGCTCGCCCGACTCCAGCATGGTTTGATAGATCGCGCGCGCGGCCACGTCGCGGGGTGCCAGCGATCCCGCAGGATGAAACTTCTGCATGAATTCCTTGCCCTGGCGATCGACGAGGCGGCCGCCTTCGCCGCGCACCGTTTCCGAAATCAGGAAGCGGCCGTCCGGAGCAAGGAGCGCCGTGGGATGGAATTGAATGTACTGGAGGTTGATGCAGCGCGCCCCGGCGCGATACGCCATGGCGATCCCATCGCCACGCGCGCCCGGGGGATTCGTGCTGTGCAGAAAGACGCTGCCGAGTCCGCCCGTCGCCAGGATGGTCTCCTTGGCGAGCAGGGGATAGATCTTTCCCGTGGATTGATCGAGCACGTACGCGCCGACGCAAGCCAGTGGGAGATAGACGTCGGTGGGCTCGACCGAATGGTGCGACGCGGTCAGCAGGTCCACCGCGGTGGCGTTGGCGAGGACTTTGACGTTCGGATGAGCCTGCACGCGCTCGTAGAAGCCGCGCTCGATCGAAAATCCGGTCTTGTCCTTGAAGTGAATGATGCGCGGGATGGAATGCCCGGCCTCGGAAGTCAGATCCAGCTCCGCCGGATTTTCGGGAGACGGATCGAAGGGAACGTGAAGCTCGTCGATCAGCACCTCTTTGACGAGGCGCGGTCCTTCCTCGCTGAGCAACGTTGCCGCCTCCAAGGAGCTAAGGCCCGCGCCGGCAGAGAGGATGTCCTGAACCAGTTGCTCTGGACGCTCGCCGTGGCCGCGATAGATGATTCCTCCCTGGGCCCAGTTCGTGTTGGTTTCGCGGGGTTCGTGCGCGCGCGTGAGCATGGTGACCGAGCAGCCGCGTTTCGCGGCGTCCCAGGCTGCCGCGAGGCCACCGAGGCCGCTGCCGATCACCAGCACGTCTGTCTGCACAGTGTTATTCATGTTGTTCGAGGCCGGACCTAGCGGAAAAGGGCGGCCGGCAAATCATTCCGGCTCGATCTCAAAACTGATGTCCACAGCTGCGGCGGAATGCGTCAGCGCTCCCACGGAAATCCAGTCCACCCCTGCCTCGGCAAATTCTCTCACGTTATCGAGCGAGATTCCCCCGGATGCTTCGGTGAGAATCTTTGCTGGAGCGGCGCTCTTGCGCACCCGCTCGACAGCTTGGCGGACGAGCGATGGAGCCATGTTGTCCAGCAGTATGACGTTCGGTTTGTGAGGAAGCGCGGCGCCCAATTCGTCTAAGTTGGTCACCTCAATTTCGATCCACTTCGCGCGCCCTCGAGCGGCCTGCGCCGCCATTAGCGCGGCGGAAACGCCTCCCGCCAATCGGATATGGTTTTCCTTGATCAGGACGGCTTCGCCGAGATCCCTGCGGTGGTTTCTGCCGCCGCCCACACGCACGGCATATTTTTCGAGCGCGCGAAGGCCTGGCGTCGTTTTTCGCGTGTCTAGAATTTGCGCGCCCGTGCCTTCGACCGCGCGCACAAAGCGCCGGGTCAGTGTGGCGATGCCGCTCAGCCGCTGCAAGAGGTTCAATGCAACGCGCTCGCCCGTCAAAAGCGCACGGGCGGAAGCTCTCACGAAGGCCGGAATCTTTCCCTTGGCGAGTTCTTCGCCGTCATGGAAGAGGAAAACGGCGTCGGCGGTCTCGTCCAAAATGCGGAAGACCTCGACGAACAATTCGATCCCGGCCAGAACGAGGGGCGCCTTGCAAATCACTTCGCCGCGGGCGCGCTGCGCGGGCGAGACCGTGGATTCCGTAGTGAGGTCGCCCGCGCCGATGTCTTCCGCCAGAAAAGATCTCAATAGACTGTGGCACGCGGATGCGTCAAGTAAAGGGGACATGGCCAAGTGGGACGAGGCTAGCTCATCTCCAGCATTCGGAGAATCGGTTTCAGGGCGCGCTGGCGTAGATTTTCCTCGAGCGTGATTTCCGGCTTGCGGTCGCGCATCGCAAGGTAAAGCTTTTCCATCGTGTTCAGTTTCATGTGCGGGCACTCGCTGCACGAGCATCCGCCTTCGCCCGGTGCCGGAATGAAGGTCTTCTCTGGGCAGGCCTTTTCCATCTGGTGCAGGATGCCGCTCTCGGTGGCCACGATGAACTCACCGGCGGCGTTGTGCGTCGCGAAATTCAGGATCCCGGTGGTCGACCCCACATAGTCGGCGTGCCGCAGGACGGATTCCGCGCACTCGGGATGGGCCAGGACGAGGGCTTGAGGATGGCGCTCTTTCAGCTGCACCAGGCTCTTCTCCGAAAACATTTCGTGAACCATGCAGCTGCCCGGCCAAAGCTTCATCTCGCGGCCCGTTTTCTTCATGATGAAGCGTCCCAGGTGCTGGTCCGGAGCGAACAGAATCGGCTGCTCCGACGGAATCTGGCGGACGATTTTCTCCGCGTTGCTGGACGTGCAGATGATGTCGCTCAGCGCTTTGACCTCGGCGCTGCAGTTGATATAGGTAATGGCGACGTGATCGGGATAGCGCTCGCGGAAGGCCTTGAAGAGCGGCGCGGGGCAGCCGTCGGCCAGCGAGCAGCCGGCGTTCAAATCCGGGAGCAACACCAGCTTGCCAGGATTCAGGATTTTGGCCGTCTCCGCCATGAAGAGCACCCCGGCAAAGACGATAACGTCGGCCGAGGTGGAAGCGGCCTGCTGGGACAACTGCAGGCTATCTCCCACAAAATCAGCGAGATCCTGGATCTCCGAATCCTGGTAATAGTGCGCCAGGACCACGGCATTCATTTCGCGCTTCAGGCGCGCGATCTCATTCTCGAGGTCGAGATGCGATAGGGATTCCTGAATTCCGAGTTGTGCAGGAGCGATCATGGGGGTGGTTAATCAAGTGTATTAGAGTCAACATCCATTATAGCCGTCGCATTCGATGGACACAAACCCGCGCGTTCATAAGGTAGGATGTCCGCTTGTGTCGATTCGATTCCTGCAATAGCATTGAGTGGGCGGATACCCGAAGGTCAGGGGCGTGTCTTGGCGAAAGAATCTAAGGGCAGATCCACGAAGAATCGGATTTCAGCTCGAGAATTCAGCAAGGAATTCACCGCAATCGTAGCCGGCTACCTTGCAACCTTGCCCGTCGACGAACAAGACCAGCGGATTCGTTCCGCACATCGAGTGCTCGCCAATCGTTTCCACAGCACTTACTCCAGCAAACGAGGGGCTGGCGATACTCCTCGGACTCGACCAACCCGTACTCGTGAATAACCTCCAGCCGCGCGAACGCACCTTTTGCCAGTATCTGCGCATGTCGGTTAGAATGCAGCGTTTGCCATGAGCGTACAGCCTACACTGAGCGGCGGGGACCGCACCGCGAAGGCGGAAATCCGGCTGCATAACACCTTTTCGGGCGAGACCGAGCCGTTTGTTCCGCTCGTCTCGGGCGAAGTGCGCTCGTACACCTGCGGGCCCACCGTCTACGATTTCGCGCACATCGGCAATTTCCGCACCTTCGTCTTTCAAGACATCTTGCGGCGGTATTTGAACTCGCGCGGCTACCGCGTCATTCAGGTGATGAATCTCACCGACGTGGACGACCGCATCATTCAGAAATCGGCCGCGGCGGGCGTCAGCATCCGCGACTACACGGACAAATACATTCAGGCGTACCTGGATGACCGGCGCGCCCTGAACCTCGAGCCGCCCGAATACATCGCGCGCGCCACCGAGCACATCGACGACATGGTCGAGCTGATCCAGCGCCTGACGGAAAAGGGATTCACGTACACGAGCGAAGGGTCCACGTACTACCGCATCGCGAAGTTTCCCGCCTATGGCAAGCTCTCCAAAATCGACGTGGCGGGCATGCAGACCGGCGCGCGCGTCGACATGGATCGGTACGACAAGGACAACGCGCGCGACTTCGCGCTCTGGAAGGCGCCTAAGCCCGGCGAGCATTTCTGGGACACACCGATCGGCCCGGGGCGTCCCGGGTGGCACATCGAATGTGCGGCCATGGCGCTGAAATATCTGGGGGACACGCTGGACATCCACAGCGGCGGCGTGGACCTGGCCTTTCCGCACCATGAGAACGAAATCGCGGAGTCCGAGGCGGCCACGGGCAAGCAGTTCGTGCGCTACTGGCTCCATGCAGAGCACCTGCTCGTGGATCAGGAGAAGATGTCGAAGTCGCTCGGGAACTTCGCGACGCTGCGCGAGCTGTTCGTCCACGGGCACAAGCCGTCTTCGATCCGGTTTTTGCTGGCTTCCGTGCCGTACCGGCGCCAGCTCAATTTCGCGCCGGATGGCCTGCAGGGCGCGGCGAGTTCGGTGGAGCGGCTGAGAAACTTTGTTGCTCGCCTCCGCGAGGGAAAGTTTCCGGAAGGATCGACGCCCGCAATGGCCGCGCGCGCCGAAAAGGCCCGCGAGGACTTTGATCGCGGCCTGGCGGACGATCTCAATACCGCCGTCGCGCTCGCGGCGATTTTCGATCTGGTGCGGGACGCCAATACGGCGATGGATCGCGGCGAATTTCGCCAGGGCGACGCCGCGCCCATGCTTGCGGTCATGGAAATGTTTGACGCGATTTTCGCCGTCCTGCGCGACGACGATGCCGAGAAGCTGAGCGCGCTCGGCGTTTCGCCGAAGTCTCCCACGCTCAGCGATTCCGAAATCGAGGCCCTCGTCGCCGAGCGGCAGGCGGCGCGCAAGCGCCGGGATTTCGCCGCTTCGGACCGCATTCGCGATCAGCTTGCCGCCAATGGCATCATTCTCGAGGATTCGCGTGACGGCGGAGTTCGCTGGAAGCGCAAGTGAGTTCTGAAATCCATTTGCCCGAGAACTTGTAGGTTAATGCACCTCTGCACTTCAATTCTCGACGCTTCGGCGGCAATCGGCGTAGATTAGTACCCGGGCCCTCTCTTTCGATCTCGATCTTCAGAATGAGCACGCCGTCGTCTGGAGAGGACCGCCGCGGAGAAATCTGTGAGCGCAATAATGACTGAAACGAAGCTGCCCGCCCTGGTCACCCAGCTTCCCGGCCCCAAAGCCAAGGAAGTGATCGCGCGGGACGCGCAATTCATCTCGCCGTCCTATACCCGCGGGTATCCGATGGTGGCGAAGTCGGGACGCGGCGCAATGGTCGAGGATGTCGACGGCAACGTGTTTCTCGACTTCGCCGCGGGCATCGCAGTTGTTTCCACGGGGCATTGCCATCCCCGCGTGGTCCAGGCGATTCAGAAACAGGCGGCCGAGCTGATCCACATGTCGGGCACGGATTTTTATTACCCGAACATGGTGGAACTGGCTGCGCGCCTTGCGAAAGTTGCCCCCGGATCGGAACCGAAGAAGGTCTACTTCGGCAACTCGGGCACGGAAGCCACCGAAGCCGCCATCAAGCTCGCTCGATACCACACGCGGCGTGACAAGATTATCGCCTTTCACGGCTGCTTTCACGGGCGCACGCTGGGCGCGCTTTCGCTCACCGCGTCAAAGGCCGTGCAGCGCAAGGGATTCGGCGCCCTGCTGGCCGGCGTGTTTCACATTCCGTATCCGAATGCGTATCGCTGCCCGTACGGGAATCCCGCGCCGTGCTCGTGCGTCGAATCGGCTACCGTGCTCGAGCGCGAGACGTTCAAGCGCCTGGTCGATCCCGAAGAAGTTGCCGCAATTTTCATCGAGCCGGTCCAGGGGGAAGGCGGATACGTTCCCGCACCCAGGGAATTCTTTGTGGAATTGCAGCGCATCTGCCGGAAGTACGGAATTCTTCTCGTGTGCGACGAGGTGCAAAGCGGCATGGGGCGCACCGGAAAATGGTGGGCTTGCGAGCACGTGGGAATCGAACCGGACATTCTGTGCGTGGCCAAGGGCATCGCCTCGGGAATGCCGCTCTCCGCGACGATTGCGCGCGCCAGCGTGATGGACTGGAAGCCGGGCGCGCATGCATCGACGTTTGGTGGCAACCCCGTTTCGGTTGCCGCGGCGCTGGCGACCATGGACCTGCTCGAATCGCAATACATCGAGAACGCGCGCCGCATGGGCGAATTCTTGATGAGCCGTATGGCGGACTGGCCTGGCCGGCACCGCATCGTCGGCGACGTACGCGGCAGGGGACTGATGATCGGCGTCGAGATCGTGCGCGATCAGAAGACGAAAGAGCGCGCCGGAGATCTACGCGAAGCGATCGTGGACCGCGCCTTCGAGAAGGGCCTGCTGCTGCTCGGCGCGGGAGAAAATACAATCCGCATCGCGCCGCCGCTCCTGATCGATGAAGAGCAGGCCGACTTCGCCGCGCGCACCCTCGAAGCCTGCATCGGCGAAGCCGAAAAATCCGCGTAATCTCATGTTTTTTTCTGTATTCTCTGTGCCCTCTGTGGTGAATGCCTTGCCGCGGAACGAGCGAGGCTTTCAACACGGAGGGCACAGAGTTCACAGAGAAAACCTTTGAGATTGGCTTGACGAATCTGTACCGCTGCGAATAATAGGAACCGCCATGCCGCTGATTGCTCACGCCATGTTCGGCCTCGTGAATTGGGCCGCGCGTAAGGGCCTGGCCGAATCGGCCGCCGTTCCGGCGCGCACCGCCGCCGCGGGACGCAAAGCGCGGCGCACGGGCGTGCGCGGCGAAACGTATGCCTACTGGTACCTGCGCCGCCAGGGTTACGTCATGGTGGCGCGCAATTTTTCCGTGCGCGGCATGAAGGGCGAGATCGACCTCGTAGGATACGACGGCGAGACGCTGGCCTTCGTGGAAGTGAAAACTCGCACCGGCGCCCACGACGATTTCGGCGCGCCCGAGGACGCCGTCACTTCCGAGAAGAAACGAAATCTCTCGCGCATGGCGCGCCGATTTCTTCGCGACTACAAAACCGACGCCGCACCCTTCCGATTTGATATTCTCGCGATCGAATCCCGCCCCGGCCAACGCCCCGCCGTGCGTCTGCACAAGGGAGCCTTTGCGCCCCAGTGAGAAGGAAAGCTTTGCTAGGCGTTCGGCAAGACATCGCGGGCGAACTATGCTTAAAATAACGCTTTTCCTCGCCGTTCCGATGTTAAGTTGATGGCAGCAGCCCCCGGAAAGAGGAGGAGTTTTTGCCCGAACTAAGGAAAGACCCCATCACAGGGCGATGGGTCATCATCTCCACGGACCGCGCCAAGCGTCCCAGCGATTTTCTGCGCGAAAGCGTCGAGATCAAGGGAATCGGCATCTGCCCGTTTTGCTACGGGCACGAATCCAAGACTCCGCCCGAAGTTCTTCAGTATGGGCGCAACGGGAGCGGGCCGAACACGCCGGGCTGGCAGGTGCGCGTGGTGCCGAACAAGTTTCCCGCGCTGGGCATCGAGGGGAACCTGGACCGCGAGGGCGACGGGCTTTTCGATCGCATGAACGGCGTCGGTGCACACGAAGTGATCATCGAAACCCCCGATCATCGCAGCACGCTCGCCACGATGACGGAGAAGCAGATCGAAGACGTCCTCTGGGCCTTTCGCGACCGCATGCTGGACCTGAAGAATGACCGGCGCTTTCGCTACATCTTGATTTTCAAGAATCACGGCGAAGCCGCCGGCGCCTCTCTTGAGCATCCCCACTCGCAACTGATCGCTCTGCCGATCGTTCCCAAGCGCGTGCGCGAGGAAGTGGATAGCGCGAAGCACTATTACTTTGATAAGGAGCGCTGCATCTATTGCGACATGATCCGCCAGGAGCAGGAATCCACCGTGCGAGTGATCGCGGAGACGGATCAGTTCATCACCATCGCTCCCTACGCGCCGCGCTTTCCGTTTGAGATGTGGATCCTGCCCAGGCAGCACGCTTCGGCCTTCGAGAACCACCAGAGCCTCACGTATGTGGGCCTGGCGAAGACGCTCAAGGACAATCTGTCACGTCTCGATGTGGTGCTCGACCGGCCGGCCTACAACCTGATGATTCACACCTCGCCGATTGGCGAGGAGACCACCGACTACTATCACTGGCACATGGAAATCATTCCCAAGCTCACTAAAGTGGCAGGCTTCGAGTGGGGCACCGGGTTCTACATTTGTCCCACGCCGCCCGAGGAATCCGCGCGCTTCATTCGAGAGGCGCAAGTCATTCCCACCCTGACGCGCTGAAACACATTTTCCCGAGGGCGCGTGCGCGCCCTGACAACTCCACTTCGGTTTCGCTATAATTCGTGGTTCGGCGCGGTACCCAAGAGGCCTAAGGGAGAGGTCTGCAAAACCTCCATTCGTCGGTTCAAATCCGACCCGCGCCTCCAAGCTTATCAAGCATTTACGCTTGGTGCTGCACCCGTACCCTGCGTCCTGCTAACAAAACCCGGCGATTTGCGAGTCTTGGTGACCGTCCGCATGCGGCGCGACACCGCGTTTGCGGCCTCCGCATCGGCCTGCTGCGACAGGTGTATGTAGTGCTTCATGGTCGTTTCAGCGCGAGAGTGGCCTAGCCTCTCCTGTGTCACCTTGATGGATACTCCCGCATCATGCAAAACGGTTGTATGCCAGTGACGCAGCAAATGCCAAGTCACATGCGCGATTCCCAATTTTTTCACGGCGGGTTGAACAATCCTCTCCAGCACGTTGTCCTCTAGAAAGGGGGCCGTACCGTGAGTGTTTACAAAAAGCCAGTCTTCATCCTTCGATTGGGGACGTGCCTTCCGAAATTCTTTGAGCCTAGCCAGGTCGCTTTTGCTCAGTCGGATCGGGCGTTGGCTGCGGTGCGTTTTCGGGGAATCGATCTTCCCGTTATGCACTGCTTCCCTCGCCCAAAGGCAGTTGTGTTCCCAGTCGATCGCACCCCAGCGCAGAGCCAACAACTCGCTGACTCGGACGCCCGTGGTACGGCGGCACAAGCATGCTAATTGCCCTCTAGCTTGACTGCCCACCACGCGATGCTCGGACGCATTTGTGAGAACCTGACTTCAAACGATGACGAACGCAACCTTGATGTTGAAGCATGCCTAGGCGGAGCGCGGCGCCGGTAGCGCCTGCCCAGGCCCAGGTCGCCCCAGTTTCAAATCCGGGACCCCGAACAACGACCCGCAGCAGAAACAGTAGAGCCTGCAACGGAAACTGTGCTGCATGGTCATGCACTCAGAAACATCCAAGTGTGGATCGTACACGTTCCGCGAAAATGAGCGTTGAACGTGTCAACGGATTAAAGTTGTGTCAGGCTATTTGTTTTCATTTCTTTCAAGGGCTCCTAAGAGATTGTCGAAGACAGTGTCCGCGACATCGCGTCCGAGTCGGCTACCAGCCGTGAGGTCAAACCGGAAATGTTGTCCGGCAAAAACTCGGCTGAAGGTTGCTTCTTCAGCTGCTGCTGAGAAACTCTGGAAGGACCGCACAACTCCAGGCAAGACCTCGGACGTCACGTCAAAGTCGAAGTGGTCTCTGCGGAAGAACGAGCGGAGCACCTCTGCGGCAGCGGCACTAAGGACGGCATGTGCTCCTGGATAGGATGGATCAGGAGCAGTCTTGCCCACTTCAGGAAGCCACCCCGCGTTGGCCAATGTCTCCGGGTTGCTATCGGTGCCGGCTGCGCGAATCGCGGTAACTGGTCGCCAGAAATTGTACGTATATTTTGCGTCGTAAAAGGCTATTACTCCGTCTGCGAGGCTGAGGTTCAGCAGTGCGAAAAGACGTGCACTGTCCGCAGTTCTCAAATTGTGAGTCTGCGAAGCGGTTTGCGTGATCTCGTTCCAATAGTCCTGGATGGCGCCGTTCCAAAACCTCCCCGTTAAGGCTTCGTCGGCCGTCGCGGTTGTGCTGTTTTCAATGCCCAGAGATTCTATTTCATTAAAGGCATCGGTGTACTCGTCGCTGGTCAACTTTGGGGGCGGGCCCGGACGGAACTGGTTCGCGCGGCTCAGGGCAAACGGGGTGACATGGGGCCATTGAGTGAGCTGCGGCTGGGGCGGAAAGTTCGGAGGTGTCGATTGGTAATCGCCTGGAGCGGTCCCGAAGATGTAGGGAATGGGCGGGGCATTAGCGCCGTCATTGCTTCGCAGCGCCAGAATGCGATCGGCGACGGCCAAGCCTATGGCAATCCCTTGAGTCTTGCCCTTGCCATCTGCAATCTGGGCCAATGATTGCTGAAGCGCGACATCGAGCGAAGCCTTGAAGGCGGGATATAGTGCGACCAATACCTCGTGCGCCGCAGTGGCGGCCGCGGCTTCCTGCGACGCGCTTGGCGGCACATCCGGCAGCGTTACAAGATAGGGTTTATGCCTCTGGTCTATCGCGTTGACAGCGTCATAAATCGCTGCGTGCATGATTGCAAAGCTACGTGTGGAGTGCATACTTGCCGGCTGAGCGCCGGGCGTGCGGACAATTACAAGAAGCGTTTTATTCCATTGGATAACCGGGTTCAATGCGTTTGTCGGAGAATTTCCGTCGCCCTCGGCAAGAGAAGATGCTTTTGCCATGCTTGCATGGCTGGAAAAGGTGGCGCACACAAGCAGGAAGCTGCTGAGGAGTTTCTTCATTCGATTTGCCCCTTCGTTCGAATTTGCGCGAGGTGAATTTAGCCCGTGACGACGTCGGTCGGCAGAAGCCGCCTCACGCCTGCATAGACCGGCAGGATGGCGAAGATATTCCCGAGTCCAAGCAAAAAGTATGAGGTCACTAGCCGGACGGCACCGGGCGAAGGAGGGAAGGCCCGGGAGGGGTCCGGGCCTTTTGGGGACGGGCTACGGGGTGGAGGTTGGAGACTCAATTTGTAATTGGGTCGATGTCGAAACCTATTTTTTCCGGCACGAACATGATTTATGGGCTGCGGCGATCTTGCGAGCCTTTCTGTGTTCCAACCAGGCCACTATGGCGGTGATCATTCTCTCGCCTCCGTACTTCTTCTCTGCCTTACACTCATATAGACTTGATGGGCGGTTATTTTATTCCACTGCGTTTCGGCGCCTTTTGATTTACTGCCGCTGCCAGCTTCAATCCGAATCGACAAAGGGAGCACTTTCGATCGAGAATGATCTAGTTCAGAAGTGCAATCGCAAACGCCACTTTGACCTCGTCCTTGACCTTTACAGTCCCTCCCGCAACTTTTACAGGCGTGATTCCGAATCCGGTTTGCTTTAGCACCGCCGATCCCTGATACAACCCATCTTTGAGCGCGACTTCGAACGAAACTGGATGGGTCTGCCCGTGCAGATCCAAATTCCCGTGAACCATCCAATGATCCGCCCCGTTGGGTTCCACGCCCGTGGACCGAAAGTGAATCTCTGGAAAGTGGCCAACGTCGAGAACGTGTGCGCCCTGCATCGTCGCTTGAATTGTGGCACGCGTGCCGTCAGACGCTTCTGGATCCAATACGCGAAGCTTAGTCGAGTCGACCCGCAGCTCTACCGACGGAACGTCGGAATCTTTGACTTCGCCCCAAGCGATCGGCGCCTCGATCTCGTGATTGTGTGCAAGGCCCGATAGGATCCCCGTCTTGTAGACGTACACTGTAATAGTCGAACGAGTGCGGTCGATGGGTCGGTCCTGGGATCTGCCAAAAACCGGCCGGGACAACGACGCGAGCAGTATGATGACAGCCAATGTCGTCCGTTTCTTCGGCCGTTCGATTAAGGTCTTCAAGTCTAGTTCCTCCGCCCGCGAGAGCAGTTTTCCAAAAGATTCCATCTTTCCCTCGCCAAACCGTACTAGCAAACACACTTCCTCCTGCGCAACTATTTCCGCCAAAAATTCAACAAGCAGCAAGGATGATTAGCTCGCCTTTGCGAGACGGCTTGGCAACAGTTGTCGAAGCCGCATGTGAGCCCTATGTAACTGGGATTTGGAATTTTCCACAGAGCAGCCCACCATCCGTGAGATCTCGTCGTGTCTGTATCCTTGAATGTCGTGCAAAAGGAGCATTTTCCTGCAACCGCGGGGCAACTGGTTGATAGCCTTTACCAGATTGATGCGGTCAATCACGCCATTCAAGTTGAGATCAGGCCGACTGAATTCGACAGTTGGTTTCCGAGATTCCTCGTTGAGTTCGAGAGCCTCGTCCAGCGATATCCTAGGACGCTTCTTTCGACGAAAGGCCATCAGTACGACGTTCACCGTCAATCGGTGTAGCCAAGTCGAGAAGAGCGCATCACCTCGAAACCTTTGAATATTCCGGAATGCCCGCAGGAAGGCATCTTGAGTTAAGTCCTCTGCTTCAATCGGATCCTTCGACATACGGAGGCATAGACTGTAGACTCGCCGGCTATGTAAGTGATAAAGACGCTCGAAGCCTTCGGAATTGCCTTCCTGTGCCAAGCGAATTGCTTCGTTCTCAGATAACTCAGTCGTGGCCGACGCATTTGAGCTGGTAGAGTCCATACTTTCCTCATTTTCAGTCGCCCGACTTACGATGTATTTATCTTTATCCCCTTCAGTTCATCAGACCTCCTTTTGACCAGATTTATTCCCTTTCCCAATTAAAAGGGCTTTTGCGGACCGGGCAGGAATAAAAACGAGGTCGCGTCAGTCTAAGCGGTGAGCGATTGTGTGCTCACGGCGCGGCCCAATTCATCATGTCAGGGGGTCTTGGTTGCGCCGTTCGCCCGTCACTCAATTATTCAGGAAAAACAAAGGAGAAAAAACAAATGTCGCAATCGGAAAGTCTTCTCAAGGGTACGGCGAATCGCCGGTCGTTCCTGAAAAACGGGATGATCACAGTTGGGGCAGTGACTGCAAGCACTGGGCTGTTGACGGGAGGAATGCCAGCTTTCGGCCAGGAAGGATTGGGAGGCGGGAACGATCTCTCCAAAGGGGACGCAGCGATTCTGCAGCTTCTGCTGGCGGCGGAGATCATCGAGACTGACCTGTGGCAACAATACAGGGAACTTGGGGGAGTGGAGGCCACCAACAGCGTAAGTCAACCCTACATCAACGCTCTTCAACAACTTGATGGCGATATGCCGCAGTACATCTCCGACAACACCGATGATGAAATCAGCCACGTCGCATTCCTGACAGCGTATTTGAAATCCAAGGGCCAGAAGCCGGTCAACCTAAGCAAGTATGCAACCCTAACTCCGAGCACAGTGCCAGGAGTTCCGCAAACGGGGCGGCTCACGAACCTTAAGCAGCTCAGCGTGGACACGAAGTGGTGGACTCGTTATCGAAGCAAAGAAAACCCTGATTTAGGCGCAATGTTTCCTCAAGCTGTCCCCAGTTTGGCCGTTGGACAGCATCCGGCAATTCCCACATCTCAAAGCGACTTGAACGACCCGAACCATATCCAGGCTATCGCCAACACTGCCGGATTTCACTTCGGTTTTATCGAGCAGGCCGGCACCAGCCTTTACGCCACTCTCAGCCAGCGAGTGTCCAGTCCGGAAGTGTTGCGAATCACGATCAGCATCGGTGGGTCGGAGATCATGCACTTCCAGGTTTGGCACGATAAGGCAGGCAACGCGATTGCGCTAACGGACAATCAACCCGGCGGTTCGTTGACCTTTGTAAACCTCGCTGTGGGCCAACCCGAATCGCTACAGGCCAATCTGATCATGCCTGAGCCAACCGACTTCATCAAAGGTCTGCCAGAGTGTGCAATTATTCGCCCGACAGGTCCCGGGCAGCTGGACGCAACGGGCGCCATTAACGGATTTATAGCTGATGGTCTCTTCATCGGTCAGCCCAAAGAGTTCATTCAACTCCTCCTCGATTTGGCAGCAGAAGCGGACGAGGCCAAGCGCGAGCTGTAGGTCAAGGCGGGAACTGCCAGTGGCAATCGACAAAGAAGGTCGCAGGGGGCGACAAGACTGCCAAAGCACAAATTGCGGGATTTGGATCACTGTCTTGTCGCCACAAGCGACTTTTTTACTTTCTCGTTGACCAAACGCTCGAAGCTTCTTCCCGTCCCAGGATTGCCAAAGTTCTGCGGGGATGTTTTCAGAAGAAACCACAAGCAATTTGGACTTCGGCCGATCTCACTATAGCCTGGCAAGGCAGGCGTCGCGCTGCGATCGAGTTTCTAGTGCGAAACGATCGGTCATCGGGAGTAGTTGAAGGGACATTGCGGGAATTCGACCCGTCAGTATGGCTGATCGTTCATGTGAGATGGGAAAGATCTCGCCGGCAGCGGCGTCTCGCCGCCGCCGGCGATCTAGCGGCCCGGAATTGTGCTGACTGGTTTTAATCCCCGGCGACGGTGGTCTGGCGCTCGTTTTGTACCTTGACCATCTCTGTGTGGCGCTTGGCTTGTGCAAGCGTCTGTTCTTCCACCTTGGAGTATACGAATTGATGGCCGGAAGTTCGCCCGGGATAAAACCAGGACAAGATCGTCTCGGGTTCCATCTGTTCGCGCTCCGCGAACGTGATCGTAGTTTCGTTGGTTGCCGTGACGGTCTCGACATTGTTGGTAAACACCGTTGCGTACAGCTCGGATCGATCAGAGTTGAAAATCTCAACGATATTGCGGGAACCAAGGCTGTCCGCCAACACGAACCAGTAGGTTCCCGCAGGCAGAACGCGCCCAGGAATCTGGACCTGCCGACTGAAGGTAAGCTTCGTAGCCTGATCGTGTTGGGCCGCCCGTGCGGATGGCAGCAGGATGGTCAATGCGAGTAAAGCTCCCAGGGTGACGAAAGTTTTTCGATTGTTCATTTTTTGTTTCTCCTTGCTCTGACTGACCGCCGCCACTGTCGATTTATTCCCGTTTCGCTATCTAACAATTTTTATAACTAAGCGCCCGGGTGTTTGAGTCCACTTATTCCGGACAGACGGCATTTTCCCGTGATCGGGAATAAAAACGGTCGGGCTGTGGTCTTAGAGTCGGATAGCTGTTGGACTACGGAAAGCCACTAGGATGTCGGACACCGCGAGACGCGAACGCTTCGAACAAACTGTCCTGCCTCATCTGGACGCAGCGTACAACCTGGCACGTTGGCTGACCCGAAACGACCAGGACGCCCAGGACGTGACGCAGGAAGCGTGTTTGCGCGCCTTTCGTTTCTTCGACCGCTATCAAGGTGGAAGTGCGCGGGCTTGGCTACTGACCATCGTGCGAAACACTTGCTATACATGGTTGCACAAAAATCGGCACCCCGATTCGACCGAGTTCGATGAAGAGATTCACAGTTCCGAAGTCTCTAGCGGCACCGATCCTGAGGTTCAAGCTTTGACCGCCGCTGACAAAGAAACAGTGAATCATGCGCTTGAAGACTTGCCGGATGTATTCCGCGAGGCGCTCGTGCTGCGGGAAATGGAAGGAATGTCCTACCGGGAGATCGCTGACGTCACGTCGGTGTCTCTAGGCACCGTGATGTCGCGGTTGGCGCGAGCCCGAACACGATTACGCCAATCCCTGACCGTCGAGCTCAGTAGGGGGTTCTGAAGTGAGCTGTGACCTGACACAACGCTTCGTTCCGGGCTACGTGGATGGTGAGCTCGATTTGGTGCGCACCATCGAGATGGAGAGGCACCTGGCGGATTGCCCAGCTTGCGCAGAGAAACTGGAGAGCGAGCGGGAAGTGCGCGCGCTACTCCGGCGGAGTTCGCTGGCCTACGCTGCACCGGCAGTTTTACGGGACCGAATCCGATCATCCTTGCGCGCATCGAGCGTCGCGATAGAAGTTCAAGGGGTTGGGATTAAATGGCCATCTCTGCGCGCCTGGCAATGGGCCGGCGCAGTTGCGGTACTCACTCTATTCTCTCTCAGCGGTTGGCAATTAACTGCCCGTCTTCGCGCGCCTGCCAGTGATCGGCAAATTGCGGCAGAAGTTCTCTCCAGCCACGTGCGTTCGCTGGAAGCTGACCACCTGATGGACGTGGTTTCCACCGATCAGCACACCGTGAAGCCCTGGTTCGATGCCAAGCTCGACTTTTCACCGCCGGTCGAAGACCTGGCGAGCGACGGTTTTCCGCTTGTTGGCGGGCGGCTCGATTATCTTGACGGGCGCGAAGTCGCTGCGCTGATCTATCAAAGACGAAATCACTTCATCAATGTGTTCGTGTGGCCAACACCAACTGGACCCGACTCGACCCAGTCGATCGAATCGCGGCAGGGCTACAACATCGTGCGGTGGTCGAGTGATGGGTTTCAGTGCTGGGCTGTCTCGGATATAGCCGCGTCCGACCTGGCAGGATTCGTCCGGCTACTCGAAAACTACAACCCCTCGGAACCAAACCAAAAGTAGACTAAATGACAGGAGAGCCATGAGGAAAGTCCTAGTGCCAATCGTTCTGCTTCTTGCGAGCAGCCGCGTCTGGGCAAAGAAGAATCCCCCGCGCCCGTTCAGTTTGCCGTTCGTGGTCATCCTGAACGGAGCGCAAGTTCCGGCGGGGACTTACGAACTGACTTGGGAAATCCACGGTTCGGCCGCGCGCGCGACCTTGTGGAAGGACGGGCGGTTCGTGGCCACCGCTCCCGGTGCCTGGGTGAAAAACGGGGTCAGATATTCTGAAGACGCGGCGTTGCTTCGTGTGAACTCCGAAGGATCGAAATCACTCGTCGAAATTCGCATCGCGGGCGCGGCCGGAGCCATTGTGTTTAACGATACGGCCAACACGGTTCATTACTCCGCCACGAAGCGCTGATTCGGTGCGCTGTCGCTCGCCCGCCGGTGCGCGGCTCTCGCGCGTGGTTGACTCCTCGCATTTTGGGGAATAAGTGCCGGCGGCTAACGGTCTAGATATCGACACTGCCGCATTGCATCCGACATAGGGGACTCGACGTTGGACGTGTGGCGCGGAAAAGAACTATTGCGGAGGTCCACAGATGCGAACCTGTAAGGCAATCTTGAAAAGGCGAGACAGCCTGTGCCACGGAACAACTGGTCTGTGCTTTGAAAAGCCCGACGGCTTCGAATTCAAGCCAGGTCAATTCGCCAATTTCACACTCGATGCCGCTATTGCGACCGATGCAGATGGCGGCACGCGAGCTCTATCCATCGCCAGTGCGCCGCATGAGAAAGACCTGATGGTCGCGATGCGCATGCGCGATACCGGGTTCAAAAGAGTTGTAAGCGCATTGCCAATCGGCGCGCCATTTTTCCTTGAAGGGCCTTTCGGCGACTTGACTCTACAAAGAGACACGGCGCGCCCTGCTGTCTTTCTTGCTGGCGGTATCGGCATCACGCCCTTTCGGAGCATGATCCGGCATGCAACAGAAGTCGGAAGCGCACATAAAATCTTCCTCTTTTATTCGATCAGGCGGATTGAGGAAGGCGCGTTCCTGAACGAACTGCGAGAGTTCGAGGAACTGAATCCCCGCTTCAAATTCATTCCGACGATCACCCATCCTGACCGAGTACCACACGACTGGCGAGGGGAACTTGGTCACATTACGGAACCGATGCTCAACAGGTGGCTCCCGGCTTCCCAAGCCCCGATTTTCTACATAGCTGGCCCTCCCGGAATGGTTAACGGCATGCGCCAGATGCTCTGTGATGCCCTCGTGTCTGATGATGACATCCGGGCTGAGGAGTTTGCTGGCTACTGAGTCTTCAGCATCAAGCATCTCTCGACCGAACAACATCAAGCGAAAATCTAGAAGCGCTGGCTGCGACGTAGCGGCTCAGCGCAGCTGAGGAAGTGTGCGCCGTGGAAGGTTTTCTTGGTTCTCACGCTGGTTACCGCTCGGACCTGAATCTTACCATTCAGGTCTTGATGGGCGTGGCTCTGACCTTCGGTGCATTCCTGGCTCGGGCGAAGCGTTTCGCGGCACATGGCATTTGCCAAACCGCTGTCCTGGTCTTGAATCTGGCATTGATCTCCTTTTGGATGTGGCCGTCCTTTCACTCGAACGTTCTGCCTCGCCTTCCGAAACGTCTTGGAAGGCGATTTTACGCTGTCGCTACGATCCACGGAGCCTTAGGAGGACTGGCCGAGATATTTGGCCTATATATTGTCCTCGTGGCCGGAACCAAGATTCTCCCGGAAACGTGGCGTCTCAAGCGATGGAAACTCTGGATGCGAGTTGAGCTGGCCCTGTGGTGGTTTGTATTGATGATGGGAATGCTGACTTATTGGGTCTGGTATGGCGGCTGAAAAATATTTCCAAACGTGTCCTGTAGAACAGGAATATCGGAGGCGCGGCCTTGGTCTGTAGTTTCGAGGGACCAATGGACCATACCAGCACGATCAGAGTGCTTCTCGTAGGCGACAGCCCACGGTCGTTTTTTCCTCATCGACAACATTTGGAGAGGAACGGATGCCAATGCGAGTTTGCAGCGTGCGAACGAACCGCGTGGGACATTCTAGGCCACCGTCAATTCGATCTCGTGCTTAGTCTGCACCCCAGCCGAGGGGCCGGCAACCCAAGTCTTGGCATCCTGCTAAGCGGATCATCAACCACATTGTTCTACGCGCTGCGCGTGGAAGTGGGCTATTGGTGGGTGCCTATCCTCAGGTTGGGTGAAGAATGCTTCGGGGCGCCCGCGCTGCGACCGAGCCAGTTTCCCGACGCACTTAGCGAGGTACTGAAGGAAATCAGAGCCGAGGCTCGATGGAGCGGAAACCCGATGCGAGCGGTGTAGCGGACGACTGTCCCTGTCAAAAGGGTCGCGCTCGTTGAGTCGGATCAGCAGACGCACATGGCTTCATGATTCAAAAATGCTTGATGGCGGCGACGAGGAATTGCGTCGGTACTAGGCTCTCCTTATGCCACGCGTCTAATTGTTTGGTTCAACGAGGTATGCCAATACGGCGCAGAAGGCCTTCGAAGCGCGGATCCGAGCGGAGGGGATCGAATCCCGGCCGCAACAGGACGCTCGGGTTAAATCTCTGATCGTAGCTTTTTTCGAGCCAATTCATTGCCTGATCCGAATTGCCGAGAGCTATATAGATCACGGCGATCTCCGAAGCGTGCGAATAAACAGAGCTTGAGCGCTTTTCCAAGTCACTCAGTAATTTTGCTGCCTCGTTTCTCTTGCCGGACGCAACGTAGGCGCGAGCAAGATTGGCCATGCATGTTGGGCTATTGCCAGAAAGCTGGACCGCTTTTTGCAGTTCGGTGACCGCATCACCGTCCATTTGCTTTTGGAGGTACGCCTGACCGAGCTGATTGTGCGCTAGAGCAAAATTAGGATCCATTTCGATTGTCTTGCGGCTCTCTCGTATCGACTCGTCATAGGAATGTGCAATGACCAGGAAATCCGCCAAATCGGCGCTGATGATCAGCGACAGCGGATCCAAACTTTCCGCCTTTTTCAATTCCGCGATCGCTTCGTCGTTCCGACCCAAGACAATCAAATGAGAGGCGTACCATTGGTGGGCGGTCGCGTAGCCCGGATTCAGCTCAATGGCCCTCCGGTATTCCTTCCCCGCAGAGTCGAAATCCCAGTCGAAGACATCCAAGCAAAATGCAAGCGAGTTGTGGGCTTCACCGAGCGTGTCATCCAGTTCTAAAGCTTTTATCGCCGCAGCTTTTGCTTTAGGGAGTGCCTCCTTGGGAGTCATGACCCCATACTCCCAATCGGCCAACAAAGCATAGGTGTCGGCCAACCCAGAATAAGCCGGCGCGTATTTCGGGTCTTGATCGATTGCCTGGTTGAAATAGGCTAAAGCAGCCTTCAAACCATCCGCTGTTCGCTTGTTCCAAAAATACCGCCCTTTGAGATAGGACTCATAAGCTTGCGGATTCACAACCTTCACATTTTTCAGGGCAGCCTGTTCCTGCGGATTCAAATTGATCTGGATCTGATCCGCAATGGCTTTCGCTACTTTGTTCTGGAGTGCTAACGCATCCCGTAATTCACCCTCATAGCTCTGCGACCATAAGTGCTTGTCCGAAGAGGCTTCAATCAACTGTGCGGTGACGCGGACCCTATTGCCGGAACGGAGCACGGTTCCTTCCACCACGGCGTCAACGCTCAGCTCGCGAGCGATCTGCGGCAAGGGTTTGCGGACATGCTTATACGTCATTACGGATGTACGTGAGATCACCCGCAAGGCGTTGATTTGGCCAAGGTCTGAAATCAATTCATCTGTCATTCCGTCAGCGAAATAATCCTGAGATGTATCACTTGAGAGGCTTTCCAGGGGAAGGACAGCTAACGAGCGAATGACATGGGAACTCCGGCTCGAGGAATAAAACCTCCAGGCGGCAAGAGACGCCATCAGTAGGACCAGTGCAAGTGCTGATATCTTCCAGGCTGGTGACAGAACAATATGTTTGGGCGTTGCAGGCTGGCTCACGGAGTCCCCTCGTTCGCCAACTTCCGCCCTGGCCTGCGGCTGATTTGCGAGTCCCGGGTTGAGCATCGAGGCTGCAACGATGTTGACGTCTGCAAGGAAGCGGTAGCCGCGACGAGGAACAGTTTCCACGAAGCGGGGACTCTCGGCGGAGTCGCCGATGGCCTCTCGGATTTTATTGATCGCTTTGTTCAGGCCGTGGTCGAAATCCACGAATGTGTCTGCGGGCCAGAGTTTTCTCTGAAGTTCCTCGCGCGTTACGACCTCGCCCTTGCGGCCAAGCAGCATCGCCAGCACTTGAAAGGGCTGCTCCTGAAGCCGGACTCGTAGGCCGCGCTTGCGCAATTGGCCGGCCTCAAGATCGAGCTCGAAAACTCCAAAACGGAGTGGCCCGCGAGACTGTTGGTCGTCTTGCATGGGAACGCGAAGTTCGGTGGGGATGAGAGTACCACTGGATAGAGGTTAGTGAAAGCCAGGGTGGGGATAACTTCCCATAACTCTCTTATTAAGTGAGGCTTGCTAGGGGAGACTCATTCCAGTGCCCGTCCATTGTATCGAACTCAAATCCGACCCACAGTGATGCCCTCGAGCATATCGAAACGACGCGGTGCCGAATGCGGGGAGGTTTTGTTGATCGAATGCAATCATCTTCCGAGTTTTGATCAGGCAGCCTTACCGCATCTGGACGCTGCCTACAACCTCGCGCGCTGGCTGGCGCGTAATGAGCAGGACGCACAGGACATCGTCCAGGAGGCCTACTTACGCGCTTTCCGGTTCTTTCCCGCCTTTCGGGGTGGCGATGCCCGTGCATGGATCATGAAGATTGTCCGCAATACCTGCTATACCTGGTTACATGAAAACCGGCCACTACAAGGCACCATGGAGTTTGATGAGAACGTTTTTTCTCGTGATTCTCGCCCGTCCAACCCGGAAGAAGTTGTGCTCCAAAACGACAGCGGCGCCCTATTGCGAAAGGCGTTGGAGGCGTTACCGATGAATTTTCGTGAAGTCCTAATCCTGCGCGAACTCGATGGGATGTCCTACAAAGAGATCGCAGAGATCACTGGCATGGCTGCGGGCACCGTGATGTCGAGTTTATCGCGCGCGCGGGTTCGTCTTCGCCAAGCTTTGAAGGATATTATCGCCACAGAAAAGGCGCAGAGCTTGCAGGGAATTCTGAATGTGAAGACATAAGTGCCTCGATTGTGAGATTTTCAACAAGTTTCATACGCTGTAGACGGACAACGTAATTCGAGTCGGCCGCTACTTCCTCCGAGTGCACTTGTGGTTCAGGCTTTGGCACACTGAAATTTATGGTCTTGGCGTTCCGAAGCCGGGAATCCGCGCATTGATTGGCGTTTTTCTCTCTCTCTACTCCGAAACGGTTCCTGCAGAAGCTCACGAAGCCGGAGTCGTGCCTTGTACAACTGGGATTTGGAATTGCCGCTCGAACATCCCAGAATCCCGGCAATCTCGTGGCGCTCGTATCCTTCGACATCGTGGAGAATGAACATTTCTTTGTATCCGGCCGGCAACTGTTCGATGGCGCTGTTGAGATTCAAGCGATCAAGCGCCCCGCTGAGCCGAAGGTCAGGTCCGCCGTGTTCCATGAGTGGTCCGGGGTCTTCCTCGCCGGGTTCGAGATTGGCGTCGATCGAGACCTCCAGATGCCGCTTCTTGCGAAGCCCTACGAGCACAACGTTGGTGGCGAGCCGGTGCAACCAGGTGGAAAATCTTGATTCGCCCCTAAATGTGTGAATCTTGCGGAATAGCTATAAGAAAGCCTCCTAAGTCAGGTCTTCGGCTTCAGTCTGATTCTTTACGATCCGCAGGCATAGAGTGTAGACACGCGCGCTGTATCGGCGATAGAGTTGCTCGAAGGCTTCGGCATTGCCTTGTTGGGCTAGCTGGACCGTGTTTTCCTCAGTAATTTCGGGGGTTTCAGGCTCTTGTTCTGCGCGTGACGGCATAGCATTGCACCTCCACTTAGACCGGGCCGTTGACTCCGCTGACGAACCCGCCGAGATGACCGGTCAACATGGTTAGAGCAACCGCCACGACTTCGAGCGTTAAGCGCGTGCCCGGTGAATGAAACTGTGGTTTGCGCTGTTCCTTGACGTGAAACCAACAGACAAGCCAGATCATTGCACTGGAACAAAGCGCCAGGATCAGATGCAGCCTCAAATTCCCTTTCAGGCGCGCCCCTTCCAGTTGGAATTGCCAAGCCAGCAGGCCGGTCGCGATCGTCGGCACCGCTGAGATCGCTGCGACGATCACCGTGTAATACGCTGCGCGAAGCAGAGCGAGGCTCTGCTTGCGCAGCGACAGCAGATCGAAGAGGACGCTGACAAAAATCAGCGCAATGGGAAAGTGGACCAGTGCCACGTGCTGCGCGTGCTTGGCGAGGAGCACCGACTTCGGATCAAAGGGATTCATCCTGCTCTCCTCGCACTACTGCACCACGATTTTGGCGGTCATCTTGGGGTGAATCGCACAGTAGTAGTTGTACGTGCCCGGTTTGGTGAACGTGAACGAGAAATGGTCATCCGTGTCGAGCGCCTTGGACTTGAACATCTTGCCGTCGTCGCTGGTGACCACATGCGGCACATCGTCGTTGTTCGTCCAGGTGACCGTGCTCCCGACTGGAATGGTGATGGTCGCCGGGCCGAAACTGAAGTTGTCGATCTTCACGATAGCGCTGCTGGCGGGTTTATCAGCAGGGCTCGCGGCCAGGCTCGGCACGGTTCCCTGTGCCAAAGCCAAGGCCGCCACTACGGTTGCTGCGAATCCGAACATCCAAATAATTCTTTTCATCTCTATTCTCCTTGAAATATTTTTTGAGGCTTTAGATTTTTCTCTGAACTACGCCAGGGGCGAATCGACAATCGCGAGCGAGTGGTTGCCCTGCACGTAGTTCACGTGGGAGATGCCCAGCACGCTGCGCAATTGGTCCGCGGGCACCTTCATCGGGCCCGGCGATGGCGCCTTGCCCGGCGCGGGTTGAGGGAAGGCCGTGGACAGCGCCGTGTGGAAGGTGACGTTGCCTTCCACCTTTTGCATGATCTGGTGGATATGGCCGTTTAGCACGGAGACCGAGCCGAACCGCTTCAAGTATCCGAGTGCCTGCTCGCTGTCATCGGTGCCCCAGCCCCAGTCGGGATAAACCGTCCAGAGCGGAATGTGCGCGAAGACGATCACCGGCGTGCTGCTCTTCAAATTCCTCACGTCGTCCTGCAGCCACTTGAGCTGGTCCGAACCGAGCGATCCGAGTCCGCCCGCTTTGAGGTCCACGACGTTGACGAGCCCGATGAAGTGCGCGCCCTTGTGGTCAAAGCTGTACCAACCCTTTCCTTTCGTTTCCTTGCCGAAGCGATCGAGGTATTGCTGGCCATCGTCGGTGAGAACATCGTGTTCGCCGGGAACGAAAAAAATCCGCCCGGCCTTGGCGCCCTTAAGGACTTGCTCGGCGGTGTCGAACTCAGACGGTTTAGAGAGCTGCGAAATATCTCCGGTGTGCAAGAGGAAGTCCGGGCGCTCCGTCGAACTGTTGATCCGGTCGACGGCAACCTGCAGTGTCGCGGTGACGTCGGGATTGGCTTCTTTGCTGAACCCGATGTGGGAGTCGCTGATCTGGATGAAGCTGAAATCGGCTCCCTTCATTTTCGCCTGGTCCATCCCGCTCATGGCGCCCTGCAGCAGCGGCGCCGACTTCAGGATGCCGCCGTGAACCGAGTAAAGAACCCCGGTGCCGGCCCAGGCCATGCACTGCAGAAATCCCCGGCGGTCGATGCCGTCCTTGTTGACGTTGTCTTTAATAAAGTCAGCCATGATGTGTTTCTCCTTCGGCGGGCGCGGGCTGTAGAATGCTTGCCGCACGCAGCCTTCGCGATGTAAGACTGGTTCGCGCGGCTCTTATTCCCCGCAAATGACTGTTTTTGCGGCCGGGAATAAAAAAGACGCGTTGGCAGTCTTACAAGCGGGAGACTGGAAAGCGGCGAGAAACACGGAAGTGCCAGGCGCAGCAACACGCGAACGCTTCGAGCAAGCCGTCCTGCCTCATCTGGACGCGGCGTACAGCCTCGCGCGCTGGCTGACGCGAAACGAACAGGACGCCCAGGACGTGACGCAGGAATCTTTTCTGCGCGCCTTTCGATTTTTCGACGGATACCAGGGCGGGAATATGCGGGCCTGGCTGCTCACGATCGTGCGCAATACGTGCTACACGTGGCTGCATCAGAATCGGCCGAGCCAATCCGCCGTGGAATTTGACGAAGAGGTTCACAGCAGCGAGTTGCC
>Ga0210401_10000156_pt1 | contig 80571 bp, 81 predicted proteins | sample IncBWH32MmetaG_FD_150866 | JGI IMG/M metagenome (GOLD analysis project Ga0210401, IMG submission 150866) | Forest soil microbial communities from Barre Woods Harvard Forest LTER site, Petersham, Massachusetts, United States - Inc-BW-H-32-M | ecosystem: Environmental > Terrestrial > Soil >...
TCGGCTCATCGCATCCTGGGGCTGTAGAAGGTCCCAAGGGTTAGGCTGTTCGCCTATTAAAGCGGTACGTGAGCTGGGTTCAGAACGTCGCGAGACAGTTCGGTCCCTATCTGGTGTGGGCGCAGGAGACTTGAGAGGAGCTGTCCCTAGTACGAGAGGACCGGGATGGACGGACCCCTTGTGAACGAGTTGTCACGCCAGTGGCATAGCTCGGTAGCGAAGTCCGGAAAAGATAAATGCTGAATGCATCTAAGCATGAAGCTTGCCTCGAGATAAGGTCTCCCAAGACGGCTGCGGCCGTCTAAGAAGAGCGGTCGAAGACTACGACCTTGATAGGTGGGAGGTGGAAGTGCAGCAATGCACGTAGCTGACCCATACTAATCGCTCGTTCGGCTTGACCATAAAACTTTCCCAATCTGTCACCCTCCGCGCAATTATCCGCCGGAGGATGCAGTCTGACGATAAGCTCATGGTCGAGTAGAGTTTGCAGAAAACAAAAGCCTATTCAGTTGTTCAAGTTGGATGGAGCCGCTTGAGGTTCGTTTTCGAACCTCAAGCCTCCCATCTCCAACTTCCAGACTTTCCTGGTGGTCATATCGCGGGGGTCACACCCGTTCCCATCCCGAACACGGAAGTTAAGCCCCGCTGAGCCGATGATACTGCACGGGTAACTGTGTGGGAACGTAGGTCGCTGCCAGGATTATTTTTCAAAACGGCCCGCCCCGATGTCATCGGGGCGGGCCGTTTTGTTCTCCGCTTGCGTGTCATGCCCCTGTCCTGTAGCATCGAAATGCTATGACTTTGTATACTTACCCGATCACGGTTGAACGCGAAGGCCGCCAATACTACGCTTACAGCGAAGATTTCCCCGGCGTGTATGGGTTGGGCAAGACGATCGAAAAAGGCAAGGAAAGCATCCTCAAGGCAATGCGCCTTTATATCGCCCATTGCCGGAAATCACGCAAACAGATCCCCGTTCCTCGCACGGTGTACTCTGAAACCGTTACCATCGCGATGGAATAATGCCCACCGCCAAAGAACTCCTGCGCTTCTTGACGAGCCGGGGCGGGGATATCAGCGCGTCCGCCAAACGGGCTCCCATCTTATCCTCTCGCATCCAAGTCGTGCGTTGTTGGTCATCCCCAAGGATGCTGGCTTTACGCGCGAAGATTTCTACAACAAGTAGGCGTGGGTGAATATGCCCAGCCATGTGATTGTCCGATCCATGCACATCGGAGAGACGGATGCCGAAGCCGAAATATGAAATGATCATTTTAGTGTACAGATGAATCCACGCGTCACAGTTCTGGCGACGCTTCATGTTGTTCAGGGCGCGGAAAAGCGGCTTGGAAACGTGCACGACCCGATGTATGTTTCGCTCCTCAACAAATTGATGATTTCCGAGGGAGTGGATTTTATCTTTGAGGAGGCGTCAGGCCTCGGGCCCACGATTGCCGAAAAATTGGCCCTCGAACAACTGCCCTTCGGCCACTACCTGGATATCGATCCTTCCAGAGCAGACCGGCAAGATTTTGGCATATCCTCTAATTCGAGTGAACCGAACATGATCGGGGAGCCACCCACGGTGGCTTTTGCGAATTGGCAGATTCTGGACGTGCACGCCAAGCGAGAAGAACTCTGGGCCGAGCGAATCCAGCAGCATGAGTTCAAGAGCGCCCTCGTCATTGTCGGCCTCGTCCACTTATTGAGCTTCGCGTTTCGCCTTCAGGAGGCGAAATTTTCAGTACAAGCAATCAATTACGCAAATTGGCAACGCAACCCGCTGTAGTGCCCACCCGCGAAACGACGATCGGGCAGGACTAGATGGCCAAAGTACAATCGAGTTTCCTTTCCAATCGAATAGGACTGGCGCACAGGACCGTGAGGTTCCTCAGCCAATGAAGATTACGATCTATCTGACGAAGGATTTGATACGGGACACCGAGACAGCGGCCGCTGAGAGAAACACAACGCTTAGTTCATTTATTGGAGATACGATACGCCTGGCGCTTGATAGGCGGCGCCGGGCTCGCTCAGGCTCAAGTCGCGAATTCAAAGTAATTGCTTCTGGAGAGGGCGGAGTTCAGCCAGGCCTGAATTTGGACGACACTTCAGGCTTGCTCGATATTATGGATGGCATCAAGAACGATTGAATGACTCCCGGTTTAGAGAGTATTGTAGCCTCAACATTCTAACCTGAGATTCCTGGAGGCTGCCTTGTCCCTGATCAAGACTGACTCTTCTCGTCGAAACTTTCTTTTGGGCGCCGCTCCCGCAATCGCCGGCGGGCTCGCGTTGTCGGGCGCTGTTGCCGAGGCGTTCGTGCAACCCGCAGCCGCGAGGGAAAAATCCGACGCGTCAAACGAAAAAATATGGAGCAATGAATACTGGGCGCAAAAAGGCGACGTCAAGCTGTACATGTTCCGGAAGCGCGTGGGCGCGCCACAAGCGGGCAAGCCGGCTCTGCCCGTGCTTTTCCTGGTGCACGGCTCTTCCATCTCCTCGACGTCCTTCGATGTAACCGTTCCCGGGCGCGGCGAGTATTCGCTGATGAACGTGTTTGCCAGGTACGGATATGACGTCTGGACCATGGATTTTGAGGGCTACGGAAAATCGTCGCGGACCGAAGGCAATTCCAACGTCGCCGACGGCGTCGAGGATCTGAAGGCGGCGATACCGGTCGTGGCTCGCGAGACGGGGCGGCAGCGATTCCATGTCTTTGGCGAGTCTTCGGGCGCATTGCGCGCCGGCGCGTTCGCCATGTCACATCCGGAGCTCATCGACCGGCTGGTGCTGGCGGCATTCACGTACACCGGCGAAGGTTCGCCCACGCTGACCGATCGGGCCAAACAGGTTGAGTTTTACCGAACTCACAACCGGCGCCCGCGCGACCGCGAAATGATTCGCAGCATTTTCACGCGCGACAAGCCCGGCACTTCCGACGCGGCTGTCGGGGAAGCATTGGCCGATGCCGAAATGAAGTTCGGCAATGACATCCCGACGGGAACGTATCTCGACATGACCACCAGCCTTCCGATCGTCGACCCGCTGAAAATCCGTTCGCCGTTGCTGATCGTGCGCGGCGAATATGACGGAATCGCGACGGAAGTGGATCTCATCAGTTTTTATACCAAGCTGACCATTCCGGACCGGCAATTTATCATCCTGCCGGGCCTGGCACATTCTCTTTCGTTGGGACTCAACCGTGAATTGTTCTGGCACGTGATGCGGGGGTTTCTGGAAATGCCGCCCCGCGTCGATAATTTGAAAAACGGCTAAAGTTCCGCGCATGCCAAACATCACGGCAGGCGGTTCGTCCAAGAGGTCAATGGGCCGATTGAACTGAGCCCTTTCGCGCAGCTGCGTCATCCAATGAATTAAGATGATTTCCCCAACCGTCAGAAATTTCATGAAGCAGCAGGGTTTTGTCGAAGAGGCGGATTCCGTCTGTGACATGCATTTTTCCGGGTTGTACTTTCAGCCCAGAATTATGGGGCCGCTGGTCGTCGTTGCCATTGTTCTGCAATCTCCCGTTTTCTTTTTTGTGCTTTCCGCGGTGCTCTGGTGGAATGTCGCGATTCCGAAGTGGAATCCCTTTGAGATGTTTTACAACCGCGTGATCGCCGCGCCTCGAGGCAAGTCGCTGCTCGCGCCCGCGCCAGCGCCACGCTCATTTGCGCAAGGCATGGCGGCGGCCTTCACACTCCTGGCTGGGACGGCGCTGCTGGCAGGCTGGATGACGGCGGCCTGGATACTTGAAGCATTCCTGGTGATCGCGTTCGCGGCGCTCTTGTTCGGGAAGTTTTGCCTGGGCGCCTATGTTTATCATCTATTGCGCGGGAAAATCGCGTTTGCCAATTCCACCCTTCCCTGGGCCCGCCCGCAGGCATAATTTCTTAGCCGGTTTTGTTCGTAACAGCTGGCTCCCTTCACCCCGCGCAATCAAGCTTGAATGCTCTCTGGCGCTCCCGGATTTCAACGCGAAATTCCAGGATCAACTTCGTAATTGAGAATCATCACTGCGGTTGTGGCGGCGGTTGCTGTTGTGGATATTGTTGCGGCTGTTGCTGCTGCGGCTGGGCAACGTTCCCGGGAGTTTGACCAGGCTGAATTCCGGGACCAAATGGAACACGGCCTCCTTGCGGCGGCTGGATCGGATTAGGCGCTCCGACAGGCCCGGGTGGCGGAGCCTGTGGCGGAGCCGGCGGCGTGGTCGGCTCTCCGCGCCCGGCATAGACCGCTGGAACATCGTGCGGAGGCAATCGCAAGGCGCGGGGCGTTACTAGGATGAGCAATTCCGATCGCTGGATATTCGTGGTGTCCTCGCCCGTCAACAAACCGATTCCCGGAACCGTCGAAGTCCAGGGCAATCCGCTGGTGCTTCCAATTTGGCTTGACTGCAGGATGCCGGACAGAATCGAGGTTTCATTTTCACGCAGGCGGATGGTCTGTTCGATTTGGCGGTTGCTCAGGATGGGAATCCCGTTGATGCTTGAGCCGGTTAGGCTCTTGATGTCGAATTGAAGTTGCAGGGTGACTTCATTGTCAGCATGCAGGCGCGGCGTGGCCTTTACCTTCAATCCCAGATCCTCATACTCGGCGGAGGGGTAGGCGGTTTGTCCGGACGATAAATTCGACGAGGGTAGCAGAGTATTGAGCGTGACAGTCACGCTACTCGATCCATTGTTCGCGGTTACGAGGTCTATCGTGCCGTCACCATTCAGATCCGCGCCGGCCACTGCAACCGGAGAATTCCCCGTGGGCAAAGAGATGGGGGAAGTAAATGTTCCGTCCCCATTTCCGATCAGCACATCCACATTTGGCGCTGTTTCGTCGGCCACGGCGAGATCGGTATTTGTGCCGGTGAAGTTCGCGGCGATAATTCCGGCCGGGCCGGACCCGGTGGTGAAATCCGTATGCGCGAAAAATGTGCTTGTGCCGTCGCCCTTGTTCAGCAAAATCGAAACCGTGCTGTCGGACTGATTAGCCACGGCCAGATCGGCGTGTCCGTCGCCGTTGAAATCCGCTGTGGCAATTCCCGCAGGCCCGTTGCCCGTGGAAAAAGTGGATTGCGCGCCAAACGTGCCGTCGCCTTTGCCGAGCAGTACGGAGACGGTTCCGTCGCCCCCGCTGCCCGTGGCGTGGTTGGCAACCGCCAGATCCACGCTCCCATCCCCATTGAAATCGGCGGTGGTGATGGCGGTGGGATCCACGCCCACGGGATAGTCGACCTTCGCGGCGAAGGTTCCGTCCTGTTTCCCGCCGGTCTTATTGCCGAGCAGGATCGACACCGTGCTGGGGGCGGTCTTGTCACCCTGATTGACGACGGCGAGGTCGGGTTGGCCGTCGCCGTCAAAATCCTGTGCCACGAGGGCGACAGGGTTGCTCCCCGTCGCATAAGCGACGGGTGCCTGGAAGCTGCCATCCCCGTTTCCAAGCAAAATCAGCACCCGGCTATTGGCCAGGTCGGTCACGGCGATATCCATGTTTCCGTCATTATTGAAATCTCCCACGGCGATGGCCGAGGGGGTTGCCGCCGTGGTGACTGTGCCCACCGTGACGCCCGGAATCGGAATGCAAAACGATGACGGAGCGGCGCAAGAGGACGGCACCCCCGAAAACGTGCCGTCACCGTTCCCCGGTAAGATTGAAACCGTGCTATTGGCCTGATTGGCGACGGCGATATCCTCGTGGCCGCCCGTATTATTGAAAACAGCCAGGGCGAGTGCGGATGGGCCGCTGTTCAGGCCGGTGGAGTAATCCGTTCGCGGAAGCGTCACTCCCGCAAGCAGCGCCTGGCCGAGCGCCTGCGAGAGGGCCGTGGAGGTTGAATTTAAATCCGAAGAGAGTAAGCCCAGATCAATGGGATAACGGTCACCGACAAAAAACGTCGCGGGTTTTCCGTCCTGCGCGCGCAACAAAATCCGCTGGGCGCTGTGCACTGTGCTGATGGCCGATGCGAAATTGGCCGTGACGCTGGGCATGGTGGCGAGAAAAATAGTTTTTCCTCCGCCGAACGCGATCAATGCGGGAAGCGCTGAGCCCGTTGCCGAGCTCACTGCGCTGCTGCCGAAAATACTTTGCAGAATTTGAATGAGCGTTCCGTTATTCTGCGCCGTCTGGAGTTGCTGGATTTCGGGCAATGTAAGCGCAAAAACGCTGGATGATGTAGGCGGCGAAATTCCCAGCTGATTTGCGAGAGTGCGGTCGAGCTCCAGGATTTCAATATCCAGCATCAATTCGCCGCGAGGCTGCTCGATCTGTTGCAGAAGAGCCTGCGCCAGCGCCACATTTTGCTCCGTGCTGCGCACGGTGAGGGTGCGCGTCGCGGTATTCAATTGCGTTCTGGCGATGCCGGTCATCTCGCGAATCATCCGGACTTCTTCGTTCATCTCTTCCGTGGAGACCGATGCCGGGAGCAGGAGTTGTTTTTCCACCTCCAGCGCGTACTCCCGCACTTTCTGCGGGCTGTCATCGGTCACGAACATGGTATGCGCGTCCACGACGCGCGTGAACGTCCTGGTCTGGCGCGCGAGGACCATCACCGCCGTGTCAAAGTCCAGCGCCGGAACCTGGAACCGGACGGCGCGGTCGGGCAGATCGCCGTCAAACACCATTTTCACGCCAAATTGTTTCCCGATTGCTTCATAGGCGCCCCGGGTCGTGCCGCGAAAGTCGAATGCCTGAGTTCCGGGAGTGAGAATGAGGCGGGGCAAACCAGCCAGGCGCAGGCCCTTTGGCGCTTCGGTTTCCGCGGGGCTTGGCGTCAATTCCGCCAGCCGTTCCCGCGCCACGATGTAGTTCGGATCGACCTTCAGAGCCTGGGTCAGTTGTTCGCGCGCGCCGGGAATATTTCCGGCAATGGCCAGGCGTTCCGCGCTATCGACGAGCGATTGAACGACTTGAAAGCGCGCGTGTTCCTTCAGGATCCTGTATTCCCGGTTTGAGGGATCGTAGGTGGCCGCATCGGAAAAGGCGGCATACTCGGTCCTCCAGTCGCCGGATTGCTCCGCGCGGCGCCCCGCCTCGAAAGCTTTCCGGGCGCGGCCCTTATCGGGCTGGGGAGCAGGCGTGGATGGCGGTGTGGCTTGAGCGGCCGCGGCAGAGGGCGGCGAGGTGGAGCTGGAAGATTGGGGAAAAACTGGGGCCGCGATGAGCAGGCCCACAAACGAAATGGCCGCGCAGAGCCTCGCGAGCATGGTCCCCCGGTCCGTCCAGGAACGAATTGCAAGATGACACGGGGGTTGAATCATGGCTAGAATCATCTAGATGCATATTCTACCGTCAGGGGACGCACCGGGGTGTTTGAAATTTCAAATTTGAGATCGGAATCTGAAATCAGCAAGCTTGACCGGGGCAGTTGGCGGCGTGTAAACTAGTATTTCCAGTTGCGAATGAGTTGCAACTAGAGGGCGCCCTCTTCGGGCCCATTTTGTGCGCGGGCTTGGCCTTTCCGCGAAACGTTGGCGACGGCAGGGCACGACCTTTTGTGACCCCGCGGTCGATTCATGGACGCGAAACGTGTCTCTGGCAAGCTGCGCTTAAGGACTGCATTTTGCTCTCTGCTTTCCTCATCGCACTGCGTGAAGGTGTCGAAGCCGCCCTGGTTGTCGGCATCGTACTTGTCTATCTGAACCGCACCGGGCGCTCGAATTTGGTGCGCTGGGTGTGGGGAGGCGTCGTTGCCGCGGTGGTTTCCAGCCTGGCCGTGGCCATCGCGCTGGAGCGCTGGAAGGTCAGCGAAGACGGATTCGAGGGGCTGCTCCTTCTTCTCGCGGCTGTTTTTGTGGTCACCATGATTGTCTGGATGAACCGCGTGGCGCGGCACCTGAAAAAGGAAATCGAAAAACACGTCGAAAAGCACGCAGCGAAATCGGAGTACTCCGCGGGGATCGGGCTGGCCACATTCGTTTTCCTGATGGTGGTTCGCGAGGGCGCCGAACTTGCCCTGATTTTGCGCGCGGTGGAACTTTCCACGGAAGGCCTGGCCGTTTGGATCGGAACGGCTCTGGGGCTGGCCGTCGCGATCGCCGTGGGAGTGTTCTTTTTCCAGGGGACGCTGAAAATTTCCCTGGGAAGATTTTTTTCCGCGACCAGCACGATTCTGATTATCGTCGCCGTGCAACTGGCGCTCACCGGTATTCACGAACTGAGCGAAGCGATGTGGCTGCCATCCAGCAAAGTGGAGATGGCCTACGTCGGTCCAATCGTCCGGAACGAATTTTTCTTTTTCACTGTGATTCTCGGCGCGGCGGCGCTTCTCGTCTTGCGCGAATGGATGGCCGCGCGCGGCCGGGCGGCGGAGAATGTGCCTGACGCCGCGGAGCGCCGCCGGCTCGAATGGGAGCGCCGCAAGCAGCGCCGCTGGGCGTTTGCTTCGGCGTTCACCTGCACTGCTGTCATTCTGATTCTGGCCGCGGAATTCGCGTACACACGCGTGACCGCGACGACCGAGGCGAAATCCATTCAGTCGGACAATGGAGCGGTTCGTATTCCCCTCGCCGAGATCAGCGACGCGAATCTTCACATTTACAGCGTGGACGCGAGCGGAACGAGCCTGCGCTTCCTGGTGATCCGAAAACCAAACGGAAGCTGGGGCACCGCGCTGGACGCCTGCCTGATTTGCGGCACGGCCGGATATCGCCAGGATGGTTCCAACGTCGTGTGCCGCAATTGCGCCTCCGCCATTTATATCCCGACGATTGGGGAAGCGGGCGGGTGCAATCCCGTGGGCGTTCCCTCACGCATGGAGAGCGGAGCGCTGGTGATCGACGTCTCCAACCTGGCTGAAGCCAGGAGCCGGGTGGCTAAGTAGCAAGGGACGTCGGACCCCTGTGCAGGCGCTAGCCGGGCCATCAGATTATGTTTCTTCGAATCGTCAGCGAATCCTTCACGCGAAAGCCGCGCCGGAAAGTGCTCACCGCGGCTGCGCTGGCACTGGGCATGGCGGTGGCTACCGCAACGCTGGAGGTCGCTCTCGACGTGGGAGACCGCCTGGCGCGGGAATTCCGCGCGCTTGGGGCGAATCTGCTCGTCACCCCCGCTGCAGACACGCTGCCGCTGGAAATCGGAGGAGTCGATTACCGCCCGGTCAACGCAGGGGCCTACCTGCCGGCGGGCGATCTTGGTAAATTAAAAACAATTTTCTGGCGTAACAACGTCATGGGATTTGCTCCGTTCCTGGACGTTCCCGTGACCGTCGCGTCCGGCGGTTCGCGGGGCGATTCGCGCGAACAATTAATCGGCACGTGGTACAGCCACTCCGTAACCGTTCCCGATGGAAGCGCGTTCACCACGGGAGTTTCGGCCACCGATCCCTGGTGGCGCGTCGACGGCCGGTGGTTCTCCGAAGCCGCCGAAGAGGGCGTGGCGGGCGCCGCGCTGGCGCAGCGTTTAGATCTGCGCGCCGGAAGTAAAATCAAAATCGATGCGGGCGGCCACTCGCACACGCTGACGATCACGGGTGTCGTTTCCACCGGCGGCCGCGAGGACAATTCCATCCTCGCCCCTTTAGAGATCGCGCAAGACCTCGCCGGCCGGCCCGGCCAGTACCGGCGCCTGCTGGTGAGCGCGCTGACGAAACCGGCGGACGCTTTCTCCGAGCGCGATCCATCGACGATGACTCCGGTGGAATACGATCGCTGGTACTGCAGCCCGTATATTTCCTCGATCTCCCACCAAATTCAGCAGCAGCTCCCGGGCGTCGAAGTGCGCGCGATCCGCCAGGTCGCCGAAGGCGAGGGGCGAATTTTGACGCGCGTTAGCGGCCTGATGTGGATCGTGACCTTTGCCGCTTTATTCGCGGCGGCGCTCGCGGTGGGCGCGACATCCGCCACGACGGTGCTCGAGCGGCGCTCCGAAATCGGATTGATGAAGGCGCTGGGCGCGAGCCGCCGCGCCGTCGGCGCGTTTTTTGCCGCCGAACAATTGGTTCTCGCGCTGGCCGGCGGCGTTCTAGGATACGCGCTGGGAATTTTTCTCGCGCGCGCGCTGGGCATTGGAATTTTTGGCATTGCTCCCGCGCTTCGTTGGATTCTGCTTCCGATCGTTTTAGTCCTCGCGGCGGTGGTCGCACTGCTGGGAAGTCTCCTGCCGCTTGGACGCGCCTCCCGCGTCGATCCCGCTCCCGTGTTGCGGGGAGAGTGAGGACGTGCCCAGCCGCTCGATGTTCCTGCGAATTCTATGGAAATTGCTCGGCGCCAGCCGGGGCCGGCTGGCCGTTGCTCTGATTGCGCTGACCAGCGGAGCGGCAGTCTGTTCCGCGCTGCTCAATGTCAATCTGGATGCGGAGCGGAAGCTGACCCAGGAATTTCGCACGCTGGGCGCAAACGTGGTGATCGCTCCGCCCGCAGGCGGCAGCGAAGTGCCGCTCGCAGACGCCGCTGTTCTGGATCGCATTACCGCAATGCATATCTTGCAGATTGTCGCGACGGCGCCTTATCTTTACGTCGCTGCCAATTCCGGAACTCAGCCGGTGATTCTGGCGGGAACCTGGTTTGACCAGGTGGCCAGGATGAATTCCTGGTGGAAGCTCGAGGGCGGCGGGGTGTCTTCCCGCGACGACCACGAGCATTGCCTGGTGGGTTTTACCGCCGCGCGCCAACTGGGACTCGCGCCCGGCAGTTCCATCCAGCTTCGTTCCGGCGATCGCGAAATTTCCCTTACGGTCGCGGGAATCGTCACCACCGGGGGCGCCGAAGACAATCAAATCCTCACCAACCTCGATTCCGCGCAGGCTCTGGCGGGACTTCCCGGCCGCGTGAGTCTTGTACAGGTAAGCGTTGCAGGAACGCCCGCGGAAATCGAGGGAGTCACGCGCAAGCTTGTGAACAATTTGCCCGGCCTCGATGTGCGGCCGGTGCGCCAGATCGCCGCCGCCGAGGGCACCATCCTGGGGCGGATTCGCGGATTGATTTTCTGGACCATCGCGCTGATTCTGATTCTCTCGATGCTCGGCGTGCTGGCCTCGATGGCGGCTCTGGCGATGGAGCGCCGGCGGGACGTCGGCCTCATGAAGGCGCTGGGCGGCACGGTGCAGCGCATCATGCGTTTGTTTCTCGTCGAAGCGGGAACGCTCGGCGCGGTGGGCGGCCTGCTCGGTTTTCTGCTGGGCGTGGTGCTGGCCCGGTGGATGGGCGAGCGAATTTTCGGCGTGGCCATTTCGCCGCGCCTGGAAGTTTTGCCCATTACCATCGCGTTGACAATAGGCGTGGCCCTCGCCGGCGCGTTTCCCTTGCGCCTGCTGGGGCGCGTGCGCCCGGCCGAGATTTTGCGGGGAGAATGATGGCGCCTGTGGTCCAGGTCGAGCAACTCGAAAAGCGCTTTGGCGAAGTGCGCGCTCTCGACCATGTGAGTTTCGATGTGGACCCGGGCGAGTGGATCGCCATCATGGGCCCTTCCGGCTCCGGCAAGACTACGCTCATCAACATTCTTGGCGGGCTCGATCATCCGAGCGCGGGCCGCGTCGTGGTCGACGGCCTGGAAATCGGCAATCTGGGCGAGCGCGAATTGACGCGCTACCGCGCCGACAAAATCGGCTTTGTGTTTCAGCAATTTCACCTGATTCCTTATCTCTCGGCCCTGGAAAATGTGATGTTGGCCCAGTATTTTCACAGCATCACGGATGAAAAAGAAGCCGCGGAAGCCCTGTGCCGCGTAGGCCTCAGCGACCGCTTGGGCCACGTGCCATCCGAGCTTTCCGGCGGCGAGCAGCAGCGCGTGGCCATCGCGCGCGCGCTGATCAATCAGCCCAAACTGATCCTGGCCGACGAGCCCACCGGCAATCTCGACGAGGCGAACGAGGCGATTGTCCTGAAACTCCTGCGCGAACTGCATGCCGCGGGCCATACCATACTTGTGGTGACCCATTCGCAGGCCATCGGAAATCTTGCCGACCGCCGCGTGGAACTCGAACACGGCCGCCTGGTAAGAATCAGCTCTCCCTCGCTGGCAAAGGAATAACCAAGCCGAGCCATGCCCATTCCCATCGATGCGCGAAGAAAACCGGCCAGCGTGAAAGTGCACGTGTCCTCGGGCGCGGGCGTCGACATCACCTGGGCTGATGGCCATGCCAGCCACTACGATTTCTCCTATCTCCGCGAAGAATGCCCGTGCGCGATGTGCAACGACGAGAGGATGAAAAAGGCCCAGGGGCAGGAGAAAGACCAGCAGTTAAAAAAAGAAAATGCCTCGCGCGCCGCGGCCGCGCCGCTCAGTTCGCCGCTGCTCCCCATGTACAAGCCCAGGCTCGCTGCCAAGGCCGCGCACGCCGTCGGCAACTACGCTCTGCAGATTGATTTCAACGACGGCCACGCGACGGGGATCTTCAGCTTCGACTACTTGAGAACCATTTGCCCCTGCCAGGAATGCGCCCGCGAATACCGGATGCAACCCGACCAGTAAGCCTGCGTTTGGCACCCTCGGCAAGAGGTGGTAACTCCTCGGCTACACCCCCTTCCCGTTGCTCGGACACCTCGCACCATTCTCACGTATTATTTTATTCCAGCCCCTCCGGAGGATCCCGTGTCACCCCAACAGGCTGCATTCGCACAAAGGCGTCGTAGTACCCGCATCGATCAAGCCATTCCAATCCTCGTGCAGGGCGTAGGGGCCATGCGGGAGCCCTATCAGGAGCAGGTTTCGACCCTCACCATCAGTTGCCACGGCTGCACCTACCAATCCAAACATGAGGTCATTCAGGGCGAGACCGTGTACCTGGATATCAAGGTGCCGAAGAATGGATCGGCGGGATGCTCCAACCGGGCCAGAGTGAAGTGGGCGCAAAAGCTCGGGTCCAGCAAAGAGCGGACCTTCCAGATCGCTGTGGAGTTGGAGATCGCTGGAAACGTCTGGGGCATCGCCACCCCGCCGACGGACTGGTTTCCGCCCCAGATCCCGGAAGGGACTGATTCTACGGCTCCTGGGAGGGAATTGAAGGTCGTGAGCCGAAAAGAGCAATCCATCGTCCCGGCTGCCGAGGGCGGCTTGGATCGGGTCGCCCGCTCCGAGAGGAAAGAGCCCGTGGCGTCCCCCAGTGGGCCGCTGGCGCAATTAATGGTCGGCCTTGGGGAGCAAATTCAGGCCATGGCATCGCAAGCGGCATCGGCCGCTCTGGTCACAGAGAAGAGCCGATTATTGGAAGAGTTTCGCGTCCAGCTTCGAGGGGAGGCAGTCAAGGCCATCCAGTCGGCGATATTGGCCTCCAAGGAAGTGCTGGCCCGGCAGGCCATGAAGGAATTGAGCGAGGCCCATGAAGCCGGGGCCCGAAATAGTTACGCGCTGTGGAGGAAGAAGATTGAGCAAGATATGGAAACCGTCAGGCTGCACATGCTGACTCAAGTGAAGGAAGTGAATCGCCACCTGGATGGTTTGACGGCCTCCGCGATCGAGCGCGCGCAGCAAAACATGGAAGCCACGCGCACGGAAGCGGTGGAGCGGTTTGTGTCGCGCATTCGTGAACAGGTTGCGCCCATGCTCGAAGTAGCAAAGGATTCCCTCCAGAGGCTTGACGGCGCCGGTGCCGCCCTGAGGAAGGAATCCGAGGCAATTTTTGCGGGGCTGGAAAACCAGCTGGCCTTCACCACCAACGAAAGTTTGGCCAAAGCCCTGGAAGATTTGGAAAGAAACACCGCCGCACATACAGCCAAGACCAATGAAACGCTGCAGAAACTTTATCAAACCTTCGAAAAAGCCGCGCACGACAATGCCGGGGCGCTCCTTGCATCCGCAGGCAGCCAAATGACCGGGATCCTGCAAGAAAGAGCCGCAGAGGTTTCCCGCGAGTTTGCGACGGGGCTGGAAGGCTATACTCGAAACTATCTGGAGTCGATTGGAAAATCGATTGCCGAGATTCCGCAGAATGTGCCGGTCCGCTCCGGCCGATAGCCTCGTCAGCGCACGGATTGCGCGTCGCCGGGCAACACGGCTCGTGTGACCCAATGGCACGACTTCCTTCCCGGTACGCCCGCAATAAATGGCCTCGCCATCGAGTTTCAGGAATATGGGAAACGATTAGACCGCTACTTACCGGACTCCAGCTTCTTTTGTGTATCGAGGAAGTTGGCGTTGTCGTCCACGCACACCACTTCGCCGATGTTCCAGCCCGGTTTTAACTCGAAGTCGTTGTGTGCGACCCACGGTTTGGTATACGCCTTGGGATCCTCAATCGTAAAATCAATGGACAAGGTGTCATGGTTGACCCGCCGGATGCGTTCAACCAGGTGCAGTGCGTCGCTGTGCGGATGACCGTCCCCGTCAAGCCAGGTTTTGTCGTTGAAACCAACCGTATCGACGACGAGCGTATCCCCTTCCCACGTGCCGATGGAGTCGCCCATGTACGAAGGAATTGGATCTTTGGGATGCGGCCGCCCATCCGTGTAAATTTGGCGCACAAGGTGGTCGTACTCGAAGACCATGACCACCCGGCCGGGAATTTGCATGATCTCCCACGGTTGTCCGACGCGCATTTCATAAACTCGCGGCACGCCGGGAGGGAAACACTTGGTAACCGGATCGTTTGACTGCGATAAGGGGACGCCGTGCCGTCCGATGTTGGGTTTGGCGGCCTTGAATTTCGCCTCACCCCAGGGCGTCATCGGGGGCTCCTCGTTGGTAAGCGTCCCTGAAATCTCATGAAAGTTGTACTTATGTGCGTTATCGGGCGGCCGCCGGGATCGCCTCCAAATTCCCGTGAGATCCGGCGCCGCAGGCTTTGCTGCTCCCTGTGGCTCCACAGTCTGAGCGAGGATGCCGGACAAGAAGAAAAGCACGGCCACCAGGGCCACCGCCGAACCCACCAGGCGTTTGCGCATTGCAAAACTCCTCTCAGGCTCCGTAGTCCGGATTTCGGCGCGGGCCATCATGTCCCCATCGCGAGGCAAGCTTCGCGCGAGCTTGGGGCGCGGCCCCTATTGGTTTGGATAATCTTCACCATTCTGGAGAGTGATCTCTTTGCCATCCGGAAACACAATCTTCTTGAGTCGCAGGATATGCGTGCCGTTTTTCGAGAGATTTCCTGTCACCGTGATCTGATCCCCAGTCTTTAGCGAATCTTTGGTCCACCCGTTCCGGGACAGTCCCAGGGGGCTGACCGATTCGATCGTATACTTTTGGGTTTTGCCTGCCGTTTCATTTACGTCAATATCAATGGTCGCGTGTGGATTCATCCACTGGATACTCGTTACGGTTCCCTTTAGGGTGATCATCTTTGATGTGTCGTAAGACGCCGCCCCGTGGTGCGCAAAGATGGGAACTGAAACCAGGAGCAGAAGAAAGGCAGACAAAGCGGAAGGGCCTAAGCGCTTAACTTTCACGGGGAACCTCCAATTGCGCGCAAGGTATTCAATTCCACCGTGACTTGTCAATGGAATAATCGCTGTCCGCCAACGCGGATGGCTCTGCTCCTCGACCGCAACACGCAATTCCACTACGCGGGGCGGAGTTCCGACGTGCAGTGCGAACACTTCGTCGCCTTGGCTGGAACGGCGCTCAGGCAATAAGGGCAATCGCGCGTCGCGGGCGCCGCAACGGGCGCCGGTTTCGGCGCCAGGCGATTGACCTGGCGCACCAGCAGGAATACCGCGAACGCCACGATCAGGAAATTGATGACCGTGTTCAGAAAGAGGCCATAGTTGAGCGTCGCGGCTCCCGCCGCCTTGGCCGCCGCGATCGTGTCGTAGTGCGTGCCGGACAGGTTCACAAAAAGATTTGAAAAATCGACGTGGCCGGCGAGCCTCCCGATCGGCGGCATCATGACGTCCTGCACAAACGAGTTCACGATTTGCCCGAATGCCGCGCCAATGATGATACCGACGGCCATGTCGAGCACATTCCCGCGCATTGCGAATTCCTTGAATTCTTTAAGCATGGAACGTTCCTCCGGCATGTGTGAATTGGACGAAGACTAATCCGCCCGCAGAGATAACACCGCGGCCAGGATCCCCCGCAGCGCCAAAATCATTCCAGCGGCTGCAAAAACGATTCCCACACGGCGAAATTCCACAAACATCAGAGACAACATCATCACGCCAACCAGGATCAGCGAAGCCCCGCCCACTTGCGCGACGGTGCGATCCCAGGTCCGGGCCGCGCGCGCCGTCTTGGCCCACGTGCGCGCGCCCCAGTAGATCAGGACCGCGCCGAGGCCCAGCCAGGCCGGGCCTCGCGGGTTAAAATTTCCGGGGTCGAGCCGTCCGCTCAATCCGACCCAGGCCAAAAATCCGCCGAGCAGGATGAAAATGAACTCGGTCATCATGCGGAACAAATTAGCCGGCTTTAGCATGCGGGCGTCTGTCCGGTCAGGCCTTTTCGATCCGCACGGATTTCAATTCCACGGCTTGCCTGGGTTTGTCGTTGGCTCCGCGCGGCAATTCCGAAATTTTGGTGGCCACGTCCATTCCTTCGACCACCTCGCCAAAGATGGTGTGCTTGTTGTCCAGCCAGGGCGTCGGCGCCACGGTGATAAAAAATTGGCTCCCGTTGGTGCCCGGCCCGGCGTTGGCCATCGAGAGCTTCCCCGGTTTGTCGTGCTTCAGGGAGGGATGAAATTCGTCGCCGAAACGATAGCCGGGATCGCCGGTTCCCGTCCCCAGAGGACACCCGCCCTGAATCATGAATTGCGGAATCACGCGATGGAAAATGAGACCATCGTAAAATGGGCGCTTTACTTTTTGCCCGGTCTTGGGGTCCTTGAATTCCTTGGTGCCTTCCGCGAGGCCCACAAAATTCCCCACCGTCTGCGGGGCTTCTTTTTCAAACAAGCGGACGACGATCGTTCCCTGCGAAGTATCGAACACGGCATAAGTGCCTGGTGCGCGGCTCAAGACCACCTCCTGTAGATAGCAAAATGCGCTGGCATTATCACCCATTCCGGGCGGCGTGGCCAGTATTGCCCGCGAAAATGGAACACCGCGATTTTATCGAAGCGCACGCAAGCGCGGGAGTGCTAAACTTTCGTCCTTCGCGGGTTGCATCGCGGCGTGGTGCTGGCGAATCCAATAACAGGCAGGGAGATGAACACTTGAACAACGTCATTATCATCGGGAGCGGTTGCGCCGGACTGACGGCCGCGATTTATGCCGGACGCGCCAACTTAAAACCCGTCGTCATCGACGGATACGAGCCGGGCGGACAGCTCTCGCTCACCACCATGGTTGAGAATTTTCCCGGATTTCCCGACGGGATTCTCGGCCCGGATTTGATCGAAAACATGCGCAAGCAGGCGCAGCGCTTCGGCGCGGAGTTCAAGTCCGGCGCGATCACGGACGTGGATTTGAGCAAGCGCCCGTTCAAAATTACGGCCGGCAACGACACCTATGAATCCCTTTCACTGATCATCGCTGCGGGCGCAACCGCTCGCCTCATGGGCCTGGAGTCCGAGCGCAAACTGATCGGCTACGGCGTCTCCACCTGCGCGACGTGCGACGGTTATTTTTTCCGTGGCAAGGATATTGCCGTTGTCGGCGGCGGCGACTCGGCCATGGAGGAAGCCAATTTTCTTTCGCGTTTCGCCAGCAAGGTTTATCTGGTGCACCGGCGGAAGGAATTTCGCGCGTCAAAAATCATGGTGGATCGCGCCCGCGCCAACGAAAAAATTCAATTTGTCACTCCGGTGGTCGTCGAGGACATTTCGGATGTGAGCAAGGGCGGCGTGGAATACATGACGCTGCGCAACACCGAGACGAATCAGACTTCCAAGCTGGACGTGCAAGGCGTTTTTGTCGCCATCGGCCATGTGCCCAATACCAAGGCATTTCACGGAAAACTCGACATGGACGAGAACGGTTACCTCATCACGCATCACGGCAGCCAGACCAAGATTCCCGGCGTGTTTGCCGCCGGGGACGTCCAGGATCATCACTACAAGCAGGCCGTGACGGCCGCCGGCTCCGGCTGCATGGCCGCCATGGACGCCGAGAAATTTCTCGAGGCCCATCCGGACCGCTGAAATCGCTCTCCATTTCACGGCCTTGCCGGCACAGATTCCATGCTACGTACGCTGCTGCTCGAACTGGCCAAAAGCTCCCGGCTTCGCCGCTGGATTACTTCCCATGGCGCCACGCGCCGCATGGCCCGCCGCTTTGTCCCCGGCGAGGAATTACCCCCTGCCATCGAAGCGGCGCGAGCCTGCAACAAAGCCGGAACGACCGCGAGCCTGGATCACCTGGGCGAAAACGTGGTGACGCGCGAGGATGCGGAACGCGCGCGCGCTTCTTACACCGAGGCGCTGGAGCAGATCGCCGCGGCGGGCGTGGAGGCAAATGTCTCGCTCAAGCTGACGCATCTGGGCCTCGACCTGGGCGGCGAATTTTGTGCCGGGCAGTTGCGCATCGTCACGAGCCTCGCCGGGGAACTCGGAAATTTCGTGCGCGTGGACATGGAAGGCTCGGCCTATACCGACCGCACATTGCGCATCGTCAAGCAGGCCCGCGCGGAAACGGCTGCGGTGGGAACCGTCATTCAGGCCTATCTATACCGCAGCGAAGAGGACATTCGCGATTTGCTGGAAATCGGCTGCCGCATTCGCCTGGTGAAAGGAGCGTACAAAGAGCCTTCGCGTATTGCCTTTCGCCGCAAAAAAGATGTCGATGCCAATTTCATCAAGCTGATGAAGATCCTGCTCCCCAGCGGAACTTACCATGCGCTGGCCACGCACGACCCGAAGATGATTGAAGCGGCCATCCGCTTCGCCGCCGAGCAAAACATCACCAAGGATAAGTTTGAATTTCAGATGCTCTACGGAATTCGGACGGACTTGCAGGCCCGCCTGGTGCGGCAGGGCTATCGCGTGCGCGTGTACATCCCGTTCGGCAAGGATTGGTTTCCGTATTTCATGAGGCGGCTCGCCGAGCGCCCCGCAAACCTGGTTTTCTTCGCCAGAAATTTCCTTCGCGGAGCCGCCCCGCCCGCATAGGAATATTTCTCGCAGAACAAAGAGTCGCTCTTATTTAATTGCAGCCCCGTCGGGGAAGAAAGATCGTAGCCCATTGCGCGAGCGGCGGGCCGTCCTGTGATCTCCCTCCGGGACTTGCAAGCTTCGAGTGAGAATCGCGTCCACAAGGAGTTAAAATAAATTCATGCGCGCGATGATTCTTGAGCAAACCGGCAAGTCGCTCTCACTCCGCGAAGGCCCCGTGCCGGAACCCGCGGACCACCAGGTTCTGCTTCAAGTGCTGGCCTGCGGCGTGTGCCGCACCGACCTGCATGTAGTTGACGGCGAGCTGCCCAACCCCAAGCTTCCCCTGATCATCGGCCACGAAATTGTCGGCCGTGTAACGCGCCTGGGAAAGGGAGCGAACCTGTTTTCCGTTGGCCGGCGCGTCGGCGTTCCGTGGCTTGGCTGGACCGACGGAATATGCTCCTATTGCCTCGCGGGCCGTGAAAATTTGTGCCCCAAGGCGAGATTCACCGGGTACACGCTCGATGGCGGCTACGCCGAATTCACCGTTGCCGACGAGCGCTACTGCGTCCCGATTCCCGAATCGTATTCGGATGCCGGGGCCGCGCCGCTTCTTTGCGCCGGCTTGATCGGCTATCGTTCGCTCGCGCGAGCGGGAGACGCAAACCGCCTGGGCATCTACGGATTCGGCGCCGCTGCGCATATTGTCGCGCAGGTGGCCCGGCATGAAGGCCGCAGCGTATACGCATTCACGCGGCCAGGCGATGACGACGCGCAGCAATTTGCGAAGGGACTGGGCGCGGACTGGGCCGGGGCGTCGGACGAGCGTCCACCGGAAGAACTGGACGCCGCGATTATTTTTGCTCCCGTCGGCGCGCTGGTTCCCGCCGCGCTGGCCGCTGTCCGCAAGGGCGGGGCAGTCGTTTGCGGCGGGATCCACATGAGCGACATTCCCTCGTTTCCCTACGAATTGCTGTGGGGAGAGCGGTCCGTGTGCTCGGTCGCGAATCTGACGCGCCATGACGCCGCGGAATTCATGAGCATCGCGCCTAAAGTTCCGGTGCACACGACCACAGAGACGTTCCGGCTCGATCAGGCCAATGAAGCCCTCAACCAACTGCGAAGCGGAAAGCTGCAGGGCGCGGCCGTGCTGATCTGCAACGAAAATCCCTGAGACCAGACCTCGCAGCCTGAAGCGCGCTACTGGACGTGATATACTTTTTGCGAGGAGAAACTTGCTTGTGCAGTGGCTGCTTTGATGATATAAACCGAAGCTTTCCATGCAAATGTAAGCGGGTTATTGATTTTTTAAGCTATAGATATCCCTCGAAGGAGAGTCACGATGGCGTACGTAATTGCTGAGCCCTGCATCGGAACGAAGGACACCGCCTGCGTCGATGTTTGCCCCGTCGATTGCATCCATCCGCGGAAAGATGAACCCAAATTCGAGTCCGAGCCGCAACTCTACATCAGCCCTGTGGAATGCATCGACTGCGGCGCCTGCGTCCCGGTCTGCCCGGTGACGGCGATTTTTGCTTTGGAGGATTTGCCGGAGAAGTGGGCTCACTTTACGCCGATTAACGCGGACTGGTACACCAAGCAAGGCTGACCCCAGCCGTCCGAAAACGGCAGCTTATTTGATTGGGTTTTCGTGCGGCGTTCCTTCTTGTAGCTGGGGCGCCGCATTTTTTTGAGAAGGTCGATCGCGTCCTGGTTCTACAGCTTCAGGGGCGGCAGGACTGCTGGCATTTCTAATTTGCTCAGTCACTTGCGGGCAGGAATCCGCATCCCACCACTGTAGGTAGCAGTCTTGCTCGCGGTTTCTTTTGCCGCGAGAATTCCGAACCGGAGCCATAGGAGCCTCACATTGTCATCCATGCGAACGCCAAAATCCGTAGAGGTGGAAGAAGGATTGGCAAGCCGGCAAGACCCGCAAGCTCGGATCAAGAATAGGATCGTGCCAGCCGTGGCCACCATCGCGGGGACTGCGACGGCCGTACCGCCGCACGTGATATCGCGCGAAATCGTGAAGAATCGCATTGGCGGCGTTTTCGGGCTGGACGGAGCGAGGCTGGACGCGATTCGCGAGGTGGTTGACAATTCGGCGATCGATCAGCGCTACAGCGTGTTCCCTCCGGAATACACGATTGAACCCCGCCCGCTGGCGCAGATTAACGCGGAGTACCAGGAAAAGGCCGTGGAACTTGGCCAGCAGGTGGCTGAACGCGCGTTGGCGCAAGCCGGCATGGCGCCTGCCGATGTGGACTTGCTGGTCACGGTGTCCTGCACAGGCGTAATGATTCCTTCGCTCGATGCGCATCTCGCCACGATCATGGGATTCCGCCCGGATGTGCGGCGGCTGCCGGTTACGGAACTGGGCTGCGCCGCGGGCGCCGCGGGCCTCGCGCACACCTGGGAATATCTGTCCGCGTTTCCGGATCGCACCACCCTGTTGATCGCGGTCGAGCTTCCCACGCTCACGTTTCAGCGCAAGGACGCCTCCCAGGCCAACTTGATTTCCGCCGCTTTGTTCGGTGACGGCGCGGCGGGTGTGGTGGTCACCGGCCGCGAAGCGCCTGGGCCGCGCATTCTGGCGTCCGAGTGTTTTCTCTTTCCGAATTCGCTTGCCGCGATGGGTTTCGATCTGCGCGATTCCGGTTTTCACATCGTTCTTTCCAAGGACGTGCCGGAGCTTATCCGCGAAAGGGTCAAGGATTTGGCGGAAGGTTTTCTGGCGCGCCAGGGCTTGCGGCGCGATGATATTTCCGCCTTTCTCCTGCACCCGGGCGGACAGAAGCTGTTGTCTTTCATGCAGGAGGAATTGGGCCTGGAGCGCTCCGACACGGAAATTTCCTGGGACATTTTGCGGCGGTACGGCAATCTTTCAAGCGCCAGCGTTCTGTTCATTTTGAACGAGTGGCTGGTTCAGAAAGAAATGCCGTCAGGCAGCTACGGACTCCTGATGGCCTTCGGGCCGGGATTCACCGCGGAGATGCTCCTGCTGCAATGGCCATGACGGTCGCCTATATTTTGCTGCTGCTGATCGTAGGAATCGGGCGGCTCGCGGAACTAAGGATTTCGCGCCGCAATCAGGGGCAGCTTGAGAAACAGGGCGTTCGTAAAATTCCCGAACCGCATTTTCGATGGATGGTTTTCTTGCACGGCGCCGTCCTGGTGTGCGCAGGCGCCGAAGTTCTGTTTCTTCATCGCCCTCTGATTCCCGCGCTGGCCATTCCCATGGCTGCCCTGTTTGTTCTGGCCAATCTTCTCCGCTGGTGGGTGATCGGAACCCTGGCGGGGCACTGGAATGTAGAGGTCATGGAATCATCGCGTGTCGGTGTAGTGAGTTCAGGGCCGTATCGATGGGTGCGGCATCCGAATTATGTAGCCGTGGTGATGGAGATATTTTCGCTGCCCATGATCCATACGGCATGGATCACGGCGGTTGCCGGGACACTTGGGGATCTGGAAATTCTGCGCCGAAGGATAAAAGTCGAAGACGGCTTCCTCATGTCGAACCCCGCGTATCGCTTGGCCATGGGCGGAAAGCCCAGATTTTTGCCCCGGCTGTTTAGGCGTCATTCCAGCACCCCCGGGGAAGAGCACGCCGCTTGAGATCAAAGGGAGCCCTTAGTAGCGCGGGCTTCAGCCTGCGGGGGTTGGTCCTCGCAAGGATTAAACCCCGCAGGCTGAAGCCCGCGCTACTTGACCCTCCGCGCGATCTTCGGTGGTTTCCTGCTTGCGGGAATGTCTCCGGTGCGGAGAGCGGCGAGCCACTCGCGCACGGCCTCGCGTAGCGCTGCAATTTCAAGCCCGCCATGCACTTCGGGGAAACAATCGAGTTTAACAAGCCCGGCTTGAAGCAAGTTTCGCGTCCCTTCCAAATTCGCGCGGGAATAGTGATGAAACGCCGCGGCAACCTGAATTAAACCCTGCAGAAACATTTTGTCCGGATTCAGCGTCTCCAGCCACACTTCTTCCCAGTGTTCATGGGCGTCGTAGAAATGGGCGGAATTGAACGCTTCCAGTCCTTTTTGATACAGCCGATCTTTTTTGTGTGAATCCATGCGTGTTTTTGGACCTTGCGTCACTTTCACTAACGAGACGGCATCTTATCAGACGGATGATCATGCGGCTTGCTGTGGACGCAAGCGCCGCCGCTCGTGATCGTGGCAATCGTGCATTTGAATTACGCCATATGTGATTCCCCGCGCTATCATGGATAGCCTGCGCGGCCGCGAGGTTCTCGCTTGTCGAAATTCAACCTGGTTCTGCTCATTCACGCGCATCAACCCGTCGGGAACTTTGACGAGGTAATGGAACTCACCTACGAGCACTCCTACCTGCCGTTTGTGGAAAGCGTGGCACGCCACCCGCGCGTCCGATTGGGCCTGCACTATTCCGGCACACTGCTGGAATGGCTGGCCGAAAAGCACCCCGAATATATCCAGCGTATTGGCGCGCTTGCAGCGCGCGGCCAGGTGGAGATCGTAGGAGGGGGATTTTACGAGCCGATTCTGATCGCCATCCCACACGAAGATCGCCTCGAGCAGATTCGCCGTCTGAGCCGCTATATCGAAGATCATTTTGGCAAACGGCCCACCGGGGCCTGGCTTGCCGAACGCGTGTGGGAGCCTCAATTACCCGCGGTGCTCGCCGAAGCCGGAGTGGACTACACGCTGGTCGACGATAGCCATTTTCTTACCGCGGGGCGCGAGATTTCGGAGCTGTTCGGCTACTACATTTCGGACGAATGCGGCAAAACGGTGAAGTTGATTCCCGGCCTGCAGGAATTGCGCTACCTGCTTCCTTTCGGAACGGTCGAGGATTCGGTTGCGTACCTTCGCCGCTCCGCGAACGATCATCCCGGCGGGATGGCCTGCATGGGTGACGATATGGAAAAGTTTGGCGGCTGGCCGCACACCTACGAGCATTGCTACCGCGACGGCTGGCTCGAACGTTTCTTCACCTCCATGGAAGCCAGCCACGAGTGGATGGAGATGGTCCCGCCGGGCGAAGCCCTGGCGGTGCGCACCCCGCTCGGCCGCGTGGACCTGCCCACGGCGTCCTACACCGAGATGATGGAATGGGTATTACCTACTTCGGTACGCCAGAAATTCCACGTTCTCCTCGACGAATTTTCGGGCCGCCCCGATGTGCGCCGGTTCCTGCGCGGCGGATTCTGGCGCGGATTTTTCAGCAAGTATGCCGAAGCCAATCTCTTGCACAAGAAGATGCTGCGAGTTTCCTCGAAGCTGCGATGCGCCGGCGCGAAGGGCTCGAAAAGAAGCGCCCAGGGAGCGCTGCGGCGTGCCAAGGCGGTCACGCACCTGTTGCGTTCGCAATGCAATGACGCGTACTGGCACGGAATTTTCGGGGGCCTCTACGCCCCGCACCTGAGGACGGAATTGTGGCGGGAACTGGTCCGCGCCGAGACCATCGCCGATTCCCTGCATCACGGCGCAAAAGCGTACCAGGCCATGACGCAGCTCGATTTCGACGCCGACGGTCGGGAAGAAATTGAAATCACCTCGCCCAAATTCGCGGCCGTGATCAAGCCATCCGACGGCGGCACGCTGGCGGTCCTGGATTTTCGCCCAAGCGCCGTCACGCTGATCAATTCACTTCAGCGGCGCGTCGAGGCCTACCATTCCAAATTACAGAATGCGGCCCAATCCGCCGGCAAGGTCGCCTCGATTCACGAGCAGACGCTCGCCAAGGAACCGGGGCTTGAAAAACATCTGAAATACGATCGCTGGGCGCGAAATACGTTCCGGCTCCTGCTTTTTGCGCCGGAGAAAACGCACGCGGATTATGAGGCCTTGAGTCTTGCGGAGAGCGCCGCGTTTGCCGGTGGGGATTACCGGGTACAAAGCGCGACAGCGGAAGAGATTCAACTGAATATGGAAGCGCCGCTGCGCCAGGTGATTCCGGAAGTAGATCCAAAGAGTGTTCTGCGCGCCGCCAAGACATTGAAATTTGAAAATCACAAACAGGGATTCGACGTTCTCTGCCGCATCGAAATTGCAGCGAAGGGGTCCGAGTCTCCGGCTTCCGTCCCCGCAGTGCCCGCGCAGTTCACAGTGGGTTTGGAGATCGTGATCAATTTACTGGCGCCCAATGCGCCGGACCGCTCCATCGAATTCGCAGGCGAACGCAAACCCCTGGAGTGGAGCGGCGTGGTCGACGGTCAGAGAGTGCGTCTCGCGGATGAATGGCAGGACGTGGCTGCGGAGATCGAAGCGCGCGGCGCAAGCAAGTTGTGGATCGCGCCGATCGAAACAGTTTCGGAATCGGAAGAAGGGTTTGAACGCGTCTACCAGGGATCGCAAATTCTGGCGGTGTGGAATGTCACGCTCAGCCCCGCGGAACCCTGGAGCGCCGAAACAATTTTGCATATATCGGCGTCGCGAAGCTCCTGAGTAGCGCAGGCTTCAGCCTGTGTGGTTTTGTTTTTGCAGGGACAAAAACCCCACAATCTGAAGCAAGTCCCACCCGGCGTCACTCCGCGATCAGCAAATTTTCCGCGAAGGGCCACTCCGTATCAATCCACTGCGAGTCGCATCGGAATCCGTTGCGCCGAGCCATGGCCGGAATATCTTCGGCGCGATATTTGTGCGAGCTTTCCGTCCAGATGCTTTCATCTTTCAGAAAAGCAACGGTGCACCCGGCGCACGGGATCGTGACGACCTGATCGCGCAGCGAGCGCAAATGCATTTCGACGCGCTGAAAAGGGATGTTGTAGCGCGCTTCGTGGCGGAACGCACGGAGGTCGAAATCCGCGTCCAGTTCGCGGTTGATTCGCGCGAGAAGATTCAGGTTGAACGCCGCAGTGGCGCCGATCGAATCGTCGTAAGCAGCCAGCAGTTGCGGGAGGGGCTTTTCCAGGTCGGTGCCGAGCAGGAGCGCGTCGCCCGGAAACAGGATGCGGCGGACTTCGGTGAGAAAACGCTCCGCGGCGTCGCGATCGAAATTGCCGATGGTGCTGCCGAGGAACAGCACCAGCAGGTGCTCGTTCTCGCTGCGCCGGGCCGCGGCAGCCAGCAGGCCGTCAAGATACGGCCGCTCGAATCCGACGATGCTGACGCATTCGATCCGGCCCAGCTCGCTTTCACAGCGTGCCAGCGCGGTTGGCGAGATTTCAATCGGGCAGTAGGTGGTGCACTGTCGCCGCGCCAGGGCTTCCAGCAGCCAGCGCGTTTTTTTGCCGCTGCCGCTTCCCAATTCCGCCACCAGGAGTTGCGGCTCGAGGCGGGAGACGATGTCCGCAGCGTGGCGCTGCAAGAGGCGCTCGTCGGCGCGCGTCAAACCATATTCAGGCAGCACGCTGACCACTTCAAACAGCGCCGAGCCAATTTCGTCATAAAGATATTTGGACGGCAGCTCTTTCTGTCCGCTGCGGCATAATCCCGCGCGCACGTCTTCGGCCAGATTTGGTCTGGAATGTTGAGCGATCACCGCGGTTGCCATGGCTTGTCCTCGATTCTTTCCGCGGGCGTCAGTGTTCCACGCAGCGAAATGTGGCGTACACGTACGGGTAATGCGGCTGGAACCAGTTGCGAAACGACCTGCGCAACATGCATGCGGCGGTGCGCGGCGAGCCGCCCTTCATCACGAAGTGCTTGCCGTCGAAGAAATTCGCGGAATATCCCGGATAAAATGAAAATGGCTGGAACCCCGCAAAGGGCGCGAACGGCGTGCGCGTCCATTCCCAGCCGTTGCCCACGAGATCGGCAACGCCGAAGTCGCTTTTCCCTTCGGGGTACGAACCCGCCGGAGCAAGGTCCCAGCGTTTGAAATCAAAATTGCCATGCCGGGCGGCCGGCGCTTCCGCGCCCCAAGGGTAGGCGCGTTCGCTGCCGTCGCGAGCGCCCAATGCCGCGCGATGCCATTCCGCCTCGCTCGGCAATTCTTTTCCGGCCCAGCGCGCATAGGCCGAAGCCTCATCGTGGCTGACGTATACAGGCCAATCGAGGGGAAGAGAAATTTCCGCAAACATGGTGCGATAGCACCAGGAATCCCCGTTTGGAATCCAAAAGGAGGGATAGAGATGTTCCTGGGAAGTAATCCATTCCCAGGCGGAATCGCTCCAGAGGTTGCGATGTTCATACCCGCCTTCGCGGACGAATCGCAGGTAGTCCCGGTTGGTTACGTTGCGGGCATCGATTGCAAATGCGGGAACTTCGAGGCAATGCTCCTCGAACTCATTATCCCACCCAAACGGCGCATCAACGCCGCGAGCCAGGCCCAGCGTGGCCGTTCCTGCCGGAATTTCCACGCAATGCAATTCGCCCACGGGAGCCGAAAGCGCCGGTGCGGCCGGCTCGCTGAATTTGCGGTCCACGGGCAACTGGTGCAGCATGTAACACAGAGTTTCGGCGTGCATCAGGCGATGTTCGATGGCGACTTCGAGAAGACGGCCATGTTCAAGACGTGCCAGACTTGGATCCTTCGCGGCGCCGGTGTGAATGGCCCCGTCCAATTTGTCGCGCAGAAGTTGCTTGTATTCCCGAACTCGATCGGTCGAAGGCCAATCCTTCGGCTGATCCGTCGGCAAGCCTCCTTCTACCGGGTCAATGCCAAAGGCGAAGAGCTTGTCAAAGTCCGCGTCAAAGGAAGAAAGGCCCAAGGGTTCACGAAGAAGATTCCAGTCAAAGGCTTCCAGGTGCCCGAGATAAAAAATAATCCGGTGGCGTTCCGGGACGGGGCGGTCGTACAGTGCTGCGGGGCGGAGTATTTTGAAAAGTTCATCGCTCCGCGCGCGCGCTGCCTGCAGGCGAGCATGGAGTTGATTGGCCCGGGAAGAGGGCGCCACTGCAGACGGATTCATGAACATCTCCTGGACGACTATATCGCAGCGGGCTGGGAGAACCGGCCGGAAAATGCCGGGACACCCTGGGGACACGCTTGCTTAGATGCTTCAAAGTGGGAAGTCAATGCATGGTTTTCGGTGGAACCAAAACGCCGCCTTTTCTGGGCCTGGAGGCGATGAGGCGTGACTTTGCTAAGTGATGGATTCCAAAATGGTTACGCCCTGGAGTTTCGAGCCACCAGCTACCGGCTGCCGTCCGGAGCAGCCCTTATTTCCGGCCTGAACCTCAGGGTGGCTCTAGGGGAGACGCTGGTTTTGCTGGGCCGCAGCGGTTCCGGCAAGACCACAACGCTCAAGCTCATTAACCGGCTCCTGGAGCCCACCGAAGGCGAGATCTTGATCTCAGGGCGTCCCAGCGGCTCCTGGGACCCCATCCAGTTGCGCCGCGGGATCGGTTACGTCATTCAGGACGCCGGGCTATTCCCCCATTGGACGGTGGAGCGGAACGTCGGCCTCGTGCCCACGCTGGAGCGCTGGCCTCCAGAGAGAATACGGGCCCGAGTGCAGGAGATGCTTGCGCTGGTGGGCCTGCCGCCTGAGGAGTTCGCTAAACGGCGCCCCTCCGAGCTCTCGGGCGGCCAGAGGCAGCGTGTGGGGGTGGCGCGGGCGCTGGCCGCGGACCCTCCGATCCTGCTCATGGACGAACCCTTTGCCGCGCTCGACCCGATAACCCGCACCGATTTGCAGAGAGAATTTCGGGCGCTGGCGGCGCGGCTGCAAAAGACCATCGTATTCGTCACCCACGACGTGCGCGAGGCCCTGTTCCTGGGCACACGAATCGCTCTGCTCGACCAGGGGCGGTTAGTAGGGGTGTATGGCCCGCAGGAGTTTCTAAAGGCTACCGAACCCGAGGTCCACGCATTCGCCGCGTCGCTGGATTTCGACGGTGCTCACGAGGGGGCGAAATGAACTGGTACGAATTCCTGCTGCAGAATCGAAGCGAAGTGTTCGAACGGATGATCGAGCACATGGGCCTGGTCGGCGCGTCGATGGGGATTTCCCTCGCCATCGGTTTGCCCCTGGGAGTCGCGTTGGTCAGTCGCGGCAAGCTGCAGCGCTGGGTGATCGGAGCCGCCAACGTGGTGCAGACGGTCCCCAGCCTGGCGCTGTTTGGATTCCTGATCCCGGTGCCGTGGATCGGAGGCATCGGGGCCAGCACGGCCATCGTTGCGCTCGCCCTGTACGCCTTATTGCCCATTTTGCGGAATACCTGCACGGGGATCGCGCAGGTCGATCCAGCGGTCATCGAGTCCGCGCGAGGCATGGGGATGACTCCGAGGCAGGTGCTCTGGCAAGTGCAGTTGCCGCTGGCAGCTCCGGTATTGCTGGCGGGAATTCGCGTGGCGACCGCGACTTGCATTGGCATCACCACGATTGCGGCCGCCATCGGCGCCGGGGGCCTGGGAGTTTTTATTTTTCGCGGACTGGCCATGGTCAACAATCAGGTCATTCTTGCGGGCGCAATTCCCGCCGCGTTCCTGGCGATTGCGGCCGATTCCGGATTGGGATATTTCCAGCGGAGCAGCGCCAAGAGATGAGTGGAAGCTACTCTCTGGTGTGTTGTGGCGCCGGCGTCCCGCCGGCGATTTTTCTGACTCCACATAGCGCAAAAACGCCGGCGGGACGCCGGCGCCACAAAGAACTCGGAAAATCCGGCATCGCCGCGCTCCTGCTTTGCGTTTTCGCGCTGCCGTTCGCGGGAGGTTGCGGCAGGCGCGGCGGGCAAACCATTGTGGTCGGGTCAAAAAATTTCACCGAGCAGATTGTGCTCGGTGAATTGTTTGCGCAACAGATTGAAGCGCATTCGGCCGCACGCGTGGAAAGGCGGCTGAATCTTGGCGGAACATTTATTTGTCACGATGGACTGGTCTCGGGAAAAATTGACCTCTATCCGGAATACACCGGCACGGCGCTCACGGCGGTCCTCAAGGATCCACTCCAGAGCGATCCCGCGGAAGTATTTCGCCGCGTGCAGGAAGAGTACCGTGCGCAGTTCAATGTGGAAGTAATGCCGGCGCTGGGCTTCAATAATACGTTCGCGATGGTGGTGCGCGGCGATGACGCGGACAAACTGCACCTCCGCACAATTTCCGACTTCGCGCCTTACGCCCCGAAATGGCGCGCCGGGTTCGGTTACGAATTCATGGAGCGGCCGGATGGCTATCGCGGCTGGATGGCGGCGTACGGCCTGCATTTCGCCGGAGCGCCTAAAATTCTTGACCTCGGCTTGCTCTACCGCGCGCTTGCGGAGAAGCAGGTGGACCTGGTGGCCGGGAACTCGACGGATGGAGTGATTGCGTCGCTGCATATGGTTGTTCTGGATGACGACCGTCACTATTTCCCGCCATACGAGGCTGTGCCGCTGCTGCGCCGCGCGATCCTCGAGAAGCATCCCGAAGTGCGCGACGCAATTGGGGCGCTGGCGGGGAAAATATCCGTGGACGAAATGCGCCGGATGAATTACGCGGTCGATGGCGAGCATCTCGATCCCGCCGAAGTGGTTCGCGCGTTTCGCAAGTCCAAGGGGTTGTGAAAGCAGCGGCTGCCGGCCTGCTTCCCGAATGGCACGGCTGGGCCTGCCGCCCGGAGCGCCAATCCTTCCAGGACGCTGATCCTAAGCTACTTTGATTTTCTGCCGATGTGGCAAGTGTGCAGGAAAAGAGATCAGAGCCCAGGGTGAACATCATGGCGCGAATTGAGGCGCTGTGGAAAGACGATTCTGGAATGCAGCAAATGGCCCTCGGCAAGCTCGAAGACTTGTCGGATGGAGGGTTTTGCATCCGGATCAAACACCCGGTTGAGGTGGGCTCAAAACTGATCGTTCGCTGGCAAAGCGGCGAATATCCGGGCACGGTTGTGCAAAGCCGCCAACAGGGATTCGAATACGTTTTAGGAATCAAGCGAGACGCCCCACCGAAGCCCGATGGGAAGTAGCCAGGAACTCTCCATTGAATCCAGCCCGGAAACAAAATATTTGCATTGATCAGTTCGCTCACGGTCAGGTTTAAGTAGGACAGCCACTCTTGGCTGTCCTACCGAGCAATCCAGCTTTCTTCCAAAATAATGCAGAAGTTGCCCCGGACAATTCGCGTCTGCTAGAGTGCCTGCGTATGTATCGTAAGATTTTTCAACTTAGCAGGCGCGGAAGTCACCCGGGCCCACGCGCCGTTTCCCCTCTTACATGACCATCGACAACCGAAAACTGACACGATTTGCAAAAGCGCTCGGCGGCCTGAAAATTGGCGTGGCGGGCGACTTCATGCTGGATCGCTATGTATGGGGCTCGGCCACGCGGCTGTCCCCGGAAGCGCCGGTTCCCGTCGTGGACTTCGTGAACGAAAGCCAGGTGCTGGGCGGCGCGGGAAACGTGGCCACCAATCTGGCCGCGCTTGGGGCCGTGGTGTTTCCATTCGGCGTGGTCGGCGAGGATGAAGAAGGGCGGGCCATTCGGTCGCTTCTGGATGCGGAAAGGATGATGTCGAAGGGAGTGGTTGCAGACGCTTCACGCATCACGACCGTAAAAACCCGTATCGTCGCCGAACATCACCAAGTCGTGCGGGTGGACCGCGAGCGTCGCGAACCGCTCAGCCGAACTCTCGGGGACCGTCTGGTGCGCGCGATCAAGGCCGCCCTCCCGCGCCTCGACGCGCTGGTCGTGTCAGACTATGACAAGGGCGTGGTCACCGACTCGCTCGCCGATCGCGTGCTGACCGAGTGCCATCGCCGCGAGGTCCCCGCCCTGGTGAAACCCAAGACGTCGAGACTATTCGCTTATCGGGGCGCGAGCCTGATTGTATGCAATGCGAAAGAAGCCGGATTTTTTGTCACACGGTCGCTCGAAGACAACGAGTCGGTGGAGCAGGCGGGCCGAGCCCTGCTGGCGCATTTTGGATGTTCGGCTGTGGTGATCACGCGAGGCTCCGAGGGGCTCACTGTATTTGAAGACACGTCTCCCAAGGGCTTCCATGTTTCCGCGACCAGCAGCGAGATCAGTTACGCGCGCGTGGGGCAAGCGGGAGTCGATCGATCCGCTAACGGACGCCAGGTGTTTGATGTAACCGGCGCGGGCGACACTGTTCTATCCGTGCTTGCGCTGGCGGTCGCGGCCCGCGTTCCGATTCGTGAGGCCGCTATTCTGGCCAATGCCGGCGCGGGCGTGGTTGTGGGCAAGCTCGGCACTTCAACAGTTACACCGGCCGAATTGTTCGCCGCCGTGCGCGATCTTGCCTAGCAACCTGTCGAAAATAACAAAACTCTGTCATTCCGAGCGAAGCGAGGAATCTCTCCGTGGTTTGAATTCAATAACGGAGAGATTCCTCGCTTCGCTCGGAATGACAAGGCATGGGATTTGCTTCAGTAGATGCAAAATTGTGGGAGAGGTGTGAGTTACGGCGGAGGAAAACTCATTGACTGGTCCGAGCGCTCGACCCACAGCTGGACTTCGCGGTTCTGAGCGGATTTTATGGTCTCTTCCGCTTTGGGAAAGGGGTCGTAGGCGCTGATCTCGACCACGATCACCACTCCGGTGCCCCCCTTGGGCGGCACTTCCGCGCTTTCCAGCCGGTAAGTTTTGATCGGGCTGTAATAGCCGTTCGGTCCCCAAAAACTGAGGAAGTCCTCGTAGGAAAAACCCGGATGCGGATGCCAGATCTGGTAAGCCTGCTGCGTGTCTCCCGCCACGACCGCGTGCATGAAGCGATCGACGGTGTGTTTTTCGGTGGTGTAGCGCAGGAAATACCACAGGCTGGCGCCGAGCAAAAGAGCCAGAGCCACTCCGCTGACGACATAGCGCAGGGCCTTGGAATGAGGTTCTTCGGCGCCGGCGTCGAGTAGTCCCATGAACGTTTCTCCTTCTCGCATTCTAGATCTGCCTCTTGAAGAAAGCGACGGACAGGGCCACCAGCACAACGGAAAATCCCGACAGGATAAGAATATCCGAATAAATGCCCGAGAATCCGGTATTTTTCAGGAGCAGCGCTTTTAGCGCATGAACGGCATAGGTGAACGGATCTACATAGGAAATCCAGCGCAGCCAGACTGGAAATCCCTCGACCGGATAAATCGCGCCGGAAGGAAAGTACAACAACGTGTTTAGCACGCCAAACATGGCGCGCGGCACGAGCGGATCGCTGACGCGGACCATCAGCAGAAACATGAAACTGATCATGGCCACCGAAGTCGTTCCCAGCACAAACATGAGATAGAGCAGCCGCACCGGATCCCACAGGCGGTCGATGCCCGCAATCAGGCCGCCGATGAGCGTGATGGTCGTTCCGGCCATCAGTCCCTTGATTGCCCCGGAAAAAATGAGGCCCAGAATCAGCTCGCTTTTCGTAATCGGCGTCACCAGATAGCCTTCATGCAGGCCGCGCGATTTGTCGTCAATGAAGGTGATGCCCCCGCCGATCATGGCCACGATAAAGACGGACATGGCAATCGAGCCCGAGAGCAGATACTTGATGTACTCGATGTACGGATACAATTCGACGACTTGCAAGTCCACCAGGGGATTAAGGCGCGGCAACGGCACCGTCAAGCGCTGCCCCGGCTGGAACGGGTTCAGTCCCTGATTGATGTCCTTCACCAGGTCCTGCATCCGCGTGAGGATCTCGGAAGTGACGAAATTGTCGGTGTTGTCCTCGATGAAGGCGATGCGCGGTCGGTTTCCCTGGTCGACGCGCCGCGAATAATCCACGGGAATGTAGACCACGGCGCGGACAAATCCCGCGCGCAGATCGACAATGGCGTCGGAAACCGAGTTGTAGTTCTCCACTTGCATCGTTTGCGGCCCGGCCACGATGGCGCCGAAGCGCTCGCGCAGGTCGCGCGAATAGGCCGTGCGGTCCTCGTCCACCAGCGCAATTTTGATTCCTTTAATTTTTCCGCCGAAGGCGTAGCCCAGCACAATGAGCTGCATCAGCGGAAAAATCATGGAACTCATCATCAGCGCGGGGCTGCGGAGGAATTTCCGCATGTCGCGTTCGATGATGGCGGAGATGCGCTGCACTTTCATGCGTTTCAGAATGTCCCTTATTTGTACAGATGGCTTACGTCGCGCCGCACGGTTTCAGAGGCGGCGTCGCGGAGCTGGCGTCCGGTGTAGTACAGGAATACATCGTCGAGCGTGGTGCCCTGAACGGAAACGCGCCGGACATTGATGCCGCGATCGCGCGCCAGGTCCATCAGCTCGCGCACGGTGGCGGGGCCGTTGGTGGTCGAGATATGCCAGATCCCATCGTCGTGATCGGCCACACTGGCCACTCCGTCGAGTTTTTCCAGCGACGCCTTCCAGTTCTGGGGTGCATTGTCGATTTCCGCCTCCACGATATCCACGGCCGGAACGCTGTCCTTCAATCTAGCGGGCGTGTCGAGGGCCACGAGCTGTCCGTGATCGACAATCGCAATCCGGTCGCACAGCTTGTCGGCTTCGTCCATGTAATGCGTGGTCAGCAAAATGGTCAGGCCAGCGGATTTTTTCAACCGGGTGATCATTTCCCACACCGCCGTGCGCGATACCGGGTCGAGGCCTGTGGTCGGCTCGTCGAGAAACATGATTTTGGGCGAGTGCACCAGGCCGCGCGCGATCTCCAGCCGCCGGCGCATTCCGCCCGAAAAACTGCCGACCAATTTATCGGCGAATTCAGTCAGCCCCACGGATTCCAATAATTCCGGGATCAATTTCGCCCGCTGAGCGCTGGTCAGCCCGTAGAGTTTGGCGTGGATCATCATGTTTTCGCGCGCGGTCAACTCCGGATCGGAGGTGAGTGCCTGGGGGATCACGCCAATGGCGTGGCGGACGCCGTCGGCATCGGAGACTACGTCGTGCCCGCCCACTTTGGCCGAGCCGGAGGTGGGCGGCGTCAGCGTGGTCATCATGCGGATCAGCGTGGTTTTTCCCGCGCCATTGGGCCCAAGCAGGCCGAAGATTTCCCCGGTGTGCACAGTGAAGCTGACTTCCTTCACGGCCACGAAATCGCCAAATTGCTTTTTTAATTTGGTGACTTCGATTGCGTTGTCGTTAGTGGGGTTCATCGGTAGAAATTTTGGTTAAAAGAGGGTTTTGGCAGCGCAGGCTTCAGCCTGTGGGGTTTTGTCCTTGCAAGGCCCAACCCCCACAGGCTGAAGCCTGCGCTGCTAAAATCCTACCCGCCGCCACCAGCTTTGCTCCGAGGGAAGCGGCGGCAACAGGACTGTCGCAGTCATCCCAGACATGAGCGTTCGTCCCGCGTTGGGGACGGCCACTTTGATTTCAAATGTTTTGATGTCGCGCTTGGTGCGGCTGACGTCGCGCTGGGTGGCGAAATCGCTTTCCACACCCTTGAACATCACGGTGCCTTCGAGAATCTTGCCGGAGGGAAGCCGGATGCTGATCCGCTGATTGAGCCCGACGCGATCAATGTAAGTTTCCTCCACATCCGCCTGCACCCAGAGATGATCCACGTCGAGAACGGTCACGATCGGTTCGCCGACCTGAAGCACTTCGCCTTGCCGCGCGGCGCGAACGGAAACGATGCCGTCCAGAGGCGCGAAAACTTTGGTGTAGCCGAGGCGCACGTCCGCCGTGGCTTTGTCGGCGTGGGCCTGCTGAAGCTGCGCGCGCGTGGCGGCCAGATCGCTTTGCTGAACGTCGAGCTGCTTGCGGTTGGCGGTGGCCACGGCCACTTGCGCTTCCGCTGCGCGAACCTGATCTTCCAGGGATTTGACGGCCGCGTCGGACGCTTGCATGGCGGCGAGCGCCAGGTCGCGGTCTTGCGCGGCGGCCACGCCGGCGTCGAATAAACTCTGCGCGCGCTTATACGTGGTCTGATCGCGCCAGAGATTGGCCTGGGCCTGCGCGAGCTGCGACCGCGTAGACGTTAGAGTGGCCTGGGCCTGGCGCACCGAAGCGCTGGTTTGGTCGTCAGTCCAGCTGCGCGTGCCAGCCGCGGATTTCACTTTGTTCTCCAGCATGTGGATATTGGCTTCGGCGGAATCGCGCGCCGTGATCCATTCCGCCGGATCAACTTCCGCGATCAGGTCGCCCTTGTGAACTTCCGAACCTTCGTCGACGGTAAGGCGAATCATTCGCCCGGCAATTTGGGAACTCACAATCACATCATTGCCGCTGACGATGCCGGTGAGAGGGATTTCTTTTCCCCGAGGCGTGGTCGTCAGGTACACGACCACGGAGATGGCAAACAGCACGCCGACAAACACAAAAAATTTGGACATTTTCATAGTGCGCGGCCGCGTGTGTGTGCGGGGAGTCTCATATCCAGCTGACCAGCTAGTTTACGGTACGAATTTCGCAGCCACAAGAAATTGCGGGATGCCGCGTGTCCATTCCAATGCTGGTTTGAGTGGCGCAGGCTTCAGCCTGTGGGGTTTAGTCCTTGCAAGGATGAACCCCCACAGGCTGAAGCCTGCGCTACTCGTTGCTAAAAACACGCGCTACGGATTCGGCTGCGGCGCAGGCGTGCCGCGTTCACCGCAGCGGCCGCGCATGCCTTCGCGGAATTTCTCGCGCTCCTCGGGCGTCATCTTTTCCCAACGCCTCATCATCTCGCCTCGCCAGCCGAACCCGCCGCGCCCCGGGCGAAATCCTCCGAAGAGCAGCCGCCCCAGCACCATCAATCCCACGGCCTGCCAGAACGTAATCGCCCGCAGCCCGAACAGGCCCGGCATCAAATAATTCCACAAACTCGTGACCACGAAACCGAAGGCCGTGAAGGCCACGATTACGATGGCCACGACTTTTAATACTCGCAACACTCGTCTACCTGTCATGTCGGTTCTCCTTATTTGCCCAAAAAATCGTAGTAGATGGACTGCAACAGCCGCCGCAGATGAACCACAGCGTGATGTTTGCGTGAGAGCAACGTGTTGACGCTCACTCCCGTTCGCGCGGAAATTTGCTTGAAGCTGAGCCCCTCGAATTCATGCGCGAGGAATACTTCGCGCTGTTCTTCCGGGAGTTCGTCGATCGCCGCGTCCAGCTCCTCCAGCAGGATGCTTCGCGCGTAAGCGGCTTCCGGGCCGGCATCGGGCGACGGCAGCAATTCTTCGAGTGAAAGCGATTCGCCGTCCCCGTCGTGCGGATCTTTTTCGGCGGAAAACTGCGCCGGCTTATTCTTGCGGAAGGCGTCGATAATCCGGTTGCGCGCCACGCGATACAGCCATGCGCCCACCTGCTCGATGGGTTTCATCAACCGGTAGGCTTCGATGAGCTCGTAGAATACGTCCTGCAGAATGTCTTCCGCATCGGCTTCATCGGCGACGCGCCTGCGGATAAAACTGCGCAGCCGGCCCTGTTCACGGCCGATCGTCTCGGTGAGCCGTTCGTCTTGCTCAGCCATGACCCAGTGTGCGCTCGCTGCCTTGTCCATCTACATGGGAAGACGTTTGAGCGTCGAAAATATTGCAGGGAAATAGCGGGTGAGAAGTGAAGCGCAGACAACGTGGTGAAGGGAAGGAGTTTAGGATGCCCCCTTGGCTGCCGCCTCGAGTGCGTCGCCGATGAGGATCACCGGCTTCCATTCGTCGAGAAACGCCGCGCCGAGGTTGTTGTAGAAATCGATGGCCTGCTTGTTCCAGTCCAGCACTTCCCAGCGCATGCAAAAGTATTTTTCCCGCCAGGCGATTCCGGCGACATGCTTGATCAGAGCCGTGCCGATGCCGTGCTTGCGAAAGGCGGGCCGCACAAAAAGGTCGTCCAGAAACAATCCGACGCGCCCCTGAAACGTGGAAAAAAAATCGAAGAACACGGCGTACCCGACGGGTTCGCCATCCCATTGCGCGATGACCGCGCGGAATTTCGGGTGCGGGCCGAAGCCGTCACGCACGAGGTCCGCTTCCGTCGTGCTCATCTCGTGCGCAAGATGCTCAAACTCGGCCAGTTCGCGGATCATCGCGGTCAAGAGCGCGGCGTCATGGACGGTAGCGGGGCGAATGGAAAGCATCGGCGTCATCCTGAAAAGGGCGTTTCCGGACGCGCCATTATAGACTAGCGCGAGATGCAATGTCGCCTGAAAGCGAACCGCGGGAGTGGAGCAACTTACTGGAATTTATGGAAGGTGGCATGGGGCGAGATGGTGACTTTCCGCGGCTTTTGTTTGAATCTTGCGTGCGGCGCCCTTCGCGATTTTCGTGAAGGGCGCCATACGCGCTCGAGGGTTTTAAAACACCTGAACTTTGCTTACGGTGCCGTTGACGAAGGTCAGGACCCAGCGATGGCCGTCCTTCAAATAGAACCAGGTTTCGGAGAACGTGCTGTCGGTCGTGTCATTGATTTTTTTCTGTTCCGGATCGCCGAAACTCATTTGCACCATCTGGTAGGTCATTCCCTCGACCACGGTCTTCGCCGCGATGGCATTTTTAATTTCCGGCGGGAAGGCCCTGGCGGTCTCTTCCATCTTCAGCCTGCTCACGTCGAGAACGCGTGACATGAAATTGAGAAATGCCGAGGGCTCCAGTTCGTTGTCGGTCACGCTCGTCAAGTACCGGAAATTTACGCGTGAGCCTCCGGCGCGCAGGTAGCCGGCGCCAACCTTGTTGGCGTGATTGGCGCCACGGCGTCCCTCGCCGCCTCCTCCCAGATGGATTTCGACATGGTCGCCGTCCACCTTCACATCCGTGATGGTTTCCCACTGCTGGGCTTCCACGCCGACGCCTTTGGACTTCAGTTCCTTGCTCATGGAGCCGAGGTCCAGCCCCCGCTCGTCCACGCGCTTGCCGTGGGGAGCGACGAAGTAGACGTCCAACCCTTCTTTGGTGGCAGGCATTTCGACCAGAGGCTTGACTTCCTTGCCCAACAGCAATTTGTCCAGGGAATCCTTGGTCTGTTTGGAAACGTCAGCCCAAATAATGCGGGGAGAGGTCAAGAGCAGAAAAAACATAAGGGCTGCAAATTGCCAGAAAGTCAGCTTCTTCAAAGTCGTTCCTCCTGTGGGTATGCGCAGTTGTCTGAAATTCAACTTTCTCAGGCGGGTGTGTGAAGCGCAATGAACGGGAGGAACCATCCTGGTGGGGACTTCGGTTCTAGTACTTTTCTGCCGTGATCAAGTAGCGCAGGCTTCAGCCTGTGGGTTTTGGTGGCAAGCAAGTTCAAACTCGCTTCGACGAACCCCCACAGGCTGAAGCCTGCGCTACTTAAGGGCTTCCGTGGAAGGTGCGGCGGGTAGCTCGATCGTGTATTTGGTGCGCTGCCTCTCGCGATGCTGCGCGAGAGCGAGTTCGATCAGGCGGTCGAGCAGCTGGCGGTAGGGCAGCCCGGAAGCCTCCCAGAGTTTCGGGTACATGCTGATGGAGGTGAAGCCGGGGATGGTGTTGACTTCGTTGAGCAGAATGCGCCCGGTGCGGTTCTCGAGGAAGAAGTCCACGCGGGCCATGCCCAACAAATCGAGCGCGCGAAACGCGCGGACGGCATATTCCTGGAATTTTTTCACCTGCGCTTTTGTAAGCTTCGCGGGAATCAGGAGGCGCGTGCCTTCCTCGAGATATTTCGCCGCATAATCGTAGAATTCGCGGTGCGGGATGATTTCGCCGGGAATGGACGCCTTCGGATCATCGTTGCCCAGAACGGAAAGTTCGATTTCGCGGCCGCGGATGGCGCGTTCCACCATGATTTTTTGCGCGAATTCGCCGGCGAAATCCATCGCGGCGGCGAGTTCCTTGGCGTCGTGGGCTTTGGTCATTCCGACGGAGCTTCCGAGCGTCGCGGGCTTCACGAAAACGGGGAAGCGGAATTTCTTGCGAATCTCGCGGAGAATTTTCCCGCGCGATTTTTCCCACTCCGCGCGCGGAACCGCCAGGAAATCTCCCACGGGCAGTTTGGCCTGAAGAAACAGTCGCTTCTGCACATCCTTGTCCATGCCCACGGCGGAGCCCAGCACGCCCGAGCCGACGTAGGGCAGGCCGGCGAGATCGAGCAGGCCCTGAACGGCGCCGTCCTCGCCAAACGTGCCGTGCAGCACGGGGAATACGACGTCCACGAGCAATGCGTCGGCACGCGAATTGCTCGCGGGTACGAGCGCGGCGACATTGGGATCGGCGGACAGCATCACGCTTTCACCCGTGCGCAGCACTTCGCCGAGCGCGGGAGGCAGCATTTTGTGCGCCGCGGTACCGGCCAGCCAGCGGCCGTCCTTGGTAATGCCGATGGGCACCGCTTCGTATTTTTCGGCGTCCAGCGCGGAAATGACCGACGCCGCCGAGATCAGCGAGACTTCGTGCTCGCCCGAACGCCCGCCGAAGAGAATGCCGATGCGTAGCCGCTTTTTTTCTGTGGTCATAGAGTAAGGGTTTTAGTAGCGCAGGCTTCAGCCTGTGGATTTTCGTATCCGATCAGAAAATCAAAACCCACAGGCTGAAGCCTGCGCTACTGGAATCGCTACAAAATTTTCTTGCCCAAGCCGGAAAGCACCATTTCGACGCCAAGCAAGGCCGTCTGATTGTGCAGATCGATCACCGGATTAATCTCCACGATTTCGAGCGACACCATGGCTTCGCTGTCCGCGATCATTTCCATGGCCAGATGCGCTTCGCGATACGTCACCCCGCCGCGCACCGGAGTGCCCACGCCCGGCGCATCGTCAGGGTCGACAAAATCCAGATCGAGGCTGACGGCCACGCCGTCGGTGTCGTCGCTCACGAAGCGCAGAGCCTCGCTCATCACATCGCGCATCCCGCGCTCGTCCACATCGCGCATGGTGAAAACGTGCACGCCGGATTCCTTGATCAAGCGGCGCTCCTTGGGGTCGAGATCCCGCACGCCGACAAGCGCCACATTGCGCGGCTCGACTTTCGGCTTGTAGCCGAGCAGGTCGACCAGTTCCGGCGCGCCGTAACCGATGATGGCCGCGAGCGGCATGCCGTGAATGTTGCCCGAAGGCGAGCTGTCCGGCGTATTCATGTCGCCATGCGCGTCTAGCCACAAATACCCCACGCGCTTCGATTGCCCGCGAAAAAAATTAGATACTCCCGAAAAAGAACCCACCGCGATGGAGTGGTCGCCGCCGAGCACCAGCGGAAAAAAACCTTCCGTGAGCGATCGCTCCGTCATCTCCGCCAGGCCGCGGCAGGTTTCGGCAATTTCGTTCAAATACTTGGCGCGCTTTTCTCCGTAGTGCTGTTCTTCCGGCTGCTTCACGCTCACGTTGCCGATATCTTCGACCGTGTGGCCCAGCGACTTTAGCCGCGTTTGCAGGCCGGCCACGCGCAGAGCCGAGGGACCCATGTCCACTCCGCGGCGGCTCTGGCCGAGGTCCATCGGCACTCCGATGATGCGAATTTTTTGGGCCATGTTGGCAGCCAGTCCGGCTCGCCCCACGTGGGCGGGATAGCGGCGTGATTAAGGGTACACGCGGTAGATCATGCGGGGGAAGGGAATGACTTCGCGAATGTGCTCAGTTCCGCAAATCCAGGCCACCGTGCGTTCCAGGCCCAGGCCGAAGCCGGCGTGCGGGACGCTGCCGTAGCGGCGCAAGTCCAGATACCAGCCAAACGCCTCCTCCGGCAAATTGTTTTCACGGAGCCGCTTCAAAAGCAATTCGTAGTCGGCGACGCGTTCACCGCCGCCGATGATTTCGCCGTAGCCTTCGGGCGCAAGCATGTCAAATCCCAACGCCACCTCGGGCCGTTCCGCGTCCGGCTGCATGTAAAACGCCTTCATCGCGGCGGGATAGCGGTGCACCATCACCGGGCGGTCGTACGCGCTGGAGAGAATCGTCTCTTCGTCGCCGCCGAAATCGTCGCCCCATTTCGCCGGATTTCCGCGCTGCTGAAGAATTTGAATCGCTTCGTCATACGTAATGCGTGGAAAAGGAGGAGTGACACTCGCAAGTTTGGAAGTATCGCGCCCAATCGTTTCGAGTTCCCGCGCGCGGTTCTTGAGCACCGATTGCACGATGTGGCTGACCAGTCCTTCGCCGAGCGTCATCATGTCTTCCAGGTGCGTGTACGCGGCTTCCGGTTCGAGCATCCAGAATTCGGTGAGGTGGCGGCGCGTCTTGGATTTTTCCGCGCGAAACGTCGGCCCGAACGTGTAGACCTTGCCGAGCGCCATGGCCGTGGCTTCGACGTACAGCTGGCCGGACTGCGTGAGGTAGGCTTTCTCGTCGTCGATATATTGCACTTCGAAGAGCGTGGTCGTGCCTTCGCAGGAGGCCGGCGTGAAGATGGGCGCTTCGGTCAGGACGTAGCCTTGCGAATCCATGTATTCGTGCCCGGCTCGCACGGCCTCCGCGCGAATGCGCAGAATCGCCGCCTGGCGCGGCGTGCGAATCCAGAGATGGCGGTGGTCGAGCAGGAAATCGACGCCATGTTCCTTGAGCTGGATGGGGTAGGGCTTGTCGTCCGGCACGCGCTGCACGACTTCGATCGCGGTAATCTGGATTTCGAACCCGCCGGGCGCGCGCTTATCGGCATGGATGCGCCCTGTGACGATCACGCTGGACTCCTGGGTCAAGCCGCGCAGGGATTCGAACGCCGCCGGCTGGTCCTTCAGCGAGACGACGCCTTGGATCGTTCCCGTGCCGTCGCGGAAGATGGGGAAAAGGAGCTTGCCGGCTTCGCGCAGGTTGTACAGCCATCCTTGCAGCGTGACGACCTGGCCGTCGTGTTTTCCCACATCCTGAATAGTGACTACCGGCATCTGTTTCGATTTCACTCCTTGCATGATCTTCTCCGCGCCGGTTCGGCTCCAAGTGGCGCATGCTTTAGCTTGCGGGGGTTAGTCCAAGCTGGATCGATCTTGCAGCTACTAAAACCCGCAAGCTGAAGCGTGCGCTACCTGGCACGCTCCTCGTCGAATTTATCAAACACGCCGCGGATACCTTGCAGCGTATCCGCGAACGCCGCCACCTCGACGGAACCCGCAGCGGCGGCAGGCTCTTTCAATTCCAGGACGATTGCCGTTTCGGGCGGGAAGGCGGCAAGCGTGGCGCTCCAGTCGATGGTTCCCTCGTAGGGGAGCAAATGATCGTCGCGTTCGCCGCGATTGTCGTGGACATGCGCGGTGGCGACGAAATCGTGGACGGTCTCCAGAGCGGCCGGAGCGCCGCCCTCGAGGTGGGCGTGTCCGGTGTCGAAGCAAATCTTCACGCTCGTGAGGCGAGTCTGTTGCAGAAAGTTTTTCAGGTTCACGGGAGTCGCCATCTCTCCGGGAGTATTTTCAATCGCGAGAGTGACGCCGCGCTGACGTGCAAACAGGGACAAGTGTTCGAGAGAACTAAACGCCGCATCCCATTTCCGGTCATCGGGAATATCGCGTTGCCGCGCCACGTGCTGAACGCAGTAGCGGAAGGGAATGTGCTCCACCAGGTCCAGGGCGCGCTTGATTTCGTCCACGGCCTCCTGGCGCCGCAAACGCTCCGGATCGCAAATCGAAAGCGGCGCCCCGCTTTCCCGGCTGAGCTGGAAATCGCGAGTTGTGGGCGAATGGATGGAATGGAGCGTGAGATTATTCCCCGCGAGCCATGAACCCAGTTCGTGCGCATCCTCAGGCGAGCGGTAATCGAAATGTCCGCGCGAGCAGAACAGCTCGATCGCGGAAACTCCCGCGCGCGCCGCTTCGCCCACCAGGGCAGCCGTCAGTTTCTTGTTTACAAAAAGATAGGTGGAGAGAACGCGTTGCATCGTCACGATTTGCGGGCCCGGCTCAGTATCATGGAACGAACAACGACTCTAAGCGATGCCTCGATGTGCGTCAAGGCGGGCTCTCGCTGGCCAAGCGGCGGCAATGAAACACCATCTGGAAACTGTGAGCTGGCGTTTTCCGGGCGCTACTCTTCGAGTAAAAATTCGGCGTCGGGAGGGCCGGGGATTAATCCGGCATCGACGCCGCGCTTCAGAAATTCGTGAACCGCCTGGCGGCCGCGCGGGCCGTAACCCAGCGTCCACTTGTTCACATACAAGCCGATGAATTTGTCGGCCAGTTCCGGTTCCATATCGCGCGCGAATTGCATTGCATAGTTGACGGCCGCTTCGCGGTGGTCCAGCGCGTAGGACACGCTCTCGCGGATGGCGCGTCCGACCTGCATCCCGATCGCTGGCCCCAGGGCGCGCCGCACGGCATTGCCGCCGAGGGGAAGAGGGAGCCCCGTCTGCTCCACCCACCATTGCCCGAGATCCACGACCTTGTGCAACCCCATCTGGGAGAAAAACAGTTGCCCCTCATGAATCAATAAACCGGCGTCCACCACGGAGTTTTTCACCGCGTCCAGAATTTGATCGAAGGCCATAACCACGGGCTCCACGCGCGGCTCGAAAAGGCGTAGCGTCAGATACGCGGAGGTTTGCAGCCCCGGCACCGCGATCCTGCACTTCGGCAGGTCTTCCCGCTTCATGGGGTGTTGGGAGACGACGATCGGCCCGTAGCCCTCGCCAAAGCTGGCCCCGCAGTCCAGCAGGATGTACTTGTCCCGTAAATAGGGGTAGGCGCCGAAACTGAATGCCGTTACATCATAGATTTCCTGGCGGGCGGCCTGATTGAGCGTTTCGATATCGGCGAGCACATGCGAAAACTTCAGACCAGGCGTCCGCACTTTGTTCGTTGCTAAACCATAGAACATGAAGGCGTCATCTGAATCCGGCGAATGTGCCAGTTTGATCTCTGTGGCCTTGCCGGTAGCTGGTTTTGTTGGCATTGCGTTTTGCGAACACTCCCTTTTGCCGTTTTTTTCGAAGTCGGTTAGGCAACCGCACTGTCACTCCGGCCAGCTCATTTGCCCGGCACACTGAAATCACAGGAAAACCGGCGCCACACCCGCGTCACAGAGAGGGACATCTGGGGCGGATTCCACCTACGAGGAAGCCGCACTTTTGAGTGCAGAAGGGTAGCACACTCAGGGTTGCCGGACAATTGCGGCACGTCGCTTGGCCCCAATCCTCAACTTGAAAATTCTAATCATACTTCAGCACTTTAGGACGATAGTGCTTTAGCAACTATGAGCTCTGTTTTGGTTTTTGTAGCGCCCGCCTTCAGGCGGGCATCCGCTTGAGCCAAAAAGCCAACCTGAAGGTTGGCGCTACATATCCTCCGCCAGGCGCGCCATGGCGGTTTCAAAGGAAACTCTTCCGTCAAGATAAGGCAGCCAATATAAGTCCAACAATCCGCGAAAGTGTTCCCAAGAACCGGAATAGAGTCCGAATCGCGCGGCGTAGGGCAGGTAAGCCGAAGAGCCGCTGCTTTGGTCATAAGTCAAAACCATGGAGCCGTATTCGACGTCGCGGCGAACGATTTCGCCCGTGGTGTAGAAGAGCAGGGCGTGCCAGAAGTCCCGCGGGATGGGTTTATCGCGCTCGCGGAAATCGTGGGCGATGGCTGCGGTCACGGCGCCGGCCAGCGCGTGCGACGCCTCGTGAAACAAAACTTCGAATCCGTATATTCCGCGATTGCGCGGATCGTGGCTGGAAATCGTGACGTGTATGGGATCGAGCGTGGTGTACGCTCCGAACGGGCCTCCGTACCAGACCACGTCCACGCGCAGCCGCTGCGACGGCCAGGGTCTCTGGTACACGTCCGCGAGTTGGCCGGAAAGCTCCACGCCCATTTTCTGGATCATCGGCGCAACCTGGGCGACCCAATCGCGGTTGGCGCGATCCTGCTGCGGCCACCAGTGCGCGCGATAAACGGGCGCCGCGCGTTCCAGGGCTTCGACCAGATCGGGCCGCAACCCTGATTTGCACAGCGGGGTAGTTTTCCCTTCCAGATCGGGGCACGCTTCCATGGCCGATAATTGATTGTTGATGATTTCCATGTCGCCGTTCAGCAGCAGGTCGCGGCGCGCCAAATCCTTGGAGTAAAACGCGACCGCATCCTGCCAGACGCGGATGTCCACTTCCGGGAAATCGATGAGCGAAACGGGAAGCTCGTCCGGTTGCGCCGCCCCTCTTCCTGTTTCCAGGGAGGTCGAATTGCTTTTCAGCAGGCGCGCCTGAAGATAGAGAAAGTGATGTAAATTCACCCAAAACCCGCTGTGCATTTCAAAAACAGGGAGGGGCGATTCCGTAACCGATGTCTGCGCAGTTGGGGTTGGATTCGCGCCGGGAATTGCGGCCGCTCCCGCGGATGAAGCCGTGCGGCCTGTCGCAGCCTGCAGCAAGAGCGGCGCGGTCAAAAGGATTCGCAAAAACTTGGAGCGGCGGAGAGGGGCCATGGCTGAACCTTCCATGTTATCGCCAAATGCGCCGCCGGTGCCACAACTGTAGTCGCAGGCAGACAATATGCAAAGTGGAAGAGCCGGACAATTGCGGGAAACTTCACCGAAATAGCTGGTGTAACAATCCAGCCGCATCATTTTCCGTGATGATTTTCTTGCGCACCATCAGATTGATGAACTCGTTAAAAACTTGCCGCAAGTTCGCGACCGAATCATCAACCTGGGCATCAGTCTCCTCCGGGGGCGCTTCAGGTTGGGGAGACTGATCGCCGCTCAACTCCGAGATCCAGGAGTGCAAAATGCCACGATGCTCGTCCTTGATTTCGGTGAACGCGAGCCCCATTCCCAGAGATACGTGCGCATACGCGACGATAGCCCCCGCCTCAAAATCGCGCGGGTCGCGTTTAATGCGAATTCGCACTTTGGAGCCGACCGCGAGGGGAGAAATCGTATCAACATAACAGCCGCCGTAGCCCAAATCGGAGCAACGCAATGTCAAACTTGCCTGCGAAAGAATGTCGTAAACCTCCGCTGAAGCCGTAATGGTATATCGGACGCCGGCCCGTCGCTCGGTCCTGGCCTGTGCCGATTTATCTCTCTGTGATGGAGCGGGAAACATAACTGGCATGTCGTGACGCTCTGCCATTTTGATCTCAAGGGCGCGGATCACACTTCTGCGCCGCGATTTTGTTGGAATGGGATTCCGCGCATATTCCTGCGCGATATCGGAAGGGTAATCTTATTCTGGCCCCTGAACGGATTGAGTGGCAAGAAGATACTTGCAATGTGTGACGCAAACGCGAGGGGTCAGGGGGCGCCGATGCGCGGATCGGTAGTGGTTGCCAAGCCGCCATGCTTGTCGGCGCCGTGCAGGATCCCGGAGGAGTCCAGAAAAAACGACCGCCGGCCCGATTTGCCGTACTCCTTGGGTGATGAGGCCAGGGAGAAAGTCTCCGCCTTATTGGCTTCCTCCTCTGGCAGGTTTCCGGCCGCCGGTATAATTGTGTACCGGATTGTGTACCCGTCCTTGCTTCCTGCGGCAAGATCCGCGTCGAGCAGGCTGGCTGCCTCCGGTGAAACTCCGTTTGGCGGCGCGGGACCCAGCACTGTGAGCATGTCGGGAAATTTTCCGTAAGCGCGGCGGTAAGTGTCCAGCGCCGTGGCAACCGAACGCAAATCGGCAGTCGCGGCGTCTTCGCTTGCGTCCAGATCGGCCTGCTCCCATTGCTTGGCCATCGCGGGCACGTCGAGAAGGATGAGCCCCACGGATAGCAGCTTCCAGGTTCCGCCTTCGCGCACCAGGCCAAACGTGATTTTGCGCGGGTTGTCTCCGGTGATCGGGATTTCCATCGGCACGTAGGCGAGGTTTTCGCGCACGCGCGTCTCGCCGAGGCGCATTTCGGTGGTGTAGCTCGGGCTCTCGCAGCGCACGATCTTTTGGCCGTTGCTGCCGCTCGAAAGCAACACCCTTCCCGGTTCGTCGAGCAGCACAAACCGCTTCATCATGGCGGTGCGTTGCGCGCCGGGAAGCGCCCGGAAGGCGGCGGCGTTGTCAGCAGTCAGGGAATTTGCAAAGGCCGGAGAATCCTGGCGGCAGGCGGCGGACAGCGCGTCGGAGAGCGCGGTTTCCGGGTTCGCTGTCGTTTGCTGCTGCTGCTGCGCGCGCGAGCTTGGACTTGGAAGCAATGCGATCAGCACGAGCGCCAGTAGGACGGGCTTCAGCCTGTGGGGTTTTGATTTTGCTTTGCGCGACAACTTTGCCAAGCGCCACAAAAAGGCAGACAGGCTAAAGCCTGTCCTACTGCAATTCACGCCGGTCTTCACGATTTTGCTCCGCGCAATATTTCGGCGAGATTCTGAGTGAACTTGGATCGCGGCATGACCTCCGCGCATCCCGCCGCGCGCGCGCGTTCCGCCAAATCCGTCTGCACATGAGATAGAAACGCGATCACTCGCCGCGGGTTGCCTGGCCCGTTCAGCGCGCCATTCGACGCGCCGTTCGACACGCAAAGTTGCTCGACGGCGTCGAGCGCCCCCTGCCGCGCGTTCAAGTCCACCAGAATCAGCGCCGCGGGGCTCCCCGCCGCCGCTTTCAGGAGTTGCTCCCCGGTCGCCGCGGTTTCCAGCGTGACGCCCGTGTGCTTGGCCGTTTCGTGCACCTTGGCCAAAAAAAATAAGTCATCAATTAACGCGATCACGTCAGCCATGATTTTCAATCCTCACAAAACTTCGCTCTTCCCATGTACCACGCGCGCCTCTGCAACACAAGCCGCAAGGGCGGACCCACGAGTGCATGATTTCATCCAGGATGAAAAAACTTGCTCAGGGGTCTCCGGTTTTCTCTGTGCTCCTCTGTGGCCTCTGTGTTAAATGGTTTTGCGGCTTTAACAAAACCAAAGACTCAACACAGAGAAGCACAGTGAAGCACAGAGAAGAAAAAACCGAAACGGCCTGAGATGCTTCCGCCGTAGATCGAAATGGGATACAAATTGATCTAGCTATGGATTCGCAGGAACAAAAAATACTTGCCGCTTTCGATGGACCCGGCGCGCGCGCGCGATCTCTCGCCGATTTGGGAGACCCCGCGATTGTGAACGGAGTCGTGTTGCAACTCGTCGAGCGAGGATGGCTGCGCGCCACGGGGACGCCGGGCACCTACGCGCGCACCGAAGACGGCCGTCTGCAACTCGCCGCCCCGCGCGACGTCACCCTCTACTCGCGCCCCCGCTGCCACCTCTGCGAGGAGGCCAAGGCGCAAATCGCTCCCCTGCTGAAAGAGTTCGGCGCGCGCCTTACCGAAATCAACATTGACGAAGACCCCGAACTTCGCGCCCGCTACGACTACGACGTCCCGGTTATTTTCCTGGGCGCGCGAAAAGCCGCCAAACACCGCGTGGACATCGCCCAATTCCGCCGCCAGTTGCGCGACGCCGTGGCCCAGTAACATTCATACGATATTGCCCCTCCCGTCAGAGCCTCGCTAGCGTCGTGAGTCGGTCCGGCTCATTGCACCTAAACTGGAAAAGCGGAAAACCCCGCACCCTTGGCATAGAACATTAAAGGAGCGCCCCCCTTGGGAATGCCGGTGAGATTTTCGTATAATAGGAAACAAGCTCCTGCAATATTTTCAGGACTGACGACGAATGGTCTCACCAGCGGCAGGCGATCACTTCACGCTCCAAACGATTCGCGATCTAAGCGAAATTGAAAGCCTTCGAGACGTTTGGAAATCCTGGACGAAAACTCGTGACTCTGATATCGATTTCTTTTCCGGGATGGTCAGATCACTGGGCAACGGCTGCAAACCGCACGTCATTGTGCTGAGCCGGAACGCGAAACGAGAAGCCCTGCTGGTCGGTTTGAATTATCATACGAAAATACCCCTCAGGTTGGGCTCGCTCACGATTCACCAGTCCGAAGTTAATGTGCTGGAGTTCGTGCATGGAGGTTTACTCGGCAATAATTCCAGGGAAAACTGCGAGGCTTTCGTCCAGGCTGTGATGCAGTCGCTGGCTGGGGGAGATGCCGATATGGCTTTGTGGGAACGGCTCGACGTGCATTCTGCCTTGTACACCTGTGCGCTTCAATTGCCCAGTCTCATGTTGCGAGACCATTCCCGCGCTCTTTTTGACCATTGGTATATGAACTTTCCCAAAGGTCTCGATGCGTTCCTTTCGAGTCTAGGCCGCAGCCAGCGGTCTAAATTGCGTCGCAAGTACGATCGAGTTCTGAACAGCTTTCCAGGAAAAATTCAGGTTCGCAGCTTTCGAACGATCGCGGACCTGGAACAGGCCATTCCCGACGTGGAACACATCGCTCGCAAATCGGTCAAGCGTCACCTCGGGTATGGTTATTTTGATACACTGCAGACCCGCGAACAACTAATTTTCGAGGCGTCACGAGGGTGGCTGCGGATTTACATCCTCTACATCGAGGGAAAGCCCGTGTCGTTTTGGAAGGGAGCTCTTTATGAACGCTGCTTGCACGCGGACCATGCGGGTTTCGATCTGGCCTGGAGCGACTTCTCGCCGGGAATTTTTCTTTTTCTTTACATTCTGGAGAATCTCCGCGATGAGGATATCAAGACCGTCGATTTAGGCTACGGGAACGGCCAGTTCTATCATATTTTCGGAGATCTGCGGTGCTCGGAGGGTCGAGTTCAGATTTATGCGCCCAAACCCAGTGCACTCCAATTGAACCTGCTGCATACAGTAATGCGGCACGCGACCATTTTGATTCAGGAAACCCCTGGTCTCCATTGGGCGAGGAGAGCCTTCTGGAAGAGCAGGCAGGCACTCGCCCGAAGTTCTCAGCAAGAATGAGCGAATCCGAGTGAGCCGAATCAGTGGCCTGTGCTTGGCTTCACTCCCACAGTCTTATCGGGCACGTCGCCAGCACGCCCTTTGACGCGGTCGTAGACGGACACGAGCGAGGTGGAGCCGAGGGCTTCATTGTAGTAGGTGGGGACGCCTAACGCGGTTCGCAGCTCTTCGTTGAATTTGCGCATGTTGACGAGTTGCTCGGCGTGCGCGGGGAATTTTCTGCCGTCGTCGGTCAGCAGAAATTTTTGGTAGCCGGCGTCCCACAGGCGGACGAATTGGCCGTTGAGCACGACGGTTGGGAGAATTGTCATGGTGTAGTGATCGTCGGAGGTGCGGCGGAATTCCGCGCCGCAGCCGTACTTTTCGACGCGCATCACGCCGCCTGTGCTGCTGACAATGAAGCCCACGCTCGACAGGCCGTCCATCAGTTTGGCCGGGAACTTGTCCTTCACATTCCACATAGATTTTAAGAATACGGGGAGCGCGGTGGGGTGTAAAGGCAAAAGTCTGAGCCCGAAAAACCTTAACACAGAGGACACGGAGAAAAGAGGAGAGGTGCCAAAAACTGCGTCATTTGACTGAGAAAATGGGTCGGTGGATTGTCCCATTTTGATCGGGACGCGGTTCGGAACGCAGAATTAATGTACCTCGATTTCTCTGTGCCCCTCCTCCTTTCTCAGTGTTCTCTGTGTTGAGCCTTTACGGATTTAGCGCAGAGAACCCCGAAGAGTGCGGAGAGCACAGGAGAATACATGCGGCAGAGGAAAGTATTAAGTACGGCATGGTGGCGGCATGAATCGGGAAAGGTTATGTTAAATTAGCTGGATACTCTGGTGCGAGTTCGGCATCTAGAAGATGCACGCGTGGTTTTTCGTCACGCGTAAAGTCCCTCGGCAATCGTTTTTGCGGAGGGAGGAGAATACCGCGACAAATGAACACGGCAAAAAAGCCTCTGTGGGCCGAAGCTTCGGCGAATGCCGTAACGATTGGGCGCAGCGTACTCGATTGTATCGGCAATACACCGCTTTTGCGTCTTGAACGCCTCGGTCCGAGCTATCCAAATGCCGAATTTTATGGCAAGGCGGAATGGTTCAATCCCGGCGGCTCGGTAAAGGACCGGCCGGCGCTGGAAATGATTCGCGAGGCGGAAAGCTCGGGGCAATTGAAGCCGGGCCAGACCATCCTGGATGCAACCAGCGGAAATACCGGGATCGCCTACGCCATGATTGCCGCGGCGCTTGGGTATCGCGTGAAATTGTGCTTGCCGGCCAGCGCCAGCGAAGAGCGCAAGAAAATTCTCAAGGCGTTTGGCGCTGAGCTGGTCATTACTCCGGGAGATGAGGGCTCCGACGGAGCGATTTTGCGCGCGCGCGAAATTATCGCCGCCGAACCCGGCAAATATTTTTATCCTGATCAGTACGGCAACCCCTCCAATTGGCGCGCCCATTACAAAACCACCGCGAACGAAATGTGGAGCCAGACCGCCGGGCGCATCACCCATTTCGTGGCTGGCCTCGGCACCAGCGGAACTTTTGTGGGCACCACGCGGCGCCTCAAGGAGTTAAATCCCGCGATTCGCTGCATCAGCTTGCAGCCGGACGCTTCCTTTCATGGGCTGGAGGGCTGGAAGCACATGGCCACGGCCATCGTGCCAAAGATTTATGACGCCCAACTCGCTGATGCCAATCTGGAAATCGGGACGGAAGAGGCCTACCGCCTGGTCAAGCGGGCCGCGCGGGAAGAGGGATTGCTGCTGAGTCCGAGCGCCGCCGCCGCTCTCGAGGGATGCTTTCAAGTGGCCGCAACACTTGGCGCGGATGAGCATGCCGTGATCGTGACGATTTTCCCGGATTCCGGCACGAAATATTTGAGCGAACGTTTCTGGGATGAAGTTTGACAGTTTGTGCGGGAAACCCTCCTCGGGGATTAAAACCTCCGAAGAGGACACGACTAGGCGTCATGCCTAAAGGCATGACCCACAAGGCGATCGTTTTTTTCGGACGATTCAAAAAAAGAACAAGCTGGAAACCAGTGTATCTTTGTGGGTCACGGCTTCACAGGGCGCGGAAAAAATATCTTGTTTTGTCATTCTGAGCGAAGCGAAGAATCTCTCTTCGATCTAAGTGTAAGAAAAGAAATAAGGAGAGATTCTTCGCTTCGCTCAGAATGACAGCGCTTTGAGTTTTTTTCCGCGGCCTCTTCAGCCGTGACGTGAAGCCGGGCACCAAAACGGCTTTAGCTGTTGGCGTTTTCGTTGGAGCGCTGCCAAACTGGCGATTCAGAAAAAGTGACGCTATATGCTGCTGCTGGCAAAAAATTTGGAACGGGAAATCCGCGATCACGGCGCGAAGGATTATCCGCACGAGTGTTGCGGGGCGATGCTCGGAACGGATAACGACGCCGCGGGACGGGAAGTGCGCGCCCTGTTTCCCCTGATCAACCGGCGTGACGATTCGCCACGCAACCGCTTTTCGATTACGCCCGAGGATTTTCGCGCGGCCGAGCGCGCCGCATCCGAGCGTGGCCTCGACCTCCTGGGGTGGTATCATTCCCATCCGGACCATCCCGCACGGCCAAGCGAATTCGATCGCGAGCACGCCTGGCCGTGGTACAGCTATGTGATCGTCAGCGTGGATGGCGGCGTCCCCAAAGACTTGACCTCCTGGCAATTGGAGGATGACCGCTCCAAGTTTCAGCCGGAAGTGGTTGTGCCGGAACGGGTTGCGGGCCACGGAAAACAGGGCTGAAATCCCCGCTTGAACCGTAAGTTGCTGTTCAGGCATCTGATCTAGTGGGTTAGCAGGCTTCACGCTGTGTTTAATAATGTTTAGCGCAACGGGTAGGATTTCACCCGAGTCCCGCAGGGAGGAAACGACCGTATGGCTGTAAAGGTTATGATTCCAACGCCGCTCCGCCAATTTACGGGAAAGCAGTCCAGCATCGAGTGTAGCGCGGCCACGGTGGGCGAGGCGCTCGGCAGCCTGACGGGCACTTTTACTGATTTGCGCAAGCACCTCTTTACCGACGACGGAAAGATTCGCAGCTTCGTGAATGTGTACCTGAACGACGAGGACATCCGTTTTCTGGACAAGGAAAACACGCGAACCAAGGACGGCGACACGATCAGCATCGTGCCCTCCATCGCCGGCGGTTCCCGCGATGATGGCAAATAAGTCCGCGATTTTGTAAGTGGATTTAAGAGGAGATTGTCCGTGGCAATTCCGACTGACACCCTGCAGCAACAGGAAGTGAAGCTTTCCAAAGATGAGATTCAGCGCTACAGCCGCCACCTGATCATGCCCGAAGTAGGCATGGAGGGTCAGCTCAAGCTGAAGCGCGCCCGTGTACTGACGATCGGCACGGGAGGCCTTGGCGCGCCGCTCGGACTGTATTTGGCCGCCGCTGGCGTGGGACATCTGGGACTCGTGGATTTCGACGTGGTCGATTCCTCGAACCTGCAGCGCCAGGTGACCTTCACCACGGCGGACGTCGGCAAACCAAAATCCGAAGCCGCCAAAGCGCGTCTTTCGGCGCTCAATCCGGCGATCGATATCGTGTCGTACGAAACGCGGCTCACGAGTGACAATGCGCTCGATTTATTCCGCGATTACGACATCATCGTGGACGGCACCGATAATTTCCCCACGCGCTTTCTGGTCAACGATGCCTGCGTGCTGCTGGGCAAACCGAATGTCTATGGCTCCATCTTCCGGTTCGAGGGACAGGCGACCGTCTTCGGATACCCGGGCGGGCCGTGCTATCGCTGCTTGTATCCCGAACCGCCTCCGCCGGGGCTGGTTCCTTCATGCGCGGAGGGCGGTGTGCTTGGCGTTCTTCCCGGAATTGTCGGCTCGATTCAGGCCATGGAAACCATCAAGTTGATTCTGGGCGCGGGAGACCCGCTGGTTGGACGGCTGCTGCTGTTTGACGCCCTGGCCATGCGCTTTCGGGAATTGAAGTTGAGGAGGAATCCGGATTGCCCCATGTGCGGCGACCACCGGACGATTACCAAACTGATCGATTATGAGGAGTTTTGCGGAATTCGTGGTGAGGAGGCCCCTGCAATGACGGACGGTATTCCGGAAATTACGGCAACGGAGTTAAAGGCGCGTCAGGATCGCGGCGACAAATTGTTCATTCTGGACGTGCGCGAGCCCCACGAGTATCAGATCTGCAACTTAAATGGAAAGTTAATTCCGCTCGGGGAGCTGCCCCGCCGCGTGAACGAACTCGACAGTTCCGTCGAGATGGTGGTGCACTGCCGCAGCGGAAAGCGCTCGGCCGACGCCATCCATTTCCTGCAAACCGCGGGTTTCAAAAAGCTGTGGAACCTGAAGGGCGGCGTCCTGGCCTGGGCGGATGAAGTCGACCCAAGGATGCCGAAATACTAAGCGGGAATTGCGGGCTCCGCTTACTTGCGGGGCCCGGGACTGGCCGGGGCGACCAGCCCGGCATCCGGGAGCGCAAATGCCACCAACAAAAATTACGGTCCGCAGTGACGGGCCCTTGCGTGTCGAGGGAGAAGTCGAACTGGTCGACATGGAAGGCAAGCCGTACGGCCTTGGCGGCCGAACAGCCGTCGCGCTTTGCCGTTGCGGCCACTCCGCCAGCAAGCCCTTTTGCGATGGGTCTCACAAAACAGCAGGATTTCAAGACAAACAGCAAGCACGGGATCTTCCTCCTCAGCCGCCCAAGCCTTGACTCTTAATTCCCAGCCAGACCCGACCAACGACACGCTTGATGACGTCTGCCGGGAACGCCAATCTCCCGATTCGCGTTTTGCGTCAACCCCCTCCCGCCAATCGGGAGATTGGCGTTCCCGGGGCTAAAGCTAACGCCGTCAAGGTTATAAATTCCTAATTCAATGCCGAAATTCGACCCCAAGGTAGTGTCAAATTCGCCACTAGTGTGTGCCTGATTGGGAAGGCCGTTGGAGTCCCAGTTTCATTTCTACCCATTCTTTGGGAACAGAGTTTCTCCCTCCGAGAGCTCTCCATCGCGATAAATTGTCAAGTATTTTGTTATTAATGACATGCAAAACTTAGGAGATCCTTTCTAAAAAGGCTCTGAAGTTGCTCCCGTTTATAAGGCATTTGGAAATGGGGCCAATGGTACTGCTGAACTGGGGAAGCAGTGAGCGTGTGGAATCAAATTCGGTCGTGGACGTGGCGCCTTCGGTGGCTACTGGGAATAGCCGGAGGGGTCGCGGTCTTGGCGATGGCTGCCTGGCTGCGCCACCTCCCATTTTCCTCTGAGCCCATACTCTATTCCTACCTGCAAATCGTCGGCAGCCTGCTTTGCTTCACGTTCGCAGCGAACGCTTTGGTGCGTTTCCGGGGCACGCACGACCGCCTTACCCTGATCCTTGCCTTTGGATTCGTGCTTTCCGGCGTGGTCGAAACTGTCGCGACATTCAGTTTCTACGACGTTTTGGCTTCCAGCGCTTTCACTCAAATGCGCGTGCCTTTGCCCTGGATGGTGAGCCGAACCTTGCTGGCGTTGGTGCTGATCGCCTCGCTCGTGGTGGAGCGGCGCGTGCCGAATTCGCGCGACCCGGGACGAGAGATGGCGATCGCGCTGGTTGTGGTCGTTGGCGTGGCCTATATGACCAGCGCTGCATTTTTCGGGTCTCCCCTGGAGCCCGTCATGCACCCCAGAGCCCTGCTTTCCAGGCCGGGGGATCTGCTTCCGGCGATCCTGTATGCCATTGCCGCGATTGGATTTGGCCGCCGAATGCGGCGTCATGCCTCACCGGTGGACCGCGCCTTCTGTCTGGCCTTGTGGATGAACGTAGTTTGCCATGTCCTGGCAACGCAATCGGAGAGATTGCTGGACGCGCCGTTCACCGCGGCCCAATTCATGAAAGTGGGCAGCTACGCCATCGTCCTGGGCGGGGCGCTCCTGGATAACGCGCGATTGTTCGAACAGGTCCGTCTGCTCGCCGTGACGGACCCGCTGACGGGGCTCTCGAATTACCGCACGCTGATCAACGTCATGGAAACGGAGATGCAGCGTTCGCGCCGCACGGGCCGCCCGTTCGCGATCCTGTTGCTCGACCTGGACGGCTTGAAGGTGATCAACGACCAGCACGGGCATTTGACCGGCAGCCGCGCGATCTGCCGACTGGCCAGCGTCCTTCGGATTCATTCCCGCGCCATGGATACTCCGGCGCGATATGGCGGCGATGAATTTGCCGTGGTTTTGCCGGAAGCGGGCGAGGAAGCGGCCGCCTCCGTAAGCCGGCGCATTTGTGAGCGACTGGCCAAGGACGGCGAACTTCCGCATATCACCGTGAGCGTCGGCGCCGCTGTATTTCCGAGGGACGGGGAAACAATAGACACGCTGTTTGATGCCGCGGACCGGGCCCTGTACGGAATGAAGCGACGGCCGGACGGGATTCGCGCGCTGTCGCGTATCGCGGCCTGTTTGTAAATAAACCGAGGCGCGGGTCCGCCGTAGCGGACAACGCCCGGGATGACCGAAGGAAACGATGAGGCAAACATTTCCTGTCGAAAGACTTGAAAAGAGATTACCGATGACGGTGGCAGTGCATATTTCCGGGCACCAATCCGCCTCCCCCATGGAGACGACGTTCACGGAGGATGTCAGTTCACGAGGGGCGCGGGTACCGAGCGTCCGCCGCTGGCGGCCGAACGAAATGCTGAACATCGAATCGCTGCCCGGCGATTTCCGCGCATTGGCGCGCGTGGCCTACTGCCGCCCGCACCGCGAAGGGTTTGTCATCGGACTTGAGTTCCTAGAGCCCACTGGCCGGTGGGTGGTTAACGCCCCAGTCGGCTCAGGGAAACCGCTGCAAGGATAGGAGGGACACGCGAAGGCAAACAACTGGCGTATGGTTTTACCCAGAAGCGTCTGACATTCCGCGGGAACGGGATGGCAGGCGCTTTTGGCATTTTAGGGAGAAGGCGTGACTGGTGATTGGAGACTGGTGACTGGTGACTGGTGGTTCGTCTGCTCTGAAGTCGCCGCGGCGACCGAAGGGTGACTCGAGTTTTGTGATTCTTGAATCGTGATTCTGAACTTCCTCTGCCTCATGACTGGTAGCCCGCAATTTCTGGAAAACCCGGGCAGGGCGTGTGGGAACGTGGGTTCGATTCAGGTAGCGGCCGCACACTACGCTCACACCTCTGAACCGTGGTCAACTACGGTCAACTGCGTGAATGCAAATTATTTCTCGTTGCCACAAGATGTTCGTACAGGCGGAGCGTTTCGTCAGCCATTCGATCTTCGGAAAAGCGGGCTATGACTGTTTCGCGCGCGGCATTGCCGAGGCGGGCTGCCTCATCGGGGTGCGCCAGCAGGCGCGCTATGGCGGCTGCCAGAGCCGTTGGATCGAGCGTTTTCACCAAAAGGCCGTTCTTTCCGTCTTCAATGGCTTCGGGATTTCCGCCTCGATCGAAGGCTACGACCGGAAGTCCGTACGCCATGGCCGAAAGCATGGCGCAGGCCAGCGGTTCCTGGTGCGACGGAAAAACGAAGAGATCCGTCGCGGCATAAACGCTTTCGACGTCGGAAACAAATCCCGGAAACTTCACAACTGCTTCGAGCCCGAGTTGCCGGACGAGCGCCTGCAGGCTGGCCTTTTCCCGGCCTTCTCCCGCGAGGAGCAAGACGCTTTGAGGAAACCGCGTGCGCAAATCCGCGAAGGCGCGAAGCAGGAGCACGTGCCCTTTTTCAGGCACGAAAGCGGCAACGTTGCTGAGGCACACGCTATCCTGGGGAATCGCGAAACGATTGCGCGCCAGGTCGCGCTGCGCTTGTGAAATCGTCGCCGGGATTTCCACGCCCACGAAAATCACTTCGATGCGGTCCGCGGGCAAGCCGCTTTCCAGCACGGATTTCTCGACGAATTGCGATACCGCGACGACGCGGCCGGCGGCGCGATAACGCGCCATGGAAATGAAATCCGGCGACAAGGGGAGTTCTACGCGGCGCGAAACAATCAGGGGAACGAAGCGGTGGGCCCGCGCCAGCCATGCAGCGGTGAGCGCGTGAGGTTCGTTGGCATGGACGAGATCGACTTGATGCTTCCGTAAAAGCCGCCGGATCGCCCACGCGGCCGCAAGGCGCCGGCGTTCCCCGGGGACATCGTGGACCACCACGCCCGCGTCCTTGGCCCGGCGCGACAGCAAAGAATCTCGCAGCGTGATTAATTCTGGAGTGTGTCCGCGCTTGAGCAAACCCCGCAAGAGCAATAGCGCCTGGTCCTGCCCACCGCGAAAGTCCCGGCCGAGATCCACCACCAGCGGGCGCACGCTCAAGCCTCGCCGGGATTCGGCCACGATCGCTCCGTCAGTTTTTGGCCCGTGCGCAGGCGGCCCAGTTTTCGGTACTTGGAGTAGATGTATTTCGCGGACATCCAGGCGATCAACCAGCCGCGCCGCCCGTCGAGCACGCCCCGTTGGAACACCAGCTTCTGGAAAAATGTCCAGGGGGGAGCAACGATCATCGCGGCGCGCCAACTTCTGCGGCCCTGCGCAAACATCTCTTCGGCCGCCATGTTGGTATAGGCTTCCACCTTGGCTTTGTGCTCGGCAAAGGAACGCACGGTGTAGTGATACAGATGGCCCTCCAACCGGCCGGGCGGTCCCTCTGCTTCGACACGCTCATGCAGCGCGCCGACAAACTTGCCTTTGTCGCGCCGGTAAAGAAATATTTTGTAATCCGGGTACCAGCCGGAATGACGGATCCAGCCGCCAAGATAATTGGTCATCCGCGGGAAGGCATAGGCGTTCCTGTCGGGGGTGTGCTGCTTCCAGGCGAGCAGCGAGGAGCGCAGTTCGGGGCTCAATTCCTCGTCGCAGTCGATGGAAAGAAGCCAGTCGTTGGAAGCAAAAGAAGCGGCGAAATTCTTTTGCGCGGCGAAACCGTCCATTTTGCGGGCATATACGCGAGCGGCATATTCCCGGGCAATCTCGCAAGTCCGGTCCGTGGATCCCGAGTCCACCAGAATGATTTCGTCGGCGATTCCCGCAAGCGAGGCCAGAGCGCGCGGCAGATCCAGTTCCTCATTGTATGAGATCAGAATCGCAGTCACAGGGGGCATCGGGAATCCGAAACGCCGGGCATTGCGAAATTCATGGGCGCGGGCTGAAATTATGGCATATCCGCGCATTGCAATGCCTTCGTTTTTCCCTCCGGCTGACGATCCGGTTTGAACGGCTCGATGGAGGAAGAAGAACCGTCGCGGTCAAACACCAGCACCTGGCCGAAGCACAGGGATTCAATTAAAAAAAATCCCGAGCCCGCCAGGCCCTGAACGCATTTGAGCACAGCAGGCAAACCGATTATTTGGGGGTGGACTTCCATGACCAACCGTCGCACCGAGGGGAGGTTTGCGCCGGCAAAAACTTCCTTTTCGATGCCTTCGATGTCGCAGACAATCACCTGGGGTTGAATCTCATCTACCACGTCCTGAAAGGCGTCGGCTTCGATCAGAATCTTTTTCGAATTTTTAGCCGGAAAAACGGAGGATGCCGGAAAACTGCGGCGCACGTGAAACTGGCAAGCGCCTTTTTCCCTGGCAATCGCTTTGTTCCGGATTTCCGTCTGCACGCTATTTCTCCGGACATTTTTTTCCGCCAGCGGGGCGATCACGGGATCCGCTTCGTAACCTACCACTCGCCCTCCGCCTGAAGCTTTTGCCGCTGCGATCGAAGTCAGGCCCAGACCCGATCCCAAATCCAGAACGGTGTTTCCCGGGCGCACCAATCGGCGCACAAGATAAATTTCGGCGCTTTCATATTCATTGTTCCGCAGCGCTTTGCGCACACTTTTGGAGACCGGCGGGTTCGGAGCTTCGATGACGATATCGCCCACGGCAAACTCAACGTTCCGGCGCTCGCGCCACTGCCTGATCAGAGGCATACGAAGAGCCAGGTTGCGCCAGGCGGACATTTTGCTCCTTCTGTTTTGCCCGAAGACTAGCCGTACCGACCCGCGGTGTCAATTGCGAGTCGCGCCGGCCTCCATTGGATTTGATGAATTTGCAGGCCGAAGTTACAGCGCAAGGAGAGTGGAAAGGCGCGGCGGTCAGCGCGGCGCTGCGAGATTCGGGGTGATGCTTACCAGAACCACGGAAGTTCCGATGCGGAATTCAGATAGGTGTTTCAGTTCCGCGACGCGGACGCGCTCTTCGGCATAGTAAGTGCCATTGGTCGAATCCATATCGCGCAAGCGGATGATGTCACCCTTGATTTCAATGGCGCAATGCCAGCGCGAAATCTCTTTGTCATTGATGACGATATCGGCGTCAGCCCTTCCCAGGACGATGCGAGGTTTATCCACCTGAAAGACGAGCCCGCGGGCGGGACCAGCAATTACCGAGAGCGCGATGGCCTTTCCTTTGGGCAATTGCAGGGAACTTTCATCGACGCCGCCACTTGCCGCAAGCCAGGGCGCACCCGCGCTGCGCGCAAACCCCGGCAGGGGCGACAACACCTGAGTCGTGTCCGGGCTGGGCGGAATTTCGACGACGGTTTTTTCCCCGCACTTGGCGCACTGAAATTGCACGCGGGGGAGACCCACCAATTGCTTGTCTGGTAGAGAATGCTGGGCGCCACAACTCGAGCAAGCGGCTTTCATGTGATCCTGCGGGTTTCTACTCCACAATTACGCTGAATGCTCCGGTCCGTCCGGGGCGTGAAGTCCGGCCATGACCGGTTCGCAGTCTAATTTAGCATGCCTGTTTCTCGTCCGAAGGGGACTTCGTGCAAGATGTTTCGACACGGGAACTACCCCACCCCACGGGTGTGATTTCCCGGTGGGCGTTCAGTATTGGCTCCAATGGAGCGGGTGGCATTTTGATATTGCGGCTTCCTTGATGATGCTATCCCGCCGGCCAGCAGGGAGGTGCACAAAGCTTCGTCCTACTGCACGAAGCCCACGTTGGGGACAGGGGTCGGCTCGGGGACTTCGCGAATGGGGCCAAATTGCATTTCGTAGCGCCGGACATTTTCTTCGAGCGCCCGCAAGATACGTTTTGCATGCCCCGGGCTGACGATCACGCTCGAAACCAGCTTGCCCTGCGGCACATTCGGAAACACGTAGATGAAATGCACCGTGAATTCTTCCGCCGTGTGGTGAAACATCACCAGGTTGGAAAATTGTCCGACCAATTCCTTTTCATCCGCCTTGATCTGAACCTGCACCTGCTCGCCACTCGGTTGCGCCATGGGCTCCTCCGTTCCATTTCCGACACTAACACATTCTCCAGGGCATGGGCAGGAGCAACGTGCGCGCAGGTTTCGAAAGATTTTGTGGCGCCGGCGTCCCGCCGGCGATTTTACGATTTCCTGCGCCAAGGAAAACCGCCGGCGGGACGCCGGCGCCACTACGCAGGAGCGGGATTTTGAGCACATTCTAGCGGCATAAGGATTGACTCACTGAGGCATTAATGCTAGTTTATTCGAGATATTTATCTCGGTTAACTATGCCTGTGTCTCCCCTAATCCCACCCTCCGCGGACGCGATCTCGGGCGCCGAGACTCCGGACGAAGCGGCCTCCGCTTTACAAGCCAGCCTTTACCCGCAGGCAGGTTCTCCTTCGCTTCCGGAGTCGTACCGCAGCGTCCCGATCCAGGCGGGCTCTTCCTTTTTACGGAAAATGATTGCGTTCGCTGGGCCCGGCTACCTGGTCGCGGTCGGCTATATGGATCCCGGAAACTGGGCGACAGACTTGGGGGGCGGCTCGCGGTTTGGCTATACGCTGCTCAGCGCCGTGATGATTTCCAGCCTCATGGCCATTTTTTTGCAGGCCCTTTCCGCGAAGCTCGGAATTGCCACGGGCCGCGATCTGGCGCAGGCCTGCCGCGAACATTATTCGCGCCGGACGACGGCGGTTCTTTGGGTGCTGTGCGAAATTGCCATTGCGGCGTGCGATCTGGCGGAAGTGCTGGGATCGGCGGTGGCGTTGAAGCTGCTATTCGGGTTGCCGCTGCTCGTCGGCGTGTTGCTGACGGGCTTTGATGTGCTGCTGGTTCTGGCGCTGCAGGGGCGCGGTTTCCGGGTGCTTGAGACGCTGGTCATCACCCTGATCATGACCATCGGCGCGTGCTTCGCGTATGAAATTTTCTTCGCGCGGCCCCTGTGGATGGAAGCGGCGCGAGGATTTCTTCCCACGTTCCAGATCCTGAAAGACCGCGAGATGCTCTATCTCGCGATTGGAATTCTGGGCGCCACGGTGATGCCGCACAATTTGTATCTCCATTCCAGCATCGTGCAAACGCGCGCTTTCAAACTGGATGCGGCGGGTAAGCGCGAGGCGGTGCGCTTCGCCACGCTCGATTCGACGCTGGCGCTGGGATTTTCGCTGTTCATCAACGCGGCCATCCTGGTTCTGGGCGCCGCGGCGTTTCACGTTCGCGGCATGAACGATGTGGCGGACATCGGCCAGGCGTATCAATTGCTGACCCCGGTGCTGGGCGCGAGCCTCGCGAGCGTGCTGTTCGCCGGGGCGCTGCTCTGCTCGGGGCAGAACTCCACGCTCACGGGAACGCTGGCCGGGCAGATCGTCATGGAGGGATTTCTGCGCTGGCGATTGAAGCCCTGGCTGCGGCGTCTGATTACGCGGTCGATGGCCATTATTCCCGCTGTGATCGTAATCGGCTTCATGGGCGAAGGGCGCGTGACTTCGCTGCTCATCCTGAGCCAGGTGATCTTGAGTTTCCAATTGCCTTTTGCGGTAGTGCCCCTGATTCAATTTACCAGCGACCGCTCCAAAATGGGCGAATTCACGAATGGTCGGATCACGGCAATATTCGGCTGGTTCCTGGCCGCGGCCATTATCGTCCTGAACGCGGCGCTCCTCTGGCTCACATTCGGGGGCAAGATTTAAGGTGAATCCTGGGAACGCCAATCTCCCGATTGGCGCTTTCCGTGCCGCCAATCGGGAAATTGACGTTCCCGGGGTGACACCGCCCTCCTTCCATCCTGGAGGATCTACTAAGCGTCGAAATGTGCAGCGGCAGGTTTAGCAGGTGAAATCTGCGCTGTCTTATGGCAGAATTTTTGCTGCCTCGCCAAATCTCGGTTCAAATGGAGACATCGGAATGAGTGGATTCAGCAAAGGAGCCTCTTTGTGGCTAACGCGCGCGATTGGCGCTGGCCTCGTGCTTGGAATGTGCAGCTTTGCATTTGGACGACAGGCAGCTCAGGAGACGGCGCCCGCGCCCTGGGTTGCGCCGGATGACGCAAAGAAAGTGAAGAATCCAATCCCGCCCACTCCGGAAACTTTGATGGAAGCGGAGCAACTCTTTACGGATAATTGCGTGCTCTGCCATGGCGAAAAGGGATTGGGAGACGGCCCCGGCGCCAAGACCATTAAGATCAAGCCCGCGAATTTCACTGACGCCAAGTTGATGGGTGCGGAGACGGACGGATCGCTCTTCTGGAAAATGTCCAATGGCCGGGGTCCGATGCCTTCCTGGAAAGATACTTTGACGGACAAGGAACGCTGGGAACTGGTGGGATACATCCGCAAGCTTACCAAAGACGGCGCCAAGAAATAACAAGCAGGAGGTGGCCGGAAAAGGAGGGCGCGGCATCCGCGAGATTTTCCGCGGGTTGCAACCGCGCCCCGCGCGTCCTTTCTATTTGACCGCAGCCAGCGCCTGCCCCACTTCCTTCATATCCGGCACGACGGGAATATCGTAATTCTTGAACCAGGCGATTTTTCCCGCCTTGTTGATGATGGCGATGGCCCGGCCGGTGATCCCTTTTTCCGCGAGATAAACGCCGAATTTATCGGCCACCGCGCCTCTCGGCTGGAAATCGGCGAGGAGCGGGTAGGAGATCCCCATCTTTTCGGCGAACGCTTTGTGCGCCCACACGCTATCCACGCTCAAGCCCAGAACTTGCGCGTCGAGCTTTTCAAATTGCTTCAAATCGTTGACGAAGCAGGCGTGCTCGTTGGTGCAAATCGGGCTGAAATCGAGCGGATAAAAAATCAGGACGACGTTGCGCTTGCCCGCAAAATCGGAAAGCTTGATTTCTTTTTGCGACTGGTCTTTCAGGGTGAAGTCGGGAGCGGGCTGTCCTACGGCAATGGGCATGAAGCCTCCTAATATTTAAAATGAATGATCTGTATGCCTCGCAGGCCCGGACAACGAGCCCGTGGTCGCGAGGTGTATTTCGTGGCGCATGCTTCAGCTTGCGGGGTTTAGGCCTTGCCTGGACCAAACCCCGCAAGCTGAAGCATGCGCCACTCCCCCATGATAGCGGATTTTTTCTAGCGCTGTCCCGGATTCTGGTAACATCGCCGCGTTATGTCGCGCCTCAACGTGGACCAGGCCTATCCGGGAATTTCGATTCGTCCGCGTTCGCGCAACTTGTGGGCCCGGCTGATGCGCTGGCCTGCGGAGTGCGTCCATCTGGAAAACGGGCATCACTGGATGGCTACGTTCATCCCGGATACGCTGTACCTGCGCGGAAAACCCAGGTTGCGGCGCGATCCCGCGCGGCCGGAAGTTTCCGTCTGCTACGATTGCCTGGCGCTCCTGCTGGTGCCGGAACTGGCGTCTTCTCCGAGCCGCGTTGTGGCATTTGAACCGGACGGCGAGAATTTCACGCAATATTTTTTCCTGGGCACCGAGGATTTCGGCGCCGCGGGACTGCGCTCCGAAGTCGCCGCTGCGATTCTGACGCGTCTGGAAGAACTGGACGGCGAGTGCAGCGATTGCGGCAAGCCGGCAACCTGGCTGTGGATTTCGCGGCGCGAGGTTTCCAACCTCGACCAGACCGAGCGCATCGTGGCATCGCCCGGAGCGCTGTTCTGCGCAAAACACGGCGCCGCGAAACTGTGCGAGGCGCTGGGAGAAATTGCGGAGGCCAATCTGTTTTACATCAACGCGCCGTACGGAGATTCCGGCGCGTACGTCTGGATTTGAGATGATGACGCTGCGGATAAAGTATTTTTAGCTGTCATCCGGAACGGAGTGAGGGATCTCTCCGGTTTGGACCAGGAAACAGAGGGATTCCTCGGCACGCAGCATGCCTCGGAATGACAGCAATTTGCTTTTTACGCGGGTTGATAAAACGATGACGCTTCAACAAATTATCGAAAAATATCTGGCCATCGCGGGCGGCTTTGCTTTCCTTGCGCCGCTCGCGGATTTCGGCATGGAGCGCAGCGAGGTCGAGCGCGTTTTCGGCGCGCTCGACGACGATTACCACATCAGCCGATTCTTTCACTTCAGCCAGGTTTCCGGCCCCGCTTACAACATCAACGGCTTCGAGCAAACGCACATCTCGATTGACGAGGAAATTCAGACCATCTTGTAAGTAGGATGGGCTTCAGCCTGTCTGGTTTTGATTTTGAGTGGACTAAAAGCAGACAGGCTGAAGCCTATCCTACGAATGGCGGCGCCAGATCCAGTAACCGAGGCCGCAGACAAGCAGGATTGGCAGCGCGCTCATGACCACGGTCATCCCGAAGTAGGTTGCGGCGGTTTTGGGGTCGCCTACCATGCAGGCGGGGCAGGCCCACGCTGCGCCAGGGACCAGCGAGGCGCCAACTGTGGCGATGAGCGATCGGGTTGCAAAATTCAGGCTACGCATAAACCCTCACAAATATACACGCAAATAAATCACCGGCCAAAGCAGGACGACGAAATACCAGAACACCTGCGTGGCAGCGAACGTCGAAGGGGCAAGCGTGCCGTGGCGCATTGGGAAATATATTGCCGTCAGCACGGCGATGGCGACTACGGCGTGCAAGGCGTGTGCGCCGACGATCAGATAGAAAAACGCGCCGTGCGTGCTGGACGTCATCGTCAGGCCTTCGCGGAGGAGCGCCACCCATTCCACTCCTTGCAGCAGCACGAAGGCGATTCCCGTGGCGATGGCGCCCGCCACATACGGCCGCGCTTTTTGGTAACCGGCACGCGCGCGGCGATTGGCGATAAGCAAGAGTGCGCCGCTGAGGAGCAGGATCGCAGTGTTGAACGCCGTTCGTTCCACCGGCAGGCGCGGCTGCCCGGCGGGAGGCCAGACGCCGCCCATTACTGCGGCGCGCGCAATGGTGTGCGCGCTCATCAGCGCGGCGAAAAACATGATCTCAGCGGCCACAAAAATGATCATGGCCAGGACGGAGTTGGGCAGGCGATTCCCGGCGTCCGGCGCGGGGCGCGCCTTCCGAGATTCGATGGTAGTGATTGGGCTACTCATTTTTAACTGCCGGCGTTGCGCCAGTTTGCGCGGGCTGGCTCGCGGGATTCTTGTTCCAGTTCAGGCCGCTGCGTTGCATCACGTCGGGGGCTACGCCCGCGAACAGGATCGCGATGAAGAGCAGGCACATGATCAAAAGATACGGCACCCAGCGCTTTTCAACATTGACGTGCATGAAATTTTTGGCGACCAGATACGCCTTGACCAGCGCAACTCCGAAGGCCGCGATCAGAAGCACTACGCGAATATGGGACATGGAGCCGACGAGGCTCACAACAAGCAATGCTACCAGGATGGCCCAGACCTTGACGTAGTTGGGATGCTGAACGTGGGCTTCAGTGGTCATGATTCCTCGTCATTGTTTATCACCTGGGGCTCTTCAACGGGCGATGTACAGCAACGGAAACAGGAAAATCCAGACGATATCCACAAAGTGCCAATACAGCCCGATGCATTCCACGCGTTGCAATTCGCGGTTTTTCGCCGCGTCCGCCGCAACGATCAACATAATGATCATTCCCGCGAGGACGTGCAGGCCGTGCAGCCCCGCCAGCGTGTAATAGAACGACCAGAAGCCGCCGGAGGAAAGCACGAACCCTTCGCGGATGTCGATCGTCCATTCGTAGGCTTTGACGCACAAGAAGATCAAACCGCCAAGCGAAGTCAGGCGAAGGAATTTCGCGGCCTTCGGGCCGTTGTGCGCGTCCGCAGCCTGGTGCGCCAGCACCGCGCACAAGCTCGAAGTAAGCAGCACGAATGTGTTGAACGCCCCCGCCCAGGTCAGCGTGTGCGAAGCCGACTCAGCCCACTCCGGGTGGCTGATCCGGTGCATCACGTAGGAGGCCAGCAAGCCTCCGAAAATCACGATTTCCGAGGCGATCACCCACCACGTAATGAGTCGCGCGGTGGGAATTCCCGTGGCGCTTCGAGTGTTGGCAATTGGCTTGGCGGTTGCGCTCATGAGTCCTTTTCTCCGAAGGCCTAATCGGGAATGTCCTGCGGGAAAAAGTCGTCCGCGCGCCCGGGCACGCCATATTCATATGGGCCGCGGTACACGGTCGGCAGCACGGCAAAGTTACCGTGCGGGGGCGGCGAGGGGACCGTCCACTCGAGCGTAGTGGACCGCCACGGATTCGCACCGGCGCTTTTGCCGCTGCGCAGGCTCCAGACAAAATTGAAAAGAAACACAAATTGAAACGACAGCATGACGAGCAGGGCAATCGTGGAGGTGGTGCGCAAATGTTGCAGCGCGGGGCGCGACTGCTCGGCGAACTGGGCGTAATCGTAAACGCGCCGCTGGTCGCCGGCGATGCCGGTGATGAACAGCGGAATGAAAATCACGTTGAAGGGTATGACCGTGCCCCAGAAATGTATTTTTCCGAGCGTTTCGTTGAGCATGCGCCCGAACATTTTCGGATACCAGTAAGTGAGTCCGGCAAAAACGGCAATGATGGCGATGGGGACGAAAGTGTAATGGAAATGGGCGATCAGGAAATACGTATCGTGCAGATAGATGTCCGTGCCGGAAGAGCCCAGAAAAATTCCGGTCACGCCGCCGATCATGAATTCCGCAATGAACGCCAAAGCCCAGAGCATGGGCGTGTCCAGGTGAATCGATCCGCCGTACAGCGTGGCGATATATAGAAACACCATTTCGGTGACCGGGACGGAAATCAGCAGCGTGGTGACCGAAAAAATATTGGCCATGCGCGGGTCAATCCCGGCCACGAATTGGTGGTGCGCCCAAACCACGAAGCTCAGAAAACCCACGGCCCAGGCCGTATACAGAACGGTCTTGTAGCCGAAAATTTTCTTGCGCGAAAAAACGGCGATGATTTCCGCCACAATTCCCATCGCCGGCAGCAATACGACGTAGACCTCCGGATGCCCGAAGAACCAGAACAAGTGCTGCCACAAGAGCGGATCCCCGCCGCGCGTCGGATCAAAAAAGCCGGTGGACATGGTCTGGTCAAACAGAAGCATGACGGCGCCGGCGATCAAAGGGCCGACGGAAGCCATGAAGATGACGTTGGCCAGGATAATCATCCAGATGAGGATCGGGATGTCGTACATTTTCATGCCCGGGGCGCGGCTGTTCATGGTGGTGACGGTGAAGTTGATGCCGCCCAGCAAAAACGCGACGAATTCCAGCGCGACGGCCAGGAGCCAGAGTGTGGCTCCGATCGGCGTCAGGTTATAGGCGCCGCTGGCGGAGAGCGGAGGGTAAGAGGTCCAAGCGCCTCCGAACGGCCCGCCCTTCACCAAAAAAGAAGAGAGAAGAACCAGGACGCTCAACAGAAAAATCTGGTAGGAAAGGCGATTGATCCTTGGAAACGCCATATCGTCGCAGCCGAGCATCAGCGGGATCAGGAAATTTCCAAATGCGGCGATGAGCACGGGCATGGCCACCCAGAAAATCATGATGCTGCCATGCATGGTGACGAGCGCGTTGTACCGGCCCGGCGTGACGATTCCATATCCGGGAACATATTGATTGGGAAAGCCCAGCTGCATGCGGAACACGTACGCGAAATAACCGCCGATCATGGCCATGGCCATCCCGGTAAATAAATACTGCATGGCAATGATCTTGTGATCGGTGGACCACAAATATTTTCGAAAGAATCCCGGCTCGGCGTGTTGAACTTCCGTACTCATGGCCGCGCCTCCGCCAGGGTCATAGCCGGATCCATTGCGGAGGCGGGCGAAGATTGCAGCCCGGCAACGGCCGGACCCGAATTGCGCAGCAACCAGGCGGCGTGAGCCTGCTGGGTCTCGACAATGACCCGGCCCGCCATCAGCGCATGGCCGATGCCGCACATCTGCGTGCATTGAATGTCGTATGTGCCCACGCGATTGGGGCGAAACCATCCCGTGATGGTGCGGCCGGGCAGCGCATCCTGTTTCAGGCGGAAGGCCGGAACGGCAAAACTGTGCACCACATCCCGCGACAGCAACTCGAAGTGATAAGTGGTATTCACGGCCACGTGCAGTTCGCCCACCGTGCGAATGTCATCGGCGGTATCCATGACGCCGTCAGGTCCAGGCAGTTGAAAGCTCCAGGCCCATTGCTGGCCGATGACGCGCACCGTCGCGTCCGCGGCAGGCAGGACTTGCTTGATGTTGTACCAGACCGTGATCGCGCCGGCCAGAATCACGATGTCGCAAACAATCACCAGAAAGTGGGGAATTGAAATCCAGCGCTTCAGATGTTTTTCATCACCGGTGATGTACTGCGTAGGACGCCCGTCCCTGGCGCGAAACTTGAACACCAGCCCAAACATCATGCCCTCGGCGACAATCAGCCAAAAGCCCACAATCACCGCGATCAGAATGAAGAGGTGATCGATACTGTGCGCGTAGGTCGATGCAGCAGTGAAATACCGCTCCAGCATAAAGGCTCCGACTACCGGATTAGAATCAATACACCTGCGATAAAAGCCAATGTGGAAATCGCGATGGTCCAAAAAACGATCTTGGCCACTTGATCGGGCGAAGTCTCGGCGTGCTCCATGGAATGATTGTCTCCCGTCATTGGGGCCTATGGCTTGAGCGTCTCGGCGTAGGCGATGACATTCCGAATCGCATCATCGTTGGCAAGCGCGCGCGCCATGGGGCGCATCAAGCGGCCCCCGGTATCCTTGGGATTCGTGCCGCGAACGCCGCTCCTGAATTTTCTCAGCTCGGTGGCCAGATACCAGTCGTCCACTCCGGCAATCCGCGGCGCTTTCAAATCCTGATTTCCCGCGCCCGTATCGCCATGGCAGGCGCCGCAGGTCGCATACAGCGCCTCTCCCGCCTTTGGATCGCCAGGCAGTGACTCCGCGTGCCGGACGGGAGGCAGAGTCTCCACGTAATGAGCAACATCCTTGACGTCTTCTTCCGATGTCAAGCTGAGCGCCATCGGCCTCATGCGCATGCCTTCGACGTCGCTAAAATGCGTCCCGCGAACTCCGGACCGAAAGTTCTCCAGTTGCTCTTCGACGTACCACTCTTTCATTCCCGCAATATTCGGGGCGCCAACAGTAGAATTTCCCGATCCGTCCGCGTTGTGACAGGGGACGCAGGTCTCGAAAACTTCTCGTCCTCGAGTGGCTGCGTCCGTTGCGCCCAGGCGGCATCCTGAAAGGCTCAGTCCGCCGATGGAGAGCAGCAAAAAACAAAACGCGAGTCGAATGGGAACGAGTGTGTGAATTCTGCACATGCTGAATCGCAATGGTGTTAGCAAGAGGCGGATATTAGCAGTGGGAAAAATCAAAGACAAGCTGAACTTGCGTGAAATAGAGATTTGACATTGGCGAGTTGACTCACCAAGTTTCAATCTGAAACGGGTTCACCTGTTGGCAGTCACTTACAGTGACTCGCCGCGGCCCATCAAGCCCCTATTTTGGGACGGTGGTCATTCGCTGCAGGCGCTGGCCGAGCCGATTGTGCTCTTCGGTGATTTCGTTCGGCAAGCGATCCCCGAATTTCTTGAAGAATTCGCCGACGTCGGCATGCTCCTTGGCCCAATCCGCGGGCTCGACGTGCAATAATTCGCTCATGGTTTCGCGGGACACATTGATGCCGTCGAGGGTAATCGCGTTTGGAGCGGGAACGGCCCCGATGGGAGTTTCCGTGGCCGCGGCTTTGCCTTCGATGCGTTCGAGCATCCACTTCAGGACGCGGGCATTTTCGCCATAGCCCGGCCACAGGAATTTTCCGTCGGCGCCCTTGCGGAACCAATTCACATGGAAAATTTTCGGCGGATGAGGGATCTTTTTCCCCATTTCGAGCCAGTGACCGAAATAATCGCCCATGTTGTAGCCACAAAAGGGAAGCATGGCCATCGGGTCGCGCCGTGGAACGCCAACGGCGCCGGTGATCGCCGCGGTCGTTTCCGACGCCATGGTCGCTGCGACGTACACGCCGTGCTGCCAGTTCATGGCTTCGTAGACCAGCGGAGCCAGGCGCGCGCGGCGGCCGCCAAAAATGAACGCCGAGATGGGCACTCCGCCCGGATCTTCCCAGTGGGGAGAAATCGAAGGCGCCTGAATCGCCGGCACGGTGTAGCGTGAATTGGCCTGCGCGGCCGGGCCATTCGATGGCGTCCACGCGCGGCCCTGCCAATCCATCATGCCGGAGGGCGCAGCGTCACTCATGCCTTCCCACCAGGGCTCGCGTTGCGGAGTCAGGCCAACATTGGTGAAGATCGTATTCTTGCGCAGCGCCGTCATCACATTCGGATTTGTCTTTTCATTCGTGCCGGGAGCCACGCCGAAGAAACCGGCTTCGGGATTGATGGCGTGCAGGTAGCCATCCGAGCCGACCTGCATCCAGGCGATGTCGTCGCCCACGGTCCACACCCGGTAGCCTTCGTTTTCCAGCGCCGAAACCATCATGGACAGGTTGGTCTTGCCGCAGGCGCTCGGAAACGCTGCCGCCATGTAGGTTACTTTTCCGGAAGGCGATTCCAGGCCCAGAATGAGCATGTGCTCGGCCATCCAGCCTTGTTCGCGCGCCATCCAGCTGGCAATGCGCAAAGCGAAACACTTTTTGCCGAGCAGCGCGTTCCCGCCATACCCGGAGCCGATGCTCCAGATCAGTTTATCTTCCTGAAAGTGCGCAATCAAGCGGCGATCGGGACTCAAATCCCCCAGGGAATGCAGCCCCGGAACAAAATCCGAAGAACTGCCCAGGCGGTCCAGCGCAACTTTTCCCATTCGCGACATGATGCGCATGCTCGCGACGACGTAGGCGCTGTCGGTGATCTCGACCCCGATGCGGCTTTGCGGCGAAGCGGCGGGACCGAGGATGTACGGAACAACGTACATCGTCCGGCCCTTCATGGAGCCGTCGAATAGCGCGCTCATCCGCTGTTTAGCTTCAGTGGGATCGATCCAGTTGTTCGTTGGTCCGGCATCTTCGCGGTTGCGCGTGCAGATGTAGGTCACTTTTTCCGTGCGGGCAACATCACTCGGATCGCTGCGGTGAAGCAAACAGTTGGGATATGTCTTTTCATTGAGAGGAAATGTTCTACCTTCGCGAACCAATTGGCCGTCAATGCGGACAGCTTCTTCTTCCGACCCATCGCACCACTGAATTTGCGCGGGGCGCGTCAGGCGCGCTACCGAATCCACCCACTGTTCAAGGGGCGTCGACACGAAACCTCCTCCAAATTTTTTCGGCATGCCTGCGGAAGACTATAAGGCTGGAACAGGATTGCGCGCCAATTCAACCATCAAACACACACCGAAACAAAAATTCTAAGGCAGGGAGGAAGCAAACGCAAGCTATCGGCAACACTGTTGTACTGCCCGATAACCTTGCGATTCTGTGCGCCTTCGAAACCGCCTCCTGTAAAGCAACAGCGGTTTGACGCCGATGGATGGAAACGGGTGCCAAATTTCATTTCCGGCATGCCGCCAAGGGGAGGTAATGTTTACGGGTAGTTGCGGGGGATATGGCAAGGTGCGTGGCTTACGGCCTTGGCCGCTGTTCACTGACCGTTTGTGACATACGTCACAAACGCCTGTGTGGCTCGTCACAGATAAAATACTGGTACCTGTGCGAAAAATGTCCCTGCACGCTCTAAGGTTGGTAATTCTCAATACTTTGCGAGGGGAAAATGTTTGAAAGAATCGCCAGAAAGCACAGAGTTTACGTCATCGCACTACTCCCGTTGTTTCTGTTCGCTTTCCCTCATTTCGCCGCTGCGCAGTCAGACGCCCAGAAACTTTTTGACACCAACTGCGCCAAGTGCCACGGCCCTGATGGAACCGGCAACACGGTCGTCGGCAAAGCGGTGGGGGCCAAGGATTTGGGCGCTCCCGAAGCCAAGAAGCTCACGGACGCCGAAATCCACACGCAAATTGAACAGGGCAAGGGGAACATGCCTCCCTTCGGAGGGACCCTGAACAAGGCGCAGATTGACAGTCTGATTCCCATCGTCCGCTCGTTTGGCAAGAAATCGGCGGGCGCCAAGAAACCAAGTTGAAGCCATTGTACCGGCGGGCATTGAATTAGCCGCCATTATCCCGAAATGATGTGCGCGCGCGGGAGGATGGACAGCACGTCCACGCGGCCCGGGCCGGCGGCCACAAAGCCGCCTTAGGGGAGTTGCGCCAATTTTTGGAAACTGCAATGAGGAAAAGAAAGGAGAGAGAAAAGCATGGATGATCAAAAAATATACTTCCGCACGGTGACTATCATTAGTTCAATAAGCGCAATTCTTTTCAGTCTATTCCTGCAGGTGCCGACGGCTTCCGCGATCCCCAGCTATGCGCGGCAGACGGGGTTTCCGTGCAAGTCCTGCCACTATATGCCGCCGGAACTTACTCCGCTGGGGCGCGCATTCAAGCTGAACGGCTATACCATGGCCGGGAAGCCAACCGTCACTTCACCGGGCAAGGGGAATACGAGCGGTCTTAACATCCTGGAGTCCTTCCCGCTTTCGGTGTTATTTGACACCGCCTTCACCTCTTTGAGATCTCCCCAGCCAGTGGCCCAAAGCGGGGGCACGGCAACCTCTCAGAACGGCAGCTTTCAGTTTCCCGAGGACGCGTCGCTCTTCCTGGCCGGCGCCTGGGCAACACACGTGGGAAGCTTTGTACAGGTCACTTACTCCAGCCAGAACGATCATTTCACCTGGGACAACTCCGATATCCGCTACGCCAATTCCACGAAACTCTTCGGCAAGGACCTGGCCTTTGGAATCACACTGAACAACAATCCCACCGTGGAAGACCTCTGGAACAGCACTCCAGCCTGGGGCTTTCCCTGGGTGAACAGCGATTGGGCGCCTACGCCTAACGCCGGCGCACTCATTAACGGAGGACTGGCGCAGGACGTAGCGGGAGTCGGCGGATATGCCATGTGGGATAACCACTTGTATATTGACGGGACAATCTACCGTTCGGCGCACATCGGCGCCCCGCTGCCAAACACGGGAATTGACAACGGCGGAAACTTTCTGCCCATTAATATTCGAGGGGTTGCTCCCTACTGGCGTGTCGCCTGGCAGCAATCCATGAAAAACAATTACCTTGAGGTTGGATCCTACGGCATGCACGTGAAATCGACCCCCGGAGGGCCAATGGGAATCACAGGCCTGGAAGACGGTTTTACCGACTGGGCATTCGATTTCCAGGATGACCTGACGATTCCTCAGCTTCGAGGCGACGTGCTCTCGATCCGCGGCACCTATATCCGCGAAAATTCTTCACTTCTCGCAACCGCCACGAGCTTGGGAGATCCGCTCGTCCAACATCATCTCAATACCGTCCAAGTCAATGCGGAATACCACTTCGGCGACAAATACTCGGGCACGATTGGATATTTCGACGTCACCGGGACGCCCGATCCATTCCTTTATCCGGCCGGCACGCCGGTAACCGGAAATTTGAATGGCGACCCGCGAAGCGCCGGATATATCGCCAATGTCTCGTGGTGGCCCGTTCAGAACATCGGCCTCACGTTACAGTACACCGGTTACACACGCTTCAACGGCGGCTCCACAAACTACGATGGGGCCGGACGCAATGCCAATTCCAACAACACCCTGTACTTACTCGCGCGATTCGTTTTCTAGCATATTTAGGATAACTATCGGCGACGTTCGATCTTAAATTCGAGGGCTCAATCGGCTGGCCGGGCTCGGTGCGCAACTTACCGAACCCGGCTGGCCTCAACTATTCGCAGGACGAGGGCCTCCTCCCGCTGGCACTGCGCGTCGAGCCAAATGGCGATAAACGACATCCATCAACTGTTTCAGGCGTTCGTTGCGCCTGCTATTTTTGTTTCGGCGGAGGGGCTCCTGCTCCTGTCCCTCAATGTACGTTTGATGGGTATCGTCAGCCGTCTTCGATCGTACCTTCATGAGAAACATAATGCTGCAAAGCTAGGCCGCACGGTCGAGTCGGAGGCATACGCTTCCCAGATCGCTTCCATTGAAAAGCGGGCGGAAATGATTCGCCGCGCTTTCGTGCTTACGCTGTATGGCTTGATCGGGACAATCGCAGCCTGTTTATCGCTGGGGGCCGGCCTGTACTGGCAATGGGCCGAAGGCGCGGCCGCAATTGTTTTTGTGCTTGCCATACTTTGCTTGCTGGCGGGCATGGTCTACTACGCTCGAGAAGTGCGAGTAGCGCTGAGTTCGGTGCGTGAGGAAGCCGCGGATTTCCGATTCATGGACCTTCAGGACGACACCGAAATTTCCGAAAAGGCAGAATCTCCGCGCGGGATTTAAATCTGGGTCATTCTGCCCGGGAACGCCATTCTCCCGAATGGCGTCGCGCACAACGCCAATCGGGAGATTGGCGTTACCAGGAAATCCGGGAGGGATGACACAGTTTCGCCCCTATCGAAACTTTTCAAACCCCGCCTGAATTCACCTCAGAGGTTTCCTTGCCGGATTTGGCCGCAATCGCGGCACGGATTCTGGGTAGCGCAGCGCGAGCGGCCGTTTCGCCCGCGGCGATCAATTCGGAAGTCCTCTCGAAATCGTCCCATAGAAAATCTTTCACCACCGGCTCGATGATGATGTCGGCCCTGCGCCTCCATTCCAGGTCCGCGTGCCGCTGCAAAATGGCAAAGGACAGGCCGATCACGTCCACGATGCTGGAAGGCTTGCGGCTGTTGGCCGCTTCCAGAAACACGGCGATTACAATGTCGGCCCCAATACTCCGAGCCGCATCGACCGGGACAGGCGCCGCGAGGAATCCGTCCACCAGCATGCGCCCCTCGATCTCAACCGGAACAAACATGCCGGGATACGCGCACGACGCGCGCAGGGCCGGACCCAGCTGCCCGTGTGAAAAATAAACCGCCTCCCCTGTGGCCAGATCGGTTGCCGCAATAGCCAGGGGTATCTTCAAATCCGCAAACGTGCTGACGCCAAGGAATTTTCGAGGGTAGTGTTCCAGCTTTTGGTTCGAGGCCAGCCCCAGCCAGGAGAGCTTCCAACTGCCGAAGTCTTTGAATCGAGTGGCCCGCGCCTGCCGTACGATTTCCGGAATGGTGTGGCCGCTGGCATAGGAGATTGCCAGCAGCGCTCCCGCGCTGGTTCCGGTCAGGTAATCGACGGGGATACTTTCCTCCTGCAGCACACGCAGGACGCCCAGGTGGGCGATGCCACGGGCGAAGCCTCCGCCCAGCGCGACCCCGATTCGGGGCCGCTCCGGCGGGACTCCTCCCGTCTCGGCATACGCGAATTCGCGAACGCGCCCCACCGCGCTCTGAAGCCAGGTCAGGACCTTTTTTGTATTACCTTCGGTCATTGTTGGAATAATACAAGGTTAACCCGAAAATAGGTGGTTGGCATTTCTCGTTGACCCCGGATTGTCGCTTCTGTAACCTGCATGGGCGCCCGAACCGATCCTTTGGATTCGAGAGTAGGACAGCCACTTTTTATCCCGAGCCACTGCGAGGGGCGGGCTGTCCACGTGATCCCGGCAAGGTGAAAGGGGACAGCAGGAGTGGCTGTCCTACTAAACCCTGATTGCAAGCGGATTGACGGGCCACCGAATCGGGCCTGACTTTACAGAAATGTTAAAACGAGCGATCGAAAAAGTCGTGGTCTTGGGCGCGGGCACCATGGGCGCGCGCATCGCAGCGCACATCGCCAATGCCGGGGTCTGGTGCGCGCTGTTGGACATCGCCCCGGCGGAGCTAACGCCCGAGGAGCAGAAGCGCGGGCTGACCCTGGCGAGTCCCGAGGTTCGCAACCGCATCGTTCGCGCGGGTCTTGCCGCCGCCGTCAAGGCCAGGCCGGCCGCATTCTTCACGCGGGGCCTTGAGAACCGTATTGTTACCGGCAATTTCGAGGACGATTTGAAACTTTGCGCTGAGGCCGACTGGATCATCGAAGTCGTCGCCGAAAATCTGGAAATCAAGCGCGCGCTGCTGGCGCGCGTCGCGCAAATCCGCAAGCCCGGCACGATCGTCACCACGAATACCTCCGGCCTGCCGGTACGCAGCATCTCGCAAGGCATGCCCGAGGAATGGCAGGAGCACTGGGCGGGCACGCATTTTTTTAATCCGCCGCGCTATTTAAAACTCGTCGAGATTATTCCGGGAACGGCGACGCGCGCCGAAGTGATCGGCACGCTCGCCGATTTCTGCGACCACAAGCTCGGTAAGGGCGTGGTGGTCGCCAAGGACACTCCGAATTTCATCGGCAACCGCATCGGAACGTTTTCCATGCTGAATGCGATCCGCCTGATGAACGAACTGGGCATGACCTTTGAAGAGGTGGACGCCTGCACCGGTCCCGCGCTGGGCTGGCCCAGGTCGGCTACGTTTCGTCTCGCGGATATTGTCGGCATCGACGTCCTGCTGCACGTGATCCGCAACATTCATGAAAATATTCCCAACGACGAATCGCGCGAACTCTACCGCGTGCCGCCTCTGCTCGAAGAGATGGCGCGGCGCGGCTGGATCGGCGACAAAACGGGCAGCGGCTTTTACAAACGCGTGAAAAAATCCGGCGGCGAATCCGAAATCCTGACTCTGGATCCCGCGAAAATGGAATACCGCCCGCAGCAGAAGGCGCGCTTTGCTTCCATCGAAGCGGGAAAGGCCATCGAGGACACGCGCGCGCGGCTGCGCATGCTGGCCGGCCCGGCGCTGGAGGGAAAAGAAGGCGACAAGGCGCAGAAATTCATCTGGGGAGTGATCTCCGGCATGTGCCTCTACGCCGCGCGCCGCGTGCCCGAAATTGCGGACTCGATCGTGGACGTGGACCGCGCCATGCGCTGGGGTTTTGTCTGGGAACTCGGGCCATTCGAGGCCTGGGACGCCATCGGCGTCGAGCCCATGGCCAGGCAGTTGGAAAAAGAAGGCAACGCGCTGCCGCCGCTGGTCACGGGGCTGCTTTCCTCGGGGAAGAAATCGTTCTATCAGTCCGCACAGGGCGAGACGTCGTATTTCGATCTTGCCGGTAAGACCTACAAACTCGCGCCGCAGTCCGAGGGAATCATCGTTTTGAAATCGCTCAAGGAGCGCGCCAGGGAAATCGAGAAAAATTCCGGCGCCAGCCTGATCGATTTGGGCGACGGCGTGGTGTGCTGCGAATTTCACTCGAAAATGAACGCCATCGGCGGCGACCTGCTGGCCATGATTCACAAGGGCCTCGCGCGCCTGCGCGCCGATTTCGACGCCATGGTCATCGCCAATCAGGGCGAGAATTTTTCCGCCGGCGCGAACCTGATGCTCATCCTGATGACCGCGCAGGAGCAGGAGTGGGACGACCTGCACCTCGCCGTGCGGCAATTTCAGAACACCACGCTGGCCATCAAGCATTCGCCCAAGCCGGTGGTGGTCGCGCCGCAGGGCCTGGCGCTCGGCGGCGGGTGCGAAGTGGTACTTCACGGCACGCGCATCCACGCCGCGGCCGAAGCCTACATCGGCCTTGTGGAAACGGGCGTCGGCCTGATCCCCGCCGGCGGCGGCACCAAGGAAATGATTCTCCGCGCCAACGAGCGCGCCGAAGGCGAAGAGGACATTGACCTGTTCCACGCGCTCAAGCCCGTGTTTGAAAACATCGCCATGGCCAAAGTTTCAACGAGCGGCGAAGAAGCGCGCGAACTCGGCTACCTGCGCCGCGCCGACCTCGTGGCTATGAATCTCGGCCGCCTGGTTGCCGACGCCAAGCAAACCGCGCTGGGCCTTGTTCGCGGCGAATGGCGGCAAACGGCGCCCCCGCCGGGCGAACCGTCGATCCGCGTCCTCGGCGAAGAATTCAGCGCCGCCGCGAAGCTCGCCGTGCACATGATGCTGCGCGGCGAATATATATCGGAATACGATGCATTAGTCGCCCGCAAACTCGGCCACATCCTGGCCGGTGGCGCGCTCACCTCCGCGCAGCTCGTCAGCGAACAATACCTCCTGGACCTGGAGCGCGAAGCCTTTGTTTCCCTCTGCGGCGAACGCAAAACCCAGGAGCGCATCGCCCACACCCTGAAAACGGGAAAGCCGCTCCGGAATTAACATATTTTGGAATAGGCCGCTTTCCGCTTTGGCCCGCGTGGACACAAGCGTCTGCCCGCCCTCAAGGCGGGCGGCCTCTACAAAAAACTATTCACAACAGCGGCGAACGGTTTTGTAGAGGCGTCTCCATCCCGTGCATTTCGGGGCGGAGAGGGCACGGCCCCGTATTACCCATACAATTCGCTGTGCGCGATGCAGCGTGCATATTCGCATGCCCGGCGGCATCATATAACCGGCGGGAACAAATCACGTGAAACCGATCATCCGCATTATCGCCAGGGCTTTATTTCGTGCAGGCGGATTGGGACTGCTGACGCTGGGTGCGTTTGATTCATCGCCCCTGGTGGTTCCGTTCGGCAATGACCTGCTTTTGCTGGCGCTTAGCGCACGCTATCACGATCGCATGTTGTACTACGCGGTGATGGCGACGCTGGGATCGCTGATCGGGTGCCTAGCGACGGTCTGGCTTAGCCGGAAAGGCGGTTCCCACCTGAAAAAGATCGCATCGCGCAAGCGCCTGAGCAATATTCAAAACCTGGTGCAGAAGCGGGCCGGGTGGACGCTTGTGGCGGCGTCATTGCTGCCGCCACCGTTCCCATTTACAGCGATTGTGGCCACCGCGGCGGCGTTCAAGTATCCCCAAAACAAGCTCTTCAGTTATGTCGGCGCGGGAAGATTCGCGCGCTTTCTGATCGAGGGAGCGCTGGCGATTCACTATGGGCGTTGGATCATCCGGCAGGCGAGATCGCCAATTCTCGAAGACGTGATGATTGCGCTCATCGTGATTTCGATCGGCGCGAGCCTGTTTTCCATTTACCAGTGGAGTGAAAAGGGCAAGCGGCCGTCCCAACAGGAAGCGTAGATCGATTCGATGTGGCGTGTTGGCCGCCTGTTTCTGTCGCTTGGATTTACTGAATCTCAGTGAACAATGTTACCTCCCCAAAGTGCCTGTGTACCAACCCGATCGCGAACGGGCCAGCGGCTAAACAGGCAGCGGGAAAAAGACATCCAGAATTTTGTCATTCCGAGCGAAGCGAGGAATCTCTCTTTCTTTTCATCGGGCCAAATCGAAGAGAGATTTGGGGTTGTCCCCTTGAGTGAGACACGCAGTTAAGAGACGATTCGCCGTTCGCTGCTTATCGATTGTACCTCTGCCCGATTGTCCTGCACGATGCGGTCCGGCTGGTGAAGCGG